>ERZ791808.1310-NODE-1310-length-19674-cov-2.724502_pt1 | contig 19674 bp, 19 predicted proteins | sample MGYA00510305_ERZ791808 | MGnify/ENA primary metagenome ERZ791808 (study PRJEB30046, sample SAMN00792024) | human gut metagenome | study: EMG produced TPA metagenomics assembly of the A metagenome-wide association study of gut microbiota in type 2... | reverse complement strand
GCATCGGCAAAATCCTGTTACAGTGCGCGGGCATGGAGTGCCCGTGTACTGTAACTGCATGATGCGGCTGTACCAGCAGATTTTGCAAAACCACCTTGCCAAGAAACGAAAAAAGTATTATACTCTCGATATGCTGGCATAAGGGCAGTATGCCTGTTATGCCGGAAACAATCGTAGAAAATTGCCCGCGGCAGATTTCGAAGGTGAAAGGAGGATTTATCATGCAGATTTCAAAAGAAATGCTCATTGGTGAGCTTCTTCAGGTTGATGAGAATATGGCTCAGATTTTAATGGGCGCTGGAATGCACTGCATCGGATGCCCGTCTTCTCAGATGGAGTCTCTGGAAGAGGCTTGCATGGTTCACGGAATTCCGGTAGAAAAACTTGTAAGTGTAATTAACGAGTATCTGGCTCAGAAGCAGCAGTAATGTATGTGACCGCTCGAGAGAGTTTTGGTTTGCCGACTGTGCGAAAGGTCGGAGAATGTAAGAAGGACTGCGGTCAGGGAGAATTTTCCCGGCTGCAGTCCTTTTTCCATTTTGACATATATGGAGCAATGTGCCATAAAAATTCTGTATGTTGAAAAACATGGGGACATTTTGGAAACAGACTTTGCACATAAAAAAGCATCTGTATAAATCTGTGGAATGCAGCTTTTTACAGATGCTCTATTTAAATATTGATCAATTGGGAAGTCAGATTATAAGTTTTGCAGCACCTTCAGCGCGTCCTTCTTTACGATCAGATCATAATGTTCCGCATAGTAAGCGCCGGACGCAGCGGCATCGCCCTTTAATCTTGTTCCGTATTCGGAGAGAGTATTGCAGACTCTGTTGAAGGAACTCTCACTGTCATTTTCCTTCTTGAGGATCAGGTAGAAGACCCCATTTTCCGGATTCTTGTAGAGAACACTGTTTCCTTTAAAAACAGCACCGGTCTGCCGTGCGGCTTCACAGACGAGGTCGAGGGAAGAAAACTGGTAGATCCTTGTAAACTGAGCCGGATTCTTCGACTCTTCCTTTCCCTGCGGTCCATTTGCCGTTGCAGCTGGTGCCGCAGGAGCTTTTTCTCCCTCCGGCTTTAAAATTCCGCTCTGGGTCAGGATATTGATCAGGCCGTCAGCGCCTTCCAGCACTTCCGCGGTGAGATTCCCCCATCCGTTATCATTCTCGTCCTCTTCCGGTGAGAACTTGGAGAACCGGGTATCCAGTTCCTCTGGATCTTCCATCTTTGTGATGATCAGCATAACACTCTCGTTCGCCATCGGGATCGCCTCGACCATAAGCGGGATATCCTCGGCCTCGAAACCGACCTCATTTGCGGCGCGCTGGATCATCTCGCGGAAAAGATTACGGGCTTTCTCGCTTCCATAGGCCAGCTCGCCGAGATTCATATTCCGGACACTCAGGTCAAAGTTGCTGAGGGTGCAGCGGATCTGATTTTCATTGATACGTTCTATTTTCATAGGATCACTTCCTGTCTGGTTAAAATCAAAATATTCGCGGTATGCTGTAATTCCCATTCTAAGAGGGCAGAAAACCGCATTTTTACATTTATAATATACTATATCCTATTCAGTTTTTGCAATCGTATGAGGGAAATTTATTAAAATTTAATCAGTTTGACATCTACAAGATGGTCTGAAGCGGGAGTGTGTATATTAGAATAGTCGCAAGAGGTTGTGTTGCCGGAAGGAGGTGTGACGGTTTATCGAGCGCGTTCTGTTTGGCAAGTATCGGTTGTGCAGAGAGCTGGGAAACGGGCGATCCGGTACTGTATACCTGGCGTATCACGTTGAGCTGGAAGAATACAGGGCGGTAAAAGTAGTCCCGAAATCCCTGGCGGATTATGATACTTTTAGAAAAGAAGCACTTTTTCTGAAAACACTGAGACATCCGGGAATCCCCATCGTCTACGATGTGGAGGAAGATACCGGATACAGTTATCTGATCGAAGAATATCTGGAAGGCGAATCTTTATATGCCCTGGTAAAACGCCTGGGCAGCTTGTCGGTTAAGGCGGCAGCTGATCTTGGAATACAGATCTGCCGTATCATTCAGTTTATGAATTCAGCAGAAAATCCTATTTTATATTTAGACTTGCAGCCCAAAAATCTGCTGGTGTGCAATGGAGTCCTTCGCCTGACGGATTTTGATCATGCACAATACGCGTCAGATGCCGCTGCGTTTGGTGAGCGGTACGGAACGATCGGTTTTGCGGCACCGGAACAGTACACGGGGGAACCACTGGACTGCCGGACGGACGTGTACGCGATCGGTGCGCTGCTCTACTTTATGAGCCGTGGGGATGCGCCGGGAAGTGTTCCGGAATACAGGAATGAACCGGAATACAGGATGTTTGACCGGATCATCCGCGGGTGTATGGAAAAGGAGAAAGAAGCGCGTTACCAGAGTGCGGATGAACTGCAGGAAACGCTGCAGGAGCTGCAAAATCAACTGAAGGAACAGGCAGCAGAATCTCGAATCGTTGTTTTTGCCGGGGCGGCAGCGGGGATCGGAACAACCCATGCGGCTCTCGGAATGTCTCATTTTCTGACCCGGAATGGGTGTCCGGCTTTATATCAGGAAGCTTATGATACGTCTGCGGTTCGCACACTTGCGAAAAATATGGGAATCAAAACGGACCGGACCGGCGTATATCGAATCGGATGCGGAAGCATCCGGCCTTATTATGGCGAAGCTGTGAAGCTGCCATATCTTTATTTTCCAGTAATCATAAAGGATGTGGGAGTGATCCGCCCGGAAGAGAAACTTCCGGAAGCAGATTTTTATGTTCTTGTATGCGGGGGAAAATGGTGGGAGATCGACAGGACTGTGAATGCGGCGAAGATCTTAAAAAGCCGTGGGAATGTGATCCTGCTCTTCAATCATATGGAGAAAAAAGCACGTCTGAAACTTCCAAAAGTTTTATCTGATATTCATTATTTCTTTCTTCCGTTCTTTTCAAATCCATTCAGAGAAGATAAAGCTGCCAACACCTGTTACCGGGATCTATGGAACGATGGTACAGGGGAAACCAGATGGAAAAGAAAAAAATTATCACAGAGCTTCAGGAGAAGCGATGCAGAATGATCGGAATCGCTGGGAGCAATACCGGGGTGGGGTGCACCCATTTTTCGATCATGCTGACAAACTATCTCGCGGGATACCTCAGAAGGAAAGCCATACTGCTGGAATTTAATGAGTCGGGGGACTTAGAAAAGCTTGAATACGTCTGCACGGGGCAGATGGGACAGAAAAATCCATACAGGGTACTGGATGCGGATTATTATAAGTATGCAGGGCCGGAGGCTGTGAAGGAGGTGCTTCAGAGGGGATATGACGATATCCTGATCGATTTCGGATCGGTCAAAGATGGCGCAAACGAATTATATTGGAGATGCGATAAAAAGTTCCTGGTGGGTTCCTTTACGGAGTGGCAGCAGGAGAGTTTCCGGGAATTCGAGATGGAACAGAGAGCGAAACAGAAAAAAAGCTGGCAGAGTCTCGCGGTATTTGGAAGCGAGGAGACCAGAAGAGAATTCTCGAGAAGATTTCGGATCAATGCAGAACGGATTCCGTTTTCAGCGGATGCCTTCTTGGTCACGAAGGAGTGCGGGGAATTTTTTCAGCGTATCCTGTAAAAATGACATAAAAGGACGATTTCCCTAACCGTTATAAAGGGAAAAGCCTGATACTCAGAAATGTCACAATAAATGAGATCTGACCGGCTAAGAATACAGCAGCGGGGAAAAACATGTCACAGTATAACCTTCTTCAGTCATCGCGGAAAAGCCGGGAACAGAGGCATTTAATAACTTAAAATCGACAGCGCAGAGGGAGAACGTTCAATGAAGAGCATCGATAAGACCGTGCATGCCATAGATATGCGGCACGAAGAAAAGAAAGGTGTATATGGGTATGGAAACAGCAAGCGGAACGTATGACTCGGAAAATCGAAGTGTCGAGGAGATGACGCGCTATCTGAATGGACTTAAGCGGTACACGGAAAAAGGAATCCCGATCTACATGGACGGAAAACTTTCCGGGCAGAGAGAATGGGAGAAACTGTTTGAAGTTCGTGAGGATGGAATGTTCTATATGGGAGATTATGTCCAGGCGGAAGGCGGCGGTCTGAAGGAGATACGGTTTGATAAGGTCTATCTAAGCGAAGCGGATATCATGGAGACGAAAGGTCGGAGGAGAAGAACGAGAAAATAAGGAAAGACGGAGGATACCGAATAGAATGGATCTGGCGGTACTGGATAGCAGTAAATCGCACGGAAATGAACCAGGTTATATGTACGAAGTAATATAGATTCAACAGCTGGGGGATCGTTCTGCCAGATGATTCGTAAGACTGCTGACAACAATTCGTTACAAAAAGTTAACAGACAGACATTCCGCGTTGTGGTATACTTAAGCTATCTTGAAGATCCGGCAAAGTATACGATCTGTGTATACCTTGCCGGATCATCCGTAATAAATAACGATTCAGCATGCCGCCGGTGAGAGACGGAAATGAACGCAGAGTTCTGGGAACCGGCGTGCGGAAAGAGTGATAACGAATGAGAAAAGTAGTTCCTGTATTGGTTGCTGTCGGTCTGATCATCCTGATCGCCGTGGGATTTGTCGGTTTCCAGGTACTGGACCGGTATATGCCGACGAAAGAGCGGGCGGATCTCGCGGAAGTCTATGATGTGTCCGGGGATGAGACCGCGATCCTCTATAACTATGAGCGGCAGGAGCAGACAGGAATCTATGAAAATGGACAGACGTATCTGCCGGTCTCCTGGGTGAATGACCACATTAATGAGCGGTTCTACTGGGACAGCACGGAAGACCTTCTCGTATACGCGCTCCCGGACCAGATCGTCTATGCGGACGCGGAGACAAAGGGGGCCAACGGCGCTCCGCTGCTTCTTGTAAAAGATGATGAGGTCTATCTGACGCTGGGTTTGATCGCAAACTATACGGATGTGCAGATCCAGACCTTTGACTCCGGGGATGGAAGACGTGTCCTGATCAATGACTGGGGAACAAGAAATATAGCGCGGGTGAAAAAGGCTGGAAGTCTGCGAGTAAAAGGCGGCGTAAAGAGTAAGATCCTCACAGACCTCGCAGAGGACGATACGGTGACCGTTCTCGATACGATGGAGAAATGGTCCAAGGTCGCATCTTCCGACGGAAATATCGGATATGTGGAAAATAAGCGCCTGGCAGCCGCGGAGAGCCAGAAATTTTCCGGAAATTTCACAGCTCCTGTATACAAGAATACCAGCATGAGCGGAAAGATCGTTCTCGGCTGGCACCAGGTAACAAGCCAGGACGGAAACAATACCTTTGACAGCATTGTGGCAAAGACAAAAGGGATGAACGTGATCTCCCCGACATGGTTTTCCCTGACAGACAACAACGGAAACTATAGGTCACTGGCGAGCAAAGATTATGTGGCGAAGGCCCATGCAAAGGGGCTCCAGGTATGGGCGCTGATCGATAACTTCAGTGCCGATGTCCAGACGGAGACGCTGTTAGCATCCACCGCCACCCGCCGCAGGCTGATCGACAGCCTGATCGCGGATGCGGAAAAATATGACCTGGATGGTCTGAATCTTGATTTTGAGAGCCTGAAAACAGAGGCGGGCGTCCATTATATCGAATTTATCCGGGAATTATCGATCCCGTGCCGCCAGAAAGGTATTGTCCTGTCCGTGGACAACTATGTTCCGGCGAGATACAACAGCTTCTATAACCTGAAAGAACAGGGAATTGTTGCGGATTATGTGATTATGATGGGGTATGATGAGCACTTTGCGGGCGGCGAGCCGGGCTCTGTGTCCTCTATCAGCTACGTGAAGAATGGAATCTCCGGAATGCTCGAGGATGTCCCGAAGGAGAAGCTGATCAATGCCGTTCCGTTCTACACGAGACTCTGGATCGAAGCCGGGGACGGATCCATCACCTCCAAGGCGATGGGAATCGCGGATGCGAAGAAGTGGGCAGACAATAACCAGGTGGAACTCACCTGGCAGGCGGATACCGCCCAATATTATGGCGAGAAACAGACAAATGACGGTGCTTGGTTCCTCTGGATGGAGGAGGAGCGGTCCTTGAAAGAAAAGATGAACGTGGTCCGTCAGAACGATCTGGCGGGAGTCGCGTGCTGGAAACTGGGGTTTGAGGATTCTGCCGCGTGGGATTCCATCCAGTGGAACTAAGATCATAATGGCGCTTTTACGCCGGACCTACCAGGTCACCATCTTGTCCAGCAGGAGTTTCTGTTCCTTGCTGGAACGTGTGAGGTAGATGCGGGTGGTCTCGATGCTCTCATGCCCGAGAAGATCCGCCAATAGAGAGATATCGCTGCTGCGAGCCAGAAAATTCTTCGCGAACCGGTGGCGGAAAGAATGGGGGTACATGGTATCAGGATCGATGCCATACCGGACTGCATAGTGTTTTAATTGGGAATGGATGCCTCTGGTCGTCACGGGGCGTCCATTTTTTCCCACAAAAAGAAAGCCGGAGGTGATACCGCGGCGGTCACACCAGGCTTTTGCCTCCTGACAGAGGGAATCCGGGATGTAGATGCGGCGGATCTTCCCACCTTTGGAGTAGAGATCAAGATACCCGCAGGCTAAATGTTCCGCCTTGATCTGCACCAGCTCACTGACCCTGGCACCGGTGGTCACCAGAAAACGGACGATGAAATACCAGAAGTCGTGGTGTTCTGCTTTCAGGTTCCGTTGGAGCGTCTCACAGTCTTCGTTTGTGATAATGGAGTCCTGGAAGGTGTCGCGGGAAATTTTTACCGCATGGAGTCGAAAACTGGCGAGGTCGGGATAGAGTTCCGGCTGTTCTTCCTCCAGGAAAAGAAGAAAATGATTTACGGCGTAGATCCGCTGATTGATCGTTGCGGGGCGGTAATTGGCAATCAGAAGACTCCGGTATTTCCGGAGAAGAGATTCGGTTGGAATGGGATAGATGGACAGAAGCTGCCTGATCGGTATTTTCAGACATATTCTTTTTTCTTAAATATGATCTAAATGATTCTGCCAGGTTTTCCTGGTCTTTTGGAAGTTCTTTCATAACATATCCTTTGAATAATAACGGAGCAGCAGGAATTTTACCAGTTTACGATCTGATTGAAGAGATCCTGCTGTTCAGTACTGCTTTTATGTAGGTAAATGCGGGTAGTCTCAATGCTCTCATGTCCAAGAATATCGGACAGAAGCGCAATGTCATCACATTGTTCTATAAATTTTTTTGCGAATAGATGTCGGAATGCATGGGGGTGTACGACAGATGGATCCAGATTGTATCGAAGTGCAAAAACCTTAAGCTGATCCCGGATCCCGTTTGTGGTGATCGGATTTCCGAAACGGTTTAAAAATAAGCTGCCGCTGGTGCGCTTTTCGTTTTGAAGCCACAGCAGGCAGGTCTCCTGGACATTTTGCGGGAAGTAGATCCGCCGGATCTTATCACCTTTTGAGTACAGGTCCATCTGACCGCGGATCATATCTTCCACACGGATCTGGAGAAGTTCGCTGATCCGCACGCCAGTGGCGGCCATGATCCGCACGGCAAAGTAGTAGGTAGGCTTTCCGTCACGCAGAAGACATTTTTTCAGGTACTCATAGTCGGCCTGGCTGATCACATTTTCCAGAAATGGTTTCTGTTGAAGGCGGACCATAAGGACCCTGGAGTCAGGAAGCTCGAGAAATTCCATAAAACAGTTCATTGCGCGGATCCTCAAATTTACGGTGTTGGGCTTGTACCTGTCGATGAGATAGCATTTATAGAGCATCAGATTGTCATGTGTGATTTCGGGGTACAGGGAAAGAAAATGCCTGGCAGTATAGAGATAGGAACGGATCGTCTGGTAAGATTTTCCATTCCGGAGCAGCCACGCTTCGAACCTGGAGAGTTTTTGACGGGCCGTTTCAGAAAGACGGTCTGTGGGAAGAGCAGTTTTTCTCATAGTATTATCATACCTTTCTGTTTTTGAAAGTATTTTATCGCAGGAAACAAAAAGAGCAAGAGAAAACTGGAGAATACGTTGTTGATGGGGAAAGGAAGGAGGAAAAGCAAAAAATCCGTCGGAGACATAGGACATCTCCGACGGACGTTTATATAAGCTGTATATGATTGGAAATGAACAGACAATGCTTTTGGGAAATGTTCGGTGGCATTGCGCTGCCCGGAAGGAAATTGGGTTGCTTAGTTCTGGAAATCTACAATCGCGTTTCCCTTTTCATCATATCGAACAGCATCCTTATCAAGTGTCAGCGCATCAATGGCGTCAAGGTACGCCTTGATGGACGGATACTGCGGCTTGTAGTTGGCGATGATCTCTTTCGCGGTCACGGCATTGTTGGAGAGCAGGGCATCTACGAGGAAAAGCTGAACCTTTGCCGCGTTCACGCACATACGGTTCGGATCGGTGATCTGGAAGTCGATGCCATGGAGAGTGCCGACAGCGCCGCCTGCGTTGATCTGCACGCCCGGCATTACGCAGGTGACATCGCCGAAATCGGAGGAACCGGTGCTCCAGCCGTTGTAGTCGAAGACAACTTTCTTTCTTCCGCAAAGTGCCACGCAGCAGTCCTCAGCCAGCTTCATGAATGTCGGATCATGATACTCCGGAGCGTAACCAGGGCGGTCGCTCAGCTCAACGCCTGCGCCCATAGACAGTGCGGCACCGGTCAGCGCACGGTTTACCTTGATATTCTCGCGTTTGATCGCCTCTAAGGATTTTCCACGGACATAACTCTCGATCTTCATCTCATCCGGGATAATGTTTACGGCGCAGTTTGCGCCCATGAGGATCGGATGGAAGCGGATCGTATCTTTCTCCTGGAATGTCTCACGGAGGTCGTTGCATGCCTGGAGACCCAGCATAGCGGCATACTCCGCGTTGACTCCCATATGAGGAGCTCCGCCTGCATGGGCAGATTTTCCTTTGTAGCGGATATTTTTCGCTATACATCCGTTCATTCCGAGCAGTGCCTGAAAGTCAAGGTCGGTATCTCCGTCCTCGTTAACGCTGGATCCCTTTGTCATGCCGTGAACCATCATGGCCATGTCGACGCCGTCTAAGAGACCACGGTACATGAATTCGGTCTTACCGCCGTTGTACTTGATGATGCCTTTCTGGCGGAGTTCCTCACGGAATGCAAGCTGGATCATCTCCTCGGCCGGAACGACAACGAGGCGGATGGATCCGCAGAGACCGTCGAGGGCGTGGGGCTGTTTCAATGCGGCTGCGATTCCTAAAAGTGCAGCGGACTGGGCGTTATGTCCGCAGCAGTGGGTCATTCCATTTACGGATTCCGGATGGTTCGCGATATCGAGGGCATCCAGTTCACCGAAGATCGCTACCTTTGGTCCCGGTTTTCCTGTCTCAACATCGGTGTAAAAGCCCGGAATGTTTCCGGCTTTGACGAGTGTGTATCCAAGTGCCTCGTATTTCTCTGCGAGATAGTCGTGGGCCTGCCACTCGGTGTAACCGGTCTGCGGATGAGCCCAGATCCAGCGCTCTGCGTCGAGGATGAGCTGTTTTACGGTATCTACGTTGTTTACGATCAGCTGTTGTCTGTCTGTCATGGAAATACCTCCTGAAATATGTAATATTGGACGGAACCAGGCGCTGTACGGGAGCATCAGGTCAAGCCCGGTTCATCTTTAAAAGCTCGATCAGCGCGTCAGTGTGTTCCTTCGTTGTCGCCCAGCTTGTGGCGATCCGGATCACGGTATGGGAGTCATCATATTTTTCCCAGAAGCTGAATTCCGCCTGCTCTTCCAGACGGTGCAGGACTTCGTCCTCCAGAATAATAAAGATCTGGTTTGTCGGAGTCTCAAGGAAGAACTGGTAACCGTTTTCCTTTAACGCGGATTTTATCGCGGCTGCGCAGTCGAGGGCGGATTCCCCGATATGAAGGTACAGATCATCTGTGAACAGGGTATCGAACTGGATCCCCAGGATGCGGCCTTTCGCGAAGAGCGCTCCGTGCTGCTTTATGATCGTGAAAAAGTGCGGGATCAGCGCCGGATCCGGGATTACGACCGCCTCGCCGAAGAGCGCTCCGCATTTCGTTCCGCCGATGTAGAAGACATCGCAGAGTTTCGCAAGATCCTTTAATGTCACGTCATTTTCCGGGGAAGCGAGAGCGTAGGCAAGTCTGGCGCCGTCCGCATAGAGCGGGAGATGGTACTTACGGCATGTCTCGCTGAGGGCGGTCAGTTCTTCCAGGGAATACAGGGTTCCGTATTCCGTCGGCTGGGAGATATAGACCATGCCCGGCATGACCATGTGCTCATGGTTATCATCAGATAAAAAGGTGTCCATATAAGAGGTGACCTGGGCAGCTGTGATCTTTCCATATGTATGGGGCAGCGGGAGCACTTTATGTCCGCCGAATTCGATGGCACCGGCCTCATGGACTGCGATGTGACCGGTCTCCGCACAGAGAACGCCCTGATAGGAGCGGAGAAGCGCGTCGATGACGGTAGCGTTTGTCTGGGTTCCGCCCACGAGGAGATAGACTCCCGCATTTGGAGCACCGCAGGCTTTGCGGATCTTATCCCGGGCAGATTCAGAGAACTCGTCGAGACCGTACCCGGAAGTCTGCATCATATTTGTGGAGAGCAGCTCATTCATGATAGCCGGATGGGCGCCTTCCATGTAATCGCAGACGAATTTCAGTTTTTCATTTGCCATGTTAAAAACCTGACCTTTCGTGTTGTCTGACTCTATTATACAGATGGCATATTGATGTGTCAATGCAGGAAAGTGTATGAAAAAAATCTGAAAACACTGAGGGAAATATAGGGATTCAGCTGATGATGGCGATAAGAGCGGAAGCCAGAATCCAGAACTTTTTTGGATTGAACGGAGACAGGAAAATCCGCACATAAACGGGTCCCCCATGAAATAGAGTATTATGAAGAGCGGATTTTCGGGGAAACAGAGCATGAAGCAGAAAGTGATAGAGCCGGTTCTCGGCATATGCCTGCTCGCCATGGTGGTCATGGCGGTGAAATATGGGAGTATTCGTGTGACGGGGAGCGGTGACGCCTACATAAAAGAGACACCGGTGGTGGTGGTCGATGCCGGACACGGCGGAACAGATCCCGGCAAGGTTGGAGTCGATGGGAGCCTGGAGAAAGATATCAACCTGGCTGTGGCGGAGCGGTTGAAAACGTACCTGGAACAGGATGATGTGAAGGTCATTATGACGCGGGAGACGGACACGGGACTTTATTCCGAAACGGACAGCCGGAAAAAGATGGCGGACATGAAGAAACGGTGTGAGATCATTGAGGAGAGCGGCGCGGACCTTGTGGTCAGCATCCACCAGAACAGCTATCACGAGGAATCCGTCTCTGGCGGACAGGTATTCTATTACCGGGATTCGTCAAAGGGAAAGGCGCTGGCGAAGATCCTGCAGGACCGGTTTGACTATGTCCTGGGGGACCAGAACCGGAGACTTCCGAAGGCGAATGCCAATTACTACCTCCTTCTGCATGTGAAATGCCCCATCGTGATCGTGGAGTGCGGATTCTTAAGCAACCGGAAGGAAGCAGCGCTTTTAAACAGCGGGGAGTACCAGGATAAGCTGGCATATACGATTCATATGGGGATCATGGAGTACCTGAATAAGAAGCAATGAGATAGGAAAATGTACAAATGAAGAGAAATAAAATCGTCATATTATACAAAAAAGGTCCACCTGTTTTTAACTATCCGATATGGCATTTAAAAGGTCAATATGCTATGATTCTTTTACCAATTGGGACGAAAAAAATGAAGGAGGGATACTTTGACGAAAGAAGATATGAAACAGATTTCAGACCTTATGGATGAAAAGTTTATTGCATCGGAAGGCCGGATGCGAGCGGAGATTGTAGCATCGGAGGCGCGGACAGGAGAAAAGATCGATAGGGTGGAAAATAATCTGAGTGCAGAAATAAAGAAGAATCGTATCAGCATGACAAGGCATATGCAGGAGCTGAATGCCAAATGGGTTGAAACAAATGAAAAACTGGATCGTATGCTTGCAAGGATGGATGGAATGGATAAGAATATGAGCGCGATGCGGGCAGAAATGGACGCAGTGCCTAAGCGATTCGACGCGGTAGAGACAAATCTGGGCAGAAAAATTTCAGAATCGGAGGCAGTTACCCGGAGATATACGGAAAAACTGTTTTTCCAGGTGGCAGAAGGCAAAAAGAAACGTTCTGTACGTTCATCTGGGCTGGAAGGATAAAAGATCCGCCGGAGACACGAATATTCCGGCGGATCTTACTATCAGAATTACTCAAGTACGAGTGTACCGTCGCCCTCAGCACGGATCGCGGATTTGAAGAACTCCTCAAATGCCTTTTCCAGGTAGGCCATATCCTTGGAGCCTGCAGTCTCATACGGAGAGTGCATAGCTAACTGCGGAAGTCCGACGTCTACCGTGTTTAAGGAAACCTGAGCGTTGGAGATATTTCCGAGAGTGGAGCCGCCGAGGATATCGGAACGGTTTAAGAACTCCTGGTACGGAACACCTGCGCGCTCGCAGAGGCAGCGCATAACAGCTGCGGAAACAGCGTCTGTTGTGTACTTCTGGTTTGCGCTGTGCTTGATCACGAGACCGCCGTTTAAGTAGGTGCGGTTTGTCGGATCTGTCTTGTCTGCGTAGTTCGGATGTACGGCATGTCCGTTATCCGCGGATACCATGAAGCTGGAAGCGAGGGACGTGAGGTACTCTTCCTCTGTTCTTCCAAGGCTGCGGTTGATGCGGCGGAGAATGTCGTAAAGGAATGTGGAGCCGGCGCCCTGTTTTGTGCCGCTTCCTACTTCCTCGTTGTCAAATACGGCAACGACCGGGATGCAGCGGTCGCTTTCACTGTTTAAGAGAGCCATTGTGGATGTGAATGCGCACTGGAGATCATCAAGACGCGGAGCAGAGATAAACTCGCCGTCGCAGCCCCATACAGTACCTTCCATACGGTTGTAAAGGAAGAGGTCCATTCCTTTGATCTGGTCAACGGAGACGCCTGCCTCCTCAGCGATCATCTCTTTGAATGCCTTTCCGGAATTGCTCATGCGGTATAATGGAAGCATATCTTTCTGGATGTTGTACTTGTAACCGTCGTTTACTTCACGGTTCATATGGATTGCGAGGTTCGGGATCATGAGAAGATCACGGTCAACGTTGATCAGTTTTGTTGTGAGACGGTTGCCGTCTTTTACGATAATGCGTCCTGCAACGGAGAGAGGTCTGTCGAACCACGGTGCGCAGAGCATTCCGCCGTACTTCTCAACATTTAATTTTACATACTGGTTCTCGATGTTCATCTCAGAAGACTCTTTGATCTTTAAGGTCGGGGAGTCGCTGTGGCTTGCCGCGATATGGAAGCCGGAATAATCCTTGCGGGATACCTTGAATGCGATGATCGCGGACTGGTTGCGGGTTACGAAATACTTTCCGCCCTCAGCAAGATTCCAGGTATTGCCCTCAGCGAGGCGCTCGAAGCCTGCCTCGGTCAGGTAGTTTGCCAGTTCATGAACAGCATGGAAACCGGTCGGGCTCTTTTTGATAAAAGAAAATAATTCCTCATTCAGATTTTGAATCATGTTTTTGTTACTCCTTTCGATAAATAACCCCTGTAAGTCATACTACTTTATTATATAAAAAAAATGAAGATCAGGCAAGCTTGCGCTATGATGTGCGCAAGTGTTAAAATGAAATTCTGGTAGCTTTCGTTATAATTCTGACGTTTTTCTGAAGTTTGTGAAAAAGGTCCCGAAAAGGTACCTTTATTCGCGGTTTCATGTTAAAATATGGTCACGAGTAGCTGCGAAGGTATGGAACAGTTACAAATACGATCAATATGGTGAGAAGATCACTGGGAAAAGAGGGGAACTTATGGATTGGAAGAAGATCAGACAGGCAGTCCGCACGGTGCTGGCGGCTGTATTGATCTGCGCTGCATCGGTGGGAATCACCGGTGATCCGGCATATGCGGCGGATATGGGCGCAGTTTACGGAATTTATGAGCATGGAACCGGTTGGAGTGGGTATCATGGTGACAGCAAAACAGCGCGTGCTGGAACCGGAAGCTATGTGACGGCGATCCGCGCCAGCCTTCAGGGACAACCTGAGGGAATGAGCGGCACGCTTTCTTACCAGGTGAACTTAAGCGGAAGCGGATGGCTTTCCTGGCAGGAAAATATGACTCCGAATGGAAGCACCGAGACAGATATGCCGTTAGAAGCGGTCCGCATGGCATTTACCGGACAGCTTGCGGAGAATTATGATGTTTATTACTCTGTATATCAGAATGGCTCCTGGACAACTCCGGTGAAGAACGGGGAGACTGCGGGAACCGAAGGACAGGGACTCCGTGTGGATGGTCTCTGGGTAACGGTGACGGGAAAAGGTGCGGAGGTACCGGAAGGCCCGAATGGAAAGAGCGTTGACCCGACAAGACCGATGGTTGCCCTGACCTTTGATGACGGTCCGTCGAAGTATACGCCCCGGATCCTGGATTCCCTGGAAGCGAACGGCGGAAGAGCCACATTCTTCATGGTGGGCAACCGAGTTGCGTCCTATGCGTCTACCGTAAAGCGCATGGCGGATCTCGGATGCGAGACAGACAGCCATACCTGGGCACATACATATCTGACAGGAATGTCTGAGGGAGAGATATTACAGAGCTTAAATCAGACACGCGATGCCATTGTGGCAGCAGGCGGAAACGCGCCGAAAGGTGTCCGCCCGCCGGGAGGAAAGATCAATGATGCCAGTAAGGCGGTTCTCGCAAAGGCTGGAATGCCGTCCATCATCTGGTCCGTGGATACCCTGGACTGGAAGACGAGAAACGCGCAGCACACCATCGACACAGTTCTCAGACAGGTGCAGGATGGAGATATCATCCTGATGCATGACCTCTATGAGCAGAGCGTCATTGCGGCAGAGACGCTGATTCCTGAACTCACGAGAAGAGGTTACCAGCTCGTGACAGTCAGCGAGATGGCAGAGCTCCGCGGTGGCATGGCGGCAGGACAGTCTTATGGACATTTCCGCTAAGAATAAAAAATATTGCAGTATGAAGCAAAATGTGATATTCTGTTAACGAACAAATAAATATCGTTCTTCGGGGCGGGGTGCGATTCCCCACCGGCGGTATAGTCCGCGACCTGCGAAAGCAGCTGATTTGGTGAGATTCCAAAACCGACAGTATAGTCTGGATGAGAGAAGAAATTGTATGACAGGAGTAGTTCATTCAAGCCCCGGACTTTTTCAATGGTCCGGGGTCTTTTTATTTACATGGACAGGGAATCATCCCCACGAGTCCGTGTGAGCCGGCAATCCTGCACAGCAATTCCTTGTAACAGAAGAACAACAAGTACAAGGAGGGACATTATGAACCAGAACAAAGTATTAAGTGTCAGAAATCTCGTGCTGATCGCCATGTTCAGCGCACTCGCAGCCGTATTGGAGACGATCCAGGTGGCGGTTCCGTTTGCACCGCCGTTTTACAAGCTGGACTTCGCGGAGCTCCCGGTACTGATCGGCGGCTTTGCCATGGGACCGGCCCAGGCAGCTCTGATCGCGATCGTTAAGAACCTCTTAAAGCTGCTCTTAAACGGAACAAGCACTTACTATGTCGGCGAGCTCGGAAACATCATTGGAAGCTGCATGTTCTCCGTACCGGCTGCCCTGATCTACCGCAGACATAAAACGAAAAAGACCGCTATGGTCGCTCTCGCCGCCGGTGTCATCTGTGCTATCGTCGGCGCTGTATTCGTAAACTGCGCGATCACACTTCCGTTCTACGCAAAAGTTGCTTTCGGCGGAATCGAGAACATCATCGCAATGGGAACAAAGATCAACCCGGCAGTTACAAACCTGTATACATTCGCGATCTTCATGATCGTTCCGTTCAACCTTGTAAAATGCGGACTGAATGCGATCGTAACAGCACTTGTATATAAGCATGTCAGCGTGATCATCCATGCAGGGGTTCACAGAGAAAAGAAAACTGAAAATACGGCGGCATAACACCTGAAATGGGAGATTCCCCCGGGATAGAGACGGCAAAAACCGTGTCTGCCTCGGGGGACTTACAATTTATGTGAGAAGTGAGCAAAAGCCTGCGCAGGCACAAAAGTGAGCGCTGGCAGGTGGCAGCAGTACTTGACGGATAACGACCGAAATGAGATAGTGAAGCGGCAATGACTTAAGAAACGGAGAAAATAAAATGGTAAGATATTATAATGAACTGACAAGACTGGAAATGGAACAGGTCGACAAGGACGAGACGGTGGTCATGATCCCGGTGGGAGCGTTGGAACAGCACGGAAACCAGTGTCCGCTGGGTACAGACGAGATCATCGCGGAGGGAACGGCGAGACGGATCAAAGAGGCCTTAGACCGGGAGATCCAGGACTATCCGATGCTGATCTTTCCGCTGATCCCGGTGGGACTAAGCACGGAACATGTGAACTTCTGCGGTTCTGTCACCTTAAAGCCGGATACCTTTTATCATGTTCTCTACGACATCTGCAAAGGCCTGGCGCATCACGGATTCAGGAAGATCGCAATCTTGAACTGCCACGGCGGAAACTCCCCGATCATCCAGGTCTTAAGCAGGGAGGTAAGAAGTGAGCTCGGAATCGCCGTATTTATCATCAACTGTGGCGCATTCTTCGGAAACCAGGCGGTAAAAGACACTGTGACACCTGGAAATATCTGGGATTTCCACGGCGGTGAGATGGAGACATCCATGGTTCTCGCGGAGCGCCCGGAGACAGTAAAGCTGGAGACCTCCGAGGCGGGAATCCCGAGAAAGTTCATGGGAAACAAGACATTCACCGTATATGGCCCAACCACTCTTGGCTGGGTTTCAGAAGAGTGGGAGACCGAGGACGGAAAGCCCATCGGAATCGGCGGCGATCCAAGCGGGGCGACGGCGGAGAAGGGCAACCAGATCTACGACAGCTTTGTGGAGTCGATCCTTTCAGGGCTGAAAGAGATCAGAAAGTGGAAAGACTAAGGCACTGTTTCAGAAAATAGTGAAAAAGTGCTGAGAAACCGGTGGACAGATCATTATTACAGCAATATTAAGAAGAACAGAAAAATTGAAATGAATGGAAACGATGCCGGAAAAGCCTGTAAATCCGCCGGAAATCTGTTGCAACCATAACTTTCATGTGCTAAACTGAATACGCAATTGAACAAAGTAAGGTGCTGCGGTTTTATGCAGCACCTTTATCATTACGCGGCAGGCCACAGCGATACCGCCGCATGAGCGTAAAAATGGGAAACCGTATAGAAGAAATACAGGTTTTCTGGACATTTGAGTAATAGAATCGAGAGTGCAGAACATGAATACAAAAGTAGTTCGTATCAAAGAGGAAGAGAAGACAAGAGAGACGCTGGAAAAGAATCCGGGGCTTTTAGAGGCGGCTGAGATCTTGAAAAACGGCGGTCTCGTGGCGTTCCCGACGGAGACCGTTTACGGCCTTGGTGCCAACGCGTTGAATGAGGAAGCGGCAAAGAAGATCTACGCGGCAAAAGGACGTCCGTCCGACAACCCGCTGATCGCCCATATTTCCTGTATGGAAGAACTTCCGGCGATCGTGAAGGAGATCCCGGAGGCGGGCCGGAAACTGGCTGAAAAGTACTGGCCGGGTCCGCTGACCATGATCTTCCCGAAAAAGGACATCGTACCTTACGGAACCACCGGCGGTCTTGATACTGTTGCGGTCCGTATGCCGGTGGATCCGGTGGCAAATTGCCTGATCCATCTCGCAGGTGTTCCGATCGCGGCACCGAGTGCCAACACTTCCGGAAGACCGAGCCCGACAAAGGCGGAACATGTCATCGAGGACATGGACGGAAAGATCGAGATGATCATCGACGGCGGCGCTGTGGGAATCGGCGTGGAATCCACTATCGTGGATGTATCCGGCGAGATCCCGACACTTCTCCGCCCGGGCGCGATCACCATTGAGATGCTGCGTGAGACGTTGGGCCAGGTGGATATCGATCCAGTGATCTTAGGACCGGTCAGCGGCGATATCAAGCCGAAGGCGCCGGGAATGAAGTATCGCCATTATGCCCCGAAGGCGGACATGACACTGGTGGAAGGCGACATGGACAAGGTCGTTGCCTACATCAATGAGCAGACAAAGAAAGCGGAAGCAGAGGGAAAGAAAGTCGGCATCATCTGCACCGAGGAGAGTCAGGACATGTACCAGGGCGGAAACCTCGAGGTGATCGGAAGCCGGGAACACGAGGAGACGGTGGCCCACAACTTGTTTGCAGTTCTGCGTGATTTCGATGCCAGAAAGGTTGACTGCATTTTCTCCGAGAGCTTTTCCAAAGACCAGCTCGGCCAGGCGATCATGAACCGCCTGTGCAAGGCAGCCGGATATCATATTGTGAACATATAAAATTGCTGGAAGGCCTGCGCTTGCTGCGGTGGCTGCAGTAAAGGCAAAAGTACGATCAATTAATATGAGAAATGGATTTTACCCGTAACTGTGAGAGCGTTGGGCAGTTACATATATGAAATGGAGGACGATCTATGTCAGAAAAGAGAAACGGATACATTACCTGGGACGAGTATTTCATGGGAGTTGCAAAGCTTTCTGCCATGCGCTCCAAGGATCCGAACACACAGGTCGGCGCGTGCATCGTGAGCGAGGACAACAAGATCCTGTCCATGGGCTATAACGGATTCCCGAAGGGCTGTTCCGACGACGAGTTCCCGTGGGACAAGATGGACGAGGACCCGTATAATAGAAAATATTTCTATGTGACACACAGTGAGTTGAACGCGATCTTAAACTACCGCGGCGGCAGCCTGGAAGGCAGCAAGCTCTATGTAACACTGTTCCCGTGCAACGAGTGCGCGAAGGCGATCATACAGGCGGGCATCCAGACCATCGTCTACGAGAGCGATAAGTACGCGAACGACGCGTCCACACGGGCATCCAAGAGAATGCTGAATGCGGCGGGTGTGCGCTATTACCAGTACAACCCGACAGGCCGTAAGATCGAGTACCGGGTATAACGGAGGAACGAATGAAATTTTTGCTGGCGGCGATCAACGCCAAATATATCCACTCGAATCCGGGTGTCTACAGTCTGCGCGCTTTTGCGCGGACGAAGATCCCGGGGGCGGATATCGAGATCGGAGAATACACCATCAATCACCAGATGGACTTAATTTTACAGGATATCTACAGGAGAAAGCCGGTTTTTATCGGCTTTTCCTGTTATATATGGAATATTTCCTACATCATGGAGATCGTCCGTGACGTGAAGAAAGTATTGCCGGAGGTGGAGATCTGGCTCGGCGGACCGGAAGTGTCCTATGACGCGAAAAAAGTGCTGACCAGGGAGCCGGATGTCTGCGGCGTGATGCGCGGGGAAGGCGAGCTGACGTTTACGGAGCTTGTGCGGGCGTATCTGAAAAGGGAAGAACTGTGTGCAGCAAGCTTAGACTTAGATCACATTCCGGGAATTACCTACCGCGCTGAGAGCGGCGAGGTCGTGGAACGTGGTCCCCAGCGCCTTCTGAGCCTGGATGAGATCCCGTTCTACTATGACGATATGGCTGGATTCGAGAACAGGATCGTCTACTACGAGAGCAGCCGCGGCTGCCCGTTCTC
>ERZ791808.1287-NODE-1287-length-19932-cov-3.169744_pt1 | contig 19932 bp, 18 predicted proteins | sample MGYA00510305_ERZ791808 | MGnify/ENA primary metagenome ERZ791808 (study PRJEB30046, sample SAMN00792024) | human gut metagenome | study: EMG produced TPA metagenomics assembly of the A metagenome-wide association study of gut microbiota in type 2... | reverse complement strand
TAGGTCAGTTGGCACGTATGCGTCTTTTGATTTAAAAAATAAAAAACCGCTCGGGAAAGAGCGGTTGATATTACAGAATTTGCATTATGTTTTTATATTATAGTACCATTTCAGCAACGGGTCAAGGTTTCTGCATTTCAAAGACTACATAATTTGCATTATGTAATTAAGTCACCCGCATCGACCGCTGTGACAAGCCACATTATTTTTAACAGCATTATATATTATAGACCCTTCCTCTAATTCAGTCAATAAATATGCCTCTTTTTTACATGGCAAACAAACCCTTCACAATAAATTGACCGGATTATGTGAAAGGTCTCTTTCAGTGTGCCTTTATTTTGGTTGTTAGCGGTAGACGCATGTTGATTGCCGCAGATATTAAAGACATAATGCAAATTATGTAGTTGATGCCAGACAACGGAGGGAAACGCTTGAAAGAAGAGTACGAGACCATAGATCTGAGAGAGATTTTTTTGCTCGTCAAAAAGAACATTCTCATGATATTGGCAGTAACAATAACATCTGCTGCCGTCGGTTTTTTGATCAGCGCTTTTTTACTGTCTCCACAGTATGAGGCAAGTGCAACGCTGATTGTAAACTCGCGGGAAGACCAGACGGCGCAAACTACGATTACCAATGACCAAATCACATCAGCCACCAAGTTAGTTGATACTTATTCTGTAATTTTGACCAGCGATACTGTACTGGACAAAGCCATTGCAGATTTGGGTTTAACGCTGGACTATGAAGAACTTCTGGACAAGGTTACGGTAGAATCGGTCAATGGAACACAGGTGATGAAAATTTCTGTGCAGGATGAAGATCCAGTGTTGGCCCAACGCATTGTGGCCAATATCGTGGAGCAGGCACCGAAAATCATCATCCAGACTGTAAAAGCTGGCAGTGTTGAAGTAATCTCACAGGCGAAGACTGCGGAAGAACCGGTTTCTCCCAAAAAAGTAATGAATACAGCGATTGCTGGTATACTGGGCCTGGTTTTGGCGCTTGGGTTTGTATTGCTCCGAAATGTTATGAACAACAAGTTTATGACGGATGACGATATCAGCAAAAAATTAGGGCTTACGGTATTGGGGGTCATTCCTCAAATCGATATCAAAGGATAAAGGAGGAGTTGAAATGGCTGCAAAAAGAGCATCCAGACGAAAACCTGGCCGCAAATTCCTTCTTGTCGGGAAGGATGCGCCGTTTCAGTATCAAGAGGCTTTTAAAAGCCTGCGTACAAATCTAAAATTTTTAGCAGTAGGAAAAGCCTGCAAAAAAATGATTCTGACAAGTGCAATTCCGGGCGAAGGAAAAAGCAGTGTGGCTATCAATCTAGCGGTGTCTCTTGCGGAGGCAGGGAGTCGCGTCTTGCTGGTCGATTGTGATTTGCGAAAGCCCATTATTCATAGATATTTGAAGATAGACAATTCTGCTTACAAGGGTATTACGAATGTTTTGTCTGATGGTTCTCTGGCAGAGTCGATTGTCGGGATAAAAGCGCTGAACATTCATGTGATTATCGCGGATGCAATTCCACCTAACCCTGCGGAACTGCTGGGATCGTCACGTATGAAAATGCTGATTTCCGAATTGGACAAGCATTATGACTATATTATTTTTGATACGCCGCCGGTATCGGTCGTCACAGACGCTGCGGTGCTCAGTCAGTACGTCGACGGTGTGATTTTAGTCGTGCGGCAAAATTTTGCGACATTCGATCAGGTAGCACTGGCAAAGAAAAACCTGGATTCTGTCGATGCCAATATTCTGGGCGTTGTGATGAATAATTTTGATACGCGCTCTGCTAATAAGGAAAGTGGTTACTATTACAGTTACAACTATGATTACAGTCATAGTGAGGATTGATGAATCCTTATGACGGATCTCCATACACATATCCTGCCGGGGATTGATGACGGTTCAAAAAATGTGCAGACATCTTTGGCGCTTTTACGATCCGAATATGCCCAGGGAGTAGAGCGGATTGCGTTGACACCGCATTTCAATTTTGAAAATTATACAATAAAGGAATTTTTACAAAGCAGGAACGCAGCAGCACGGCAGTTATGGTTGCCATTCAGAAATGCAGAATTACCGCAATACATGAAACTGGGAGCGGAAATATTTTATTCAGCGCAGCTTGCGGAAGTGGATCCTCAACCGCTTTGTTTGACTGGCACAAATTTATTGTTGATTGAATTTCCTTCGGCGTATCATCCGCGCGGTGCGGAAGACGTGCTGTATCAGTTAACAAGACGCGGATTTGTTCCCTTGATTGCTCATGTGGAGCGATATGCCTTTGTGCGCGAAAATCCCAATATATTGTGTGATTTTATCGAAGCAGGAGCGTATACACAAATCAATGCATCAAGTCTGGTCATGCATAAGAAACAACAGAAAATGTTATTACACATGATCCAACGAGGATTGATTCATGTTTTGGCGACTGATACCCATTCACTTGAAAAAAGGCCACCCAAGTATCGGGCAGCCATGGAGCTAATCGAAAAAAAGTGTGGAAAGGATATTGCCAGAACACTCACGAGAAACGCAAATCTTTTGTTCGCCGGAGCATCACCGATAGTAAGCGAACCGGAAGAAATGACACGCTTTCTCAGTTCTTGGCAGTAAAAGAAAGATATTTTTTAAATGGATAAAACAAGGAAAAAACTGCCTAAATGGGCCATTGTCCTAATAATTGTTATTGCTGTACTTTTGTTGATAGTGACTGTGCTATGGCTTTACTATGACTCTAAATTGAATTTGATCGATTATGATGATGGCAGCCGTCCGTTAGATACCAGTACCAGCTATGCGATAGATAATAACGAGCTTGATATTGGTGATTTGCCGGATGCTCCGGCGGGACAAGATGGAACCATCGAAATTCTGGATGGCGACATCTACAGTGACAGCAATGTGATGAACATTCTGCTGCTGGGGACAGACGAAAGAACAAGTGAATTCAATGACAATGCGCGGGCGGACTCCATCATGGTGCTGAGCCTCAATATAAAAGATCACACCATGAAGCTCGTGAGCATTGAGCGTGGCATTGGCGTTCCGGTTCCGGGGCGCAACGATGACTGGATTACGCATACGTTCCGTTACGGTGGAGCTGCGTTAACAATGCAGACAGTCAGAGAATGCTTCAAACTTGATATAGACCGTTACATCCGTGTGAATTTTTACGCGTTCGAAAAGGCAATTGACACCATTGGTGGGGTTGATATTGAGATTACACAGAAAGAAGCAGATGGACTGAACGGAAAGGTTTATACAAATGCTACTACCGAGCAGGAAGTAGTGGCCGGTTTGAATCACTTGAATGGACACGATGCGCTTTCCTATTCGCGCATCCGTTATATCGACAGTGACTGGAAACGGATCGAGAGGCAAAGAAAGGTCATTCAAGCCGCTATCGACCAGGTGAAGGAAGTGGATATTGGTACGTTGAATACGTTGGCGGATACGATATTGCCAATGGTTCAGACCAATCTCTCGAAGGGAGAGATTACATCCCTGCTGTTGGAAATGCCCGGGTTTATTAGTGCCGGGGCCAATATGGAACAAATGACAATCCCAACTGAAGATACGTGCTGGAACAGTATAGGCGTAGATGGAAGAAAGATGATCGGTGTGGATTTCGAAGCGAACGCACAGATTTTAAGGAGTTTTTTCTATGGCATGGATAAAGCCATTGAATAAAGACAAAGAGCTATAAAAACTTGGCTTGTTTAGGAGGAAGTCATTGTGAAAATTGCAATCGTTGGAACAGGATATGTAGGATTGGTATCAGGTGCATGTTTCGCAGACATGGGAAATGATGTATGGTGTGTGGACACGGATGAAAAGAAAATCCAGATGCTGAAAGAAGGCGGTATCCCCATTTACGAACCCGGTCTTGAGGAAATTGTACAGAGAAATGTGATGTCAGAGCGGTTGCGTTTTACAACCAGCATCGAAGAAGCCTTGAAAACGGCGCATATCTGTTTTATCGCAGTTGGAACCCCTATGGGTGAAGATGGCAGCGCAGATTTACACTATGTCCTTGAAGTGGCAAAAAGCATTGGACGTTATATGGTTCGCCACATGTACGTTGTGGACAAGTCTACAGTTCCAGTTGGAACCGCCAAAAAAGTTCGGAATGCCATACAGGCAGAATTAGATGCTCGCGGGAGTGATTTGGATTTCAATGTGATCTCTAATCCGGAATTCCTTAAAGAAGGTACGGCCGTGAATGACTGTCTCATGCCGGATCGTGTGGTCGTCGGCGTGGAATCAGAGCGGGCCGATAAGAAGATGCGTGAGTTGTACGCACCTTTTCTGCGGAGCACAGAGAACCTGATTATGATGGATATAGCCAGTGCTGAGATGACAAAGTATACGGCGAACAGTATGCTGGCGACAAAAATCAGCTTTATGAACGAAATCGCCAATATTTGCGAATTGGTCGGGGCTGATGTAAATAAAGTGCGATTAGGAATCGGTAGTGATCGGCGCATCGGCTATCACTTCATTTATGCTGGATGTGGATATGGCGGAAGTTGCTTCCCCAAAGACGTGCAGGCGTTGATTAAGACCAGCAAAAACAATGGATATACTCCGCGCATTTTAACCGCAGTGGAAGACGTGAATGCGGATCAGAAAAAAGTGCTACCTCAGAAGGTGGTTGCCCGTTATGGTGAAGATCTGACAGGAAAGACCTTTGCTGCTTGGGGTCTGGCGTTCAAGCCTGATACAGACGATATGCGTTGCAGTGCGGCTATTGTCATCATCAACGAACTCACCCAGCGCGGAGCGAAGATCCATGCCTATGATCCGAAAGCAGAGAGGGAGGCGCGTACCTGCTATCTGAAGGACAACAAAAATGTGGAATACTTCGATGGGAAATATGATGCGCTGAAGGGCTGCGATGCGTTGTTGCTGATCACAGAATGGAAAGAATTCCGCAGCCCGGACTATGATCGTATGATTGAAAATCTTCGTGCTCCAGTTATCTTCGACGGACGCAACCAGTACAACGCGGAAGAAATGAAAGAATACGGAATCGAGTACCATCAGATTGGCGTTGGAAAAAACGCAGTGGAATGGAGTGAGTGAGATGAAGCGGATATTGGTGACAGGCGGCGCGGGCTTTGTGGGATCAAATTTATGCGCACATCTCGTGAAAAATCCGGAAAACCATGTCATTTGTCTGGACAATTTATTCACGGGGCGAATGATAAATGTCGAGCCGTTGCTGCAGTTGCCGAACTTCGAATTTGTGGAGCACAATGTACAGCAGCCGATCGACTTCCCGGTCGACCAGATTTACAACGCGGCCTGCCCGGCCAGTCCGCATGCATATCAGAAGAGTCCGACAGATACGACCAAAACGTGCATTTTTGGCGTTTTAAATATGTTGGAGCTGGCAAAGAAATACAATGCTACAATGATGCAGTTCTCTACCAGTGAAGTATATGGTGACCCGGAAGTGCATCCGCAGGTGGAAAGTTATCGCGGGTGTGTAAATCCCATTGGTATTCGCAGTTGCTACGATGAAGGCAAACGGTGCGCAGAAGCATTGTGCTTTGATTACAACCGCGAGTTTGGTGTAAAAATCAAAGTGATTCGAATCTTCAATACCTATGGTCCGAACATGGATCCTCTGGACGGACGCGTGGTGAGTAACTTCATCATGCAGGCGTTGCGAGGTGAGGAGCTGACGGTGTATGGCGATGGGACACAGACCCGCAGTTTCCAGTACATTGATGATCTGATTGAGGGGATTGTGCGGATGATGAACGACAGCCGCCCGGACTTTTTAGGACCGGTGAACCTGGGAAATCCAGGGGAATTCACCATGCTGGAGTTGGCACAAAAAGTACTGAAAAAGACCGGCAGCAAGAGCAAACTGGTATTTCGTCCGCTGCCAGGAGATGATCCCACCCGGCGCCGCGCGGATATTACTCTAGCTGGCAAGGAACTGAACGGCTGGAAACCAAAAATAGCGTTGGACGAAGGACTCGATAAGAGCATTGCCTATTTTAGAACATTGATTTGAGAGGAACGGTCGTTGTGGAAAACTCCATTACGGTGGAAAGGGAGCAGAAAGAAAAGAAGGCGCCGATAACGCAGGTGATACCGAACAATTCCATCGCCTATCGCTTTTTGAAGAGGACTTTTGACATCGCGGCAAGCCTGTGCGGGCTTATCGTTCTCAGCCCGGTGTTTTTGATTACAGCATTTGCCATTTACATAGAAGACCCGGGGAAAACGATTTTTGTACAGGAACGCAACGGACTGAACGGAAAAGTATTTCGGATGTATAAATTCCGCAGCATGTGTAAAGATGCGCCGAAGATGCGTGCAGCAATGGAGTCTCAGAATGAGCTTGATGGCCCGGCATTCAAGATGAAAGAGGACCCTCGTGTGACCAAAGTCGGAAAATTCATTCGAAAGACTAGTATTGATGAACTTCCACAATTGGTCAATATCTTCAAAGGGGATATGAGTGTTGTCGGACCGCGTCCCTTACCCACCTATGAGACAGAGCTTTTGAATGCAGCTCAGCGGCAGCGGTTGCTGGCGAAGCCGGGGCTTGTGTGTTACTGGCAGGTCCAGGGGCGCAGCGATACAACTTTTGACGAGTGGATGCAAATGGATTTTGATTATATCAATCAAGCCAGTGTTTGGACGGATTTAAAGATTATTTTGAGTGCGATACCAGCGGTTTTACAAGGAAAAGGTGCAGTGTAATGGCAATTTTAATTTGTGGCGGTGCGGGGTATATTGGGAGCCATATCAACAAGTTGTTGAGTGAACAGGGATATGAAACAATAGTTTTTGATAACTTAATTTACGGGCATCGAGAATTGGTGAGATGGGGAAGTTTTGTTCAAGGTGACTTGAACAATGTTGCTGAAATCGAAGAGGTTTTCAAACGCTGGAAGATTGATGCAGTATTTCATCTAGCTGCCTATGCCTATGTAGGAGAGAGTGTGCGTGAGCCAGCGAAATATTATAGGAACAATGTGGCCTGTACATTGAATTTACTGGACGTAATGCGCTCTAACGGTTGTAACCGCATTATATTTTCAAGCACATGTGCCACTTATGGAATCCCGAACAGTGTGCCGATTACGGAGAATATGCCACAGAGGCCGATTAACCCTTATGGCGCAACAAAGCTCATGGTAGAACGTATTTTCAAGGATTATGCGTCTGCCTATGGGCTTCAGTTTATTGTTCTGAGATACTTTAATGCGGCAGGAGCCGATCCGAATTCTGAAATCGGTGAATGGCATATCCCAGAGACACACCTGATCCCGCTGGTATTGGATGCGGCTGCAGGCAGGCAATCCAATATTAAAGTATTGGGGACGGACTATCCTACACGGGATGGAACCTGCATTCGAGACTATATTCATGTAAGTGATTTAGCTGACGCCCACTTGCGTGCATTGCGTTATTTGCAGAAAGAGGGTAAGAGCGATTTTTTCAATTTGGGAAATGCACAGGGAACTAGTGTGTTGGAAGTAATTGACGCTGTAAAGAAAATCACAAATTCCAATTTCTTAGTGGAATACTGTAGCCGCCGTGTAGGAGATCCTGCCGAATTGGTGGGAGACTCAAAGAAAGCTAGAAGTGTCCTTGGATGGGAGCCGCGTCATTCAAAAATTGAAAATATTGTAGGTGATGCGTGGCAGTGGTATCAAAAGTTGTCAGAAAAGGAGCGATTTGATTAAAATGGATATTGTCTATGCCAGCGATGAAAGATTTGCTCAAATTTTATGCACTTCTCTGATTTCACTGCTGGAAAGCAACCGAGAAGAGGATATAACTGTACATATTCTCGACGATTCAATCACGAAAGAAAGCAAGAATTTATTACAGGCGGTAGCTGACAGATATAGTACCCATTTGAATTTTATTCCTTTGCCAGACTTAGACGAGCTGGCTGGACAAAAAATTGACTCGACGCGCTGGGCAAAAACTACTTTTGGCCGGTTGTTTCTGCCAATAATCGCACCGAATTTAGAGCGTATCATATATATTGACTGCGATACGTTGGTACTGGAAAATTTGTCATATCTTATGCAAATGAAACTTCCGGAACGTAGTAGTTGTGCTGCTGTAGTAGAATGTATGGGCGACCTGCATAAAGCCAATGTTGGCTTACGGCCGGAAGATCCTTATTTTAATGCAGGAGTCATGCTCATCGATTTGAACAAGTGGAGAAAAGAAAATGTGGTCAAGCGTTTTTCGCAATGTATTCAGAGGCGAAAAGGCTGTGTTCCTTATGTGGATCAAGGCGTTATTAATGAGGTGCTTCGGGGCGAGATTGCTGTTTTGCCTCCGAAATATAATGTTATGACTGTGTGCTATGATTTTGATTACATAGAGATGCAGCGATACCGCCGGACAAAATATCCTTATGAGAGACAGGAGTATACAGCAGCCAAGAAGAATCCTACTATTGTACATTTTACCACGTCGTTTCTTTCCCGTCGTCCTTGGATAAGTGCAAAGCAGACCCATCCATTTGCAGAAAAATGGCGAGAGTATAAAAGCATGACTCCGTGGTCAGAGGCGTCGCTGTGGAAAGATAACCGTGGAATGCTGAAAAAAGGATATGAAATGCTTTGTAATATACTTCCGCGTTCAATAGCTGTAGGGATGTCCGGTTTTTTGCACAGCACCGTGAAAGCAGCTAGAGAGCGAGATAAATGATGAAATCGAAAGGACTTAAAGGAATGAAGCAGGCTTTAAAAAAGGTTTTATCAATCGGTCGCTTTTCTTCTTTAAGTGAATTGAGGCGCGAACTGAAATCAGAAAAATTCAGCGTGGTGTCTTTTGATGTTTTTGATACATTGCTTGCGCGAGCAGTGCCATGCCCAGAAGATGTATTTCGTCTTACAGAGCGGCAGTACTTGTCTCAATATAATGGGATATCAGAAGGGGATTTTGTTCGAGCGAGGATAACGACAGAACAAAATTTGAATAAGAAATCGGGGATATTTACAACAACGCTTAATGAAATTTATAGAGAGATGGAACTTTCAGATAAAGACACATTTCTCTCCCTAGAATTAGACATTGAAAAAAGTGTGTCGCGTCCGATTCCCGATATGGTATTACTATGTAATGAATTGCTTGAATCGGGAAAGGATGTCTATTTCACAAGCGATATGTACTTATCAGCAGATTTCATTTTCGAACTTTTAAAAGCGGCAGGAGTCAAGGCAAAAAAAGAACAGCTCTTGATATCCAGTGAATGGGGGTGCAGCAAACGGGATGGTAGACTTTTTCAAAAATTGATAGAAACCACTGGTGTTGCATCCTTTCGCATTGCTCATGTAGGAGATAATGTTATAAGAGACTATTATATTCCCCAAAAACTGGGAATTTGTTCTTTTCTTGTTCGACCATTTGCTTACCGGGCTCAAAAACATCAATCATGGGATTCACGTATATTGGACTGCGCAATTCAGGCGGCCACTCATCCCCCAGAGAGTTTCTATGATATTGGACGAAGCGCATACGGCCCCCTATTGACCGGCTTTATCCGCTGGATACACCAGGAAGTGAATAAGGATCATATAGAGCGTATTTTCTTCCTGGCAAGGGATGGGTTTGTGATTCAGAAGGCATATCGGGAGATATTCCCAAAAGAAAAAGAGACGGCCTATCTGTATGTTTCTAGCAGAAGCCTTATCGTACCTATATTGTGGATTGATCCCAGCTATGAAAATCTTCCAGAAGTGATGTACTTAGGGGGGGGGATTCGGTTGTCAGCCTTTTTTGAAAAATTGGGGCTTCAATATACCGATTATGCAGAGCTTTCTGCAAAATATGGATATCAAGAAGACTCAATGATTCGAATTAGACCAAGAGAACAATCGGAAGATCAGAGGAAAATAAGAGAACTGTATGAACAGATAAAAGAGGCTGTCATCGAAAATTCAAAACGCGAATATAAAAATCTTTGTACATATCTGGAAAAAATGGGATTCCTCAAGGAGAATGGCCGAGTGGCCATAGTGGATATTGGTTGGCAAGGCCATTTGCAAAAAGCGATAGGCAGTCTGCCGGTTGTTCAGAGCAGGCACATAGAAATTTACGGGTACTATTTGGGGATTTTGTTAGGAGACCGAAATCCACGATATTGCACAAAGGGATATTGGTTTGAAAAGTGCGGAACGAAACAGGAAAAAAATATTATGGCTGCAGGCGTGCATTTTTTGGAATTGTTTTTTACAGCTTATCATGGTTCTACACAAACATATCAAACGAATGGCGACAATATAGAGCCGCTGCTGTTCCCAAATGACACCATATTATCAGTTTTTGAAGAACGCTGTATCAGAGAAATGCATCGTGGAGCTATAGATTTTGTAAAGGAGTACTATTCTTCATCCTCGCTGAGCGCGCTATCGTTAACGCCAGAGGAATATAGCGAGAGAGTGATGAATTTATTACTCCGTCCAACAAAAAAACAGGCAGAACTCTTTCGGAAAATTCAATATTGGCAAGTAAATAAGGGCGTTTATATGGCAGCGCCAGAATCCGCAAGATACTATCTTACACATTGGAGACGTCTGAAATATGACTTGAAAAATTGTGGTTGGAAAACCGGGTTTTTACGACTTTTGATTAATATGGATTTAAATAATATTGCGTTGTTAAGAGTAGCCCGGAGATTTTTATTGCGGTAAATAGACACAAATTTTAAAGGTGGTTATATTGATATCTTATTGTACACTTAGAAAAGCTGTTTCTTATTTTGCTGTAGTATTTACTAGTATGTTAGGAGCAACTTTTTTTGGAGTTTCTCTGAACAAAATCGCGCTATTACCGATTATGATGCTTCTATTTGTAGAGTTGTTGAGCCAAAAAAAGCATCCGATAAAGATGACCTCCTTTAAACTATGTTTCCTTGTTTTTTGCATAACAGCAGCGCTTTCCAGTTTTGTTGGACTGTTAGATTTTAAAAAAGCGACTAGATACGATCTCTATAAAGAAATACTCATAAACAATGGCGTACAAATGTTTATAATTTATGTTCCGTTAGCACTGCTATATTGGGGATCGTCGCATAAAAAAGAGTATGAGCATTATTTTCAAAGAGCATTGTTGATTACCTGCAGATTGCAATGCTTTTGGGGGATTTTGCAATTTGTGTGCTGGAGCCTTTGGCGGCTAGATATAAATAGTGTTCTTTTCAATGATGTTTTTAATGGTATCTTTGGAACAGATTGGACAGTTTTCACCTATGAAAATCAAACACTATCGATTCGCCTTTCCGGATTTACCTGTGATGGAGCATATTTGAATGTGTTTCTCATTATAGGTTTTTTAATAGAACGTTCGAAGTTGATGAAGGGATGGATGGCTTTAGTCGTCCTATTGTCGATGAGTCGTACCGGAATGGTAGTTTTATTTTTGATGATGATTCTTGACGTGGTACTTCGCCATAAGCGGATTACCATGAAAGAAATTGGACGTATATTTATTTGTATAGTTGTAACGGGATTTTTATTTATTTGGTTATACAATAATGTTGATTCGATTCACTATCAAATTAATTACGCGCTAGATCGGTTTAAGAATATATTTTCCTCAAATAGTTATGAGAGCACTTCAGTACATAAGAATTATCTTTTGTTTTTGTTGCCAATGTTCTTTACAATGTTGAATCCAGTTCAATATTTAATAGGTACGGGTCCCCGAACAGCAGTTACAACTTATATTGAATTTGCGAAATCACATAATTTAGTATACGTAAGAAATTATGCACACTCTCTAGCGATTGAGTGTGATGTGGCAGATTTACTAGTTGGAAATGGTTTGATTGGATTCTCTTGCTATTATGTCATTTTGATGGCGATTTTCGTTAAAAGTGGAAAGATACTTTATAAAGAAATAGCGGCGATGTTTTTACTTATGGGGATTATGTATCAGTTCAATGCGATGACTTTTTTAATGCTGTTCATGGTCATAGCACTGGGCGATATAGAAAAAATGAAAAAGGGAATGAAGTTGATTGAAAAGGGAAGCAATGTCAGTGCCCCAGTATTCTATAATTGTTCCAGTATATAATATACCAGAGGAATTATTAAAAAACTGTCTGAACGCGTTGGAAAATATAGATGTCCCCGAAAACTCTACATATGAAATAATTGCGGTTGATGATGGGAGTACAGCAACCGTAGCTGGCATTCTGGATGAGCTGGAAAAGAAATCTTCCCATATGAAAGTGATTCACATAAAAAATAGTGGTGTATCAGTTGCACGTAATATTGGTATTTCCATAGCACGTGGCAAATGGCTTCTTTTTGTAGATGCGGATGATTGTGTAGAAAGCGATTTTCTGACAACTTTTGCGCGCATGGAAAAAGAAAATCCGGCCGCGGATATTTTTGTGGCCGGTTATTATACCGTATCAGAGAATAAAAAGGTGGCGCAGACATTTATCCCGCCCAATATTTTAAAAATTGAAAAAAACGATCCTCAGGTTATCAGAAACATGATATTATCGACTTGGAACAATCAACGGATTGCAGACACAAACATTGGTGTACCGTGGGCAAAAATGTATCGTGCGGAGTTTTTTGAACGCTATCAACTGAAGTTTGTACCGGGTTTGAGGCGAATGCAGGATATGGTGCTTAATCTGTGGGCATTCTATTATGCTGAAACAATTATCTGTAGTGCCCATCCAATCTATTGTTATTCTGTCTGGGGGGGATCAGCTGTCTCGCGATATTCTCCGAACTATCAAGAAACAGCCAAAACTATTTTAGAGCAGATTCAAACCTATCTACATACTACTGGACAATGGAAAGCATTGCAGCATTTATATTATGCTAAAGGAGTGCAACTACTCTTTGAAATTTATCGTCTAGGATGCTGTCATGTGCAATGTGAGCTAACTTATGCAGGAAAGATTAAAGAGATGGAAACAATTGCGAAAGACAGCATATTTAACAAAGCAATTATGTGTGCATCTAGCAATGACTTGACAAGATTCCAACGAATAAAATGGATATTGGTTAAATACCGGCGTTGGAGAAGTTTATATTGGCTGCTATGGCTTCAAAATCGACTTAGATAAAGCGGAGGGCAGACATGAACGAACGGGCTTTTATTGTGAGTCTCTTGAGAAAATATATGAAAGGGATCGAGCCTTATCTTTCTCATGGGGAAGGGAGTATTCGTCTGGCAGGGGGACCTTGTGCACAATACGATGAACAGATTGCCGGTATGGAGTGTTTTGCTCGATTGTTCTACGGGGTATGGCCAGCAGTTTATGGCGGCGAATCGATGCCAGAGCTTATAGAATATTTTAATAAAGGGGTCATATCCGGTACGGAGCCTTCCTGCCAGTTTTATTGGGGGGATTTTTCTGGCGCAGATCAGCGTGAAGTGGAAATGATTCCTCTTGTATTGATGTTATATTTTAATCGCAAACAGACTTGGGATACGTATACAATGAAACAGAAAGAAAAAATTTCTGAATGGTTTTACCAAGTCAACAGCGGAGAAATCTATTGCTCCAATTGGTTGTTTTTTCGCGTTTTGGTCAATACCGTCTTGAAAAAATTAGACACCAAATATTCGAATGAAAAAATACAAGAGACGCTTGAAAAAGTTGAATCTCTATATGTAGGAAGCGGATGGTATCGGGATGGATCATCTCAAGCAGGGGATTATTATATTCCCTTTGCGTTCCATTTTTATTCACTGCTGTATACGGTTTTAGAGCCGGAAAATCCAGTGTGTAGGACTTATCGTATGCGTGCATGTGAATTTGCCAGACAGTTTATATATTGGTATGCATCAGATGGAAGCTGCGTGCCATATGGGAGGTCACTGACGTATAGGTTTGCGCAATGTGCTTTTTGGGCTGCATTGGTTTTTGCGGATGTTTGGCCATTTGAAAAAGGAGTAGTAAAAGGAATTATAATACGACATTTGCAATGGTGGGCAGCTCAACCGATTTGTGATAATGGAGGGATTTTGTCAGTAGGATATGCATATCCAAATCTGCTCATGTCAGAAAATTATAATGCTTGGGGATCGCCATATTGGGCATTTAAAACCTTCTTGATTTTAGCAATAGGAAAAGCTGATCCATTTTGGAACGAAAAAATTCTACCGTTACCCCAATTGGATAATGTTGTATATCAAAAAATTATGAATTATTCTGTGGCTGCCGGAGTAAATCGAAGTCAAACTGTACTGTTTGCCAATCATAACTGTAAATGCGATACGTTAGATCACTATGAAGACAAGTATATGAAATTTGCATATAGCACATTATTCGGATTCAGTGTTCGAAAAAGTATTTATGGATTTGAAGCAAGTGGTGCGGATTGTATATTATCCGTATCAAAAGATAGTCGTACGTTTTTTCCAAGAGGAGAAATCCTAGGAGAAAAAATAGAAAACAATATTTTGTACAGTGAGTGGGCCCCTTGTTCTGGTGTATATGTACGGAGTTATATTATTCCGGGATGTCCATGGCATGTACGAATTCATGTGATTGACAGCAAAAGTAAAATAATTGTAAGAGATAGCGGATTTTCAATACAAGATGACAAATTAGAAATTAGTCGTCAACCAGTGGAAGCATTGTGCACTAGCTCGACTTCCGCCAGTGGAATTTTATGCCTATTGGGTGCAGGAAGTGCGTGTGTATGTGATAATACTCCTAATATAAATCTGCTTCATCCCAAAACAAAAATGCCGTATATTCAATGGATCTTGCCAACTGGGCGTTTTGTGGTTGGGACTGCAGTATATGGAGCGCCCGATGCCGATTTTTTCCATAAAAAACCGACTATGATGCGAAACCGCGACATAATAAAAGTGGAGTTGAACGGTAAAGAGTATCAAATTTCGACGAGAACGAAATTAGCACCAAAGATATTGCAAGATAGACTGTTGCTGGCGATACGTCGGTATATCCGCCTTTATAAAGGAATCTAATATGAATAATTTGAAGAAGAATTTGGCCTATCAATTTATCTATCAATTTTTGATACTTGCGTTACCATTAATTACAACTCCGTATACTTCACGAGTATTAACCCCTTCTGGAGTCGGAATTTATACATATACTTTTTCAGTAGCTTCTTATTTCACTATGGCAGCGATGACCGGTTTGGCCATTTATGGAAACCGAGAGATTGCACGTGTAAAAGACGATCTTTTGAAAAGATCAAAATGCTTTTGGGAAATATATGCTATACAAGTCGTCAGTGCACTTATCATGATAATATTATATGCGGTTTATTTGTTGATGTTCTCTCAAGAAAATTGGGTAGTAACCGCAATTCAATATTTATGTGTTATTGCATGTTTATTTGATATTAATTGGTTCTTTTTTGGAATGCAAGAATTCCGTATTACAGTAATACGGAATATAATTATAAAATTAGCAGGAACGGCGCTGATATTTTTATTGGTGAAAAAAGAAAGTGACTTGTGGTTGTATACAGCAATTATGGCAGGCAGTACGTTGCTAAGCCAACTTGCAATTTGGCCATTTTTAACTAAGCATGTAATTTTTAGAATGCCAAGATATAAAGAAGTTGAACGACATATTGGACCAGATTTGTTGCTGTTTTTACCAGTCATTTCAGTTAGTGTATATAAGACACTGGACAAAATTATGATTCGATGGTTGAGTACGATGGAAGAAGTCGGGTACTATGGAAATGCTGAAAAAATCGCTAGCGTGCCAACCGTGCTAATCGCAGCAGCCAGTACAGTAATGATGCCGTTGATTTCTAATATGCTATTCAATGGAAAATTTTCAGAGGCAAAGACTTACGTCAATCGTTCTATGCAGATAAATCAACTTTTAGGTTGTGGAATGGGATTTGGCCTTGCGGGAGTTGCAGATACTTTTACTCCTGTCTATTTTGGAAACGGTTTTGAACGGTGTACACCAGTCATTGTTTGTTTGAGTATAATGATTCCGGTTTTTTCTATAGAGCAAGTTTTACGGGCCCAATATCTTTCGCCTGCAGGGAAGGATAAGGGGTATTTGCTCTCTGTTACTTGTGCTGCGATTGCTAATGTGAGTTTTAATTTTTTACTAATTCCCCAATTTGGTGCTGTTGGGGCGGCGATTGGTACCGTTATTGCAGAGTCTACCGTGTGCGGAATTCAAATGTTTTTAGTACGTAAGGATTTGCCAATAAGGACATATTGTGTCCAGGCTATACCGTTTGTGGTATTTGGACTATTAATATACACGAGTGTATATAAAATTGGTCAATGTCTAGATGATTCCATATTGACACTATTAATTCAAGTCCTTATCGGCGGTAGCCTATACATAGTTTTGTGTTTCGGTTATTTGCTGATAACCAAGTCGAATTTGTTAGAGGTGTTTGGCATGGGAGGGAGGCAAAAGAAAAAATAAAATGTTAAATTTTGAAAAAATAAAGGTCGACTGTTATGGTTGCACATCCTGCGTTCATCAATGCCCCGTAGGAATCATTCAGATGATTTCAGATGAGTGGGGATTTTCATATCCGACGATTTCACAGTCAGATCGTTGTATCGGTTGTGATCGCTGTGTAAAAAGCTGTCCACTATCGAAAGAATTACCATTGAACTCATATCTGCAAGTGGAGGCAATGCGTTCGGACGAGGAAGCTTCGATGAGTACGTCGGGAGGGATTGTTGGAACATTAGCCAAACAGATGATTAAAGAAGGCGGAGTAGTATATGGTGTTTCAATGAATGATGCCCGATGCAAGTTTGTTCGTATAGAAAAATTAGATCAATTAAAAGTGCTGCGTGGGAGTAAATATGTTCAGGCAGAAATGGAAAATATATTTTTGCATGTAAAAAAAGATTTAAAATCAGGGATTAAGGTGCTATTTATAGGAACTCCCTGTCAGGTGGCGGGTCTATATTCTTTTCTCCCGGAATGCTATATTGGAGGGCTGCTTTCAGTCAGTTTTGTATGTGGAGGAGTGCCTTCTCATCGTTTTTTAACGGATGCATTGTCGCGGTACACAGAAGATTTGGAAGGGGTATCTGTTAACTTTCGGCAGGGGCAACAATATCTTTTTCAAATTTTACGCGAGGGAAACGAGATAAAAAAAATTCGGCGCACAAAAAGTAGCTATATGTTAGGATTTGATGCGCGGTTGACTCTGAGGAATAGTTGTTACCACTGCAAATTTTCACAGCCACTAAGAGTCGGCGATATAACGGTAGGAGATTTTTGGGGATTGGGAAAATCTAGCTTTACGGAGCTTGAAAAAGCAGATGGCGTTTCCTTAGTCATATCAACGACAGAAAAGGGACTTACCTGGCTGGATCGGTGTCGCCCATATCTCCGCACTGAAAAAAGGACATGGGAGGAGGCGATTAGGTGGAACGCCCGCCTAGCACAGCCAACACCTGCTCAAACCGTAAAAGTGGAAAAATTTCGAAAGAGATATTTGAAGGTGGGCTTTCATAAGGCGGTAAAACGAAGCTTAACATTGCGAGATAATATAAAAGAGTTTCTGCATTACAGTAAGGTGCACGACAAATATAAAGAATTTATTTTGTATTGCAGATCGTGTGTTGGAAATCGACGGTGTTTATGAAGTCAACGAGGACTACAATCCGAATAAAGAACGCAATGTTGTGATTGGGGTATATCGCCTGACCATGAAGTTTAACGCTGGTAACTTTTGTCAGTCCTCTATTCAGTGTGTTATAAACGTATCAAAGGAAGAGCGGTCATCGTCATAATATACGAGCCGACGCTGGAGAACGTAACTACCTTCTTTGGTAGTGGTGTCGTGAATGATTTGGGAAATTTAAAAAGTGTATCTAGGCCATTATTGAAAATCGCTGTGATAGTTGCATAGATGATGTGCAGGAAAAGATATATACTCGTGATCTGTTCCATAGGGGCTGATACTTACTAACTATGTGACTTAATACATAGCTACATCGTTCAAATGTACTACTGTACAGCCTCTTAGCAGAGAGAAAAAGACAACAGTCGTTCTAAATGGAACAAATGACGTTCCCTGCCTATGAAACATGTTGGAACAGCGCAAGGGTGGACGACGGCAAAACAATCGGGGTTGACTCTGAAGCTAATGCGCAAATGTTGAAAGGACTCTTCTATGATGCTTCTGACAATGCTTCTGGATAGTAAATAATTGAAATTAGTAAAGAGAGGGGTGATGGGAAATGAGCAAATATGAACGCAGCGGGGACTTGTTTGAGGACTTAAAAGAATGGCTTGGATGTCAATTTATTTCGGATATCAATAGTGAAGAATTCCAATGTGAAGCATGTTGGGCGCTAATTTCACCTATCTTTACGGGATATACATTAGAACAGTGGCAGGATATGATGGAGTATCTTTCTCTAAATCAATATACACAGATAACAAATGAAAATGAAGCAAAGTTGATTTTGCAGCGATACTTAATGAAGAAGAATTTTTCTATTGGATAATCCTCAAAAACGATGCTTAGCAGTAAGGGTGCAATTATTGATGTATCCATAAAGCGGAATTCTACATTATCCAGAATTGGAAAGTACGCATCAATAATTTGCATACAATCTATAAAATTTGTGAAAAATAGGGTGGGGAAGACATTTAAGCCTTTACCTTGGTACTGGCGATAGCAGTTTTTCAGCAACAGCTGGGTATTTTCCTCCGGAAGATATCTCGCAAGATAAGCCAGCGGTCAAGACCATAATTCGTCAGTTTGGCGGCGTCCTTCCGGTCGGGCTTGATCTGCCTCAGATTGTTGTTTCCGTAACCATGCACTGGCTTTGCATTGATGACGGAAACATATAATCCAGAGACTTGGAGCAGCTTTGCCACCGGCGCATGGTAGTTCCCGGTGGCCTCCATGACCACACGAGTCTCACCGTCCAGGCTTTTGAGCCGCCTTGCCAGCTCGCTCACTTCACTGTCGGTGTGATGCACCTCAAAAGGTGAGATGACAACCTCTCCAAAGGGGCGCATGACGGCAATCGTGCTTTTTCCTTTGGAAATGTCAATACCAACAGAGTTCATGTATCTACCTCCCATACGAATTTGCAACCGGAATCTATCTTTTTCTCATTGCCGATTCAATCGGTATAATAAAAAATAAGAAGATATAACGTGGGAGATATGTACACTTCGCAAATGGTTGAACAAAGAGTTTATAAATGCTGCTTTTACCGAGAAAGAAAAGCAATTGATTCCTGCTGTAATGGTATCGGCAGATAGAAATCCGGATTATGACACGAATCTGGGGAATTCGACAAAAGGTAAGGTGTTTTTGTTAAGCATTGACGAGGCAAATAGGTGTTTTTTATTCTGATGAAATGCGACAATGTCAGTCTACAGAGTATGCGATCGCGAATAATGTTTCAAAAAGTAACAGTAGTAACTGTGCATGATGGCTGCGGTCGCCCGACTATAGTCAAGATGACGCTGGCCTATGTCTACTATATTGGCGCTGTCCACAAGGACGGCTACGATGTCAACTACAACGGAGACGCGGTTCGTCCCGCCTTATGGATTGCTCTGAACTCTTGACGCTTCAAATCAGAAATCATCCACGCAAGCATTGCAGACGCTCAACCCGCACGCAACGCGTCCAATACATCCGTAAAAAATATTTCTGTTCAAAATAGCAAAGCAGAATTTTTGACAACGGTGTGTCCCGTGTAAAAGCTGTGAACTATAAAATCACACTCAATAGGGCAAGAAAAGATATGAAATCTTTTTCTTGTCCTATTTTATTATTGCGCAATTCATTACCGATGGAAGTACATCAAAAATTAATTTTTTGTAAACTTTTTTTAATTGTGCAAAGGGCCTGCATATTTAACCTTTATGATACGGGCAGAGCGAAGTAGGGAGGTTGACCCCATAGTGGGAGCGAATGAACGTCGCAGGGCGATTCTTGA
>ERZ791808.1279-NODE-1279-length-20072-cov-6.116051_pt1 | contig 20072 bp, 21 predicted proteins | sample MGYA00510305_ERZ791808 | MGnify/ENA primary metagenome ERZ791808 (study PRJEB30046, sample SAMN00792024) | human gut metagenome | study: EMG produced TPA metagenomics assembly of the A metagenome-wide association study of gut microbiota in type 2... | reverse complement strand
TGAGCGCCGCCCAAAGACAGAAATACATCGTCAGTACCCGGCTCGATACGCCGCTGTATCTTCAACTGAAATCCCTCGCCCGTCAGTCGGGCAAGCAGCCCGCCCAGATTATCCGCGAACTGATCGAACTCGGCTGAGTGAAAGAACGGATGCGGCGCGAGCATCTGGACTACATGGCGCAACTCAAAGGAATCGCCCGGAACCTGAACCAACTGACTAAGCAGGCCAATACCGGAGGCTTCGCATCAGTCGTTCTTTCGCACGGCCCGATAATTTCCGAGATCGGGGACTTTCTAAAACGCCTGCGCCATGATCGGTAAAATCATTTCGTGTTCCTCTTTCGCCGGGACGGTCGGCTACGTGATGAAGAAAGACCAATCGCGGATTTTGGCCGCCGAGGGTATCGCCCCGCCTGATGTTCGGGATATGGTCAGGGACTTGAAAGATCAGACACTACTGAATCCCCGCCTGAAAAACGCAGTCGGCCATATCTCGCTGTCGTTCTCGCCCAAGGATGCGGACAAGCTGACCGACGCGAAAATGACGGAGATCGTCAAAGAGTATATGGAGCGCATGGGCATTTGGGATACTCAGTTTCTGTTGGTGCGGCATCTCGACCAGGCGCACCCGCATTGCCATCTCGTTTATAACCGTGTCGGCAACAACGGGCAAACCATTTCGGACAAAAACATGAAAATCCGCAACGGAAAAGTCTGCAAGGAACTGACCGCCAAATACGGGCTTTATTACGCCGCAGGCAAAGAACAGGTAAACCGGGAGCGATTGCGGGAGCCGGACAAAACGAAGTATGAAATATACGATGCGATCCGGGCCAGCTTGCCGGGCTGCAAATCGTGGGGTGATCTGGAAACCCGGTTGCAGGAGCGAGGAATTACGACCAGCTACAAATATTGCGGCCAAACCGACCGCAAGCAGGGCGTGCTGTTCGGCAAAAACGGCTTTACGTTTTCCGGCTCGAAAATCGACCGGGCATTCAGCTACACCTGTCTGAACCGCCATTTTGAACAGTCGCAGCGTGTCCGTTCATCCGTCGAACAGCCCCGGTATTCCGCGCAGTCGGTCGGTAACCTCAGAGCCGCTGCCGACAGCTACCGTTCGGCATTCTCCGGTTTGTTTAAAAGCGGCAACGTCCCGGAGGAATCATTTAATCTGGGTGCATTCGGTCTCAAAGGCGGTTTACCGCTGCCACCGCCCGATTTCAGCGGCGGCATCGCCCCGGAACTGATGCAAAGGCGCATCGAGGAATCGCATGAGGAATATATTGCCCGCATTACCGCCCTGATCCAAACCGCGACCGAAGCCATGCTGGTAGCCGCCGCAGAGCGCAAGCGGAAACTTAAAGAACACAAAGCCAACAAACCTAAAATCGGTTTCTAACGATGAAAGACGAGAAAAATAATATTCCTGCTGAACAGGTCTACGGTATGTTCGAGGAGATAAAAGAGATGATCGAAAAACGCCCCGCGCCGGAAACATCCGGCGGCACGGCTGAAAACAGCGATACGGTTATCTGAAAGCTGGAAGAAAACAAAACCGCTATTGATCGTAGCGTAGAACAGGTTGCCGCCTTGACCAATCGAATTGGGCAGATTGACTTTCAGCCTGTCATAAAGGTACAACCGCCGGATTTTTCCGGCCTAAAAGAAGTCTTTCAATATATTGACTCACGACAAGAGCAATTAAATAACAGGCAGCAACGAATTGAAGAAAAAATCGATGGACTGGGAACACAGCTCACTCAGATGAAAACCGAGGTCGATACGACGGAGTTTAAGCGGTTGTCGGATCACACGATCTATGAAATGACGCAACAGATACGCTACCTGAAACAGCCTCCGATCGTGCTGAAAATCATTATCGGAATAACCGTTGTGGCATTGCTTGCCACCCTCGCAGTCGGGTATTATATCCGCGACAGCCAGGAATGGGAAGACTCCTCACAATACTGGTATGAGCAAAGCCAGCTACAAACACAACCGAAAACCAATAAGAAGGCTAAGTAACCCACAAGAAAAAGGGGACTTCCGAGATTTGGACGGTCTCAGAAGCCCCCTTTTTCTTGCGGGTCACAGGCGGTTATTCTCTACGCTCTTCGTAAAGCTCCAATCGCATTTCACACAGCCTCCGGATAATATCGCCCATCTTCTCGACACGCGCCATATGCATCTCCAATTCTTTCGGGGCGACGTCGAAATTCAGGTTATAAGCCGCTTTTTGCATAAATCCTTTCAGGCAAGGCAGCGTAAAATTATAGTCGATGTGGTTATCGTCGAGGACGAGCATCAATTCCGCTGAGAGCGTCCGCATCCGTTCGTGCATCACGACCGGATCGTGGATGTCGAACTCGTAGCCGTGAAACACGTAGTAGAGCGTGTGATAGAAATAGACCGCCGCTTGTGCCGTGAATAGCGCCGCCGGGCGCAAATTATGACCCTCGGTATATTCGCTGTTCGCTTTCTCCAGATAGAGCATGCCCAACTCCGAAAAGGTGTCGAAATGGAATTTGGCATCGCAGTAGGCCGCCGCGAAGTTGCATGACTTTTTGGGGTGGAAATAATGGCGATCCTTGCAGTAGATCAGCTTGCCCTCATTATGCGTGAAGTAAAGGAACGGGGAGTTGTTTCCCTCCACATAATTCAACGGCAGGATATAGATGTTGATGTAGGTGATTTCCCGGTGGCGGAGCGGCATTTGGTAGCGCAGGTAGCGTTTGGCCTGAATCCAATCGTACGAGGGCGTTTCACGCACGACCATCAGCAGGTCGTAAGCCATCGGGTCGCTGAAGCGCGTCCCGCCGACGAGCTTGCCAAAAAGCAAAATATATTCGGGATCGAAAATACCGCTGGTCAGGTGTCCTACGATTTGCTCAACTTCGGCAGGGTTGTATAACGGCTTTGCGGTTTCGGGGACGGCTGGTTCCGGTTGTTGCTCAGGTGCGGCTTGTGAAATAACTGGTTCCGTTTGGATTTGTGGTTGGGAAATGTTGGGAACTATGAGTTGTGCGGGTTGCTCCCGCAATGATGGTTGAGTCGTTTCCATTTTCTGATTCTTAAAGATTCGACAATAAAGGTTCAGTCCTTATCGCACACAGAGCGCGACAAAGAGAATAACAATTTGACAGACAACGGAATCGTCAGTCGGGAGGATGAAACTGGAAACGGATCAAGAAATTGCACGGCGGGAACCGCCTGCGGCTGGCCTTTCGGCGTGTCTGCACCGGAGTGCTGACGATTGATTGTGTTCGCATAATATAAAAATATGCGCAGCTGCGAACACAATCAATCACTTTTGCAAGCTCAGGAAGGGTGCCGTTCGCGGGATTGCTCCCCAACGGCTCTGCGCATACTTCTAGTATGATTCCCTTTCCTGAGACCATTTACAAAAGTTTATGACTAACTGTGTTCGCAGGGACAAAGGTAGGAATAATTCGATAATTATTCTATACTTCAATAGTTTAGAATAAACTATTTTCAATAACTCCACCCAAGAGTATTGTTTTATTCTATTAGTTTTTCTATTTTTATAAAGTGAAAATCATCTAACATGGAGGAGAAAATCAAACACTTAGAGTTTATCCAAAATGCAATTTCCAGAATGTGTAATAACTCTTTCATTATAAAAGGGTGGACCATAACCCTTGTGGCCGCTTTAGTAGCAATTTCAACACAAAGTCTTAATAAGGATTATTTATTAATCAATTATTTTATTTTGATAGTTTTCTGGTATCTTGACGGCTTTTACATCTCATGTGAACGGAGATTTAGAGCACTTTACGAGGATGTTAGATTACAGAAAAGCTCAAACTTTAATATGAGCACCAAACAATATAAAGGATACAAAAATTCCTGGATTGGAGGTGTTTTGTCAAAAACATTATGGCCTTTTTACGGTCTGTCATTAATTGTAAATACTGCTCTTTTGTATTCTTGTCAAAAACTCATATTATGGGAATAATTACCAAAGGCCAATTGGAAGGCATAATTGAAAGTAAATTAGGATACGGTAATCTGCAAGGGGAATTATATCAAGCGCGCAAATATAGTCAAAGCCATTACACGTCATCCATCTTTCTATCCCATAGCCATGTGGATGCCACTTATGTTCACAATGCTGTACTATTTCTTAGGAAAATGGGGGTTGATGTTTATGTCGATTGGATGGATGACAACATGCCGAAACACACCTCTGGTGAAACAGCTCGTTTACTCAAGGAGAAAATTAAATCAAATGATAAATTTGTTTTCTTAGCAACGAACAATTCTATAAATTCAAAATGGTGCCATTGGGAGATCGGTTATGGCGACGCATTTAAATATATTGATAAAATCGCACTATTTCCATTAGCTGATTCGGGAGGAAATTGGCAAGGGACGGAATATCTCCAAATTTACCCTTTTATAAAAGCGTCTGATTATACTAGCGATTTTTATAAAGTAGCATTTCCTGACGGGAAGGAAATTTCACTTTATGATTGGTTGAAGCGATAAATTTTTAATCTCATGGCAAAACGACAAATTTTTTACAGCTTTCATTTTAATAATGATGTCATGCGAGTACAACAGATTCGTAATATAGGGGCTATTGACGGGAATGCACCTGTTGCTCCTAATACTTGGGAAGAGATAAAAAGAAAAGGTGATGTAGCCATTGAGAAATGGATAGATGATAATATGAAATATAAATCGTGCGTAGTGGTACTGGTTGGCAGTGAAACCGCTTCCCGAAAATGGGTAAAATACGAGATTAAAAAAGCGTGGCAAGAGGGCAAGGGACTTGTGGGAATTTACATTCACAATATAAATTGTCCAAGAAATGGAAGATGCCGTCAAGGCGAAAATCCATTTAGCCAATTCAAAGTAGGTAATCTAAACCTATCTGAAATAGTAAAATGCCATAATCCTGCGAGTTGGGATGCTTACAATGATATACAAACCAGCATAGAAGGATGGATCGAAGAGGCGATAAAAATTAGAGCTCAATATTAATTTATCATCATATCAGCTTCACGCATGCCAAATTTATTACAGGGAAAAATATTTATGCTTTTCCCTGTAAGATACCACTAATAGGTTCTGAAGTATAACTTATCAAAACATTACAATTGCTATCTTTTACACCTTTTTTACACCCTATACAAACAAAATGGACTGTTAATCAATTGATTAACAGTCCATTTTCGTACCCGGAGCCGGGTTTGAAATGTCAAAATATTTAAAATCCGGCGCAATCGAAAATAATATATATTTAGCAGATAATCAATATATAACGATTGTATTTGTTCGCGTCTGATTAGATGCCGTTTGGGTAGTTTTTACAAAATGCGGACAGATTGCGGACACAGAAAGTTTGTCTTTCCCTTGCCTTCAGTTATATTTGGGAAAGCAATCCTTTCAGTCATGGCACAGACTAATTATTACCTCGGCAAAATAACCAACAGTTCTGGCGAATCGGAGATCAACCTGCGGCTCTATGTTTCGCGGGACATCCGTTTGCGGATCGGTTCGGGAATCTGGATCGGCAGGAAACGATGGGGCAAAAAGAACGACATCAACATTCCTTTGATTCAGGGCGAAGAGCGGGAGCAGCTTTTGGCGACAAGGGATCGGCTGAAAGCACTGACCGACGTGTTGGAGCGGGAGATCAATACCGCGACCGACAAATCGGCGATCACACGCGAGTATATGGAAAAGGCCGTTAAGAAATTTCATAAGCCGGTAAAAGCGGCCAGGGAATACGAGAAGTCCTTTTTCGACATCATCGACGAGTACATCGCCAAGCACAAGCTATCGGAACAGCGGCTTAAAAACTTTAAAGTCTTAACCCGCTGCCTGAAACGGTTTGAGTTGTATAAGCGCAAGACGGGAAGCCGGGGCTTCAAACTCAACCTAAGCTCACTCAATCCCGACCAACTGCGGCAGATCGACGAGTTTCTGGCGAACGAGAAGCAGGTGTTCCTGCAATTTCCGGAGATCTACGAGGAAGTCCCCTATTCCGCCAAACTTGCGGTTAAGGCGCCGAAGCGCAAGAGGCCGTCTGTCTTGGACGAGGAAGGAAACGAAGTCCCGAAAGGGATGCCGAAGGAGCGGGGCCAAAATTCGATTGCGGACATGATGAACCGCTTCCGGGCGTTTATCCTCTGGGCGAACGACAACGGATACACGACAAATAACCCGTTCAAGCACTACTCTATCGGGGAAATCGTGTACGGAACGCCGATTTACATCAGCAACGAGGAGCGGAACCACCTGTACGAAACAGATTTGAGCGACGATCCGGCATTGGCGGTGCAACGGGATATTTTCGTTTTTCAATGCTATATCGGTTGCCGGGTGAGCGACCTGTATAAAATGACGGAGCGGAATATTATCGACGGTGCTATCGAGTACATCCCGCGCAAGACTAAGGAAGACCGGGGAGTAACGGTGCGTGTGCCGCTTTCCAAAGTTGCGCTGGAAATCCTGGCCCGTTACCGTGACCCGTTACGTGAAACGTTGCTGCCGTTCTATTCGGAGCAGAAATACAATGTGAAAATCAAGGAGGCGTTCAAGCGTGCCGGACTCGACCGCATGGTAACGACCATAGACCAGCGAACGCGGCAGGAGGTGCAGCGGCCGTTATACGAGGTAGCGTCCTCGCACATGGCACGGCGCACGTTTATCGGGAATATCTACAAGAAGGTGAAAGACCCGAACTTGGTCGGATCGTTGAGCGGCCACAAGGAGGGTAGCAAGGCGTTCGCCCGTTACCGTGACATCGACGAGGAGATTAAAAAGGAATTAGTCGGATTGCTGGAGTAAAGGATACAATATGTATTATTATCGACCGGAGATGGTTTGGGCGGGAGAATTTAGTGACCCAAATTACTTAATGTAGCAATGATAATTTATTTTCCTGAAGAATTGACAATTTGCAGCTATGCAAAAACATCAAAACTACTGCTAACAATAATTAATGTGTGTCGTTCATAGGAAATATGATCCGTTGAAGACTCCATCATATTAACAAAACCGAACTAGTTAAAAATTATAAATTACCTTTAAGGGTAGTAATTCTCAAATGTTTAGATGACATGAATATAAAAAAGTTCTTCAAAAGGTATTGGCTTGTAATTGTTGTAGTTATTTTTTCCCTCGTATTATTGGGCCTTTATCTCAAAACATTTAATGGGGGACTTACCAATGAGCATTCCCGTTGGGGTGAATTTGGGTCCTTTTTTGGATCACTCACGGGTTTACTTGCTTTCATGGGGGTAATCATCACACTCATACAGTCCAGACGTCAAGTCATGGGGAGTGAAGAAAGGGAAACTTTTTTCAGTTTATTAGAGATTTTCCGAGAACATAGAAAAAATGTGATTATTGAGAAAGCAAATATAGTCAACAAGCCGGTATGGCCTGAACGCCAAATTGTTCCAAATGAAAATCTTTCTGGGGATAGAGCATTTGCTCAAATAGGAGCAGAATCAAACTTTTATCTTTTGGACGAGATCATCTCAAATGCTCCGCATTTTATAACGGAAGAGGAAATGATGTCTATTTTACCACCTGAAATTCAAAGACAGGAGAAAGACATACAAAGGAGAGAAGCTATTCAGGCCCTATATATTACATGGAATACCACCCAAAGGGCATACCCAGAGCCACCTGTAGGAGTCTTGGCTTGGAAAGATTTGGCTTACGAAATAATACAATTATATATCAGAAGAGAAAAATACGATGCGTTGACCGATGCCATGTTAAAAACTGGCAATACGATATATTCCCTTTACAAAAACCAATTAGGACCTTACTTCCGGAACATATTTTATCTTTTTGATACTATTACGAAGTATGAAGAATCTAATAAGTATGACCTGTTATTCAGGGCGCAATTATCCAAGGATGAATTGATCGTAGTTTTTTTTAACTCTTTTAGTAGCGAATCAAATCCGATAGCTAGAAAGTATTATTTCGATTCCCACCTTTTTAATAATCTGCCATGGAAAGACGTGTCGATTAACCAAGATCTCAAAAACGTGGACGGTAAATTATTATCTTCCCTTTACGATGCCGCAAACAAGAAGTAAAAAAATCTAGAATATAACAAACAACAATTCGAACTCATAGATGACTTTCATTAAAACTAACATTTGGACGTTTAATATTTCTCCTCCTCACCGTTGCAGCAATTATCGGATGGATCATAGGCTGGCCTGTATGTCCCTATCTAGCATCGGTTCTTCCCATTATTGCGAGTATAATTTCGTTAGTAAAATCCCATAATGACTATAATAAGTTAAAACGGGAGATCGACGAAAATACATTTAGTACTATGAATGCACTCGAACAAATGGAGCCTGGAAAGGTCTATGACGAGTCAGATAATGATTGGCAATAAAAGATACGATATATCTCCCGGGTTAGCCGATGTTAGTTGATTAATACCCATGCATAACCCCAATGGAATATGTCTTTTAGTAATCAAATCTGTTAACTATGTCCACAGAAGAAGATCACGTTTGTACATTAGAGCAACAAATCAAATTCCCACAAAATAATTTAAGACATCTATTTATTTTGGGGGCAGGAGCCTCAAAAGCGGCATGCTTGGATAATCCGGAGAAAAACGGCAAATCCATACCTTTAATGAATGACCTGCCGGATCATATTGATTTAGTACCCTATCTGACGGATATTCCCGATGACAGGAAACGGCAAAATTTCGAGAAACTATTCTCGGAATTGTTCAATAAGGAAGGCTCTTCGGAACGCATCATCCAAATCGAGCGTGAAATAAGAAGCTATTTTTCTTCTTTATCTCTTCCCGATACTCCTACTATTTATGATTATCTGGTTCTATCCTTACGTGGCAAGGATATGATAGCCACATTCAATTGGGACCCCTTTTTGGTACAGGCTTACATGAGAAATCATAGGTTTTGTAAAAACTTGCCTCAGTTGATCTTTTTACATGGGAATGTAGCTGTCGGGTACGATGAAGCTACGGGACGTTTCGGACAAATCATAAAAAGGGATGAATCTTTAAAAGATTTCCAGCCGACCAAATTACTTTACCCGGTGGAAAATAAAGATTACAATTCCGATCCGTTTATTAAAAGCCAGTGGGATATATTGTTGGATTATCTTGATAAATCGACATTGGTTTCAGTTTACGGTTACTCCGCACCGGATACTGACGTGGAGGCGAAAAATTTGATGAAAAAAGTGTGGGATAAGCCGAAAACCGGTAGGTACATGGAAGAGGTAGAGATAATCGATATCGCCCCGGAAGAGGTAGTAGATGAAACGTGGCGTAACTTCATGTCTAGCCATCATTTTCATCATATAGAGTCTATTCAACAGAGTTGGATTCTTTCATTTCCACGTAGAACGGGAGAGATGTTTTACATGCGCTATTTAGAGGGAAAGTTTCAGGAAGAAAACCACCCGCCACGATTCGAGAGCCTGGACGAAATGTGGGAATGGTACGGCAAGCTGATATTTTATGATTCTCAAATCTAAATAAACGTCGTTCGATAGCCAATCGTGGTTGGATGTAGATTATTTGTATAGAGGTCGGTAAATTTGAGGTCCGAAATACAGTGCAAATTTGCGCAAAAATAGGCAGAATGTCACTGAAAACGAGAAAGATGCAATTTTTCTCGTTTTCTTTTGTTTATTTGTCGCCGGATTCAGACGAATCCTGTTTATAATTTTATTAACCCATTAAAACCTTCACCTATGGAACTAAACGATTTGTTACGAACCGGGACGAACGTCAATGTGACGGTCAGCCTGGAGGATTTAAAGCAGCTATTTCGAGAAGTGGCCGGGAGTGTCCCGACCACTGAAACCCTTTCTCCCGCCGAGGAGTATTGATCCCGCAAAGAGGCATTGCAGCGGCTGGGTATTGACTCATCCACCCTTTGAAATTGGGAGCGAATGGGATATATCAAATCCTATCCTTTCGGAGGCCGCAAACGCTATCTGCGCAGTGACGTAGAAGCTATCCGCACGGGCAAAGCATCCCGTCATCGAAAAGCCGGATAACAACCATCCAATTTATCATTCTAAGTTAAGCGGCTTGCTACATACAGCAGGCGGCAAGACGACTATTCACTCATTAAAACCTAATTATCATGTCAATCGAACAAGTAAAAAGAAACGACATCCGGGCGTTCCTCGCCCAAGCCGGGATTACTCCGGTCAAAGAAACCCCGACCGGAGGCATGTATCTCTCGCCGATCCGCAAGGAAAACACGGCGAGTTTCCATGTGGACTACACGAAAAATTTATGGTACGACCACGGAGCCGGTGTCGGCGGCTCCATTATCGACCTGGTCATGCATATGCACAACATCGATTTTCTTGACGCGCTATGTTACCTCGAAGCGCCCGACCTTGTCCGCGTTCAATGAATCCCTCCGACGCCGGAGAGTACGCCTCGAAAACCGGGCGTAGAGATCTTCGAAATCCGGCCGCTCGAACATCCTTCCCTTATCCGCTATATCCAAGAGCGGGGCATCAATCCCGACATCGCCTGGCATTATTGTCGGGAGGTACACTATCGGGTAAACGGCAATCCTTATTTCGCTGTCGGTTTCCAAAACGACCGCGACGGATGAGAGTTCCGCACCCCCCATTTCAAGGGCGGCAGCTCCCCAAAATACATAACGACCATCGACAACGGCCATGAGGACGTGTTGGTATTCGAGGGCTTTATGGATTTCCTTTCTTATCTCACCATTAAGAAATTTCCGGCATTTTCCCTCAATGTCGTTGTGCTTAACTCGGTGGCCAATCTCGACAAGGCCATTCCGTTCCTGCAATGCAATAATAACATTCATCTTTTCCTCGACCATGACGAGGCGGGACGCAAGGCTACGGCTGAAATCGTGAACCGCTGTCCTGAAAGCAGGGTGATAGACCATTCCGGATTTTACCTCGGCTATAAGGACGTAAACGATTATCTCAAGACGAAAAAGCGGCCCGGCGAAGAGCAGGAGAAAACCCCGCCCCGGCATGTGCCTTCGGTGCTTCCGGCCCCTGGCAAGCCGGGGCCTAAGGTAGGCGGTAGGTAGTACCGCCTTTCAGATTGCAAGACGTCAGTTTGTGGCCACATCCGGCCACAAACTGATTTTGCAATCACTCCGTTCTCGCCATTTGTCATCCCCTAAAAATACAACGATGAAAAGAGAAATCATAAAATTCCGATGCGACGCCGAAGAACGCCGCGCCATTTCCGGCCGTGCGGAAAAAACGGGCGTCACCCTTTCCGAATACTGCCGGAGGCAGGCCCTTTACGGAAAGATTATCGCCACGCCCCGACTGACCGCCGAAGAGCAGGAGTATTTCCGGATGCTCCAGACGCATAACAGCTTTATGACGCGGCTCGCCAACTTGTTCACTTATAAAGATCCGGCATTCAACAAGGAAGCCTGAGATTTTCTCCGGCAGTCCAAAGCCCTTTACGGGCGTTTCTTTTATTCCGGAGGCCATGATAGCAAAGGGTAAGGCCATCGCCCACGGGACGAACGCCATTCGCTACGTGATGCGCGAGGGGAAGCTCGACCGCTTGCTGGGCTCCAACCTGATCGAGAGCCGGACGCCGGATGAGATCGTTTCCGAATTTGAAATGATGGCCCAGGGCCATGAGCGGTGCAAGAACAAGTACCTGCGTTTCGAGATCGGCATCGCCCCGGCTGACGAGGAGCGTGTGCGCGGCTCTTTGCGGGAGTTGGCTACCCTGTTCGCGCAGGAGATGAAACTGAAGAACCACCAATGAATCGCCTGTTCGCACAAAGACACGGGTCATATGCACATTCACCTGATCGCAAACCGGATCGGCATCGACGGCTCGGTCTACGACACGACGTTTTTAGGCAACCGTTCGGCCCGCATCGCGGAGGAGATCAGCCGGAAGATCGGGCTGACGGTGGCTAATGAAGTTCATCGTCAAAAGGAGTATCAAAACCGATACGCCGACCCGAAGCGGGAGGCGGCGAAAGCGGAGTTACGCCGCATCGCCTATGAGGAGTTGGGGAAAGGGCATCCCGATTTCCGTAAGTTCTATATGGCTATGCTGAAGCGTGGGGTGATGATCCTTCCGGCGATGAACAAACTGGGGAATGTGTACGGGTTGCATTTCGTTTATAGCGGCCTCCGGTTCAAGGCTTCCGAGGTTGGCCGGGAGTTCGGCTACCGGACGTTGCAGAAACAATTTCCCTCCGCTGCCGGTCAGCGGCAGCCGACACAGCAGGCCCCAAGTCTGGGAACGCGAATCGTCACGGACACGGCCAATGCGCTCGGCGCTCTGACGGAGACGGAACAGGTATCGGACGAGTATATCGCCCCAGAGTTTCGGCTACTCCACCGTAAGAAGAAAGCGAAGAAAAAAGGGGCTGGGGTGACGAGGTAAAATTCATTATTTCCAAAATCCTCAGCTAACACAAATAAGCGGAAGAAATAATGACAATATGCTTACAATCAGTAAATAATTAAATAAAATCTTAATTATCACCAAACTAACCTATATGAATGATGCATTATTCATTTTGTGCTAAAATCTCCTTAAGGTAGTCATTAAGCCATCTCTTTTTAATAGTATATCGCCGAAAGGCTAGATATTCGTTTTCTAAATCTTGTGATTCATGAATGTAATCCCGTATTATCCGAGAAATTAAGACCTCAAAATTCGGGTTGTCGCTATATTCAACATATATTGAGGTTACCCTACGTTTAAATTCATCGAATATCCGTCTCCGATTATCATTTAAATATTTACGGTCAAGTTTACATGTCGTTATTGTATAGGCAATCCTTTCATTATGAGAGGTTGCCTTCCCTTCCTTTGTAAATTCTAGACTATCTTCTGGCTCTGTCGTTTCAGGATTCACCAGTTTAGGACGTTCTATATCATTATAGACGGATGACAAAGAATTAATATACTCTAGGTGGGACGAATCATTAATTGGAGGTACGCGTTGGCCTTCTATCTCAAATTTTGTCCCTTTATTTTCATTACATGTAGGGCATGCGAGTAGTAAATTATCCCAACTGTAGGCTAGCCAATGATATGGATGCTTTCCTTTCTTAGGCCTATAATGTTCAACGTGTAATTGCTCCGCTTTTGTTTCACAAAATGCACATTTATGGTGGTACAATGCAAACAACTTTTCTTTGACATCTTCGGTTTTATAACGACTATTATAAGCTTCGTCATCAATATACTCACCATTTTCTATCAACTCAATCCTTCTTTGATGTGTTGTTTTTGATGTCCGTGGAATCCTACGACCCTCAAACATGTCTTCAATAGCCGGAATGAGCGATTCAGGAATGTTATTTAGATCCTTATTCACTTTTATCATGGCTCAGCTCTTCATTCAAAATCACATCAATAAGATCATCTATTTCTTTATCACTCAAAAAGTTCTTCCCCGCAAGTCTTTGTTCTTGAACTTTTGATTCCAGTTTGTTATTAATTCGGTACAAAAGGTATGTGTCAGCCGTGCTTGCATTATCATTATCGGCATCTAATCGAGAATTTTCCAACCCAAATAAAGAAGATGTTAAAAGTGTATTGATCATTAGATGGTCCAAATCTTTACGATGATAGGGCTCGCTAATTTTAGTTAGGCCATTTTCTCTATACGCTCTATAAATTATAGCATCTTCTGAAGCGCCTTGAATTGTAGTAGGACTATGTGTAGTGAAAAAGAATTGAATATTAGGAAACAATTCTCTGAGCTTTGAAACTATTACCTTTTGCCATCTTGGGTGAAGATGCTGATCAATTTCATCTACTAAAACGACCCCTTTCGTTTTTAAAACATCACCGTTCCCCTTATGTTTTGCACAAATTCTAGACAATAAATCACAAACAAAAATGATAATACTCCGATAGCCTTCAGATAATTGATCTAAATTTAATTTGCATCCTTTCTCAACAAAAAAAACATCACTGCCTTCAACTGTCACAAGAACATTTCGCTCAAGAATCTCATGTAAAAGTTGTTGTAATTTTGTTATTGCAATAGCTGACTCTACAGGAAAAAGACGAGTCTTATTTTCGTCCTCTTTTAATTTTAAATCTTTTATCCATTGAACCGGACTTATAAGGCTTAAATCATTATCAAATAAGGACATGAATCCATATTTTTCATAGCGTGTGGAGTCATAACGCCCTCTATGGGTGCCGTAAGCATAAAGATTGTCTAGATATATCGCATTAGTAATTGAATATTCATGTTTACTAGTATCAAGCCCTTTTAATTTTATTGACTCGTCAATGATATCAATGGCTTTTCCCGTATGCTCTTTGTCTGTTTTTTCAGTTATATAATTACCATTAAAGGCTAAATACAAAGCCATTAACAACAAAGACTTCCCATCTCCATTTTCACCAAGAAAATAGATTTCTTTCGAATCAAAAAAATTTAGACTGACCTTTTCTTTTATTGAAAAAAAATCATCAATTGTAATGTTTCTTATATAATTACCGTCGAATGATTCACCATCCAGCCATGATCTAAATTGGTCTTTCGTTAAACTTAACGCTCTATGAAATAGATTTTCAATGCAAACATTATAAAACTGATCTTCAGTTAACATCTCAGTTGTACAACGTGAAATACGTTCTTTTAAAACCTCTTTAAATAACTTTCCAACCTCTGGATTATATAGCGCAACTGAAAAATCATATGGAACTTTTTCTTTTCTACGATATGTCGGATCAGATGCTTCAGAAACCACTAAAGCACTTCGCAAGTTTGTGGATGTTTTATTTTTAGGTGTGAGATGAAAAACACCTTTCATATTGCCCTTTGAATATACGTTAGCAAAATCCCTAACAATTTCAATATGAGTAAAAATGAGAGCTAATAAGGAAAATATCTTTTTCTCATTGGGATACTTCTGGATTTCAATCCAATAATATGGAATCGGGTCTTCTAAGTTTCTAATTCCAAGAAATGATTTTAAAACCGCCTCATTAATGTCAGCCTCTTTATTCTTATATCGCTTTATAACATCGACGCTCTTAACAACATCAAGAACTTGGACAATGTCATATTTTGTCCAAGATGTCTTAAGTTTATCAAGATTTAATGCGCTTGCCATTATTTTTTCCGATAAGTAATGATTAACTCGTTCACATCCATTTGATATTCATCTGATCGACCCATTTTGCTGTGAATATACTCCTTTGTTTTTAGATTACAATCATAATCCTTACCAAAGATCGACTTCCCGATTTGAAGTATTTCTTTTTGGGAAATCATTCCGTTGTCGCTATAACTTAGTATCAAGTGAGATGATTTTAACTTTACATTTTCAAAAAGAAGCTTAAAAGCACTTGATACTTCTGTTTTCTTATCAAATGGAGATTGATGTCGGTCATCTCTATACCTTCCTTTGTATTTTATGATAGGATGATCGTATTTCACAAGGGTTTCTATTGCATGGTAGAAACGAGAGTAATGTACTGCACTATATGGAGGATCTGCGTATACGATTGTATTCTCTTCAATTATCCTTAAGCAATCAGTATAATCAAGAGTTGTAATCTTATATTCTTTCTTTGAAGATACATTTAGCGTGTTGATTAATTCTTCAAATTTGCGCGAGAAAAGCGACCAGATATCTTTATTGCGATAAAGTAAAATATCGTGCATATTAGATTCTGTTACGTCTCTATATTGAGCAAAATGGCCAGTACTTTGTGTAGTATACGACATTGCAAAAATAAGTGCCGAAAGAATAGCATAATACTCTGCCTCCCCCTTGTATTCCTCAGCAACAGCTCTAATCGAGTCAATCCAGATACATTGATTAAATGACCAATACGTCCCTGAATAGTATCTCGTAAATAGGCTAAACCCAATTTCAAACTCTTGGTCAATCAGTTTCTGTTGTGCAACTTCTAATGCTCTTAAATCATCGAACTGTTCAATAGTAGCATAGTCAAAATTTAACTCTGGATATTTTATACAAAACTCATTGACTAGCACTAAAACCTTTTCATGTATCTCTTCAATTACAGTTTTCTTAATCGCTTTATCTAAATTCAAAAAATAAGTATGTGCAAAAATCGACGAGTATTCCTGTATATCGTTGGATTGAATATTAAATTGATTCTTCAATGCACACGAGACTATGGAAGTCCCAGCAAATAAATCACAAAACCATTCGGACGTAACACCTAGAGTCTCGATTGCTAATCCAATATCGTCTAGAATTTCTCGTTTAGACCCCATATATTTTATTAAATGGGGTATTTCTTGAGAATTAATCATATTTATTTGTCGTTTTTCCACGATCACTAATCTCCTTCAAAATATACAAAAATAATAAAATAAGTCGCATATAACATGTAAACAATTAAAAGAACTATTCTTTCACAATTGCACGTCATATCCTAAAGCATTATTACCATCCAATGCTTACTTAGACTGAGATGTCAAAGTGATTTAATAGAAAATAATGATACTTGATTGGAAAAGAAAAAAAGGAATGCGTCGAAGAATCTATCGAATTTTGATTCCCCGGAAGAACTCCTCTAAGGTCACGCCGTAATAATCGCAAAGATCGCCGAGGGTAGTGAAGGTGATGCTATGCTGGGCGGCCTCGATACGGCCGATGTTCAATTCCAAGTCAAAGCGAACGTTTTCTTGGGTCAAATTGCGCTCCTTGCGGAGTTCTTTCAGCCTCTCCGCAATTCTTTTAACCAGGATTTCATTCCGCCGTTGCTCTTTCATAATACAAATAACTACAATCGTGTAGTTTATTTTTACTCCACACTTGTATGTGTAAATAAAATCGCCTATATTTGTTGAAGTCTTTGTAAGGCGTTATAAAAAGAGAAACGTTACCTTTGAAACACGGCTTGATTTAAGCCGAAACATACCATAAAGAGACACAACTCTTTATACCTCTTCGTAAACTTAGGAAGCCTCAGATTCTGAGGTTGTTTAAATCGGGTATAATAGTTGCCAGTCCTCGTTATACCCTGGCCTTTCGTGTCAGGGTATGACTTGGGCGCGGGGCAGCTTCCGATTTAGGTTTCCTAAGACCTACGAAGAGGAGCTACTTCCGCGCCCCTTTGTTATCATAAGGCGCGGAGCTTATCGAATCATTTATCGCTCCCGACTTATGAAATCCGACATTACCCCTAATCCCGCCTGGGAACGACTCTCCGAAGTGATCGGTTATTCGGGCCTTTCGGTCAATGCTTTCGCCAAGGCCATCGGGCTGAAAAGGGGCGAGAATCTGTACCAGATTAAGAAAGGGAACAACGGTATCAGTCCCAACCTTGCCAAAAGGATTAACCGGGTACTGCCTTGCTTTTCGGTGGCGTGGCTGATTTTCGGGGAGGGGGTATTCGAGGCGGAGAAGCCGATACTATGCGTGGATCAATCCCAGCGTACTTCGATACGGATTATTCCTTTCTATCTTTCACTGGATGCGCTCAAGGAGAAGCCGAAGGAGCCTCACCATTTCGTTCATCTGTCTGCGGAGTTATGCCGGAATGCGTGTTACGCGGTGCTGATGACGGAACGGAACAGCGGAAGGATCGAGACGATCTTTTTACTTGGCGACAAGGCTCCCTCGGAGCCGGAGGACAACTTGGGCGCTTACCGTATCTGCGGGACGATTACTAATTACCGGTAATTTGCTTATCTTTAGGAGACTACTGACACCGTCCTATTTTCACCAACCCAATTCTCTACATCATGGGAACAAAAACAAGGGCCATCGTCAGTATGGCCGCCGCTTCAGTTATGGCGTGGGGCGGCACGAACGCGAAAGCGCAAACGCAGGAACAAGAACTGTTCAAGACCCAATATATTTTGGGGGTAAATTTTATGCCGGAGTGGCAGAAGGATATGAGAGGGCGCGTGATGGGCGGCGGAAGCGATGCGAAGTTCGCACCTAACGTCGGCATCTCATTTGAAGCTCGTATCACCCGGCACAGCGGAATTGAAACCGGATTTTATTACCGGAATGTCAAATACGCCGGGGGTATTTCATTGGCCGATCCGAATACCCGTTACGATGCCTCTTATTCCCGTTACTTCTCAATTCCTGTTCTCTACAAATACTATTCTCGCATCCTGAATGTAGGGGCTGGGATTAACTATGACTTTCGATTTAGTCAGTCGGACAACAGGACATCAGATGCCAAAAATCGATTTGGCTTTATGATGAAGGTCAGCAAGGACATCACGTTGAGTAGAGGTTTATTCCTGGAGCCTGAGTTTCATTTTAATCCTTTTGTCGATGACGGCGACTGGAACGATGCATGGCTTGGTTTCCAGATCGGATTAAAGTACCGGTTCTGAGCGGGATTTTTTCTCTTCGGCGAGAAAATTTTTTGGAAAAAGTTTGTCCTTTTTGAAAAATGCGGACAGATTGCGGACACGGAAGGCAAAATAAAAACCTCAAATAATTGATAGTCAATTATTTGAGGTTTTTAAAAAGTACCCGGAGCCGGGATCGAACCGGCACGGATTGCTCCATTGGTGTTTGAGACCAACGCGTCTACCGATTCCGCCATCCGGGCATAGACGGTTACGACCGTTGAGCGAACAAAGATAGCGATAAATTCATTATCTGCAAATGCAAAGTCTAAATTGAAGCGCAATACATGAACTGTAATTCGGCGGATTATCGCTGCGGAGGCGGAAACGAAGCTCTCTAAATCTAAATAGGGGATTAGGAATAAAAACAGCCAAGGAGCACCAGTAAGGGTGCTCCTTGGCTGTTTCGGCCGAACGGATGGAATGTTCGGTTGTTATTGGAGGGATGACTACTCGTCCAACAAGATTTCCAGGATTTTGATCGCAGCCGTGGCAATCGGCGTGCCGGGGCCGAAGATGGCCGCTGCACCTGCTTTGTACAGTGCGTCGTAATCTTGGTGCGGAATCACGCCGCCTACGATTACTACGATGTCTTCGCGGCCCAGCTTCTTCAGTTCGCCGACGATCTGCGGTACGAGTGTCTTGTGACCCGCAGCCAGTGAAGATACGCCGACTACGTGTACGTCGTTCTCGACAGCCTGTTTTGCCGCTTCGGCCGGAGTTTGGAACAACGGGCCCATGTCGACGTCGAATCCGATGTCTGCATAACCGGTTGCAACTACCTTGGCGCCGCGGTCGTGACCGTCCTGACCCAGTTTAGCCACCATGATACGGGGTTGGCGGCCCTCCTTTTTCGCGAACTTCTCGGCCAAAGCCTTGGCTTCGGCAAATCTTTCGTCGTTTTTCACTTCTGCAGAATATACACCTGAAATGGAACGGATAACGGCTTTGTAGCGGCCTACGACCTCTTCGCAGGCATCGGAGATCTCGCCCAATGATGCGCGGACTTTGGCGGCTTCGACGGCCAGTTCGAGCAGATTGCCTTTCTTGGTCTTCACGCACTCGGTGATTGCGGCCAATGCAGCTTTTACCTTCGCTTCGTCGCGGTTTGCGCGCAATTCGTTCAGGCGTTTGATCTGCGACTCGCGTACGGCCGTATTGTCCACGTCGAGGATGTCGATCGGATCTTCCTTCTCCAGACGGTAGCGGTTGATGCCGACGATCGTGTCGATGCCCGAGTCGATGCGTGCCTGCTTGCGCGCGGCTGCCTCCTCGATACGCATCTTCGGAATGCCGGTTTCGATGGCTTTGGCCATACCGCCCAGTTTCTCGACTTCCTGAATCAGGTTCCATGCCTTGTGTACGATCTCGTTGGTGAGGCTCTCCACGTAGTAAGAACCGGCCCAGGGATCGACCTCACGGCAGATATTGGTCTCTTCCTGGATGTAGATCTGTGTGTTACGTGCGATGCGGGCCGAAAAGTCGGTCGGCAGCGCGATCGCCTCGTCGAGGGCATTGGTATGCAGTGATTGGGTATGTCCCAGTGCGGCGGCCATGGCTTCGATCGCGGTACGGCCCACGTTGTTGAACGGATCCTGTTCGGTGAGCGACCAGCCCGAAGTCTGCGAGTGGGTACGCAGTGCGAGGGATTTGGGGTTCTTCGGGTCGAACTGCTTGACGATCTTCGCCCACAGCAGACGTGCGGCGCGCATCT
>ERZ791808.1271-NODE-1271-length-20191-cov-10.446265_pt1 | contig 20191 bp, 23 predicted proteins | sample MGYA00510305_ERZ791808 | MGnify/ENA primary metagenome ERZ791808 (study PRJEB30046, sample SAMN00792024) | human gut metagenome | study: EMG produced TPA metagenomics assembly of the A metagenome-wide association study of gut microbiota in type 2... | reverse complement strand
TCTGGCCGTTCCATACCGGCATACAGCGCATCGCCGAGCAGAAATCACTGAGAACATCCCACGCCTTACGCTGTTGTGCCAGGTACGCATTAAAGGTCATCCGCGGCTCTGTGCCCCCGAAACCATCCGGGACCGTCTGGTCGCAGTACTGCCCGATGGCATACAGCGCCCACTTGTCCACATCCGCCGCCCCCAGGCGTTTTCCCATCCCGTAGCGCGGGTGAGTCAGCATGTCCCACAGGCACCAGGCCGGGTTGTTGCTGTATGCCGGTTTCAGACTGCCGTCCCAGATACCACTGTACGTGCGTTTTTCCGGGTCATAGTTTGACGGCACCTGGATGATGCGACCGCGGATATGGTAGTTCACCGTCATCTGCTGGCCGCCGAACTGCTCCGCATCCACCTGCAGCCCCACAATGGCCGTGTTCGGGTAGCACTGTTTCACATCGATGATTTCGGTGTATGACGACCAGAGCGTCTTATTCTGCAGCTGGTCCGTGGTGCTGTCCGCCGTCTCCCTGACCATCCGGATGTTAAAGGGGCGGGGAGGCAGATTATCCAGAATCACCGAGGCCAGGAACTGTGAGGTGGTCTTGCCGTTAATGGTGACATCCTTTTCTGTCACCCAGTTACCGTTACGCTGTAACTGAATCAGCAGACGGACAGAGGACGGATTACGGTCACCCTTTGACGTGGTCTCCACCAGTGACTGCACCCCGAAGGTCACCCGCAGGCGGTCAATGTTCGCTGACGTAATGGTGCGTGTCACCGGTTTTGCCTTCGTCACTTCCACACCCAGTACAGTTTCAGCTCCGGAGGACTCAAAGCCTTCCGGTGGTGTCTGCTCCTGCTCCCCGGCACGCCAGACCGCGGTCACACCGTGTATCACGGGATTACCGTCCGTGTCCGTCAGCGGGGTTTTGTTCACCAGAATACTCTGCAGGCCTTTCACCGGACCTTCAATGGGTCCCTCACCAATCGCATCAATCACGCTCATCATCTGCGTGGATTTGAGATTATCCTTCGCCTCACGCGGTGTGTGCCCCTTGCCGCCCCCTTTACCCACTCTGTCCCCCTCTCCTGTCTGATGTCTGAATCTGTTTATGCCCAAAAAACAACAGGCACCCCGGAGGATGCCTGTATCATGACTGAATAAAAATTCTGAATATCTTCACATTTTCACAAACTGACTGTGGCGCGTATAATTTCGCTGCGTTAGTGTTTTTTTGCCGTGACATAAAAAAACAACTCCTTAACACTAATCTTCATTTGTCTGAATCTCCCGCAGCTCCGCAACTCTGCGGGATTTTTTTTATTCTTTTTACCCCTGCCGCCCGATAACCACGACCTTTCCGCCCCCGCCTTCATCACGGGTACTGATGTCCTGGGATATACGGCGGGAGCCAACCAGCATTTCCCCGTAAGGCACCGGCATCGGGTTACCCTGGGCAATCATGTTGTCCAGCGAGGAAAAGTACGTGTTCTGTTTACCGTTATCCGTTGCCCTGTATTCCGGTGTTTTTGCCTTCGGGGCCAGCATCTGTGCCACACCGCCCAGTATCATGCTGGCTCCAAGTGAAAACAGCATCGTGGTGGCAGAAAAACCACCGGCTGCCAGGGCTGAACCCCATAACGCCATTGATGCTCCTGCAGTGAAGAAAGACCCCACAATGGCAGCTGCCCCCAGCACAATCTGTAGTCCGCCCTTTCCGGCACCGGCCAGTCGCGGCACAATATGGATAACCGTTCCCTCACCCAGTGGTTCGTGAAGGCGGGCATACACCGCCTCCGGTGCCGTATCCTCACCGGCAATACGTATCTGGTACCAGCCTTCGTTCATCTGACGGCGAAAGCCCGGCATCTGCATCGACAGGGCGCGGATGGCTTCCGCTGCCGTGTTCACATACAGGCTGAGGCGGCGGCCAAATCGTTGTAAATCCCCGTGAAGGCAGATGCGTGCCAGTGGCGGTGACGCCAGACAGAATGCGTTCGTCGTTGCCATTTTTCGGAATACCTCTCCCGTTTACTCAGTTGTTCAGGAATATGGTGCAGCAGCTCGCCATCACCACAGTAAATGGCGGCATGATTCGGCACCGATGAACCAAAACAGCACAGCAGCACATCGCCCGGTTGTGCTGATGACAACGGCACCTGATACAGCCCTGTGGCCTCCAGATTATCCAGGTACAGGTTCTGGCCGTTGCGCCACCAGTCATCCTCGCGATGAAAATCCGGCATTTCAGTCCCCGCCAGATGATAAGCATCCCGGAACAGGGTGTAACAGTCCGTCACCCCGTGCGCAAAACGTCGCCCGGTCAGGTGTGGCACACAGCGGAATTTGTGAATGTCACCCCGGCTGACCAGCCACCAGGGCAGTGCGCTTTTTATCTGCAGCCGCCGGTCAGCCTCGCTCAGCCAGGGCAGACCACCGGGATGACTGTGGACCAGTGCCACAATCTCCCCCTGCATCTCTGCCCGCAGCCAGTCTTCCGGGGCAATACGAAAATACGCCTCCGGCGCTGCGGAGATATTCACACAGGGCAGGTACCGCTCGCCCTCCGTCGTGGTTATCACGAAGCCGCACGACTCCGCAGGCGCACACCGCCGGGCATGCGCCAATATATTGCTATAGAGCATGAGAACTCCTGATAAAAAACCCAGCCGAAGCTGGGTTTGTTAAGTTGTCAATTGTCAGTAGCGATGCAGTGAAGGCGGCAACTCTTTGTTCTTAAGCCTTTCCCATGCCAGAAGGTTCGTCGGCCCGTCAGGCTCATAAATATCTATATCCCGCGTGTGATTAATTAAAACGCCCCTCGCCCTCCCGATGGTATACGAGAACTCATAGCCGTAGTCGTGGCATATGCCGGAATAGCCAGACTGAATCAGTTTTAATGCGGGATACAACTCACGGAACAATGCCTGTGAGCGGTTAGCATAATCCCATAGCCATACAAGGCTGTTTGCTTCTTTTGCGGAAAGCTCGTTGGTGCTCTTCTCTTGTTTGCCGATTAACTCTCCTTCAAGCGGAACGCGAGCAGCAAGTGACAGAGCTTCGGTAAACTGCTCCTCGCTGATTTCTTTGTACGAACATCCAAAATGTGATTTCAGTGACGACCACATGGTGATCATCGCCTTCGCCTGTTTTTCCTTTGGCAGAGACTGACCGCGACTCATGACGAGTTGTTTAATGGCTTCCTGCTGTTCAGTAGTGATTTTCCCCGGCAACGCCTTTTTAGCTTTCAGTGTATTTCCGTAAGACCCCGTTTTACGAATGGATGGCAAAACTTCAGCTGTCACCCATTTGCGGAATTTGTGCGGGACTGAACCTTTATTGACGGCATCGCGGCAACGCAGAACCAATGTATACATACCTGATTCGCTCACAATGCTTAAATTCTGCTCACCACCAAGGGTGTAACTTAAAGTTACTCCCTTTTCATCGTCATCAAGTGCAGTAAGCGCCTTGCGTGAGTTAGTCAGATTTAAAGCATCACAAACATCTTTTGCTACAAACCACGGCTCACCGCACTTGTTGATGACGCGGATTTCACTGTCGCCGAATTTGAAGATGGTGAAATCGTTTTGTGCCTTTGCTATACTTTTCATGTCAATATTTCCTAATCCGATTTGTTGATACCGAAGCCCTGACTGTTACAGCAGTTGGGGCTTCAACTTTTTAGGCTGCGAATAAGACGCTGCACTATTTCTGAATTTAAAGACCTGCCCTCCTCCTTAGCCTTTTCCTTCAATTTTTCTTTAATCTCTGGCGGGATACGAATCCCTAATGGAGCGATATCTCTAACTTTCATTTCTTTCCCAATTGCTACACCGTGATAACTAAATACTACACCGTGCTTATTTAAAGTCAAAGTTTTTTTGCCTACACTGTGTAGCAATGCTACAGCGTGCAGGAGGAAAAATGAAAGGTGCAAGAGATATCAGTCCCTTGGGAATTAGGATTCCAGACTATTTAAAGAAACGCATTCAGCAGGAAGCGGATAAAAACGGCAGATCAATGAACTCAGAGATTGTGCTTATCCTTCAAAAACATGTTGATAATCTTGATGGCCCTCGCTCACTTGAAGGATTCGCTAACCAAGAAGCTGACAAATTCAAAGAGGCGCTGCTTGAGACGCTAAAGACCATGTATGGTAAGGATGAAAAATAATGCTGCACACAATTCATTTCTTATGCCCCGTTAACACTGCCACTGTTGGGCAACTTCAGAACCACTGTCTCACCGCATTATCTCAAGGCGCAACTGAATTAAATATCCATATATCAAGTCAGGGAGGGGAAACTGCCGCTGGCTTTACTGCGTATAACTTTCTTAAGTCACTCCCTGTTACCGTTAGAACTCACAACATAAGCAATGTTGAATCCATAGCTAATATCGTTTTCCTGGCTGGCTCAGAACGTTTCGCAAACCCATTATCAAGATTCCTGTTACATCCTCTATTATGGGTCTTTGCCACCCCAGCCGCCGACCATGCCAGATTGAGAGAGTACGGGAAATGCCTCGATAACGATCTTGATCGCTTCGTTGAGACGTTCAATATCGACATCGGAACCCATATTAGGTGGGCATCCCTGATAGCAGACTCGACCATTTTGGATGCTAACAAGGCTCTTGAGCATGGCATAATTAATTCCATAAAAACTGCAAGGCTGGTATCCAATCAGGCAAACTGGTGGGTTGTTTGATGGGTAAATCATGATTGCTCCTTATAAAAAAACCACCTGACGGTGGGCATAATCCATTACTGCGAAAGTTTATTAATGGAAAGGAAACCGCCAAAATTGCCGACATTCCTGCGCAGTTCACACCCGCGCATGCACTTGCTGCATCTGTCCTTACGGATATCGGTGGTGGGTTTATCGAACTCATCCGCCACCGCCCCGCCCGTGTAACCACACTCATCAGAGCGGTAGGTCCACATACAGGTGTTCGCCAGCATGATGCGACCGGGAAACAGCGCCCCGTCCGTCTCGGTCGGTGTGGCCAGCACAAACGAGGCCGTCATGGCTGTCAGCTCCGACATCTGCTCCACCACCCAGCGGTCACTCAGCTCCTGCTCCGGGTCCGCCTCCGGATTGCCCGCAACGAAATTCACCGCATCCAGAAAACGGGCATACACCCGGCGGCGGACCACCGTGGCCCCCACCAGGCTCTGCAAATCCTCCGCCATTCCGGTGACAAGGCCGAAAAGATTGGACACCGTCAGCGACGGGCGGGCACTGCTGCCCTTCCCGCTCATCTCAAAACCGCTGCCGTCAATCGGGTATGCCTGATATTGCCGCCCCTGCCAGGTGACCGGCTCCCCTTTTTCATTCAGCTCATTACAGAAAAAATACCGCTCACCGCCCTGTACCGTCAGGTCGATTTCCCAGAGCACCACCCGCGGTGACTGCTCTGACTTAACCGACTCGTTCAGACTTTCTTCGTGAATATCCTGCATCAGTTCACCACCTGCTTAAACTCCGCGCTGAACTCAACGCGCAACATCCCGACCCGCGCAGACCACCCGGCACAGGTCACCTTTATCTGCCGGTATGCATAGGGTGGCTTCCACAAAAATGCCTTCCAGCCACCGTGCTCTGCCAGGAACGCTTCCAGATGCCGGGCCTCCTCCCGGGTCACGGAAAGCATCACCCGGTATGTTTTCAGGTCAGCATTCAGCCCTGCCGCCATACGCTGTGAGTACCCGTCACCAAAACGCACTTCACGCACCGATGGCTGCGAGTTCACCTCCATATCCGGTTTCACTTTCCAGCGAAAGGTTTTCATCGCCTGCCTCCGGAAAATACGCCGCCATCACGCATCTGCGCCTGAATCTCATCCTGCGCACCTTTACGGGCCATCTCATACACCGCTTTCATCAGCTGCGGCCCGGCCTGTCCGTTGATGCCGTCGTTCTGAATCACCACGTGATTGTTCTGATTAAAATTAATGCCTTCGGCCCGCCGCATCTGCGCCGGACTTCCGGCACTGCCGACATAACCACCTTCCGCATAGCCCCGCATCAGGCGGTACAGGTTGCCGACACCAATCCGGCTGGTTGCCTCCTTCGTGAAGACAAACTCCCCGCGGTGAACAATCCCCGCAGGCTCATATTTGCCGCCCGTCCCCGTAAATCCTCCGGTCGCGAAATGGAAGTTCGCCGCCGCAGCCTGAATGGCCGTCCCCGTGGAAGCGGATGCGCCACCACCGAAAGCACCACCAATGGCGCCGCCGATACTCCCGACAATCCCCACCATCGCCTGCTTCAGAAAAATCTCTGTCAGCATGGACAGCACAGAACGGGTGAAACCACGCCAGTTCTGTTCGCTGCCGGTCAGCATCGCCGCCATATTCTGTGCAATACCGTCAAAGGTCTGCGTGGCCGCGTTTTTAACCTGCGAAAAACTGTCCGTCGCACTTTCCGCCCACTCGCCCCAGCCGGACTTCATCCCGGCCATCCAGCTTCCACGAAGCTGCTCCTCCGCAGACCAGGTGTTCTTCAGTGCAGATGTGGCCTTCGCCAGCGCATCCGAATTATCACCGTACACGTCACGAAGGCGCTGCTCTTCCGACTCCCGCTGCGCCTGACGGTCGGTGAGGCCGCGGGCTTTTGCGCTGATGGCGGCCTGCTTCGCGCTCTGCTGCTGTTCAAACCGCGCCGCCTGCTGTGCCAGCTCATTCAGCCGTTTCTGGTGTTCAACCTTGTCGCCCAGGTCAGCCAGCTGGCGTTTGTACTCCAGCGTCTCTTTCTCATGGGCCAGCAGGGATTTTTCCTGCTCAGATAACTGCCGTTTCGTGGCGGCCTCTTTCAGGACCACATACTGATTTTCCGCTTTCCATAAATCCCGGCGCTGCTGGCTGATTTTTTCATTCGCACCGGCATGCTTTTCCAGCGTCCTGAGCTCGGTTTCAAGCGCCAGCATGGCTGCATGCGCCCGGTCTTCCTGGCGCTCACCGGCAGACACCTTCACACCGGACGGCTTTTTCTGCGTCGATTCATAATCCTTTTTTGCCGACGCCATCAGCGTGTTGTAATCCGCCTGCAGGATTTTTCCGTCTTTCAGGGCCTTATTCAGCTCTTTCTGACGGGCGGTATATTTATCCAGCGGCGTCTGCAGGCGCTCATACGCCTTCTGCGCCTCTCCGGTATACTTCAGCTGTGACGACTCACGCTCAGCCCTGTCCCTTGCCGCCAGTTCACCGGCTTTTTCCATATCCGACTGCAGCGTGGCCGCTGCCAGACCCAGACGGGCATTTTCCCGGTCATCCCATGCCCCCTGAAGGTTCGCACGAAAAGAGGAGGTCTTTCCCCGGCGCTGGCTCCGGCTCTGGTACCACTGCCATTTTTTATCCGCCTCATCAAATGCCTTCTGCGCACTGGCGAGCATATCCGCTGAGGATTCCGGACGACCGATATCCAGAATGGCATCCCACATCGATTTGAATGCCTTCCCTGTTTTATCCGCCCAGGTCTCCAGTGTTCCCATGTTTTCTTTCAGGCGACGGGTCTGCTCATCAAAGCCTTTCGTGGCGATATCGTTCGCCGCCTGCAATGCCCCGGCCTCGTCTCCGGAACGCTGCAACTGTGCAACATACGCAATCTGCTCTGCCGTCACGTTACGGAACTGGCGCGCCATCGCCATCAGTCCCGACGTCGGGTCAGTGGTCAGCTTCCCGAAGGCTTCAGCGACTTTATCCACCTCCACACCGGATGCAGACGCAAAACGCGCGACACTCTGGTTGATGGCATCAAACTGTTCACCACCACGCACACCGGCATTCACCAGGGCTGCCAGTGACTCTCTCGCCTGGTTAAACGTCAGCCCTGCTGCCTGCCCGGCTCTTGAGAGAGTCAGCATACGATCGGCAGTCAGTCCGGACTGATTACCGGAAAGAACCAGGGTTTTATTAAACGCTGAAAGCGTGGAATCTCCCTGGTACCAGGCGTACACCAGCGCACCTGTCGCCACCGCCAGCGAGGTGACCCCGACCATCGGCAGGGTGATCGCACCGGCAAGCCCCCTGAACATGGGGATCATCCCGCCGAAGGAGTCCTTCACCTGACCGCCCTGTTGCAGCAGGATCAGCCAGGGATTCTGACCACCTGCAAGCTGCGTGGCGATATCCGTAAACTGTGCGGGCAGGGTTCGCATGGCCGCTTTATACTGCCCGACGGAAATCCCGGCTTTTTGTGCAGCCAGCGCCTGGCGGCTCAGGCCCTGTTCAACAGCACTGGCGGTTTTTCTGGCGTCGGTATCCAGACCTGAAAAATGACGCCTTACCCGGCTCATCTGCTCATCGAAACGGACAGCATCCAGACTCAGGTCAATAACAAGATCACCAACCGGCTGGGACATATCTCACACCTCCCGGAATCCCCGCTGAAGCCATCATTAATGCGGCATCATCCACCATGACATCCGCCACATCCGCAGACGATAAAATATCGCGCCCTCCGTCCCCACCGAACCGGACGCCTCCGGCAAGTCCTGCCGCTTTCTGCATCAGCATTTTGTCCTCATCCGGCCTCTCCACCTGCTCTTCCTCATGCCGGGGGACAAGCAGACTGAAATCAGAGGGATGCATATCCGGATCGCAAAAAAACAGGCTGAGTACAGCGTACGTCAGCCCGGAAAAATGCATATCCAGCTGGGTATCCTGAAAATAATGCGTGCGGTAAAAACGGTGCCAGTCGGCATATTCGGTGGATGTCATCCCGGCAAGCATGGCGCGCCAGTCGGGTCTCCCCATCTCACGCGCCAGTCTGAGGGCAAAGTTCAGCTCGCCGTCGAAGACTTTCCCGCAGAAAAATCATCATCAGTCAGCGTGTTATTTTTCGCCACTTCAGTAATATCAGTATCCGGACGAACAGCTTCGATCATCCCGGACAGGCACAACACCACGTCTTCCGCCCGGGCAATGGCATCGGCAGGCCAGGTGGTGAGCACTTCCTGCTCTATCTTCATCACGGCCTCATTCATTGACGGTGACTGCGTTTTCTGTGGATGGTTATGCCACAGGGACATCGCCACCAGAAACGCGCCGGTTCTGACGAGATCTTCCACGCTTACCTGCAGGTTGCCGCTGGATTCTGCCTGTTCTGCCCGCCGTTTCAGGAGGGCAAGATGCTCGATACGCTGCAGCGCAGACAGCTCCGAAAGCGTGACAGACACACCGTTATATTCAAATTGTTCTGTTTTAAGAAACATGCGTGTTCTCCTAAACACCCGTTACGCGGCAGGGACATTAACGGTTACTGTCGCCAGAGCGACAAAATTACCGTTATCACTCATGACCACGACCGACGTTGTTCCTTTCTCAAGTGCGTTTACCGTCACTGTGTTCTCCTTCAACGTGGCTGTGGCCACCGCACGATGCACGGTCGACACCCTTAATGAAGGATCAGACGCATTATCCGGCAACACAGCCACAGTAAGTGTGCCTGCCTTCCCTTTTTCTAGGGTCAGGGTTTCCGGTTTAATGGTCACACCGGAAACCGGCGTAATTTTAGTGAGATTTTCAGCCATCGACGGGCGTCCCACATTGGTAACTTTCACCGTTCTGGTGATCACTTCCTTCGCCGTCACGGCCTTACCGATACTGCTGACCCAGCCACTGAACACATCCACCGTACCATTCGGGAACCGGATTTTATAGGCCCTGACATCCCCGCTTTCAAACCATGCGATAAGCCCTTTCTGACCTTCCTCACCCGGTTTCCAGGCCAGCGTAAAACTGGTATCTCCTGCAGACTTCTGCCCCTGCCCGGTCGCGGTCCAGTCCGCGTCTTCATCATCCAGGTAGTTATCATCGTAGGGTTCTGCCGTCATCTCGCCCGGCGTCAGATCCTTCACCTTAGCCAGTCGCTGCCAGTCATCGTCTGACAACGGGTTTGCATAAGCATCACCCTTGCCGTTGTAAACCCACAGAGTGGTACCGGCACCTTTTACCGGCTCCAGGGGATTTGGTGTTGCCATATCGTCCTCACATCTCGTATGTAATGGAATAAGTCAGATCCGCAGAGCTCCATAACGCCATATCGTCATCACGACGATACTCATAGCCCTGCGTAACCATCGTGGTAATCAGTCCTGCCAGTGCAGGGATCGCAGTCATCGCCGGATAAATCCGGCTTTCCATCCACTGATCGAGCTCCGAATCAGGTACCTGTGCCGGTAAAAACACCTCAATATGCAGTGTGGCCCGCCAGGTATCTGCATCCAGCTCTTCACCGGTATACTCTGCATCCGTCAGATAAACCGCGATCGCAGGAAAATCCTCTTCGTCAAAAACAACGGGGCGACCATCAAACAGCGTCGCCCCGTGTTCATGCTGCTCGAGTGCATCCAGCACTGCGGCACGAATGTCAGTGTGTTTCATCGTTTTATCGCAATCCTCAGTTGTTGTTTCAGCGCGTATGCCAGTTCTTTAGGCAGGCGTTCACGCCGGATACGGTCAACATTCTCATCAAATGCCTGTTTCAGTGGGGCCGCCATCGGGATTTTCACCACATCAATGGGGTAACGGTTTTTCCCGGCCACACGCTGCATGACATGCCAGCGACCATTTTTTAATCGCTGAATAAATGCCCGCTGATACCGATGCTGACCGGCTTTAAGTATGCTGTTCGGGCGACGCCCCAGCATCCTGATCCCCAGCTTAATCACAGGGAGATCACCGCGGTTAACGATAATTCTGGCATTCGGATTTCTGACCGTGGCCCGTTTCAGTCTGGACCGTTCCTTAACCAGTTTCCGGCGAACCTTTGTCTCCCGGGCAACCTGTGATGAAGACTGATTAATCGCCGTTGTGGCCACGCGGTTAATGGCCATTGCTGAAGCCGCCGGAATGGCGTTTTTACGAACCCGGCTCAGATTGTCAATCGCCTGATCAAGCCCTTTTATCGCCATAATTTCACCCTGCGTTTATCGTCGCCGGTTAACTGCGGGTGGTTGACCACGGTTGAGCCAGAGATAACAGCTGCCCCCGTCATCCGGAGAAACACGATCCACCCAGAATATCTCACCATTAATGGTCAGCGTGTCACCACGCCGCACGGCACGAACCGTATCCGTCCGCACAAATAATGACGGGCTGCTTCCTTCAATACGGACCCCGCCACCGGCAAACCCCAGCGACTCCGGATCGTCAAAAACCCCCTGAACTTCGCTGCCACACTGTGCCCCCGAGGTGAACTGCGCACAGAGCCCCATCACTTCAACGATCGTACTGTCCACCCCGGCGAGGGCAGCATCAAAGGCATTCTGAAAATCACGCATATTCAGCCGTTCCGTGCTGTATCATGGCCGTTGCCAGTGATGATGGCACCAGAACACGCATACCCCGTAACGCCAGCTCAACGGGACGACCTGTCTCCGGGCAATACCCCATTACTTGCAGGCACTTCCGTACCCGGACGGCTTTAACATCATCCGGAGCATCCGTGTTGTTCAACTGCTCACCATCGTCTGTGTGATTTTGATCAGCCCCGCTCTCATCAGAGTGCATAATGCCCTCCGGGGAAACAGCAAGCTCCTCTTCCCACTCAGACACACGTTGAGCAATATCCGCAGCACTCCCCGACATATCCGCCTCGCGCCCCAGCAGGCCAGCCAGTTGACGAAGACGATTCAGATTTTCTTCTTTTGTTGCCATCTCAGCCTCCTGTGAAAAAAGACACGGGGGCATTTCGCCCCCGCTCACGGATTATTTCACCTGTACCACCACAAACTCATCCGGATCCGGCAGCACCATCAGCGGAGCGGACTGCGTCATGGTGAATTCACGGGCCGGATCGCCCACAGTCAGCCAGTGTTTCGGATAACGGGAAGAGGCCACCACACCTTCGGACAACGCCTGCGCATCCTGAATGGCACCATAGCAACGAATGCCCTCTGCTGCCGTATTCCCCAGGACCAGCGTGCCCTCCGGCAGATAACGTTTTTCGGTACCGTCCTCTGCCACATAAGACGTTTTCGCCACCACAATGGCCAGATCGCCGTAATACCCCTTGAAGGACACCACCGCCCCCAGGTCTTTCACTGCCGTTTCGAGTTGTGAATTTGAGCCGCGACGGGTATCCAGTTTTTCGCGGAACAGCTTAAAGCCATTCAGCAGACGCCAGACCGTACCGTCCATAATGGCGATATTCACAAGGCCGCTGGCCTGATCGCAGTAGAGGTCAATATCATGCGTCGGATCAAACGTATCACGGTCCTGCTCAGACCATTTTTTACCGTCAGCCTGCTCAATGTTATTTCCTTCAGAGCGCCCGAAATCCACCTCGACAGTATCAAACTGATCCCCTTCCATGGTGTATTTGCCATACAGCACGGCATTCACCGCCTGCATTTCTTCCACCTGGACAATGGCGTGCTCTTCCTGTTTGAGGTTATCGGTAATGATACGCAGACGACGGTAGGCCGGGTCATTCAGCTGAGCCGGATCTTCACCAGGAAGGCGCTCAACCGCCTGCTGGTAATTAAATTCGTGTTTGGGCTTGACGTAGCCCGGACGTAACACGCGGGTTTCACCACCGCGATGGCGAAGCACTTTTCCTTCAACAACCGGGGAGACATAGGCTGCCACCGGCGTTTTTCCGGTAATTTTGTCCAGCATCACCTCTTCGGTGTGGAAATTCACCGTACGGCGGAAAAACAGCTCCAGAAACAGCGCACGGAATTTCACTTTTTGTTCGGTATAACCGAGTAACTGGCGGGTCGTAAACAATCCCATAAATCAGTTCCTTTCATTCAGAAATCAGTCAGGCCACCATGGTGGCCTGATAACGTGTTACGGCAGAGCCGCGTGACTCAGGGCTGTACCGGCAAAGGCATTTGCCTTTTTGTGTTCATCCACACTGTCAGGCCAGCGGATTGCCTCCGTCGCAAAGGTCCCCGACTTGTAATAGGTCAGCACCGTCTCTGTGCCTTCAAGCGGCAGTACCAGTATGCCAGCCGCACTACCGGCTTTCTGTCCATCCCAGACCACCAGTTTCCCGCTGGCTTCATCCAGCATCAGGGGCGTCAGAGCCGGTGTTGCCTGAGAAATCCCGCTGCTGCCTGTGGCGGTATGAGCCGGATCATTACCGGCAAAAATACGTACTTCCGCACGTTGTTCAGTGATGGTTTTCGTCACCATTTTGTTAAAACCTCATATTGATGGTCAGCACTGACTTCATGGCATGGCCATGAGCATTTTCACGTCCGCATCACCGTCTGCCGACGTCTGTGACACGCCACCCTGCACGGCTGCCGGTGAATGGTTCGCCATGATGCGTTCAAACATGGCGGTTGTGGATGCAGAAACCGGTTCTGCTTTATCCGGCGATGAGGACAGAATGTCGCGGGCAGCCTCCACCGTCATTCCGGGAAACGCCGCCAGTTTTTCAGCCTGCGCCTCAGCCCCTTTTGCCTCATCCAGAGCCATAATCTGATCACGGAGTGAGGGTCCGGCATCCGCCTGCGGTGAAGCCGCCAGGATCGGGCGGGCTTTTTCCACCGTCATATCCGGCATCGCCGCCAGCGTTGCCGCCAGTTGTTCACGACCTTTAGCTTCTTCACACGCCATAATGCGATCGGCTTCACTCTGCGTGGATGCCACCGGCTGCTGTGGTGCTGCCGCGGTCAGAATCGCCCGGGCCTGTTCAACGCTCATGCCCTGTTGTCCTGCCAGCATCGTGGCAAGGTGTTCACGTCCTTTCGCTTCCTGACACGCCAGGATCCCCATCACTCGCTGGTTCTCCTGCGCGGCAGCTTCCGTTGCAGTTAATTGCGGCATAGTGCCTCCTGTATCATGTGTGTTCAGCGCCGCAGCCATCACGCTGATGGCATCCGACGCATTGATTAATTCATCCGCCAGCCCGGCCTCAATGCCGGACTGACCTTCAAAAACGGCGGCCTCTGTTCCCGTGACTGCATCAACAGACAGACCGGTATACATCGCCACTTTTTCGGCAAACATCCGGCGCGCCGCATCAATCCGTTGCTGCATGTCCTGGCGAACCTCTTCCGGCAACGCTTCAAACTGATTGCCATCCACCTTGTGCGCCCCTGAGTAAATCAGCGTGATATCCACACCGGCCTGCGCCAGATGACCGGCATAGCTGACATGGCTCATCATCACGCCAATGGAGCCGATACGGGATGTCTGGGTAACCAGCCGTCGGGAGCAGGCCGACGCCAGCAGCATGGCTGCAGAACAGGCCGTGTCATTGCACAGTGCCCAGACCGGCTTCTGCTGACGGAGGCGGTAAATCATGTCAGCACAGTCAAACGCACCGGCGGCCTGCCCGCCCGGACTGTCAATGTCCAGCAGTACACCCCGCACCTGGCTATCCGCCATTGCCTGCTGAAGACAGGCGACAATGCCGTCATAGCCTGTCATTCCGGAAAATGGCCGCATACCCCCCAGCCGGTGCACCAGCGTGCCTGTCACCGGCAGTACAGCAATACCGTTCACCACCCGGTAAACACGGGCCGGTCGTTTACCTCCGGCCATGTACTCGTCCGTTTCAGCCAGCATTCCGGGTGCATCAAGCTGTACCTGCTGTTGTGGTACCGAAAGACTTGCTGCCCCCATCTCGCGCCCGAGCGCGCAAAAGAAAACCCGCGCATAGGCGGGCTCCAGAAGCAGCGGTTCATTGAATGCTGCGGCAATAATGTGTGAAAGATTACGTCTCACGTGGTGTTGTCTCCTCTTCCGGCCTGCGACTCTCCGCTATCTGCTGCTGATACGCCTGCGCTATCCACACCGGACGTGAGAGTCCGGCTTTTTGCCGCTCAGCAGATTCCCTGACCTGCTGGCGGAAAATGTCCTGATAATCCTCGCCCATCAGCGCCAGCTCTTTCTCATACGTGCTCAGTCCGGCCTCAATGCGCATCACTGATTCCTGAACCTCCTTGAGCCCGTCAATGGCCATTCTTCCGGCTCCAATCCACTCAGCCCGTGACCAGGCTGATCGCGCCTGATAAAAATCAAACCGTGCCCGTGGCGGACGAATAATCCCCCGAAGAAGTGCCTCTTCCAGCCAGCAGGAAAACATCTGCGTGGCCAGCCGGGACGCAATAAATTTTCGCCGCCCCATAAAATAGCGCCACGACTCATTGGCGGATGCGCGGGCACTTGAGTAACTGACCTTCGAGTAATCACGGGACAACTGTTCGTAGGAAACGCCAAGACCGGCGGCGATATACCGCAGCAGCGCCTGTTCAAGCGCCGAAAATCCATTGTCTGAATCCTGCGCGGTCTGAAGTTTCAGATCATCACCGGGGAAAAGGTGCGGAATTTTGACACCGCCCAGCGTCACGCTATTCGTGTCATACCAGGTGGAGAACTTATCCAGAATATTAATAAGCGGATTATCCTTCTGCCCCTGCGGCGCACCGGCGATATATTCAAAGGCCTTTTCGGTATCAAGGTCACTTTCAATCGTCGCTGCATACATCGCCTTCACTATGGCCGACTGAAGCTGTGTTGCCTGCAGGGAATCCAGCATCTTCAGCCGTTCCATAACGCTGTAAAACTGATTGGCTCCACGGGTCTGCCCGTCCTCCACCGGCTCGAAAATATGCAGCATGGCCGGACGCCCGGTGGGAAGTTCACGCGGGATCCGTTCCCATCGTCCACTCCCGGAGCGAGGAAAATCATCCTCACAGATATGGTACGCAACGGCACGGCCATATCGATCAACCTCCACCCCGGCCCGCAGAAAACGGTTCCCGATACCGTGTCCTGGCGTGTCCACCCGTTTCGGACTCACGGCTTTAAAACGCGTACGAAACAGTTGCGTGCTCTCCGTATCCCAGACCGGCTGCACAAAGATTTCGCCGTTAAACGCATGAACGCCCACACCTTCACGGATAAATTCCGTAAACGTGCGTTTCCCTTCCACGTCGATCTCACCAAACATCCCTTCTGCGTATTCTGACCAGGCCGCCTCCACCTCATCGACAAAACTTTTTGCCGCGGTCTCCCGCATCCCCAGCCAGCGCCAGTTCGGACGGTAGCTAATCAGAAACATATGCCCGACAATGTGATCCTTATGCAGGGCCACCGCATTGGCCGCTATTCCGTTATTGCGCACCAGATCATCTGCACGGGCATTCCCCAGACGCAACGCGGGCAGCAGGGCCGCATCGGCACTCTGCGAGGGTGGCAACCACTCTGCCATTTGCCCGCCAAATCCTGCACCGCCCCCGTTGTAGCTGAGACTCTCCCGAAGCGGAACGCCGTTCACATCAATCAGGACAGGCTTTCGTTTCATAACCTCACTCCCAGCGGACGACGGCGACGGCGGGTTGTCCCCAGTACCAACTCAGCATCATTGATCGCCCGGTTAAGCTCATCCAGAGAGGCCGCCGTATATTCAATTCTGCGACCATCTTTCTGGACAGACACCACCCGTTTACCGGTTAATAAATCAAGGCGCGCCTGACGCAGCGCCTGCAGTTCAGCGACTGTAACCATTCACTCCTCCGGACAGCTTCGCTGCCAGTTCTTTAAGGGTTGGCCGGGTCGTCTCTTCTTCCCGGAATTTTGCCAGTACAGCCAGATCAAGTTGCCAGCGTTGCACGGACACACGTAATGCCGCGTAGGCATACACCAGGCAGTCCAGCGCTTCGTTACGCCGCTTTTTGTTATCCCACAGCAGACGCATCTTTCCTTTTTCCCACTTCTCCACAAGCTCTTCCGCCACCAGTTGCTGCGCCTCTGTCTGCGAAAAAATCTCCGGATCATCAGGAAAACGGATGGCATACGACGTGGCTTCATCCGCAGGCGTGGGATCGGCTTTCATACGGGCATAGAGAATTTCTTTTGCGGTGTCCGTCCCCACTTCGCACAGATACACGCCCCGCTGATTGCGGGTTTTTGGCATGGTGATCACCGGCTTGCCATAAACAGATGCACCTTTTACCGGCAGCACCCGGAAAACACCGTGTTTTTTTGACCTCTGATAGACAATTTCGCCATCGATCCCCCCGGTGTCCCAGCAGACACGGGAAATGGTCATTTCGGTTCCGTCTGCATGGCGGTATTTTTTGTTGATCGCCACATCCACACGTAACAGCGTCTCTTCCTCATCGGGACGCCCCATAATGATGATTTTATCCACCAGAAAGGCTTCCTCTCCCGGAGCCCATCCCCAGACATACATCTCAAAACGGTTTCGCTGCGAGTCAATGCCCGCCGTCAGATAAACCACCCGGGAAGGCACCGCAGCCGTGTAACGCACAACCTTATCCATCAGCACCTGGTGATCGAGTTTTTCGCCCACGGCCTCTTCCCAGGTCTCGCCCAGCGTGGTGTTCACAAAGGTTTTCAGGCCGTTGGGATCTTTCAGTGCATCCAGCCAGTCATAGACAATCTGTACCCAGGTGGTGAACGGACTGTACGCCGTCCAGATATGGAATGTGATGGAGCGCGGCGGCGGAATTTCATTATCCGCGGCGCTGAAAAACGTCAGACCGTCGCGGGTCCACATCCCCGTGTTTTCACAGATCCACCGCCCGTTGCTCTGGTCCAGTTCAGACTGATGGATCACGCAGCCATGATGTTCACAGAGGTAGAAAACACTTTCGGGACTGTCCTTCTCCCATTTAAGGCCAAAAGGCGTGGACTCATCGCCAAATTTCAGATACTGCTCCTCCCCGCAGTGCGGGCAGGGCACATAAAAACGCATGAAATGTGCCGACTCGTTGGCCGCTTTTTCGATCTGGCAGGAGCCTTTTATTTTAGGCGTCGAGCCGCGAATGGATTTTGGCCATACCGAGCCCTCAATACGCTTATCCCCCAGCAGGGTTGGCGAGCCCTCTTTTTCGACATCCGGCTCGAACGAGGAAAGTTCGTCATAGCAGACCACGTCCACGGATTTTTCACGGTAGTTTTTGGCGGCAGCGCCGCCCAGGCACCAGAAGCCCACACCCGATGAAAAGCGTTTCAGCGTGATGGTATTATCACGATGTTTACGTCCCAGCCAGGGAGAAAGTTTTTTCAGGCAGGGAACATCGCGAATCGTCGCCTCCACGTGAGACTTCATAAAATCTTCAGCGGCAGAATCCGTGGGCTGAAAAAGCAGACTGTTTCGGGATTTATGCTCAATAAAATACCCGGCGACTCCCAGCAACATCTTTGTATAGCCAACACGGGCAGATTTAATCAGATTAACAGTCCGGATCTGATCATTCCCCATGCTGTTCATGATGGCGATCTGGAACGGCAGCGTTTTCCATTCTCCCTCACCATATGAAGATTCTTTAGGCAGATAATAATTTTGATCAGCCCATTCAACTGGCGTCACCGGCAATGCCCTTATCAGGGGCTGTAATGCTGTTGTGACAGCACTCATCATATTATTCAGTTGTTGCTCTGATATATTCATCGAGTAAATCCGGTAATTTATCCCCCGCCCGCGCACACTGATTTGCCCCCTTCGCAATAAGGGTTTTCAGATGGTCAAGATGGCGCGGTGTTAAATCAGGAAACTGTCGCTGCATGGATAAAGGGATGGAATCAAGCGTACTGGATAACGCCATTGCCAGCTTGCTGAGGGCAAAAATACAGAACCCGGTGTCAATAAGTTTTCCTTTTGACACCTCATTTTTTAACTGCTGTGTAACAGCCTGTTCTGCTGTCAGTTCCCATCTGGCAATAAGCAATTTCTCCTCATAGTCGTCTTCGCTATCGCCATCAGGCACATCGTTTTTACTTCTTCTCAGATACGATATGTAAAAATCGCGCCAGGCATCCAGATCCAGTTGCCCTCGCTTATTCGATATCGGGGCACCCGGCAATTTCTGCAATCTGCGAAGCTGGCGATCGGTCAGACTTAAATGCCTGGCAACTTCAGTCTGCGTAGCCACTCCTCACCTCGCAAAAACTCTCACCTCACAATCACAACAAAACCGGTCATGTCCGGTTTTAGTGTCTATTTTTTGCGCATGTCCGGTTCATGGAAAGCATGTTTTTATATTTTTCATATGGTTAACTTGCAGAGAAACCGGACATGGATCCCGGAAAATTTTCATAAATAGTGAAAATCCGCGAGGTCGCCGCCCCGTAACCGGTCGGATCGCCGGAAAGGACCCACGAAATGATAATGATTATCATCTATATAAGGTTTATCACAACATGTGTGTACGCCATCAAACCACGAGAAATAATCAATTATGACGCAGGTATCGTATTAATTGATCTGCGTCAAATTAACGTAAAAGCAACTTCAGATAATACAAATCAGCAACACTGAATATGGGGAAACATTATGTCATCAAAGAACAGAACCCGCAGAACAACAACCCGCAACATCCGATTTCCAAACCAGATGATTGAACAAATTAACATCGCTCTTGATCTGAAAGGTTCAGGAAACTTTTCAGCGTGGGTTATTGAAGCCTGCAGAAGAAGGCTGTCAACAGAGAGTTCGGGTATGAATTACATAATTAAGTAACATGGTGTTCACAGAACACGCAGTTACCGGACACATCAGTTTTCCATTCGCTCCCCGGCAGTACAGGCTTCCCCTCTGACGGGATAGCCTGAAAAAATAACACAGAAAATTATTTGTTATAATTAATATAACTTACTCAAAAAAAAGCGACGAGAAAATCAGCATCAACGAACAATAAGCGCCAATACGTGATAACAAATGGCAGCCATATTTATCTGCAGTATAAGCAATGGACAGGATAACCACACCAGAAACCGTCAGCATAAAATCCATTTGAACTTCCCCGGACAAAATCGACTCATCTAAAGATTTACAGCTCTTTTTATTATCAATATGTTAAAAGTAAAATAAACAGATGTTCAATAACACGAATACAAAAACGTGCTGAAATTCAATGAATCAATTTCTGTGTCATCAATTAATAGTGATAAACATCCGGCTTCTTCCACCATCGCACCGGACAGGCGACTATGAGGGGACAACGCCACGCTCCGTTAACGCGGTAAACCCCGGTGTGTATCGTTTTTGATTATCCCCGCACACTCGCGCAGAGGAGTCTCCCGGTAGGGCTGCGGTCTCTGTTCATGTGGGAATACGGCGACGATACTGCGCAAAGACATGCTTCAGAAATACATAAGTAAACTAAAATATTGTATCTCTGTGGCTAATTACGTAAATTGGTGGCTTGGCCCTGATGAATCCCCTAATGATTTTTATCAAAATCATTAAGTTAAGGTAGATAC
>ERZ791808.1270-NODE-1270-length-20192-cov-7.693847_pt1 | contig 20192 bp, 20 predicted proteins | sample MGYA00510305_ERZ791808 | MGnify/ENA primary metagenome ERZ791808 (study PRJEB30046, sample SAMN00792024) | human gut metagenome | study: EMG produced TPA metagenomics assembly of the A metagenome-wide association study of gut microbiota in type 2... | reverse complement strand
TAGGAACGGCAAAATTTTTTACACTTCTACTACTTCTTTATCACACATCAGCAAAATCGCAGGGCATGAAGCAGCTTATGGCGGGCGGCGTTGCCTTGATTGGCGGCGTTCTCGTTCCCCTGCTCAAAGGGCTGTTCGGTTAAGCGGCGGTAATGTCCTATGCAGAGCATACTTGACGCGATTAACGAATGGATCAAGGAAATCCTGATCGGAGCGATCAACGGAAATCTGTCAACTATGTTCGGGGACGTAAACGAAAAGGTCGGTACGATTGCCGCCGAGGTAGGCAAGACCCCGCAGGGGTGGAACGCAAGCATATTTTCCATGATACAGACGCTATCGGAAAATGTGATCGTCCCCATTGCGGGGCTTGTTATTACCTACGTTCTATGCGTGGAGCTAATCAGCATGGTAACGGAGAAGAACAATATGCACGGCATCGACACGTTCATGTTCTTTAAGTGGTTTTTCAAAGCGTTCGTTGCGGTGTTTATCGTCACGCATACCTTTGACATCACTATGGCGGTATTCGACATGGCGCAGCACATTGTTTCCGGCGCGGCGGGCGTAATCGGCGGCAGCACCAGCATTGATGTTGCCGCCGCACTCTCGTCCATGCAAGCCGGACTTGACGCAATGGAAATCCCCGAACTGCTCTTGCTTATGCTCGAAACAAGCCTTGTCAGCCTTTGCATGAAAATCATGTCGGTGCTGATAACGGTTGTTTTGTACGGGCGTATGATTGAGATTTACCTGTACTGCTCCGTATCGCCTATTCCATTCGCCACCATGACAAACCGGGAATGGGGGCAAATCGGAAACAACTACTTAAAAGGCCTGTTTGCCCTCGGCTTTCAAGGCTTCCTCATTATGATATGCGTCGGCATTTACGCGGTTTTGGTAAACAACATGGTTATAGCGGACAATCTGCACACCGCGATATTTTCCATCGCAGCCTATACGGTGCTGCTTTGCTTTAACCTTTTGAAATCCGGCGCACTGGCAAAATCATTATTCCATGCACATTAAAAGGAGGTTTTCCATCACCAAGAAATACAGCGTTATTTACGCAGATCCCCCGTGGCGGTATGAACGGAGCAAGGTGCAGGGCGCGGCGGAAAAGCACTATCCCACCATGGGCATTGACGAGCTGTGCGCCCTGCCCGTGCCGGAGCTGGCGGCGAAGGACTGCGCCCTGTTTTTGTGGGCGACCTTTCCGCAGCTTCCCGAAGCCCTGCGGCTGATCCGCGCATGGGGCTTTCGGTATCGGACTGTGGCGTTCGTCTGGCTCAAACGTAACCGCAAAAGCCCGTCCTGGTTTTACGGTATGGGCTATTGGACGCGCAGCAACGCGGAAATCTGTCTGCTGGCGACCAAGGGCAAACCCAAGCGGCAGTCGGCGGGCGTACATCAGTTTCTTATCAGCCCCATAGAGCAGCACAGCAAAAAGCCGGATGCAGCGCGGGAAAAAATCGTTGCCCTTATGGGGGATTTGCCCCGTATTGAGCTGTTTGCCCGACAGAAAACGCCGGGGTGGGATATATGGGGCAACGAACTCCCAAACAGTATTGAAATGTAACGAAAGGAGATTTTTCTATGGCGTATGTACCCGTTCCCAAAGACCTGTCCCGCATCAAAACAAAGGTCGCTTTCAATCTCACGAAGCGACAGCTTATATTCTTTGCGGCGGCACTCCTTACGGGATTGCCGCTTTTCTTTTTACTCAAAGACAGCGCAGGGACAAGTCTTGCGGCGTTCGTGATGATCCTCGTTATGCTGCCCTGCTTTCTGCTTGCCATGTATGAAAAGCACGGGCAGCCCCTTGAAACGCTGATTAAGAACATCATACAGACAAAATTTATCCGTCCGAAAGAAAGACCCTATCAGACGGAAAACTTCTATGCCGTCCTCGAACGGCAAAGACAACTTGAAAAGGAGGTATCGGCTATTGTCAACGGCAAACGCAAAACACGCAGGAAACAGGCGTAAGCTCACCCGCGCCGAGAAAAAGGAAATCGCCGCCCTGATCCGAGCGGCAAAGGGCGACGGAAAGGCGCACACCGCGCAGCAGACCATACCGTATCTTGCCATGTACCCGGACGGTATCTGCAAGGTTACGGAAAAGAAATACTCCAAGAGCATCGCCTACGACGACATCAACTACCAGCTTGCGCAGGCAGACGATAAGACCGCCATTTTTGAAAACTGGTGCGACTTTCTCAACTATTTTGACGCGACCGTTAGCGTGCAGCTTTCCTTTATCAACCGGGGAACGCGCAGCGGCGGCGCGGAGGAGGTCGTTGCGATCCCCGCGCAAAACGACGCTTTCAATTCCATCCGCACCGAATACGCGGATATGCTGAAACATCAGCTTGCAAAGGGCAACAACGGCTTTGTAAAGTCAAAGTACATTACCTTTTCCGTGGAAGCGGACAATCTGAACGCGGCAAAGGCGCGGCTTGCCCGTATTGAAACCGACATACTGAATAATTTTAAGGTGCTGGGCGCAGCCGCCCGCCCCATGACAGGCTATGAACGGCTGGAAGCCCTGCACAGCGTATTCCACCCGGAGGGAGAACCGTTCCGTTTCTCTTGGGAATGGCTCACCCCGTCGGGGCTTACCACAAAGGACTTTATCGCCCCGTCCTCGTTCCGTTTTGGCGAGGGCAGATATTTCCGCATGGGACGCAAAATCGGCGCGGTCAGCTTCCTTGAAATCCTTGCGCCGGAGCTGAACGACCGTATGCTTGCGGATATTCTCGACCTTGAAACGGGGATCGTCGTCAATCTCCACATCAAGAGCATCGACCAGACCGAAGCCATCAAGACCATCAAGCGCAAGATAACCGACCTTGACAAAATGAAAATCGAGGAACAAAAGAAAGCGGTACGCAGCGGCTACGATATGGACATCATCCCCTCTGACCTTGCCATGTTCGGCGGCGAAGCGAAAAACCTCTTGCAGGACTTGCAGAGCCGCAACGAGCGAATGTTTCTCCTGACTTTCCTTGTGGTAAATATGGCGGACACGAAGCGAAAGCTGGAAAATGACATATTCGCAGCGGCGGGCATCGCGCAGAAATACAACTGCGCTCTCACCCGCCTTGACTACCAGCAGGAGGCGGGGCTGATGTCCTCTGTTCCGCTGGGCGAGAACCTGATCCCCATCCAGCGGGGGCTTACCACATCAAGCACTGCGATTTTCATTCCCTTTATCACGCAGGAGCTTTTTCAGCGGGGCGCGGCACTCTATTACGGGCTAAACGCCCTGTCAAGCAATATGATCCTCTGTGACCGCAAGCGGCTTAAAAACCCCAACGGTCTGATCCTCGGCACCCCCGGAAGCGGCAAGAGCTTTGCGGCGAAGCGGGAAATCACAAACGCTTTTCTCATTACCGACGACGACATCATCATCTGCGACCCGGAAGCGGAGTATTACCCCCTTGTGCGCCGCCTGCACGGACAGGTGATCCGCATTTCCCCCACAAGCACCCAGTATGTCAACCCTATGGATATTAACCTCAATTACAGCGAGGACGATAACCCCCTTGCGCTGAAAAGCGACTTTCTCCTTTCCCTCTGTGAGCTTGTCATCGGCGGCAAGGAGGGGCTGATGCCCGTGGAAAAGACCGTCATTGACCGCAGCGTAAGAAACGTGTACCGCCCGTTTTTAGCCGCCCCCGACCCGGCGAAAATGCCGATCCTCGGCGACCTTTACGACGAGTTTTTAAGACAGCCGGAGCCGGAAGCGGCGCGGGTGGCGGCGGCATTGGAGCTTTACGTTTCGGGCAGTCTGAATGTCTTTAACCACCGTACCAATGTGGAGCTTTCAAACCGCCTTGTCTGCTTTGACATCAAGCAGCTTGGGAAACAGCTTAAAAAGCTGGGGATGCTCATTGTGCAGGATCAGGTGTGGAACAGAGTAACCATAAACCGGGCTGAAAAGAAATCCACCCGCTACTACATGGACGAGTTTCATTTGCTCCTCAAAGAGGAACAAACCGCCGCCTATTCCGTGGAGATTTGGAAGCGTTTTCGTAAATGGGGCGGGATCCCAACCGCCATCACGCAGAATGTCAAAGACCTTTTGAGCAGCCGCGAAGTTGAGAATATCTTTGAGAACAGCGATTTTGTCCTCATGCTCAACCAGGCGCAGGGCGACCGGGAAATCCTTGCAAGGCAGCTCAACATCTCCCCGCAGCAGATGAAATACGTTACCCATACCGAAGCGGGCGAGGGGCTGATCTTCTACGGAAACGTGGTGCTGCCTTTCCTTGACCGTTTTTCGCAAAATACCGAGCTATACCGGGTAATGACGACCCGCCCGGAGGAAGTGGGCGGCACATGAGATTAGACACCATCATCAACCGCGACGCGCTGTGCGCCCTGCGGGAACTGCCCGCCGAAAGCGTCCATTGCTGCGTCACAAGCCCGCCCTACTACGCCCTGCGGGATTACGGCATGGACGCACAGATCGGGCGGGAGGACACGCCGGAGCAGTATATCGCAAGGCTTGTCGAGGTTTTCCGTGAGCTGAAACGGGTGCTGCGCCCGGACGGTACGTTTTGGCTGAACATTGCCGATACCTACTGCGGCACAGGCAGCAAGGGTGCCTACACTGACCCGAAAAACCCGAAAGGCAGAAACGGGCAGAGCCTATCCCTTGCAAGACGGGCGGCAGGCTGCAAGCAAAAGGACTTAATCGGTATTCCGTGGCTTTTAGCCTTTGCCCTGCGCTCCGACGGGTGGTATTTGCGCAGCGCGATTATTTGGCAGAAGGACAACCCCATGCCCGAAAGCGTGCGGGACAGACCGAGCCGCTGCTATGAGAACGTCTTTTTGCTTACGAAGTCAAAGAGCTATTACTATGACGCCGCCGCCATTGCCGAGCCCATAGCCCCCACCACAGCGGCGCGATACCGGGGCGGGCGCAGCGCGGGACACAAATACGACGGCGAGGTACCCGGACAGGGCAAGGTGCAGGGCATCAACCGGGCGCGGACGGGCGGCTACTACGATGAAGCCCTTATGCCGACCACGCGGAATAAGCGGGACGTGTGGCATATCAACACCGTACCCTACAAGGGCGGGCATTTCGCCGCGTTCCCGCCGAAGCTGGCGGAAACCTGCATTTTGGCGGGCTGTCCCAAGGGCGGCATTGTGCTTGACCCGTTTTTCGGCAGCGGCACGACGGGGCTTGCGGCAAAAAACCTTGACCGCCATTACATCGGCATTGAGCTGAACTATGACTATTGCACCCTTGCAAGGGCGCGGATCGGAGGTGAAACGAATTGAGCAAAAAGCTGAAACCCCGCGATAAAATTACGCAGAAAATGAGCCGGGACGGGCTTATCGAGGTCAACGAAACCGCAGGCACCGCCGAGCTGGTCAGCGGGCGCGAGCAGGACGCAGATTTTTCCAAGCAGCCCGAACAGGCGGCGCAGGAAGCCGCGCAGCAGCTTCCGCACCCATCCGGCGGCGCGGCAGCTCGTCCCCATACTTCGGAGCTTTCCCCGAAGCGGGACGACGCCGCAGCCGAGCGTGTTTTAGAGCATATCGACGCTGCCCATACCCGCGCAGCATCCAAAAAGGCGATAAAGCGAGTGCAGCGGGAAGCGGTGGCAAAAACAAAGACCTCACGCCTGCAATTCACCGAGGAAGAACAGGCGACGCCGGAGCTTCAAAAGGCGATCCGCAAATCGGAAAGAGCCGCCGACCGCTTGGATGAAGCGCGGGCGGCTATTCCGAAGAAGAAAGCCTTGACAAAAGAGCGCACCTTTGACGAAGCCGCAGGCAAGGGCAAAACCCGCCTGCGCTTTGAGGAAAAGGAAAAACCCATACCGGGCGGCAGACAGCAGCACAACCCCCTCTCCCGCCCCGTGCAGGAGGTCGGCGTTTTCGTCCACAATAAGATACATTCCGTTGAAAAGGACAACTCCGGCGTGGAGGGAGCGCACAAGAGCGAGGAATTAGCCGAGCGCGGCATCCGGGCAGGGGCGCGGCAGGTGCGAAAGAGCCGCCGCAGCCGCAAGCTGAAACCCTACCGGGCGGCGGCAAAAGCGGAAAAAGCCGCGTTCAAGGCAAACGCCGATTTTCAGTATCAAAAGGCGCTGCACGACAACCCGCAGCTTGCCGCGTCTAACCCCGTTTCCCGGTTTTGGCAGAAGCAGCAGATCAAGCGGCAGTATGCAAAGGCGGTACGAACGGGCGGTGCAAAATCCGCAAGGAAAGCCGCAGAAAACACCCGCAAGGCAGCGAAGAAAACCGCCGAAGCGACGAAAAAGACCGCCGCCTTTGTAGGGCGGCATTGGAAAGCCTTTCTGATTGCCGGGTGTGCGCTGCTCCTGCTTATCATGCTGATGTCCGCAATTTCCTCCGGCTCTGCTCTTTTTTCGGGGCTTGTCAACGGCGTAATCGGAACCTCTTACACATCGGAGGACAGCGACCTTGTAGCGGTGGAAAACAATTATGCGGCAAAGGAAAACGATCTGCAAAGCAGGATAGACAATATCGAGCGCGATTATCCGGGCTATGACGAATACCGCTACGACCTTGCGTACATCGGGCATAATCCCCATGAATTAGCATCCTACCTGACCGCCCTGTTGCAGACATACACCCCACAAAGCGCACAGGCAGAGCTTGACCGCATTTTCAATCTGCAATACAAGCTGACCGTCACGGAAGAAATCGAGGTGCGCTACCGCACGGAACAGCGCACAGGCAGCTACACGGATGCGGAGGGCAACACCCATACCTATACCTACACCGTTGAAGTCCCCTATAACTATTACATTCTCAATGTAACGCTGACGAACAGACCCATATCCTCTTTTGTATCGGAGCTTCTAACGCCGGAGCAGCTTGAAATGTACCGTGTCTATTTGCAAACAAGCGGCAACAAACCCCTCGTTTTTGGCGGCGGATCTGCGGACACTTCCGCGTCCGAGGATTTAAGCGGCGTACAGTTTGTAAACGGTACGCGCCCCGGCAACACCGCCCTTGTGGATATAGCGAAGTCGCAAGTCGGCAATGTAGGCGGTGCGCCTTACTGGAGCTGGTACGGCTTTGACAGCCGCGTGGCTTGGTGCGCCTGCTTTGTGTCATGGTGCTACGGACAGGCGGGTTTATCCGAGCCGCGCTTTGCGGGCTGTCAGTCGCAGGGCGTTCCGTGGTTTACCTCTCACGGGCAATGGGGCGCGAGGGGTTATGAGAATATCGCTCCCGGCGACGCCATCTTTTTTGATTGGGATTTAGACGGCAGCGCAGACCATGTAGGTATCGTAATCGGTACAGACGGAAGCCGCGTTTACACCGTGGAGGGTAATTCCGGCGACGCCTGCAAAATCAGAAGCTATCCTCTTGATTACGCCTGTATCAAGGGCTATGGGCTGATGAATTGGAATTAAAATTTGAAAGGAGTTTTGACAGTATGACAAACAGCAAAATTGACCGCATTGAAAAGGAAATGCAGAAAACACGGGAGAAGATTAGCGAGTATCAGAACAGGCTGAAAGAGCTTGCGGCGCAGAAAACCGAAGCGGAAAACCTGCAAATCATCTCTCTTGTGCGCTCCATGCGCCTAACCCCCGCAGAGCTTACCGCCCTGCTTTCCGGCGAGCCGATCCCCGGCATTGCCGCCGCAGGGACAGACTACATGGAACAGGAGGAAATCGAAAATGAAGAATAAAGGCTTTTTCAAAACAGCCGCCACCCTGCTTGCCGCCCTTGTCCTCTTGGGCGGCTTTTCCGTTACCGCCTATGCGGATGGCGGCGATTACTACGACTATGAGGACGAATATAGCGAGGAAGTCACGGGCGGCATGGAGCCGCAGCCCCTTACGCCGGACGGTAATCTGTCGCTGATTGATGACATTGAGGGAGAAGCAGCCGAGGACAAGCAGTTTATCATTGTGCAGAGCAAAAACGGCAACTACTTTTACATCATTGTTGACCGCGCCGCCGAGGGCGAAAACACCGTACATTTTCTCAATCAGGTGGACGAAGCCGACCTGATGGCGCTCATGGAGGACGGCAGCGGCAAGGCGCAGGCTCCCGCCGTTTGCACCTGTAAGGGCAACTGCAAGGCGGGCGCAGTCAATACCGCTTGCCCGGTATGCTCTGTCAATATGACCGAATGTGTAGGCAAGGAAGCCGTGCCGGAGCCGGACGATGCGCCGCCGGAGAAAGAAAAAAGCAATGCGGGCGGGCTTGTGATCTTCCTTGTCGTTACCCTGCTTGCCGGTGGCGGCGCGTTCTACTACTTTAAGATTATGAAGCCGAAGCAGGGTATCAAGGGCGACACCGACCTTGACGATTTTGATTTTGACGATTACGACGAGGACGAGCCGGAAGCAGGCAGCGAGGAACAGGAGGACGAGGAATGAGGTTAGTCGTTGCAGAGAAGCCGAGTGTAGCGCAGAGTATCGCCGCCGCCCTTGGCGTAAAGAACAAAAAGGACGGATATATGGAGGGTGGCGGCTACCTCATTTCATGGTGCGTGGGGCATTTGGTGGAGCTTGCGGAAGCCGCCGCCTATGGGGAGCAGTACAAAAAGTGGAGCTATGACAGCCTGCCCATCCTGCCGCAGCCGTGGCAATATACCGTATTCAAAGACAGGCAAAAGCAGTTCAAAATCCTAAAAGACCTCATGCGCCGCAGCGACGTTTCCGAGGTTGTCAACGCCTGCGACGCAGGGCGCGAGGGCGAGCTGATTTTCCGGCTTGTCTACCATGCGGCGGGGTGTGATAAGCCCTTTTCCCGCCTTTGGATTTCCTCTATGGAGAAAAACGCAATCAAAAAGGGCTTTGCGGAGCTGAAACCCGGCAAGGCGTATGACGCGCTCTATGCGTCGGCTCTGTGCCGCGCAAAAGCGGACTGGATCATCGGCATCAACGCCACCCGCCTTTTCTCCGTCCTTCACGGCAAAACTCTAAACGTGGGGCGCGTTCAGACGCCGACCTTAAAAATGCTTGCAGACAGGGACGCGGCGATCACCTCTTTCAAGAAAGAAACCTACCATATCGTCCGTCTTGATGTGGGCGGCGCGGAAGCGGCAAGCGCAAGGATCTCCGACGCCGCAGATGCGGAAGCCCTCAAAACGGCTTGCGAAGCGTCGCAGGCCGTTTGCATTTCGGTGAGGCGTGAGAGGAAAACCGAGCAGCCGCCCCGCCTGTTTGACCTTACGGGCTTGCAGCGGGAAGCTAACCGCATTTACGGTTACACCGCAAAGCAGACCCTTGACCTTGCACAAGCCCTTTACGAAAAGCGGCTGCTTACCTACCCGCGAACGGACAGCAATTATCTGACCGACGACATGGGCGATACGGCGGCGCATATCGCCGCGCTGCTTGTCGGCAAGCTGCTCTTTATGGAAGGTGCAGACTTCACACCCGATGTTTCCCGGACGCTTGACAGCAAAAAGGTGTCCGACCACCACGCCATTATTCCGACAATGGAGCTTGCGAAAGCAGACCTTGCCGCGCTGCCGGAAAGCGAAAGAAATATCCTCACCCTTGCCGGGGCGCGTCTGCTGTTCGCCGCCGCCGAGCCGCACATTTTTGATGCGGTAACGGCGGTGTTTTCCTGTGCCGATACCGAGTTTACGGCAAAGGGAAAGACGGTTCTTTGCGACGGGTGGAAAGAGCTTGAACGACGCTACCGGGCGACGCTGAAAGGAAAGCCCGACGCCGAGGGCGACGAGGAAAACGAGCGTATTTTAGATGCGCCGACCTTTGCCGAGGGACAGAGCTTTGACAGTCCAGCCGCAAGAGTTACGGCGCACGACACGCAGCCCCCGAAGCCGCACACGGAAGCAAGCCTGCTATCTGCTATGGAACGCGCCGGAAGCGCGGACACCGACCCGGACGCGGAACGCCGGGGGCTTGGCACTCCCGCTACCCGCGCCGCCGTGATTGAAAAGCTGGTCAAATCCGGCTTTGTGCAGCGCAAGGGAAAACAGCTTATTCCAACCAAAAACGGCAACCACCTTGTTTGCGTTCTGCCCGATACGCTGACCTCTCCGCAGCTTACCGCCGAATGGGAAAACGCTCTGACGCAGATTGCAAGGGGCGCAGCCGAGCCGGAGAACTTCATGCGGGGCATTGAAGAAATGGCGCGGGAGCTGGTGAAAGCCTATCCGTTTCTTTCCGAAAATCAGAAAGGCCTGTTCAAAGAGGAACAGACGGTGATCGGCAAATGCCCCCGCTGCGGCGGGAACGTCTGCGAGGGCAGAAAAAACTACTACTGCGAAAAGAAGGACTGCGCCTTTGTCATGTGGAAAAATGACCGTTTTTTCGAGGAACGCAAAACCGCATTTACCCCGAAAATTGCCGCCGCGCTGCTTGCGGGCGGCAGGGCGAAGGTCAAAAAGCTGTATTCCCCGAAAACGGGTAAAACCTATGACGGAAGCATTGTATTAGCCGATACGGGCGGGAAATACGTCAACTACCGTATCGAGCTTGCGAGGGACAAAGAACTTACGCAGCAAGCATAGGAAAGGGGTACCCTTTCCGTAAAATCCCCGTTCTGACGCTACGCGCAGAATGGGGATTTTGCTTGTTGGGAAGTGTCCCAAACCCTCTATAAAAACGAACTGAAAGGAGCGAATGAATGAGCGAACAGTTTTCTATCTTGATTGACAGCCGCAGCCGTTTTGAAACGGGCGCACCGGGCGGCGCATGGCTTTCCATGCCCGCTACACAGGAGCAGCTACACGCGGCTATGCGTAGCGTCGGTATTACCGCCGACAATCCGCAGGATTTTTTTGTGGGCGGCTTTGCAAACACCGAGGATTGCCCGTTTGACGTGCCGCTTGCCGTTATCCAAAGCGGCAGCATGGACGAACTGAACTATTTAGGCAAGCTGCTTGAAATGCAGCGTGACGAGGACAAAGCAAAGTTTGCGGCGGCGGTAACACTTGGCGAGTATGCCGGAAATCTGAAAGACCTTATCAATCTTGCACAAAACCTTGATTGCTACTGGCTTTATCCCACCGTCCAAAGCGAGGAAGATTACGGCTATTACCTTATCGACGAGCTGGACGAATTGGAACTGCCCGAAGAAGCAAAAAAGTATTTCATGTATGAGGAATACGGGCGCGACGCCGCTATCAATGACGGGGGACGCTTCACCGAGCAGGGCTATGTTTACAACAATAAAAACACCTTTTCGGAGTGGTACAACGGGCGCGATATTCCCAAAGAATACCGTATTATGAGCTACCCGCAGCCGACGCGCCTTGACCCGGAAAAGGTTGAAATGGACGCTATCGGCACAAGGCAAGCGGTGACGCTTACCACAGAGCCGCCGCAGCCGCAGTCCGTTATCCCTATCAACCTTACCGCAGAGAAGCCCGCCGAAAAGCTCAAGGAGATTACCGACCGCTTGGAGCAAGGCATTACGGAGCTGTTCGACAGCGAACGCTACAAAGAGTATTTGCGCGTTATGTCGAAGTTTTATAATTACAGCTTCAACAACACCCTCTTGATTGCCATGCAGAAGCCCGATGCTTCCCTGATCGCGGGCTTTACCGCTTGGAAAAACCAGTTTCAACGCAATGTCAAAAAAGGCGAAAAAGGGATAAAAATTATCGCCCCGTCGCCGTTCAAAATCAAGCAGGAAACGGAGAAAATCGACCCGCAGACCCAAAAGCCCGTGATCGGCAGGGACGGAAAGCCCGTCACCGAGGAAAAGGAGATCACTATACCCGCCTACAAGGTGGTGTCCGTCTTTGACGTGTCCCAAACCGAGGGAAAGGAATTGCCGGATATTGCCGTTGACGCGCTGACAGGCGATGTGGAGCAGTACAGTGATTTTTTCGCAGCCCTTGAAAAGACCTCTCCCGTCCCCATCGGCTTTGAGAAAATCGAGGGCGGCGCACACGGCTATTATCACTTGGAGGACAAGCGCATCGCGCTTGACGAGGGTATGAGCGAGCTGCAAACGCTCAAAACCGCCATTCACGAAATCGCCCACGCAAAGCTGCACGATATTGACCTGAACGCTCCCAAAGACGAGCAGCAGCCCCGCGTAGACCGCCGCACCCGCGAGGTGGAAGCGGAAAGCGTCGCCTACACCGTTTGCCAGCATTACGGGCTTGATACGTCGGACTACTCTTTCGGCTATGTAGCCGGGTGGAGCAGCGGGCGGGAGCTTGCGGAGCTGAAAAGCTCCCTTGAAACGATCCGCTCTGCCGCCGCTGACATCATCAACATCATTGACGGACATATCGCAGAGCTGCAAAAGCAGCACGAAGCCGAGAAAGCCGCGCCCGATCTTGACGCCGCGCAGGAGCAGCAGACCGAAAAACCCCTTACGGACTTGCAGAAAAAAGCCGCCGCAATCGCAGAGAAATACGAGGCGCTTTCCACACAGGAAAAAATCGGAGTGATTGCGCAGGCGTTCGGCGGTACTGCGGGCAGGATTGAAACGTCGCCCTGCACGGGGAAATGGCGCGGCACAAGCGATATATCCATCCGCTTTGATAACGGCGCGTCCCTGTTTCTCGGCAACCGCCTTACGCCGAAAGCAAAGACCGCAGCGGTACAGCGGGAGCTTGTCAACGATACCCTGCTGCGGTACAACCCGGAGATCGTCAGCGCGACAAAGGAAGCCGCTCTCGCTTCCCTCATGGAGCGCGAAGCAAAGGACAATGCCATTGCCGCGCAGAAGGGCTTGAAGCCCTACACCCTGCTCAACGTTGAGTTCAACGACGGCGCGGACGGTCAAAGCAGCGGATATATGGGCTGGTACTATGTGACACTGGCAATAGACGGAAAAATCTGTTCCCATATCGAAACCGGGCTGAATTACGACATTGCGGATGGCAAGGTGAGCGCAGAACCCACGCGGGAGAAGTATTTTGCGGCGGGCGCGTTGAAAGATAGTGAGGTGGACTATGTTTTCAACAACGTCGGCTTTTCCTCTACTTCCGGGCTGTATGCGCTCCCCGTCAGCGATGCCGTTTTGCAACGTGCCGAAAAGACGCTTGCGGAGCGCACAAAGGCGCAGGAGCCGGACAGGGACAGCTTTTCCATTTACCAGCTCAAACGCGGCGACGAAACGCGGGATTTGCGCTTTGAGCCTTACGACCGTCTGACCGCAGCGGGACACGCGGTTGATCCTGCGAACTATGACCTGATCTATTCCGCACCCCTTGCACCGGGTACGAGCCTTGAAGCTATTTTTACCCGCTTTAATATCGACCACCCAAAAGACTTTAAGGGGCACAGCCTTTCCGTTTCCGATGTGGTGGTGCTGCATCAGAACGGGCAGGACACGGCGCATTACGTTGACAGCATCGGCTATCGACAGACGCCGGAGTTTTTGCAGCCGCAGAATTATCTAAAGCACGTTGAGGATATTGTTGAGCAGAACGACAACAATTTTGACGGTATCATCAACAACACGCCGCAGACGCCCACCGTCGGGGAATTGGAGCAGAAAGCAAAGGCGGGTGAGCCGATTTCCCTGATCGACCTTGCGAACGCCATCCATGCCGATAAGGAGCGCGGCAAAGAGGAAAAGCCCTCGATCCGTGCGCAGCTTCGGGCGGCAAAGGAGCAGACCGCCCAGAGAAAGGCGCAAAGGAGCAAAACGCAGGATTTGGAAAGGATCTGATCGTATGCAGAAGTTTGAAAACGTGGATATACTGGCTTGCCTTGATGCGGTGATGAAACAAAACACCGGCTTTTACCAAAGCGATTTTGAGATTGACAAGGAGATCATTCACAAAGCTGCTGCAAGCCCCGACCGTGAGGACGGGACGCTTTTGTGGCTTTCCCGTCCGTCCGGGACGCATTGCTTCCGGGAGCGCGACGTTTTCTTGAAAGACACCCGCCCATACAACACATGGAAGTTCCACGGGGAGCAGACACGCGACCGCATTCTTGCCTACGCCGTAGAGCTGACGGGCAGGGAGCGCGGCAAAATCCGGGGAAACCTCTATGAACTGGACTATGCCGCCCATTTCCGGCACGTTCGGGAGCAGGCGCTTCCCGCAGACACAAACGCCCTTATCTATGAATACGGGCGCGTCGAGCAGCCCGTAAAGCAATGGTTTAACGGCAACGACCACCCGCAGTACGGCAAGTTTGAACGCTTTGAGGCGCAGCCAAACGACCCCGAAGCCTTGCGCGACATTCTGCAAGAGGAACGGCGCAGCCGTGAGCAGCTTTCGCCGGGGGACTTCAAGGCGCATATCGCCACCCTGCGCGACGGGCTGATTGAAGCCGAAGCGCAGCGCATCGTTGCCGAAATGAAACGTCAGTACAGCCCCAACAGCCCGAACAAAACCCACTACATGACAGAGCTTGCCCCGGCGTTTCTGATGCTTGCATCGAGCAGGGACGTTGACCGCCTTTTCTCGCTGCTTCCCTACAAGACGCTGACCTTTTCCAAAATCGAGGGCAGGCACGGCATCTATGCGCTGATCGACAAGAACGAAAACCGCGACCGGGATATTCGCAAGCCCCGCCCCTCTATCCGGGCGCAGCTTGCCGCCGACAAAAAGAAAGCCGCTCCGAAGCGGGCGGCAAAAACAAAACATCACGAAATGGAGGTATGAGCATGAACCGATTTACCGTTGAGGAAACAAATCTTATCAGCATCTACATCGCCGATACGCGCAGGGAGCTTATCGGGGAAATGACGGGTGCGCTGCCCTATATGGACGGCGAAATGCGCGAGCTTGCCTTGCGTACTCTTGCAAAGCTCCGCGCCATGAGCGACGCCGACTTTGCCGCTCTCGCCGTATCTGCCGCCGACGAAGTATGAGCGGGCTGAAACGGCTGACGCCGCAGCAGAGCCGCAAAGCGAACGCCCTTATCAAGAAAACCTGCTGCAACTGTATGGGCGGGAACTGCATTTTGCTGGACGATGGGGACGAGTGCGTTTGCCCGCAGCTCATTTCCTATTCGCTTCTTTGCAGGTGGTTTCAAAACGCCGTACTTCCCGCCGACAAGCTGCTTTACGCGGAGATTTACCAAGCCGAGGACAGGCGGCGGTGCGCCGAGTGCGGCGCGGCGTTTGCGTCCACCTCAAACAGCGTCAAATACTGCCCGGACTGCCGCAAGCGGATCACCCGCAGGCAAGCCGCCGAGCGGATGCGGAAACGACGCGCCCGCGTTACGCAGTAGGCGCAAAAAAGCCCTTACGCCATGCCGCTTTTCAGACGCGATTTGAGCATGACAGGGGAATTATACCTAAACCCGCAAAAACAGTGTTCTACTGCGTAACAGACACTTAAAGCAGCACCCATGAAAAGACGGGGCGCGGTGGCCATCATCGGCTGCCGCGCCCCGTTCTCTTTTTTTGCTTATTCCTCGTCGATTTCTGCTACGCCGACCCTGCCGACGTTTAGAAGCCGATATATCGTCAGAGGGATATACCATGCTGCGACCGCAAGCCGCCATATCAGAATGACGCCGCCGATCAAGCCGCCCACAATGAAGTTGAGCGCAACGACGCCCACCGTGCCGGAAAGGTCGAAGCCGCGTGGGATAAGCCATACGAACATACGGCGTATGCCAAAGGGGATGCCGCAGCACAGCCACACATAAAAGTAGTTCGTTACCCCGTCCTTTGTGAATACCAGCGCAGCCCAATAAAACAGCACCCCGGCAATCAGAACGGTCAAAACCGTTTTCTTAAAAAAGTCTTTCCAAATCTCGCCCCGCGTCATAACCTCACCTCTGTTTCGTAAAAATTTGGATAGCGTTCAGCAGTCCTACATTGGGATAGTTTCATCATACCATGCTTTTTCGGGGATTTCCACACAAACCGCATTTATCCGCGCACATTTTCTTTACCCCGCTCCGGCTCACTTTCACGCCGCAAAATACTGTCGATGTTCCGCTTGATAACGTCGTACTCCTTGACCTGCTTTTTCAGCCTGTCATAGTCGGCGTAGAGCGTTTCTTTCTGTTCTTGGAGCTTTACATACTCCGCTTGCAGCGCGGCGACATTGGGGAGCTTGCCGCCTACGCCGGACAGCACCCTGACCAGTGCCGCCAGACCGACGCAGACCCGGACACGGGCTGCATGGAGTTTGAAATCAGCAAGGGGCGTTTCTCTTTCCGTCTGACCGCCCCATACAGCGAGGAACGCCGGAGAGCAGCCAGTAAAGCAGCGAAAAAGAGCGGCGTTCATAGAAAAGACGCCGGACGGTAAGATAATTACGCTTGACAAGTTTACTTGGCAACTATATAATAGTGACAAGAAAACTTGGAAAGGGGCGATTCTGTTCAATGAATAAAGAGAAAATTTTGGAAAGCAGCCGCAGAGAGAACAAAAACAGGGATTTGGCGGAGATGGAAGTAACCGCGCAGGCAGGAAATATTGCCGGTCGTGTCGGTGCTGCGGTCTGCGTTGTTCTCACTCTTATATTTCGTATCTTTACAAAAACATACTTTCTGAGTCCGTGGGTTGTTTACTTTAGCATCCTCACCACCCACACTCTTGTAAAGTATGCAAGGCTAAAGAGAAAAACCGACTTGATCCTCGGTATTCTCTATTTAGCGATGTGCCTCACATTTCTTGCCTTTTTTGTCCTGCGGCTTGTGGAGGTCAAGGAATGAATGACGAGCTAAAATTGAAAAACAACCTCAAGGAAGCACGCGCAGAGAAAAAGCTATCCCAAACACAACTGGCGGAACTGATTGGTGTATCGAGAAACACAATCAGTTCCATTGAAACGGGGCAATTCAATCCGACCGCAAAGCTGGCATTGATCCTTTGCATTGCTCTGGACAAGAAATTTGAAGAACTGTTTTACTTTTAAGGAGGAAGCAAATGGATAATATCGCTCTATTGATTTTAGGTGTGTTCATCTCTTTCCTTGGGATCGTGAACATAATGGGAAATATTAGCACAATACATTCCTACAACCGAAGAAGGGTCAAGGAAGAGGATATACCAAAGTACGGGAGAGCCGTCGGCACAGGTACGCTTATCATCGGTGTATCTTTGATAGCGGCATTTGTCACAACTTTCTGGAGTGAAAAGGCAATGTCTTTCATTGTTATTCCGGCGCTCGTCATCGGCTTGGGCTTTATCTTGTATGCACAGTTCAAGTACAATAAGGGAATATTCTAACTCATTTTTTGAAAAACCTATTGACTGTCACCTTGGGGGATAGCTTATCCTATATGTGGAGGTGAGTACAATGCTCATAAATGAAGTATGCAAAGAATGTAACCTGACCAAAAAAGCAGTTGAGTATTACACAGAACAGGGACTAATCCAGCCAAGGATAACAGAAAACGGGTATCGGCAGTTCTCCGAGACAGATGCTTTGAAGCTCAAGCGGATTGCAGTTTTGCGCGGACTGGGCTTTTCCGTTCCAGAGATTCGCACAATTCTTGAGAATGATAGCCGTACAGCAGTTTACGATGTCCTCAACAGGAAAGAGCTTGAAATCGTCGAGCTGCAAACAAAGCAGGCATTGATAAAACAACTTGTGGAAAGCGGCGATTGGGAGCATATTGAAGGACAAGTGGAGGCGCTCCAAAACAAGCAATCCATATTGAACCGTATCCTTGATAAGTTTCCGGGCTTCTATGGAAAATTCGTATGCTTGCACTTCGCTCCGTTTTTGAGCGAAGCAATCACAACGAATGAGCAGAGGGAAGCGTTTGAAACGATCATCCGATACTTGGACGGCATTTCAATATCCGTTCCCAGCGATGTGCAGCAGTATCTTGATGAGGTTAGAGAAAATGCGGATGCCGCTGTGACGCAAAGCGCATCTGCCGCACTTGCGGCAGCTATGGCAGACCCGGAAAAGTATATTCACGACAACAAGGAAATGCTCGAACAATATCGAGCAGTTGCGGAATCGGAGGAATATAAGGCATCTCCCGCCTACCGGCTGCAAGAGTATCTAAAGCAATTCCAAAGGGAGAGCGGCTATAACGATGTATTCATCCCCGCAATGCAGAGGCTTAGCCCCGCTTACTGCGAGTATCACAAATCCCTGCAAGCAGCGAATGAGGTTTTCTTGCGGCATTTCCAGCAGAAGTGATTTTGCAAAAAAGTTCATAGAACAATTCCCGCCCACCAAAGCGCAATCGACGAAAATCGGTTGCGCTTTTTCACTGACCGCCCCATACAGCGAGAAACGCCGGAGAGCAGCCAGCGAAGCGGCGAAAAAGTACGGCGTTCATAGAAAAGTTGCATATTTGTATGGAGACAGGAATTGAAAAGTTCGCGCTTTGCATGGATAGCGTTCAGCAGTCCTGCATTGGGATAGTTTCATCATACCATATACCATGCTTTTTCGGGGATTTCCACACAATCCGCATTTATCCGCGCACATTTTCCTTACCCCGCTCCGGCTCACTTTCGCGCCGCAAAATACTGTCGATGTTCCGCTTGATAACGTCGTACTCCTTGACCTGCTTTTTCAGCTTGCCGTAGTCGGCGTATAGCTTTTCTTTCTGCTCTCCGAGCGCGGCATATTCCGCTTGCAGGGCGGCGACATTGGGGAGCTTGCCGCCGATCAGCGCGGGCTTGACCGCTTTTGCGGCGGCTTCAAAGAGAATTAAGCTGCTTTCGTGGGCGGCGCGGTACGCCGCCTTATCCTTTGCCGCCCGGTACGCTTCATAGACGGGCTTTGTCTTTTGATACGTCGAAACATTCTTGATTAAGACAGCCATATCCGCAAGCCGCCGCTCGACGCCCTTTAATGAGCCTGCCGCCTGTTCACTTGCCGCGTTCACTTCCGCGATTTTTGCGGAAAGCTCTGCATAGCTGTCAATCCTGTTTTCCGTGAGGAAGTTCAGCGTCCTCGCCGCCTGTTTGAGATTGTGGATTTTCGCCCAATGCTCATAGCCCCGGCTTTCCTGTGCCTTGATGCTGTTCTGAATGTCGATAACAAGGGAGATACCGCCGCGCTCCTGTTTCGGGACTTTAGCGGCGCGGGTGCGCCTGCCCTTGATACGCTCCGTTATGGCTTCCTCTGTATAGTCCGCGCCGAGGGTTTTAAGGCGGGTAAACCGTTCCTGCCCCGGTGCGCGGCAAGATATGTATTTACCGGGCTTTATCTCATAGCCCGCCGCTTGCAGCAGCCGCAGAAAATCGGCAAAGTCTGACGCTTGCGGGATAAGCGCGTCAACGGCAATTTTCAGCTTGCCTTTCCAGCTTGTACCCGTCTTTTCCGCTTGGAACTCCGCATAGCTCTTTCCCTTGCTGCCCCTGCCGGGGACAACGACGGACAAGCCGTTTTCCCGGCACAGCCTGTCGCTGATGTTCCGTATGCCGTAATAGCTCCGCTTGTTGGAATTGTACTTGCGGTGGTCGATGAAATTGACCGCACAAAAAATCACATGGTTATGGATATGCCCCTTGTCTATGTGGGTAGTCAAAACATATTCGTATTGACCCTTTGTTACCGCGTCGGCAAGCTGCCGACCTATCTCATGCGCCTTTTCATAGCTGACTTCCCCCGGCTCAAAGGATTGCATGAGGTGGTGGGCTAAATTGTTGCCTTTCTCCAACGCTTGCGACAGGGTATATGCAAACTCAATATCTGCCGTTTCATAGGAGCAGCCGAACGAGGACACAAGCATTTTTTCTTCTGTCTTGGCGGGGTTTTGGATATAGGCGAGGGCTTTGCTCAACGTGCTTTTAATAGGCTTAATCTTTGTAACCGCCATATCTCATTCAGCACCCCCTTTATCTCGTCTATGTCCTCTTGATAGACGCTGCCTGTACTGTTCACGCGCCGCGCAATCTGATTGACGTTGACCCAGATCTTCTGTATCTCGGCGGTCATTGCCTTTATGTCGCTATGGTCTATCTGAATGATATATCCGTCGATTGCGATTTTCCGCAGATACGCCGCCATATTCCGTGTTGGTATCAGCTTCATTTTTTCAAGGATTAAATCGCGCTCGGCTTCCGTCACGCGAAACTTTAGCTGCACCGTCCTTTTCCGTCCGTCCATGCTCTAACGCTCCTTTCTGCTGTTTGAGGGTTTGGGACGCTTCCCAAGGGTCTGCCCCAACAGGCGATAGCCTGTGAGGGTACAAGCAATTTTCAACCGACGCGCCGGAGCGCGGGAGGGCGAAAAGACGGAAGTGGGTACCCGCTTCCTATGCTTGCTATTCTTCTGTTTGCTTTCTTCCACGGTAAAAATGAGGAAATGCCAAAACCTAACGCAGAAAAGAAAAAACACCGCAATTTGCGGCGTT
>ERZ791808.1229-NODE-1229-length-20680-cov-49.046691_pt1 | contig 20680 bp, 15 predicted proteins | sample MGYA00510305_ERZ791808 | MGnify/ENA primary metagenome ERZ791808 (study PRJEB30046, sample SAMN00792024) | human gut metagenome | study: EMG produced TPA metagenomics assembly of the A metagenome-wide association study of gut microbiota in type 2... | reverse complement strand
TAGCATGGTACCGATTACACCGCTACGCTTGGTACCGATACAGCGCTATCGTCAATTAGGACAGACAGGACTCGTGCCTGAACAACAGCAGTACGTGCTGAAATGGTGCCAGCAACATGGATACACCAACATGAGGTTCGACCGCTATGCAGAAGAGGTCAACTATTAACAGCCGCACGCCGATAAAGATTTTAACCCACGTACATGGTCACTCGTACCCGTGTACATGAGTATCCGTACCCATGTACACGGGTACGGATGACCAACACGATGAGCACGGATGACAGAGACGACGGGCACGAGTGCCCGGCATAGTCGGGCACCCGTGCCCAACGCCTTGGGCAAAGCTGGGCAAAACCATCGGCAATCATAAGTATCACCCTATCAACAAATTAGTAGAAATATGAAGTTTACTATTACAAGAATCAACAAGCAGAACAAGTTGATGGTCAGTTCGAAAACCGTAGAACGGTTTCTGGAGCGCATCGCTAAAGATGATGCCAAGCTGAGTGTCACCAATTTCAGAATGAGTGTGCCGCTCATGGAGGCCGACTACCAGTACTACAAAGGCATCAAGGAATGGCAGCACGTTTATCCAGCCGCAGAATTCAACAAGGATGAAAGCGGCAATCTCGTCTTCCAGAAATCAAACGGGCTGGTGATGCTCCACTTCATCAACCTCATGTCGGACCAGGAAAAAGATGCCGTCAAGAAGACGGTCAGTCTGCTGCCGATGACCTTCGCTGCCTTCGAAGGAGCCGACGGCAGAAGCATCATCGTGCTCGTAAGCATCTGCAACGAAGGCGGAAAAATCCCGACAAAAGAAGCCGACGCCGACTTACTCTACCAGTCTGCCTACGAACAGGTAAAAACGCTCTACCAGTCGCAGGTACAGGCAGCCATCAAACCCGAAAAACCATCATTGGCATCCAACTTCATGCTTACGCTTGACGCCTCTCCTTATTATAACAGCAAGGCTGTGGCGATGCGCATCTCCCAAAATATGAAGAGGGTAGCCTCAGCCCCTAAGAATGTAGACGATCTGAAGACATACGATGACTATGAATTCCTCTACCGCAAGGCAGCAGAAGAGACGAAGGAAGAGATGAAAAAAGCCAACATCTCATGGCAGAACGATGAAGACCGGTTCCTTGCCGGTTTCTCAGCCATCGCCATCAAGCTCTGCAACATGGGCCTCAGCGAAGAAGAAGCTTTCATCCATATCCGCCGCAACAACTGGGGACATGTGACAGAAGAGAAACTCCGCCAGATAGTGGGCACCGCTTACGATACCCATTCCAAAGACAGGAAGACGGAGAAATCAGCCTCAGGCAGAAAAGGCCGTGCCGAAATTCTGCAGATGATCAGATACCTGGAGAGCCGGTACCAGTTCCGTTACAATACCGTGATGAAATATACCGAATACCGTCCGAACAATTCATGGGTTGGCGATTTCAGACCGGTGGATGCCCGTGTGCAGAAAAGCATGACGCTGGATGTTCAGATAGCCGACATCCACGTAAGCATCAAGGATGTAAGGAATTTTCTAGAGTCAGACCGCATCAGAAACTACAGTCCAATAGAGTCCTATCTCTATGACTGTCTGGGAAAATGGGACGGCAAGGACCGCATCCGTGCCCTGGCACGAACCGTACCCACCAACAATCCTTATTGGGAAGACTGGTTTTACACCTGGTTTCTGGGAATGGTTGACCAGTGGCGCGGCATGTATCGCCGTCAATATGGCAACAGTACCATGCCGCTGCTCATTTCCAAGCAAGGTTACAACAAGAGCACCTTCTGTCGCCGTCTCATCCCTACCGAATTATCGTGGGGCTTCAGCGACAATATGATTCTGTCAGAAAAACGTCAGGTATTGCAGGCTATGTCACAATTTCTGCTCATCAATCTCGATGAGTTCAATCAGATTTCGCCACAGGTGCAGCAGGGATTTCTGAAGAATCTGCTGCAGTTGCCTACGGTGAAAATCAAGCCGCCATACGGAAGTCATGTACAGGAATTTCCTCGTCTAGCCTCCTTCATCGCCACGAGCAACATGACCGATATTCTTTCCGACCCATCCGGCAACCGCCGTTTCCTGGGAGTAGAACTGACGGGACCTATCGATGTGAGTGGCAGACTGAACTATGAGCAACTTTATGCGCAGGCGATGCAAGCTCTGGAGCGTGGCGAAAAATCCTATTTCGCCGCTAAGGAAACCGCCATCATCATGCAATATAACAGACAATTTGAGCAGATTTCCCCTATCAAGCAATGTTTTCTGCAGGTTTTTGAGCCTGCAAGTACCCCGGAAAATGGCGAATACCTGATGGCAGCCGCCATTTTCGACATTTTGAAGCAGAAATTCGGCTCTTCTCTCCAGGTTTCGAGCATACAGAAATTGGGCAGAGAGCTTCAGAATATAGCAGGTTTGAAGAACCGTAGAACAAGATTTGGTACTGAGTATCTGGTAGTTAGAAAATAACCTGCTCACTTTCCATCTCATTTCCTCATAAAAAGAGTGTGGCAATGCGTGGCATTAGGTGGCAACAGAAATACCGCTTACTGCCACGCATTATTCACTTATAATCAGATAGTTAAATGCATTGGTGACAGATGTGGCAATAAAACAGAAAAACATTTTCGTATAAGAATCATAAAGGTAGGAGTAAACCACTTTTTGCTTTACCATTTGCATGTATTGACAATTGTGCCGAAATCATGAACTTCATTTCACGACTTCATCTACTTCATTTCATGAGTTCATCTACTTCATTGAGTTGACACATACGGCTGCGGTGGCTGAAGGAGACGACTGAGTTAGCAGAAGGAGACGGCTGCATTAGCTGAAGGAGTCGAATGCATTAGCCGAATGAGACGGCTGCGGTGGCAGAAGGAGTCGAATCCGGTGCCCGAAGGAGACGAATGCGATGGCCGAAGGAGACGAATGCGATAGCTGAAGGAGTCGAATGCGATAGCTGAAGGAGTCGAATGCGATAGCTGAAGGAGTCGAATGCAGTGCCCAGAGGAGACGAATGCTGTGGCAGGAGGAGACACATTCTGAACACTTATAACTAGAGATTGCTGTATAATACGAGCGATTTTATTCCATAATAAAAATCCAACATAATTATATCCTTTCATATGATTTAAATTGTAAATACTTATCAACTATCTCCTGGCTTAAAATGAACCATGATATAATATTTGCTTTTCCATTATTCTTTTCTTTCCCAATTTTTAAGAGCTTCGACCACATCATTCGCTACAGCTTCCCAGCTCTCTGTATGTAGAGTATCATAGCAATCTTGGATGAGACTCTTGATTAGCCCCACCTTATCCAATCGCTTTCTCATTTCAGACGGCGATATACCCATTTTTTGTGCCGAAGCCTCGATAGCTAACACCGTAAAGGCGAGGCGTTCGAAATTTCCGAGCAACCACTTTTTTCTTTACCCATCTTCAACAAGATGTAACTTCTGCCTTCAGGCTATAAACCAAATCGCACCTTTATGGAATTATCTACAATAGTAGAAATTGTGAGAAATTACTAGCCTAGCCTTATGCCTCTTTTGGGCAATGCATCTACAACAGTGGAAATTATGAGGCATACTAGCCATATACGTGTAAAGCTGAATGACAAATTCATCTACAATAGTAGAAATTATTGAAGCATACTAGCCACAACAAGCGAGAAATAAAACGATATAGAATCTACAATAGTAGAAATTATTGAAGCATACTAGCCGAAAACAATATCCTTAGCTAATAGAACTAATCTACAATAGTAGAATTTATTGAAGCATACTAGCCAAAAAGCCAATTTTTGAGTGTTTTTGCCGATCTACAATAGTAGAAATTATTGAAGCATACTAGCCAGCAAAAGCAATACCAAGTATTCTTTCAATCTACAATAGTAGAAATTATTGAAGCATACTAGCCTGACACAATTCTTAGCAGTGTCATTGGCTGATCTACAATAGTAGAAATTATTGAAGCATACTAGCCCATCATCCAAAACGAAAGAAGCTTCACGCATCTACAATAGTAGAAATTATTGAAGCATACTAGCCAAGCACGTGCAAATGTGGATGGTATGTGTATCTACAATAGTAGAAATTATTGAAGCATACTAGCCTTTCGTTCCGGTACTCGTAATCTGACACCTATCTACAATAGTAGAAATTATTGAAGCATACTAGCCTTCTTTAATCGACTTGAGCAATTCTCTAATCTACAATAGTAGAAATTATTGAAGCATACTAGCCCGACATTTTGCGCATAGCTGCGTAATCATCTACAATAGTAGAAATTATTGAAGCATACTAGCCCAGAAGACAATAAAGATCAGTATATATATATCTACAATAGTAGAAATTATTGAAGCATACTAGCCTGCAGACGATAGAAAATATCGGCAGGATTATCTACAATAGTAGAAATTATTGAAGCATACTAGCCAGTAAAAACTGAAGCTTCTTTACTGATATATCTACAATAGTAGAAATTATTGAAGCATACTAGCCTTGTTCTCTGTTGGAACTGATTCACTTTGATCTACAATAGTAGAAATTATTGAAGCATACTAGCCTCTTATCGATTGCAAAGATACAAAAAATCCTTTAAATAAAGGAATCTTCTGCATATCTTTTTAAAGAGAATTACCACCCCTTCCCATAATATTGGGTACAATATTTCAAAGAACTACCTGTAAATAAGCAAGTTACGCGCTTTATTACAAAAATATAAAGACCAAGGTTTGCTAAGTCAGAAATAGACTATAGCTTGGTCCCTATGAATCGCATTACCATACTTAGTAAGCTTATCTGAATCAACATCAAAGAGAATTATGCTATCATCTGCTGTGAAGTGTTTAGCATAAGCCTCTATCTTAGCCACAAGATTATCCACAATTCTCTTTGTATTCCTTACCTCATACACAGAAAACTGAAGACGAATGGCACCATTACTTTTCAGCATTTTAGAAAAGTTGGTACGCATCTTGTCATCCGATATGTCATAACTAACAATTATCATTTAAAACTCAAATATAGGATACTCTTTTACAGACTTACAACCCATAAAACAACGATAGTATTGCTGAACGAACTTGAATATGTCCATTTTACGAGCAATCAATTCATCATAAAACACTCTATAATAGTCAGCACACTTCTCATATTTCAAATGATATTCTTGCTTTATAAGAGTGAAATCTTTCTCTGAAAACTGCTTTCTGTTAAACGCCAACAATGCAGCATGGTCAATGATACACCTGAAAGGTTCCATCAAGTCACATACCAATGATTTGCGCTTGAACCATAATCGATGGTACACACCAACATACAGATCAAATCCGAACATACGAATGAAACTTTCCATAAAGTTGAATAGGATAGAGTAACCAATATCCAGTGTTACATTCAGCACATCACTTTTCATTCTTGGATGTCTTCCTCTCCAGTTTTGATTCTGGTAATATGCAGAAAAATATGTCTTGGCAACAGTTCCTTCAAGTCCCATCAACTGATTGTATTCATCTACGTCTGGCAAAGTAACTAATGCAGCATCACATTGCTTGATGGCATCCACTGTATAGCAATCCTTCTTTCGAGTCTTTGCCAATGCAGTTTTCTGATTCAACACCTTATTATATACAATGCATTTAGCGATACTTAAATCTTCTGTACTGTATTCAAATTGCCTTTTTCGAAGCAAATAATTTGCTTCAGCAGAGTTTGCCCAAAAGAAAACGGGACGAAGATTTGGCTTCATAACCACCAAAGCTACTCCATACTTTTTGCATTTATCAATCAAAGGAGTTGTCACAGTGATGTGACCGATGATAAAAAGCGCCAACAACTTCTGAAAGGGAAACTTAGTCAAGGTTCTTTTCTTATCACCTTCAATTTCCTCTAGCATCAGTTCTCCGCTATTTACCCGAAGACTACGGTCATGTTCTATGCAATTAACCACGAAAATGGTCCGCATCTCTATGTCTTTATGTGTAAACATTATCAGTATTCGTTTTATCGCAAAGATTGCTATAGATGCAATGGATGCACTTGTTTGGATTTACCTGTATCGTAGTAGAAGCAGGATTATAACGTTTAAACTGTTCTATGAATCCTATCAATTCCTGTTTACCAAGCTCTCCCGGCAAGTCAACCGGAATCATTTTATTGGTAGATATTTCATAGAAAGCAAGTTGTTCAACTTCATATCCCATTTCTTTCAAGCAGAAGTATTGTCCCCAAAGTTGATAAATCTGGCCACGAAAGATGCGTTTGAGATTGTTCTTACGTTCTATCAACAAACGCTTATCCTGTTTATAGACATCAATCTTGCCAGATATGCCTAACTCATCGCAATAAACCGGGAGCGCCATAATATCACTCTTTCGAGTACTCCCTTTCTTTTCATCCACGCCTTGGTGCGCTAGAGTACCTTTGGTCTGTGGAGCGGCTTTATATAAATCTCCGTCCGACTCCATATACACACAATGCAAGTATATGGAGTACGGACAGAAGATAAAGTCATTCAACGTTGAAAGCTGAATATAATCATCCATTCTTATATGGCTTTTGTTGTGCAAAATTGAGCCAAGCCTTATTGGATATATCAAACTTGACGTTATTCAAATCCTCTGCATTCTTGATTTGCTCAATCAGCATCAGTCCCTTGCGAGCGATGTTGTAAGCGCCATTAGCATCCGCATTCTCTGGAAGTTGATCACCACAAGAACGGCTATCGTAGAATATTCCATTCTCATCGGCAACAGGAGACACTAAGTAATCTGTTTCGGTTCCAGTAATACTATTACGCATCTGCAAGGTCAACTTCAATATGTGCAGCAAGCCAGTAAAGAACGCTTTGTCTGTTTGCGTACTGATAGCATCCTTGAGATTACCATGAATGTCGATATAATAATGCTCCAATAAAGATTTCATCTCTGTTGTCAAGTCAACTTCCTGATTATCCCACTGCGAGTTCTTTTCTTTATTTCTGAAAGTATCAATACGCATTCCTCTGGTGCATAAAGTCCACTTAGTCCTTGTATCTTCCGCTTTTTTACCAAACTTGTCATAGTCGAGATTAAACTCAAACCATTTCTTATCCTTATTATAACGGATAGCATCAAACTTAGAGAAGAAAGCTTTGATTTTCTCTTTAGAATTTAAAGAATGAGTATCCAACAAGTTGACAAATCCTGTAACTGGGTCTATCTTAGATGTATTCCATGCAGGGATATAGAACAGGAATCCGCTCTGTTTTCCTAACTTTTGAGAACTATCAGACTTACAGGTAAGTTGGTATGCATTCAGCAAGCCTCCAGGAGTAGAAACATCAGTTTTTTTGTCTACCAAATAGTTAAGCTTATCTATCAACATTTTTTCAAACTTCTGATATACTTGCTTTTCTACCTTTTGACGACTACGCATAAATCCCTTGCTCAGATCTTCCAAAACAACAATGGCATGATATCTAACCATGAGCTGTGTAATCTTGTGGATAACCTGAGACAAATAGCCCTCTTTCAGCTCTTTGATATTTTCGATGGTCTGCCAACTTTGACGAGCTTTAAGTCGTTCTTCTTCACGAACATCCAACAAATCGTGATAATTGGTATGATAGGTATTACCATTATACTCATTCACTATTTCATTAAGCGAGTACTGTTCCTTGATATTTCCCTGCAAATCTATAACAACCAGATAAAGCAAATGACGTTCACCACGATCAATACCAATAATATGCATATCATCTGCATGACGCAAATACGCCTTCACATCTTGATTGATATTCTCTGAGCCAACGCTCTTGAAATTCATTGTGATTGGCACATGGAACATAAATTTATCAACAGTGTAGCGACGATCTTTTATAAGATCATAGTCAAACAAGCTTTCTTTTTTCTTGTTATCCTTATTCTTGTTAAGAATAGGATGATTAGCAGGATGAGTTGGATGAGTATTTTCTATACTTTTCTTACGATAGAACATCTCTGCCTGTCCGTTAAGCTTGTAAACTACATCTGCCAGATTACGTTCATCAAACAATGCTTTCCAATAAAGAGTATGCATATTTGGAGTGCCTTTGCTATACTCAGAGAAATCCTTATTGTAGATTTGGAACAGATACATCTTCCCCTCCTCAACAAGCTGGTTGATATACGATACAGATGCTCTTGCAAAAGACAATTTATACAACAACAAATTAGCATCTTGATAGAATGCATCAAGCGACAAATATGACTCTGGTTTCAAAGAAGAGAAATCATATATGCAAGTGCTATCATAGCTGTTCAAAAAATCCATACAGAATTTTATCCATACGTTTACAGCATGGGTATAACCTACATTATCACCAGTAGCAGTCAAGTATCCCTTTTGGAATTTCTTATACTTACCATACAATACATTGTTCAAATCAAAGACTTCCTTTGTTATCGTCAATGGCTTGTTAAACGCCTTGCTATTTAAGACGTAATCATCTGTATTAACCTTAAAATAAGCTTGTACATCTTTTAATTGTGTACTACACTTTGGTATCATCGTTGTCACGTCTTTGAAGAACTTATATACCATTTTCTCATAGCACTCCCCATCTGACGGCATTGCCTTACCCAATAACTTCCTTGTGTCTTTGTCCATAATAGCAAGATAATACAACCCATTACGACGTAAGATAATGGTAGCATAGTCTTTCTCCTTATTAGCATCCCAACCACCAAGCAATTGAGGATTCTCAAAGTTAAGTTTGATCTTCTTTTGAGAATATGGTTTACGGGTCATATAATTACGAATCATATTATACAGCGGTGTCACTGTATCAAGTTCTGCCCACAACGAAGCTAGTTCACCATAGAAACGTTCATCTTTATCACTTTCATCACCCTTGCCCAACAGAGGCTTCACGAAATGCTGCAAAGACTTTATTGCATCCAACAGTGCTTTAATTTTAGAAACATTAGCCTTGTCTTGTGCCAGATGCTTTACTGTAGGATAATCAGAATGAAGTAATGCAGCAACTTCTGTATACGCATTTTGAACAAGCGCAAACAGATTCTCACGCTGCATTGTTGGAGTATTTACCGCTCCAAATGTTGCGAAATAGTTCTCTACAAAGTAGGCATTATTAGGATCTGCTTCGTTCAAGCAATCATTTATATAACTGATACTAAAGCTATCTGCCTTTTTGAATATACCAGCAATTCTTTTTTCGTAATCTTCCTCAGACTCCTTATGCTTTCTGGCAGGAGCGACACGCTTTATATTCTGCATGATAGCATTCTGAATCACGCCCCAATTTCCAAATATTTTCTGAGAAATATCAGTCAACTGCAAGTCATTACGGATAAATATCCCATCAAGAGAATAATCAGCCAAAGAACCAAGCAAAGATTTGAGCACCTTGTCACCCAAAACATTTTCAGACAATCGCTCATAGCAATCCTTGATAGCATTCAAGACTTCCTGATCACTATTGAACTCTTCTGGCAACCAAGATATTGCATTTCTATCACTAAGAATCTGCTTAAACAAAGCCTTAAGCTTTGGTAACTTGTCATCTTTATGCTGCTGATTGTAGAGATTGATATACTCATTGATACCTTTAATCTTAACATCGTGCTCATCATCGGTTTTTCCTCCAATTATAGCATTATAGACATCAATCTGCTTTTGAGTAAGGAGCATATTATAATAGTCAAGCTGGAACATCTCCTGAATACTTTCTACATTTAAGTATTCAGAAAAATTAGAGTATAACTCATCCATGTTAGCTTGTATCTCTGTTCTAGCGATAGCTTTCTTGAAAGCCTCCATATTATCAATGAACTTTGGAAGGTTTTCATTGATTAGACGATAAGCAATACCTGTTGACTTCTCTTCTGCCGTATACATATTTTTACGATTATCAAAGAAGCCGACAAAATAAGTAGTAAAGCCCCAGAATTCTTTTACGATTTCTTTGGCCTCATCTTGTGACATTGAATCAAGTTGGGTTGATTCTGCGGTATTGATGAATTTAAATAAATCAGAATCAATTATCTTTGTCTTATCAGTTTTATCCTTATATGACTCAATGAGATTTTTGCCAAACAAATTAGCATAAGCCTTGTCCTCTGTCAACTTCTTCGCTATAATAGAACGAAGATTTTGCAGATTTTCCTCAAACGCTTTTTTTGCATCTTCGTTTTGTGACTTAGATACATAGTTATCATAATATTCTGTCAATGAATTATTATGACCTTCATTTTTCAAAGGCAAACATCCATCAGCCAACACTCTATCAATAAATACCTTGTGGTATTCATCAATCAATTTCTTCACCTTCACATAGCTTGCAGCTCTGTGTTCATCTTCATCCAGCAAACCACTTTTGACTATATTATCCAAAGTGGCACCAATAGGCTTCGCTTCAAAGCGCAAAGTCTTTGAAAGAGGATAAAGTCTTTTGAAGTCTTCAAAATTCTTAGCCATATTATTTATTTTAAATTGTTATTATTCATTTTCTCCAGCAAGTTCATCCTTGCCTTATTAGCAATCTCTTTCGCCTCCTGATAGCACCCATCAATTTCTTCATAGGTGTATGCATTCCGAGCCTCAGCGATGCTTTCGGTTGCAACCTCTTCGAACATATCGAAGACAATTTGCTCATTATTTTTTTTCTTCATATCTAACACTATTAAGAATTCATATTTCCATGTTCAAGTATTACCCAAACACCAGCATTCACTCTTCCTTCATGTCTAATTATTCCCGCTTTTTGTAATACAGACAAGTCACGTTCTATGGTACGTTGCGTTACCGACATTGTTTCCGACATTTCCTTACCCGTAACAAAGGGATTTCCCTTAATCATAGAAATGATATTTAACTGGCGCTCAGATAGTTCGCTTTCCGACATGTTTCCGACATTTGTTTCCGACACGTTTCCGACATTTACACCGACATCCCCGCCACGCTCTGCGATAACTTCGTCTATCGTCTTGCGCTGAATAATCGCCATCACGCCACCTCCATTTTCTTCTATCGTTGGCAATGGCAAGCTGGCACGTTCAAACTCCTCGGCAATCTTCTTGAAACCACGTCCCCATGACTCCACAAAACCTGCTTTGTAAAAAACATTAGCAATATTATGGTTACGAGGATAAGAAGAATGCTTCTGCAACAAAGCTGCAGGAGTCAACTCTTTTGGCAACAATCCATAATTCCACAATTCTATACTGCGGTCGTAGATACGCATCTGGATGGCAGGACCGGTATAAGCCTTATGCGAAATGGCATTGTATATCAACTCTCGTAATGCCTTATCAGGAATCTCCAACTGCTCTATGCGCTGCAATCCCTCATAGTGAATAGGCGAAAGCAGATACTTGGTTCGGAGTACTTCCATCACCCTACTAGCCATCTGAATCAGGTTGCCTTCAATCACATCCTGAATAATCAAATCGCTCTCATCTGTATGAAAACGTCCTATCTTGAATACCGCAGATGGGAAGAACTGACCAACATGCTTTCCGAAAAGCAAGATGGCAGCATTTTTCAATTCACCTTCCCTGGTAAACAAGCCAAGATTACGCAATACCTGCTCTGTGGACGAATTGACCTCTGATTCATCCATACGACCTGCCTTGATGCTACATTGCAAAAAATAGTCAATCGCATTGCGGTCAATATCATCAAGAGTTGCACCATAAACAGGAATATCATCCCATGAATGTCCCATCTTGTCCATGATGAATTGCTGCAAAGCAAGCCCTTTGAGTTCTTGCTTGGTAGAACCACTACGATAATGATACGTACCTTTATAGGCTATCGGCATATTACTTGGTGAGACCACAATCTCTATATACTCTTTATCACCTTCCATAAGAAGGTTTACATCTTCTACGATACCTAGATAATTAACTATCTTGTTAGGAATATCTTCCAACAATCGTTTGGCATCAGATAAACCGATTACTTCTTTCTGGTCGTTTACACCGATATAAATACGTCCACCTTGGGCATTGGCGAAACCACATATCCATTTCAGATATTCATCACGCCATGATTCCTTGTATTCTATATTTTGACTTTCATTCTGCATATTCTATTCCTCCATACTTTTGATGATTGAATTGACTCTCTTCTCCCTTCCCAATGTCTCGGGAAATACATAGTGGCCATTACCTATTTCACGAGGATTAGGCTCTATATGCTCGGCATACCATGCCCGTTTATACTCGGTGGTGATGATGCCGTAATCTCTGGCGGTAATAATGGAAGCGGCGAGAGATGCGCCATACAGTTCCTTGATGTCAATCATCTCCTCCAGCGTTATCTTCTCACGCTTCTTGGAGCCCAACTCTTCGATAAGCGCCAATTTGGGAAGAAGGAAGAAACTGGCAAAGAGATCACAGCGCTTCTCCAGCCTCAGCGGACTATCTTCCGGGAAGAGGAGAAGCAGATGGGCCAGTTCATGAACTGCCGTGAAGCGAAGTTTCTCTACGCTACTCTTTTCCGGATTGAAATCGAGAATCATCAGCGGATGCTTCTTATCAGCCCAGGTGCTCATTCCGAAGACATACTCTGGAAGATTAGCAGCAAGTATCATGATACCTTTTCTTTCCAAGAGTCTCAGGATACTGGCGATAGGTCCATCACCGCAATGCCACTTTTCACGAAGAAGGTCGGCAGCATGGATGGCATCTTCAAGGGTTGATACCTTGGTGCCTTTTACCGGATTCTTGAACCGGGTAGGAAAGCCTGCTTCTTTCTCCTTCGTAAGATACTGCTCTGCCCAAAACGAGAGTTTCGCTTCCAGGGCTTGCAACTCGTCTTCGGATAACTTGCCACTGGAGGTGGTGCGGAGCATCGGCATGTTTATCTTGAGATTGGTTCCTTCGAAATATTCCTCGCTGATATTGAGGGCTTTGGCTATGGCTTGCAGGGCATCACGCTTAGGGCGCATGATGCCTTTCTCATATCGGGAGATGCTCTGCTTGGTGATGGCTCCGTTGGTTCGCTCTACGAGTTTATCCATGCTGAGCCCCATCATCTGTCGCGCTTCCCGCAATCTTATAGAAAATGATTCATTAATCATAATTGTCAGCTTTTTAATTTGTTGACAAATATAAGAAAAAGAATTGATTTTGTAACTAAGTGTTTATAAGATTTAACATAAAAAAGCAGGCAAATGATAAAATAACAAGAAGAATTTAGGCAAAATCAGGTTTACACATTATTATAATAGAAAACACCTTGACCATACAAAACATACAGTCAAGGTGTTATACATATATTCATTCTCTATCTTAGTTGCTATAAGCACTCTCACCATGCTCGTAGATGTCGAGACCTTCCTCCTCTACTCGCTTGTCAACACGTACTCCTACACTCTTATCTACTACCTTGAAGATAATGTAGGTAACTACTACGCTGTAGATGATGCTTACCACGGTGGCTACAACCTGAACCCAAAGCTGATGCCAGTCGCCATAGAGGGCACCCTGTACACCTTCGGCTCCTGTTACATACTGAGTGGCGAAGACACCGGTGAGGATAGATCCCAGAATACCACCCATACCATGAACACCAAAGGCATCGAGAGCATCATCATACTTGAACTTCTCCTTTACTACCGCTACCATGAAGAAGCAGACGATGGTGGAAATGATACCGATGCAGAAAGCTCCGAAAATATCGGTACTGCCGGCTGCAGGAGTGATGGCTACCAGTCCGGCTACAGCACCGGTACAAGCACCTACCGTAGTTGGCTTCTTGTTCACAATCCAGTCGATGAGCATCCAGGTAGTAGCTGCTGCAGCTGTGGCTACATGGGTTACGAGGAAGGCATTGGCTGCCAGACCATCAGCTGCCAATCCGCTACCGGCATTGAAACCGAACCATCCCAACCAGAGGAATGACATACCCATGAACACGAAGGTGATGTTGTGAGGTGTGATAGGATGACCTGCACGGTAATCATCTCGCTTGCCTACACAGAGTGCCATGACCAGAGCGGCTACACCGGCATTGATATGAACCACGGTACCACCCGCAAAGTCGATGGCTCCCATCTCCTGCAGGAAACCGCCACCCCATACCCAGTGGGCCATAGGAAGATAAGCGATGATAACCCAGAGAATGGTGAAAAGTACATAACCGCTGAACTTCACACGCTCGGCAAAAGCACCGAGAATCAAGGCTGGAGTAATGAGGGCGAACATGCACTGGAACATTGCAAAGGTGAGTTCCGGAATGCCTGTTGGCATGATGGCATCCAAGCCGATGCCGTGGAGGAAACATTTATCGAAACCACCTATGACGCAAGCCAGAGGATTGCCCGAATCAGCATATTCTGTAGAGAAAGCCCAGGAATAACCGAAGGCTACCCATATCAGACTGACTACTGCCACAATGAATACCGTCTGCATCAGGATGCTGAGAATATTCTTCTGGCGCACCAAACCACCATAAAAAAGTGCTATACCCGGGATTGACATCAAGAGCACCAAGATGGTTGCCATGATCATCCACGCTGTGTTACCCGTATCAAGTGTCGTCAATAATAAACTGCTCATAAAAATATCTTATAGTTAAATTAGAATACAATATTATAATATAGCCTCTCAAATATAAACTTCAATACTAATCATAAAGTTCAATGTTCAAACCTCAAAATTCAAAGTATCTTTATTCCTCTTTCTCAGCATTATACAATGCAATGTCACCACGTTCGCCGGTTCTGATTCTTACCGTATCGAGTACAGGAATCACGAAGATTCTGCCGTCTCCGACTTCACCGGTCTGGGCAGCGCCCTGGATGGCGGCGATGGTAGGTTCCACGTTCTTGTCACGAACCACGATGTTCAGGAGCACACGCTCGATGCTGCTGGTATCATACATCACACCACGGTAAATGCGAGCCTGGCGCATTTTACCCTCACCTCTTACATTATAATAAGAGAACCACTCGATGTCTGCTGCTAAAAGCGCCTTCTTGACATCCTCGAATCTAGACTTGCGGATAATTGCCTCAATCTTCTTCATAATCCTTTAATAATTAATAATGTGTTAATACTTCTATTGATTGTCTCTTTTCGAAAACGGACCTTCATTGGTGTTATTAAAACCAAGTCTTTCTTTTACATTATGTTCGTTTTCGGCTGCAAAATTAATACATTTTGTCAGTATTTTAAAGAAGATACAAGCATTTCGTTTCTGCTTTTTATCGAACATTTTAAATTTATCAAGGCTTATCACATTCTCCTTACAATTTGTAAGGCAGAAAGCATTTTTATAATACAAATTGTAAGATTGTGAAAAATAATCAAGATTTCTGTATTCATTTTCTTGCATATTTCAACAAATCGCCGTACCTTTGCAACCGAAATCAAACAAATAGTCATCGAAATATTCGAAAGACTAGCAAAAAGTCAAATCTCAAAAGAGATAAGACATGAGAGATAAAAGAAGAGTATTCAAACATAAAGAACAACGCAGATGAAAGAAACAGTTCATTTTACAAAGATGCAGGGAGCGGGTAACGATTATATATATGTAGATACCCAGATGTACGACATCCCTGACCCTGAGAAGGCGGCCATTGCCTGGAGTGCTTATCACACGGGCATAGGAAGCGACGGACTGGTTCTCATCGGAAAGCCGCACGACGGCAGAAGAGCAGATTATTCGATGCGTATCTTCAACGCCGATGGTTCAGAAGCGATGATGTGCGGTAATGCAAGCCGATGCATCGGTAAGTATCTTTATGAAAAAGGATTGACCCGAAAGGACACCATCCGACTGGAAACACTTTCGGGTATCAAGATATTGAAACTTCATCTTCAGGATAATAAAGAAGTTGTGGAATCGGTAACAGTAGACATGCTGGAACCCAAACTTGAAAATCCCGAGCAATTCATAGGTCCTTCGGTGCTCGAAGCTGACGGCAGAAAATTTGAAGGCACCTATGTTTGCATGGGTAATCCGCATTTCGTTACTTTCGTGGATGACATCGACACCATCGACATCGCCCACTATGGTAAAATCCTGGAAAGAGACAAGGCATTTCCCAAGAGATGCAACATAGAATTTGCACAAGTAACTGACACAGACGCCATAAGGACACGAGTTTGGGAAAGGGGAAGCGGAATAACAATGGCTTGCGGAACAGGAGCCTGTGCCACAGCCGTAGCCGCAGCCCTTACCAAGCGTACTGGCAGAAAAAGCAGTATCGTGATGGATGGCGGAACGCTGGAAATAGAATATAGCGAGGCTGATGATCATGTTTACATGACAGGGCCTGCAGCCTTCTCATTCGAAGGAGAAATTGAATTATAAATAAGAGCAAACTTAAATAACAAATGGTCAATAATGACCACAAATAAAAGGAGAAATAAAATATGGCATTAGTTAATGAACATTTCCTGAAGTTGGCCAACAACTACTTGTTTGCCGACATCGCAAAGAAGGTGAACGCCTACAAGATTGCACATCCAAAGCAGCGTGTAATCAGTCTGGGCATCGGTGATGTAACCCAGCCTCTCTGCCCTGCCGTCATCAAGGCGATGCACAAGGCTGTAGACGAGATGGCTGAGCAGGCTTCTTTCAGAGGCTACGGTCCGGAGCGAGGCTACGACTTCCTCCGAGAGGCTATCATCAAGAACGACTTCCTGCCACGTGGCATTCATCTTGACGCCAACGAGGTATTCGTAAACGATGGAGCCAAGAGTGATACGGGAAATATCCAGGAGATTTTGAGATGGGATAACAACATCGGCGTTACCGACCCGATTTATCCGGTTTATATAGACTCTAACGTGATGATAGGTAGAGCGGGAATCTTCGAGAACGGCAAGTGGAGCAATGTAACCTACATGCCTTGCGATGAGAGCGACGACTTCATCCCTCAGATTCCAGACCACCGTGTGGACATGATTTATCTCTGTTATCCAAACAACCCTACGGGTACGGTCATCTCGAAAGAAGAACTCAGAAAATGGGTAAACTATGCTATCAAGAACGAGAGCATCATCCTCTATGATGCAGCCTACGAGGCATATATCACCGACCCATCAATTCCTCATTCTATCTACGAGATTCGTGGAGCCAGAAAGGTAGCGATAGAATTCCACAGTTATTCGAAGACTGCCGGATTCACCGGTGTGCGTTGTGGTTACACCATCGTTCCTAAGGAGTTGAAGGCAAAGACATTGGCAGGTGAGGAAGTGGCATTGAATCCTATCTGGGACCGCCGCCAGTGCACCAAGTTTAATGGTACAAGCTATATCAGCCAGCGTGCTGCCGAAGCCATCTACACCCCAGAGGGTAAGGAGCAGGTGAAGGCAACCATCAATTACTATATGGAGAATGCCCACTTCATGAGAGCAGAACTCCAGAAACTCGGCTTGAGAGTATATGGCGGTGAGAATGCACCTTATCTTTGGGTGAAGACGCCAAACAATACACCTAGCTGGAAATTCTTCGAAGAGATGCTTTATGGCGCCAGCGTAGTCTGCACCCCTGGTGTCGGCTTCGGTCCATCGGGTGAAGGCTACATCCGTCTCACCGCCTTCGGCGAGCATGAGGACTGCAAGGAAGCCATGGAGAGAATAGCCAAATGGTTAGGAAAATAGATTAAGTGAAGAACGAAGAGTGAAGAGTGAAGAATTCTATAGCTTTCTTGCTTGAATCTCTCGTGACTCACATAAAACATAAAGATAAGAACAATATGTAAAACGAAGAAAAGAACAAGAGAGAAGCAAATGAATTCTTCTAGGAAGATTCTCTGCTACACTCGGCAAAACACAAACAAGTTTGGTTCTGCTCTCGTTTGCAAGAGAATTCATCACTCTTCGTTCTTCACTCTTCACTAAAAATAATATAAGGTATGAGCAACTTAAGATTTGAAGCTGTTTCAGAGGCTTCCAAGAGAAAGCCTGTTGAGGTAACCGCTCCTAGCGAGCGACCAAGTGAATTCTTCGGAAAGAAGGTATTCAACCGACAGAAGATGTACAAGTATCTCCCTGCAGATGTCTATGAGAAACTGGTAGACGTCATTGACAACGGAGCACGTCTCGACCGTAACATCGCCAACGCCGTAGCCAAAGGCATCAAGCAGTGGGCTGACGAGAATGACGTAACCCACTACACTCACTGGTTCCAGCCATTGACAGAAGGTACTGCCGAGAAGCACGATGCCTTCATCGAGCATGACGGCAAGGGTGGTATGATCGAGGAATTTTCAGGCAAGTTGCTCGTTCAGCAGGAGCCTGATGCTTCTTCATTCCCATCTGGCGGTATCCGCTCTACCTTCGAGGCACGCGGTTATTCTGCATGGGATCCAACATCTCCTGTATTTATCATCGACGATACACTCTGTATCCCTACTGTCTTCATCTCTTACACAGGTGAGGCACTCGACTATAAAGCTCCATTGCTCCGTTCATTGCACGCTGTAAACGTAGCAGCAACAGAAGTTTGCCACTACTTCAACCCAGATGTCAAGAAAGTTATTTCCAATCTCGGTTGGGAGCAGGAGTACTTCCTGGTAGATGAAAGTTTGTATGCAGCACGTCCTGACCTGATGTTGACAGGCCGCACCCTGATGGGTCATGATTCTGCAAAGAACCAGCAGATGGATGACCACTACTTTGGTGCCATCCCAGAGCGTGTTCAGGCATTCATGAAGGATTTGGAAATCCAGGCTCTTGAGCTCGGTATTCCTTGCAAGACCCGTCACAACGAGGTGGCACCAAACCAGTTTGAGTTGGCACCTATCTTCGAGGAGACCAACCTTGCCGTTGATCACAACATGCTCCTGATGAGCTTGATGAAGAAGGTGGCTCGCCATCACGGTTTCCGCGTACTTCTCCATGAGAAGCCATTCGCAGGCATCAACGGTTCCGGCAAGCACAACAACTGGAGTCTGGCTACAGATACTGGCATCCTGCTCCATGGTCCTGGCAAGACTCCTGAGGATAACCTCCGTTTCGTAGTCTTCATCACAGAGACCCTGATGGGTGTATATAAGCACAACGGTTTGCTCAAGGCTTCTATCATGAGCGCTACCAATGCGCATCGTCTGGGCGCCAACGAGGCACCTCCAGCAATCATCTCTTCATTCCTCGGCAAGCAGTTGACCGACCTTCTCGAGCACATTGAGAAAGCCGACAAGAAGGATCTCTTCACCGTAGCTGGCAAGCAGGGCATGAAGCTGGATATCCCTGAGATTCCAGAGTTGATGATTGATAACACCGACCGTAACCGTACATCACCATTCGCCTTCACCGGTAACCGTTTCGAGTTCCGTGCCGTAGGTTCTGAGGCCAACTGTGCATCAGCGATGATCGTATTGAACACAGCCGTAGCCGAGGCTTTGACCGACTTCAAGAAGCGTGTAGATGAGTTGATTGCCAAGGGTGAGGACAAGACATCTGCCATCATTGATATCGTTCGTCAGGATTTGAAGACCTGCAAGCCTATCCGTTTCGACGGCAATGGTTACTCAGATGAGTGGGTAGAGGAAGCTGCCAAGCGTGGTCTGGACTGCGAGAAGAGCTGTCCAAAGATTTTCGAGCGTTATCTCGACCCTGCATCTATCAAGATGTTCGAGGATATGGGTGTCATGAAGAAGAACGAGTTGGAAGCTCGTAACGAGGTGAAATGGGAGACCTACACCAAGAAGATTCAGATTGAGGCTCGTGTAATGGGCGACTTGAGCATGAACCATATCATTCCTGTGGCTACTCACTATCAGAGTCAGTTGGCCAAGAATGTAGAGAACATGATTGATATCTTCGGTGACGAGGAAGGCAAGAAGTTGACTGCCCGCAACATCAAGATTATTAAGAAGATTGCCGAGCGCACTCAGATTATCGAGACTGGTGTTGAGGAGTTGGTAAATGCCCGCAAGGTTGCCAACAAGATTGAGAATGAGCACGATAAGGCGATAGCTTATCATGACACGGTAGCTCCAAAGATGGAGGAGATCCGTTATCAGATTGACAAGTTGGAGTTGGCTGTAGCCGATGAGCTCTGGACATTGCCTAAGTATCGTGAACTCCTGTTCATCCGCTAATCAGCAATGCCGTCCAACATAAGACATATTTCTGACAGATAAGAAACACAAAGCTCTAACAAGAGCTACTCTTCATCAGATATAACAATTGAACGATCAATCTATTTCTTTTATTGGTTGTTTAAGTTTGCGCGGAGTGTGGTTGTGAAATCACGCTCCGCTTTTTTATTTTCTGATTACATAAACAAAAAACAGACCGACATGAACGTTTGTTCACATAGTAAGGACATTCTTTGTTTGGGCTCGTTGGTTCTCCTAGTCAGATACAACTTCTTTGCATAAGTATCAATGGTCGCATGTTCCTTGTTAGCTTGATAAACCTCTTCAATATCTGCTATCAAGCTATTACGCTTATGATTAAGATTGTCACCTCCTACACGAAACTTATTCAAAAATGAATAATCATTTGTATCAATCGGAGTATTCACTACAGCTTCCTTAAAAGAAAGGAGACATTTACCTATTTCATTGATAACAGGTAATCCCTCATGAATTAGAAGTCGCTCATTATCCGTTCCTTTCCCAATCAATTCTCGAGCATCGTTTTTACCATAACCCTCAAATCCGCAACCTATAGGGTTTAGTGGGATTTTGCTTGCAAAGCGAC
>ERZ791808.1226-NODE-1226-length-20710-cov-4.996514_pt1 | contig 20710 bp, 17 predicted proteins | sample MGYA00510305_ERZ791808 | MGnify/ENA primary metagenome ERZ791808 (study PRJEB30046, sample SAMN00792024) | human gut metagenome | study: EMG produced TPA metagenomics assembly of the A metagenome-wide association study of gut microbiota in type 2... | reverse complement strand
GGAGAAACAATATGGAACAACGGGAAAATACATTTGCAATGAGCCAATGTATGCTTACGAAGCAGTATGGCAAGTACAAAGCGGTCATCCAGTTTTCAGCGGTGGACCGGCCGGAAACCGAGGAAAAAGTTCTGTTGCTGATTATGGGAGCTTATGCGGAACGCCGATGCGCATCAGTGAACTGATGCTGTTGCACTGGTTTGATAGAAAAACTGGACGATCTTTCTCCGTTTTGGTGATAGGGTTTTCCCTATATATATAGTAATATAAGGGTGCCAAAGCGGCCGAACGCTTCGGACACTGGTGACCAACCGCCAGAGGCCGGACCTTGACAATTAAAGATTGGCCAATGTGTATCGTACAAACGATATGCGAGGAGTTAGAAGAAAATGAATTTGACAAAAGCAAAAGAAACGAAAACGCGCGTCTGCTGCCTGTACCGGGTTTCCACAAAAGGGCAGGTGGATAAGGCTGAGAATGATATCCCAATGCAGAAAAAAGCATGTCATGAGTTCGCTGAGTCAAAAGGCTGGACAATCATAAAGGAACATGCGGAATTGGGTGTCTCAGGATTTAAGGTCGCCGCGGCAGATCGAGACGAACTGCAGGAAATCAAGCGGGAAGCGGAAAAACAGGAGTTTGATATCCTGCTGGTCTTCATGTTCGACCGTTTGGGCCGAAAGGATAACGAAACGCCGTTTGTACTGAAATGGTTTGTAGAACAGGGGATATCTGTGTGGAGCACGGTGGAGGGTGAGCAGCGGTTTGACAGTAATGTGGACGATCTGCTCAACTACATCCGATTCTGGCAGGCGTCCAGTGAATCGCAGAAAACTTCCGTCCGCATCAAAACTAGGATGAAACAAATTGTAGAGGATGGACACTACATGGGCGGTACGGTCCCGTTCGGCTACCGTGCGGTCTATAAGGGCAGAATGAACAAAAAAGGCCGCCCGGTAAAGGATCTGGAGATAGACCCGCGCGAGGGCGAAATTGTCCGGGAAATATTTTTTAAGGTAGCACGGGAAGGATACAGCGCACATGGGATCGCCAGGATGCTGAATGAACGCAATATCGTAACGCACGGCGGCGCACGGTTTCAGACCAATCATGTCCTGCGGATGCTGCGCCACCGGGGATATACAGGCTATATGATTGCAAAGGAAAACACATCAGGATTTATCCCCGAGCTGCAAATCGTAGAGGAGTCCATATACGAAGACGCGATGGCAATCGTGGAGCAGCGCAAAAAAGAAAATGAGCAGCGCCGAAGTGTCGCACAAAGCTCATACAATAAGACGCTTTTGGCGGGAAATCTATACTGCGCACATTGCGGTACACGGCTGTCCGGCTTCTGGCACAAAGACAGGTACAGGCTGGCGGATGGAACGGTAAAAGAAGTGATGGCGCCCAAATACAATTGCTATGCAAAGGGCTTGAAAGTACGCCCCTGTGACGGCCAGCAGCTCTACAAGGCTGAAATCGTAGATGAAATCGTGGAGGGAATCGCCAAAGACATTTTTGCCATGATATCCCGCATGCCGAAAGACCCTACGATAGAGGCACAGCTGAAGAAAAATATCCAGAACAAAGAAAATCTGCTGCGTGAACTGGACGCAAAACTGCAGTCAGCCAAAAAGGAGCTGGAATTGTATGAAGCGCAGATCATAAAGTGCATTGAGGGCAAGAGCAAACTGTCAGAGGCCACACTCGCACGCATGATCAGCCGGGCGGAGGACTCTGTAGCAGTATATGAAAAAGAAATCGAAAAAGCACGTATGGACAAGCAGAATCAAAAAGATACCGCGGCGCAGATCGAGGATTTTTACAAGGAATTCAAGGGCTGGGCAGATGAGTATGAATCAGTTGCGCTGGAACGCCGGAGAGTCATACTGAGCCAGTTGTTCAGCCGCATTGAGATTGGCAGAGGGTATGAGGTCAAGGTGGAGATTGCCATGAGCTACAAACAATTTTTGAACCTCTCGGAGAATACGCAGACTGGCAACAGAACAGTAGCATAGAAAGACGATATTAAGTGGTAAACGATACACAGGCAGGCGGAAGCGCATGGACCACATGCGCTTTTGCGTGTTCTGTGTGCAGAGTGATTTGAAATGGAGACAATATTGACATTTTGGTTGCCAAAAAAATATGGCTGTCGTATAATTACCTTATTAAATACTACTTTCTAACTTTGGTATGCAGTAGGAAATTCGGTATGAGCGATGTCGTTTTTTGAGCCGAAGGATTAAGCTACAAGGAGGAGGTACAGCAAAATGGATAAACTTGTTGTTCGTGGCACGGAAATCAATGTCCAGTGGAACCTTAAGCGGGATGATTTCCTCAGCTTAACTGATATTGCAAAAATTAAAGATAACGACAATCCGAGGTATATCATTCAGAACTGGATGCGAAATAGAAACACTATTGAATTTTTGGGCGTATGGGAAACACTTTACAATCCTGATTTTAACCGTGTCGAATTCGATGCGTTTAGAACACAGGCCGGTTTGAACAGTTTTGTGATGACTCCTCAAAAATGGGTAGAGACTACTAACGCCATCGGTATTATTTCAAAGGCGGGGCGATATGGAGGGACCTATGCCCATAAAGAAATTGCATTTGAATTTGCGTCTTGGATTTCAGTAGAATTTAAGCTTTATTTGGTCAAGGAATTCGAACGTCTTAAAACCGAAGAGATGAAACAGCTTGGCTGGGATATTAAGCGCAACCTTGCCAAAATCAATTATCGAATTCATACCGATGCAATCAAAGAAAATCTGATTCCGCAAGAGCTTTCTGTGCGCCAGATGTCAATAATTTACGCTAATGAAGCAGATGTTTTAAATATGGCTCTATTTGGCATGACCGCCAAACAATGGAGGGATGCTCATCCAGATCTCAAGGGGAATATTCGTGACTATGCTAATGTTTCACAACTTGTATGTCTTTCAAATTTGGAGAATTTGAATGCCGTGTTTATCAACGAGGGAATGACTCAGATGAAACGGCTGGAGAAACTTAATGCTATCGCTATCAGTCAAATGAAGATACTGACGGAAGATCATCGGATTCTGCAGCTCGAAGCAGCAAAAGATAGTTAAGAAGATTAGGATATAATAAGGAATGCTTCCTATTTTAATTCCTTCGAATGCGTGAGAATTAAGATAAGTGAGATCAAATAAGTTCATGGTATATGATACCTCTTTCGAAATAGAGTATCGGTATTGATGTATCGAGGATTGAGTTCTTAATTCATTAGCTACGCTTTGAATATAATTAGCAAAGAGGAGACATAAGATGAACGAGCAAATTCAAGAATAATGTAATGTTGAACAAACATACTTGACAATTAGGGAATACCTACTTCACATATCTTCCAACAGAAGACGAATTGAGCCGAGAATTGCGTCTTGATGAATTTAGAAAATTGGAAGAAGACACGATCAATTGCCCAAATTAGTGAAACAGAGCCGAATAGCGTGATTTAGCAATTCGTTTTTGGAATTTCTGCATTGGAGAAAAGAAAATGGATTTTCAAATTTCAAATTGTAACAACATTGATTTTGGATTAATTCATATAGAAGAAAATTGTTTGAATATTAAGTATGCTGCGAATGGAACAGGAAAAACAACTATAGCCAATGCACTTGATGCGATAGATAAAAAAGAAGAGTTAAAAGAGTTGGTTCCATATAAATATAGAGACAATATTCCAATTGAATCCGAACATCTCCCTGCAGTAACTTGCAATTGTGGTACTCCGAGCATTGCAATTTTTAATGAAAAATATGTAGATGAATTTCTATTTGTTGGAGATGAGCTGATTAAGGGGAGCTTTGACATTTTCATTAAAACGCCGGATTATGATTTGCATATGACAGAGATTCAGAAATTAATGAATGACATTCAGATTGCATTTGCGAATGATCCGGAAATCGAAAAGCTTTTTTCTGAATTGACGGCTTTTGTTGAAGGCTGTGGAAAAGCGCAAAAGGGATACTCAAAAGCGAGCATATTGGGAAAGGGGCTAGGCAAAGGAAACAAAATAGAAAATGTTCCAGAGGAATTAGCTGAATACAAGAGCTTTATTCAGGGTGAAAATAATATTAATTGGATTGCTTGGCAAGGTAAAGGACGAGATTTTATAGATGAAAATGATCGTTGTCCTTACTGTGCAACGGCTATTGATGAGAAACGAAAAGAATTGACAAAAAAAGTAGGCGAGGAGTATGATTCTAAAAGTGCGCAAAATTTATTAAAAATGGTAGACTTATTACGTTCTATGGAAGATTTCTTTTCGGATGCAACGAAGAGAATGCTGAGCATACTAATTAGTAACACCTCTGGCTTTACGAAGGAACAAGAGCTTTTTATTGGTGAAGTACGAAAAGAAGTTGAATCATTGCGTGATAGGCTAATAGAAATTCGTGCGATAAATTTTTCGAAATTGAAAGACGCAAAATGTGTGACAGATGTGTTGAATGATAAGAAAATCGATTTGTCATATTTAATTCACTTAGATACAGAGTACACTGCAGCACGAATCGCTACTATAAATGGAGCGATTGAAAAAGTTTTAGAGAAAGCGACTCTGCTCCAGGCCGAAATAGGGAAGCAACGGGCAACAATCAAGCGCACAATTGAAAAAAATCGCGAAGAAATCAATTCTTTTCTTGAAAATGCAGGATACAAATATCATGTTGAAATTGAGGAAAACATAGAAACATATCGTTTGGTTTTAAAGTCAAATGAAGGAGCACATATTAGTAATGTAAAGTCTCGACTTAGTTATGGAGAAAGAAATGCTTTTGCGTTAGTTCTATTTATGTACAGTCAACTAAAAGAAAATGCGGATTTAATAATTTTAGATGACCCTATCTCTTCCTTTGATAAAAATAAGAAGTATGCTATTATTGCGATGCTGTTTCGCGGTGAACACTCTTTCAGGGGCAGAACAGTAATGATGCTGACTCATGACTTTGACCCGATTGTGGATTTGATACATGAACCATCAATTCGAAAAAGATTTGCACCTCCTCCTAATGGGTATTTTCTTTGGAACAATAATGGAGAATTGCAGGAAAAGAAGATATTACCGGACGACGTGTGTTCTTTTTACCAGTTGGCAGAAAAGATTATTAGTGGAAAAACCGATGAGATAAACAAGATTGTTTATTGGCGACGACAGTTGGAAGCGTGTGGTGAGAAGGGCGTTATATGGGATATTGTTTCTAGTCTTTTACATGGACGTGAATATCCAACACGACGGAAGGGAAATGAAGAGGTAAGGTTGACGGCAGAGGAATTTGAAGAAGGAGTATTGCAGATAAGGGCGAAATTTCCTGCGTTCGATTATCAAAGAATATATGAACGAATTAGTGATCCTGCAACATTAATTGAATTGTATCATAATACTACTTGTGGATATGAAAAAGTTCAGTTATATAGATTGATAGATTCGGAATTGAAAAAGAACCCGATTATAAAAAAATATGTTGATGAATCATATCACGTGGAAAATGATTGTTTGTTCCAATTAAACCCGGAGAAATATGAGATTGTCCCCAATTACATTGTCGAGTTCTGTAATAATGGGGTTGATTTAATAGCACAAGGGATATAGACCGATTTGTTGTACACATATCTGGCTATAATTAATCGTAAAGATAATTGAAGATTATTAAATATAGTCTTTACGGAGGTCAGATGAATGAAAATAATATTTCCAGATAGGTGTACATGGCCGAGTGAAAAATGCAAAACAGTTGCAGATCTTATCGAGAAGAGAGTAATATTACTTGTGGGGGATAAAGAGGCTGGAAGTATCGCTGAATTAGTTTTTAGAAGGTTAAAAGGAGATGTTGGTTCGTTAATTGAATCAAAGGGGAAAAGTAAAATTATTGTATTAGATGAGTCGTATTTATACAATTTAACTGAATTGGGAACTGGACGGGGAGACTTTGATTGTACGATTTTAGAGCTGCTAAAATAGATAACATATAGAATAATTTTAATAGAGTGTATTACTGTTGTTAGAGCAGCTGACTCTTAATCAGCGGGCCCAGGGTTCGAGTCCCTGAAAGTGCACCATTATCAGCAAACTCGAACTTGCTCTTGTATGAGAGCGAGTTCGGGTTTATTCTTTGTCTGGGCATAATTTTAAAGTAGAGCAAACAGGCCGCACAGGAGAGACATCTCCCGCGCGGCCTGTTTGCTCTCTATGGAATTTGAACGCATTCCGCAAACTGTTCGAAAGATATCTCCCCTACCTGGTATTTGACCATTGTCTTCTGCGCGGGTCACGCCATTTGTTGTAGGCCTCGCGCATTTTGGCGTTTCCCTGTGCGTAGGCGCAGTGCATCTGGTATTTGTTCCGCAGCTGCTGGTAGAGCTGCCGCATCTTATCCGCTTTCAGGTGGAAGATACGGAGGACCGTCTGCATCCAGTCTTGGATGGATACGCGCTCTTACTGGGCGGCGGTAAGAATCATGCTGCGGCGTGTCAACGATTCTTTCAGAAGTTCTGCGGAAGCGCCGCCGTGAGTAATCGGTGACGCGGCAGAACCAGACGCAGCAGCGGAGCTGGGGAGATGCAGTTGTGAGCAGATGGAATGAGCAGGCGCCGGGGACAGCCCGGCGGAAAGAAGACCGGACAGGTTAAAGGAAAACAGGTACATGGCGGAACGGGAAAGTAACAGGCGAAAAGAAAATACGGCACGGCAGGGTGTGCCGGTGGAGGATTTGAAGCCGTTTGCAAGGTTCTTACTTCCGAAACTTCAGGTGTTTTACGAAACGGAAGAAGGACAACGGGCGTTTCAGGAATGGAAAAAAGAAACAATGATTAAAACATCATACTGCATAGAGTAAACAGAAAAACGGCCGGGAGAGAGATTTCCCGGTCGTTCTATATGAATTCTGACTGAAAATAAAAATATTTGAATTAACCTGTCCCCAAATGGGGTAGTCGCTGGTTATAATGGGTGTAAGGGAAAGGCGGTGGCACTCGTTTGAAATTCGATAAAACGGCTCAACAACGTTTCACAGACTTATATAAGCGCTATTATAAGTTGATGTATCATGTCGCATTTGAGGTGCTACATAATCGAGTCACAACGGAAGATGTAGTGCATACATCCTGCGTGCGTGTTCTGGAGCGTTTTTCGCAAGTGTCCGCAATTGACAGCCCCCAAACAAGAAACTTTGTTGCGATCATTACCAAACGCATTGCCCTTACAGAATGTTCGCGAATGAAACGTGAAGTGCCGGCAGACGTGCCGACAGAGTTGGAAAATTTTGATGATCTGCATGAAACGCCCGTTGTCGCTGTGGAACGGCGTGATGCGCAAACAGCGTTGCTGATGGAAATACGGCGATTAGGCGCTGAGGATCAAGATATTTTGATGTTAAAATACGACAACAAATTTACAGTCGTGCAGATTGCACAGGCGCTGAACATGGATGCACAAGTCGTAAAAAAACGGCTGCAGCGCATTCGGGCGCGCCTAAAATCTGCGCTTGAAGAGAAAGGGTATGACACAATATGAACGATGTTGTTTTTGAAAATCTACTTTGTGATGCTGCGGCTCAATTGAGGGAAGAACGTTTAGAAAAAATTAAACTACCACATAAAAATCGGCACATACTACGTGCTTTTGCGGTATGCGTATGTGCAGCAATATTGTCTTTAGCTGTTGTTTATGCTGTTCCATCGATGCGTGCTCAACTATTTTCACTGCTTCAAATCGAAGAAGAATCTGATTGGATACTTCGCTTCGAAAGTCAAACACAAACAGAGCCAATTACAACGCTGCCGGAATTTACGCCGAATTGGCTACCAGAAGACACCGTCCGTACAAAATTCAATTCGAGTGAAGGGCCGCTCTATGACACATACTCATATCGTCAATCCCAATATGGGGTGACTGTAAATTCTTTGGATATCGCAATATTCCCTGCACAGGATATCCAATTGTATCTCCCAAAAGAGGATTTCCCCTTGGAAATGGACGAAACAACGACAAGCATTCGCACATATTATTACCTTGACTTTGACAAAGGGAATGTTGATTCCAAGAGGATGAACAAAGTAATCTTTGAAGAAAATGGAATAGCCGTGATGATGGATAGTTCTTTCGAAGTGAAAGTTCTTCTGCAAATTGCTGATTCATTATGGAAATAAAAAAATTTTTGGAATTTTTGTCCCCTTTTGCCATATTGCTGGTTATTATAGTTGAGCGAAGGTTATCTTTGTTAAAAAATGAAGGAAGTGTTGTCATGAAACGGTTAGCTGCTCGCCTATTATCTCTGATGGGCGTATTTGTGCTGTGTTTGGGCGTAATGGGGAGTGCCATTGCGGCCAGTCCCGTCATCCTACAGGATACTACAGTGGGAACGCAGACGAGAACACTTTGCAATCATGCGTACCGTTACCTAGAAAGAACTGAGACACAATATGTCTATTCTGGAGCATTGAACAGAACATATAAATATATCATTGAATATTATCGCTGCGCAGATTGTGGATATACATATCCTGTAACCATTGATTGCGGATGGGTTTCTGGAGAAGTAGTAGGATGGTAAATCGCATGCAATCTCTGTTTTGAACAACTTAAAATGAAACAGCTTGGGGAAGTCAGACATCAGCGCGCGAAATGTCTGTACAATAGAAAAGTGTCAAACCATGAAGAAGGAGTTGAAGAATTATGAAGAAAAAGCTGTTCACATTTGCACTTTGTATTATTATGGTAGCCGCAATAGCCGTGCCCGCATTTGCAGCGGAACCTCCGCAATGGAGTGAAGGTGACACCACCGTGATTGATCTTACCTACGAAGAGTTTATCAAAAAAACTGCAGAATTGAATGGAATTAGTGAGGAAGAAGCCGTACAGCTTTTTGAAGGAATTCGTAAAAATTCCCAAAGTGATGGTATAGCACCTTATGCTGATCTGGTCGATCATTATCAGGTGGTTTCAAAAACCTTTACTTATTCAAAAAATAGTACTTATAGTGCAACGTCCGAAGCAACATTGTGGCTTAGAGGAAAAGGCTCCTATTTTCAAATTCAAGGCGTAGTAGGAAGTGCCACAAGGATACAGACCGGAACATCCACCGCTTCTTGGGTGCAGTTGTACAATAACTACAACGCTTCATTCCCTTCTCTTTCTGTCGATTTTGTTGGAAGTGGATATTTTACTGAATCCAGAACGCATTCCGGAGGCGGCTCAGTAAATATTAACGGGTTTAATTTGACCGGCTCAACTGCATATACAGACACTTACTCCAGTGATACAATGAGCCTGATTTGGACATATAAGCTGTACGCTTAAGGAATAAAGGATGATTAATAAAAACATTATCTTTTGCTTGGAATATTTTTTATTGATATTTTTAGTAGGATGTACGGCGTTCAAAAATGTACCGGGTGAAGAATACCAATATGAGCAGCTTTCAGAAACGCCTGGAATTGACGCATACCAAGCAATTGAAACAATTTGTTCTCCTGAAGATGCTGCACTTATGGAAGAAGACTTTTACGAAGAAGCTAAACTATGGAGGTATACAGCCCAAAAGGAAGTGTTCGTCTGTAGAGGAAAAGAAAAAATAGAAGCGAATATAGTGTTGAAGCTTTGTGAGTACAAAGGATATTCGGCAATTTATGCGGTTATTGATTACGGTTTTGAAAATTCGGATGTTTGGGAGCAAACAAGTGAGGCATGGCTCAATATAAAAAACAGCCAAACGCCAGAAGCTTTGCCAGAGGCAACGCTCGGCGTGACCGTTACAGGAAAGGGGCTTCCCGATCCGATTTTGACCGTATGCTCCTTTTACCCTAACATATTTGATTTACAGTATCAAAAAGGAATATCCTTCGCTGAAGAAAAGTTTTCTTTCAAGTAACAAATCAGTTGCCATTCAAGTGCCGTTGCCGCACGAAATTGTAAAACTTCGTTCGATGACGGCACTATTTTAGCTCAATATTTTATCGCAGGCACCTCCTGATTATAACTTTAAAATAGGTATATAAGGACGCAGTGATTCCGGCTATCATTACACCGGAGGTTTTTGACCGAGTACAAAAACGCTGTGAACAGAACCAAAAAGCTCCGGCGCATACGAGAACGAATGTCAATTATATGCTGACAACAAAACTGTTTTGCAGAAACTGTGGCTCTATAATGGCAGGTGAAAGCGGAAAAGTCATATAGGCACATGGCACGATTATTATAAATGTGGGAACCGTAAACGCAATGGCCGCGCGGGATGCGATTTAAAATCAGTGCGAAAGGAATCTTTGGAACGTTTTGTAGTAAAGGCTGCGATAGAAAAGGCTCTCAATAAGGACACGATTGAACGTTTGACGCAAAAGCTTTTAGCTTATCAAAGCAGAGAAAATACACGTTTGCCGGTACTGCCGGCCGCGCTGAAAGATGTTAATAAACCAATCGAAAATATCGTATCTGCAATCGAACAGGGAATCATTATACCAGCTACCAAACAGCGGTTGGACGATTTAGAGGAGCAGCGTAAGGCGCTGGAGACAAACATCCTGCAGGAGCAGATCGCAAAGCCGCTTCTTACAAGGGAGCAGATTCTGTTCCGGTTTGAGCGGTTCCGGCAGGGCGACCCGAGTGTCTCGGCATATCAGCGAAACATCATAGATTGTTTTGTAAACTCGGTATATATTTTTGATGACCGATTCGTTGTCAATTTCAATTACAGAGACGGGGATAAACTGGTATCTCTGCAAGAGGTAAAAAGTTCGTCCTTAGCTGAATATGGTTTACCATTTGAGCCATCCTTTTCGGATGGCTCTTTTTTTGACGGAAAGCGTCAATATCGCTTTTTTCACGCCGTATAGTCAGGATTTTACGCAGAATGCTCCCGGAATTGATTGTTCGGCTTGTTTTTTATGCTTGGATACACTACAATGGATAAAAAGGATGGGCCATTTTTCACAAACCGGCCCCGGCAAGGAGGCATGTATATGCCGTTTTCTGAAGAAAATGTGCTGGATTTTGTAAAATGGCTCGAAAAGTCGTATTTTGTAGAACGGGCTCTGGGAAGGATTGAAAAGCTTCTGGCACCGGAATTTATGATGGTGGGAACCGGACGGCGGGAGGTCTGCTATGACATGCCGCAGATGAGGTTCCTGCTGCAGCAGGAGCAAAGTGGATTTCATGATACGTTTCTGGTGCTAAGTGCCCATTACAGCGTCCGAACGCTCACACCGGAGGTGTTTTCCGTGTGCGGTGAGCTTGTCGTGCGCGAAAACAATGAATCCTGTGAAATGCTGGATCTTCCTGTCCGCGTTACGATCATTTTGCGCGCGGAGCAGAGATGTCTGCTGCTTTCGCAGCTGCATTTGTCGCTGCCCAGTCCCGACCAGGATGACGCGGAATTTTTTCCGCGGCTGTTGGTGGGGGAGAACATCTCCACACTGCGCAGGCTTGCAGACGAGCGCTCCGCAGAGCTGCGGGAGCGCAACCGTGACCTCGATGCCCTGATGAACAATATCCCCGGCGGCGTCATGTGCTGCGACGCCACGGACGAACTGAACCTTCTGCAGTTCAGCGACGGACTTCTGTCAATGTTGGGTTATACACGCGAGGAGCTGGGGACTGTTTTCCATAACCGATTCTCCGAGATGATTTACGAGCCGGATATTGCACCTACATGGGAGGCTGTGCATGCGCAGCTGGAAAAAGGCAATACGAAGCTCATTGAGTACCGGATGGCCTGCAAGGATGGTGGTTTGATTTGGGTGCAGGACAGAGGCCAGCTCATGCGCCGGGAGGATGGGCGAGAGGTATTCTACTGCATTCTGTTGGATATTACTGAAACAAAAAAGGCGCAGGAGGATCTGCGCCTTTCGCTGGAACGCCACCAAATCATTATGGATCAGACCAACGACATTATTTTTGAGTGGCAGGTCAAACAGGATACACTGACTTTCTCGCCCAACTGGGAAAAGAAATTTGGCTATGAGCCGGTGCGGGAAAATGTTCATGCGCGCCTGCTGGACAACCCGCATCTGCATCCTGATGATGCACCACTGCTGCGGCGCAAGCTGTCGGATATTCTGGAAAGAGAACCCTATCAGGAGGCGGAACTTCGCATTCAGAAGCGGGACGGGGGCTATTTGTGGTGCCGTGTGCGTGCGACGCTGCAGAAAGACCGCGCGGGTGAACCGGCCAAAGCGGTGGGCGTGATTTTGGACATCGACGCGGAAAAGCGGGAGGCCCAGCGCATGCGGGAGCGTGCAGAGCGCGACACCTTGACGGGGCTGTATAACAAAGGGACCATGGAAGCCAAGGCAGACCACGCGTTGGGTGCACTGATGCCCGGGGAAAACGCCGTGCTTTTGATGATCGACATTGACAATTTCAAGCAGGTAAATGATTTTTACGGGCATCTGAGCGGTGACGTGATGTTGACGGAGGCCGCACGTATGCTGCAGGATATGTTCCGCGCAAGCGATATTCTGGGACGCATCGGCGGGGACGAATTCACCGTACTGCTGCGTGGTTCCGGGGCGCAGGCCATAGCGGGCCGCAAGGCGCAGGAGGTGTTGGACGCTTTTGCGCGGCTCCTGCCGGCACAGGGCGGCGGGCCAGTTTTTTCCTGCAGTGTTGGCATCGCTCAAGCGCCGCAGGATGGTACCGATTATCTCACGCTTTATAAGAAGGCAGACGCGGCGTTGTACCGAGCCAAAATGCAGGGGAAAAATACCTATGCGTTTTATACCCAGTTGCCGTTGGAAGGGCTGGGAGCGCCTACACAGAGCACCGTGGGACAGACGATTGATTCCGAGCTGGGCACAGGCGTGATGCGCAGCTCGCTGGCGGAGTATGTATTTCACATTCTCTACCAGTCCGACGATGTGGAGAAAGCGATTCCCAGCGTGCTGGAGATCGTAGGGCGGCATGTAGGTGTGAGCCGCGTTTATATTTTTGAAGATTCCGAGGACGGAACATACTGCGATAACACCTTTGAATGGTGCAACGACGGCATTGTGCCGCAGATAGACCAGCTTCAGCATATGCTGGAGGGCGAACTGGCGGATTATTATAAGAATTTTAACGAGGACGGTATTTTTTACTGCCGCGACATCCATGCACTGCCCCCGAATCAGGTGCAGGTTCTGGAGGCGCAAGGCATCAAGTCCATGCTGCAGTGTGTGATCCGCGACGACGGCAAGCCTAGGGGCTACATCGGCTTTGATGAATGCCGGGAAAGCCGATTCTGGACGCAGGAGCAGACGGACCTGCTGTGCATTGTAGCGGAAATCGTGAGCGTATACCTGCTGAAGGCGCGGGCACGCACAAGGCTCACCCATGCGCTGCAGGGCGCGCAGGCGATTTTGGACTCGCAGGACGCATGGCTGTATGTCATCCGAAAAGGAACGTATGAGCTGCTTTACGCCAATAAAAAAACAATGCAGGATGTACCCGGCGCAATGCCCGGCGAGCCTTGTTACCGTGTGTTTTACCGGGCGGACAAGCCGTGCGTGCATTGCCCGCTGGTAAAGCTGGCCCCCGAAGGCCCGGACCGCGTCACCGCGAGACTGTACAGCGAGGTTCTGGACATGGAAGTAACGGCTGTGGGCATGGAAATCCCCTGGGCGGGCGGAGAGGATGCCTATCTGATGGCCTGTGAAAAAGTAAAAACTCAGAAGAAAAAGTGAACTGAAAAACAGAAAAGGTGCCCGGCTGCGGAAAAATAAGCGGCCGGGAATTTTTGCCGGTATTTTTTCACCTGAAAAGTAAAAAAACACTTGCATTTTTTGCTGGGATGGTGTATATTAAATAAGCAGTTTTCGTTCCTCTTTAGCTCAGCCGGTAGAGCATGCGGCTGTTAACCGCAGGGTCGTTGGTTCGAGTCCAACAAGGGGAGCCAAAAGCGCCTAACTGAGAATTCAGTTGGGCGCTTTTTTTTCGAAAAGCGGAGCGAATGTTCATCGGCATTCCAAACGGCCGCCTTTTCTGCGGTATTGGCAGTAAGGCAAAAGGCGAAAGATTTCGCTGACAGAAAAAGCGGGCAAAAAACTGCCAAAAAAGCCAAAAAACACATAGCCGGGAAAAATTGGAAAGAGTATGATCGATACAGAAGAAAAAACAGGAAAGAGGCATTGACATTTCAGCAAAAGCATGTAGAATTTAGATACACAAAAGAATCAGACTGGTCATGGTTGCACGAAAGTGCATGAAAAGGGAATCCGGTGAAAATCCGGGACAGCTCACTCTACTGTAAGGGCTACGAAACGCGGCAAAGTCACTGGGAAACCGGGAAGACACGCGGAATAGGCATGAAGCTCTAAGTCAGGAGACCTGCCATGAACAGAAACAATCTGTCGGTGGGGATAAGATTGGTGTGTTTCGTATTGTCGGATACGATTCATATAAAAGGCGGCCCACATTCGTGGGCCACCTTTGTTTGTTTGGAAAAACAAACGGAAATATACGAAAAAGGAGGGATGGAATGAAAAAGATCGTAATGCTCAACTGCTTGAGGGCAAACTCCGTCTGCACAGGAGCGGCATGTCTTCAGGCTTTCAACGCCAAAACAAAAACCTTTGCGCGCTATGGGGCCGAGCCGCTGGAGCTGGTTGCGTTTTTTCGCTGCAACGGGTGCGATGCACCACAGGACGACGCAGGAATGGAGGAAAAGATCGAGCGGCTTTTACAGCTTCGGCCTGACGCTGCCCATATGGGCGTATGTACCCGGCGCAAAGCAGACGGCACACGCTGTCCCACGATTCAGAAAGTAGCGGACCGGCTTGCTGCAGAGGGTGTCGTTCTGGTGGACGGTACACATTGACGAGCGCGGCGGGGGACTCCACCGTCTGTGCAGAACAGAAGAAAGGAATGAAATAAGCATGAAAAAAATACTGGCAATCGTACTATCCCTGACTTTGGCACTCAGCCTGGCTGCCTGTACGGGGAGCAGGGCGTCCTCGTCTGCCCCGGCTCCCTCCGCAGCGCCGTCGGCCAGTGCCGTCCGGCCTGTAAGCACGGCGTCTGCGAACAGCGAATATTATTATCCCGTGACATTGGAGGTGTACAACAATGCGCGCGAACTTGTGCCGTATACATTTGAGCAATGTCCTGAGCGGACGCTGGTCTATGGAAAAAACAATGTGGAGATCATGCTGGCGCTGGGGCTGGAAGACAAGATTCTGATGACGGCAGACTGCAGCAGCGTTCTGCCGGAGTATGAGGAAGCTTTCGCGGAGCTGGACCGTGTGAAAAACCATCAGGATGTTGGATATTTTGTGAAGGAATACGCCCTCAGTTTGGAGCCGGATATGGTCATCGGATGGTATTCCTTGTTCAACATTGAAGATCGCATGGGTGACGTTGGCTTTTGGCACGAACGCGGCATCGGCACTTATACCAGCATCAACAGCGTGTTGAAGGATGACCAGTCTCTTCAAAATGAATATGCGGATATCCGCAACATTGCAGCGATCTACAACAAGCAGGAAAAGGCAGAGGAGATCATTGCCGAGATAGAGGCGGATGTCGCCAAAGGAAAGCAGGCGGCTGCCGGCAGCGAGCCGCAGAGGATTTTGATCGCGGAAAAGTATGAGGGCGAATATGACATCTACCATGCAAAAAGCTGTGCGGGCGACATTGCCGCGCAGCTGGGGGCAGAGCCCTTGGGCGAAAAAGGCTGGACAGATGAACAGATCGTTGAAGCCAACCCGGAGGCGATCTTCTCCGTGCATGTGAGCTCTGTGACAGACGAGGAGGCCGTGAACCTGTTTCTGGACAATCCCGCACTGGCCAGCGTGGATGCCGTCAAGAACGGGCGTGTATATCCTGTGGAATACGGCCTGGCCTATACGCCCGGTGTCCGCACGGGCCTGACGGTGAAGATGTTCCTGAAAGACCTGTACGGAATCGGGGAATGAAAGCGCCAGGCCGAGCTGCGGAAACAGACGCACCCGGTACCAGCGTCCGGGTGCGTCTGCTTTAAGAAAGCCGGGGAGGAATCGAATCACAAAGGAATTGAAGGCATGAAACAGAAAATGAATTTGAAGAGCGGCATGTTCAACGGGCTGCCGGCTTATGCCTGCGCGCTTCTGCTGCTGGCCGCAGGCTTGGTCCTTTCCGTGCTGTACGCGGTCACAGTCGGCTCCGCGGAGCTATCGGTGGGGGAGGTTTACCGGGTGATCCTGTACGAGCTGTTCCGCTGGGGAGACCCGGAGCAGCTCGACAGCGGAGCGGTACACGATATTGTATGGCTGATCCGCCTGCCGCGCGTTGTATTGGCTGTTTTGGTCGGAATGGGTCTGTCCGTGGTGGGGGCAGTGATGCAGGCCATCGTCAAAAATCCGCTGGCGGATCCGTATGTGCTGGGTATTTCCTCCGGCGCATCGCTGGGCGCTACACTTACGCTCCTGCTGGGCGCAGGACTTTTCGGTGCGGCCGGAGTGGGACTCGGGGCGTTCATCGGTGCGCTGGCGGCCGCATTTTCCGTAATCGCCATTGCCGGCATCGGGGGGCGCATCACTTCGGTAAAGCTGATTTTGGCCGGCGTTGCACTGAGCTCGCTCTGCTCTGCTTTTTCGAACCTGATCGTGTACGTCGCGGATGACCCGAGCCGGTTTATGACGGTGCAGTTCTGGCTGATGGGAAGCCTGGCCGGCGCACAGTGGAGCGGTAATTTTCGTATTCTGTGCGTCGTGCTGCCCTGCACGCTTTTCTTTATTTCCCAGGCGCGGATACTGAACCTGATGCTCATGGGGGATGACACGGCGGTCACGCTGGGGACGGACCTGCAGCCGTACCGGCGGGTATATCTGGTCATCGCTTCGCTGATGGTGGGATTTGTCGTGCACGTGTCGGGCGTGATCGGGTTTGTGGGGCTGATCATCCCGCATACGGTCCGCGGGATATTCGGCGTGGACCATAAAAAGCTGCTGCCGCTTTCCGCGCTGACAGGCAGCGTGTTCCTTGTGTGGGCGGATGTGGCGGCGCGCACGATTCTGCCGCGCACGGAGGTTCCCATCGGAATTTTGATCTCTGTTGTGGGCGCACCCTTTTTTATTTTTCTTATGGTTCGGAAAAATTACAGCTTTGGAGGAAGAGCATGAGCTTTATCACGGCCGAAGGCGTTTCATTTTCATGGGGACAGGCAAGAATCCTGCAAGAGGTTTCCCTGTGTGCGGGAAAGGGAAAATTTGTCGGCGTCATCGGCCCCAACGGAAGCGGCAAAAGCACGCTTCTGAAATGCATCTACCGGGTGCTGCACCAGGACGCAGGCTGCATTTTTCTGGATGGAAAGGAAAATACAAAAATGGGCTATAAGGAAACGGCGCGTTTCCTGGGCGTTGTGGCGCAGCACAACATCTATGATTTCGATTTTTCCGTCCGGGATATCGTGTTGATGGGCCGATCCCCGCACAAAAAAACAATGGAGCAGGACAACGCGGAGGACCGCCGCATCGCCCGGGAGGCACTGGCGCGGGTGGGATTGAGCGGCTTCGAGGAGAGGACATTTGCGGAATTGTCCGGCGGCGAGCAGCAGCGGGTGATCCTTGCGCGGGCATTGGCGCAGCAGACCCGGGCGTTGATCCTGGACGAGCCGACCAACCATCTTGACGTCAAATACCAGCTGCAGCTTTTGAATACGGTAAAGTCACTTGACCTGACGGTGGTGGCGGCTTTTCACGATCTCAATCTGGCGGGGCTGTACTGTGATGAGATATACGTTTTGAAGGATGGACGGGTGCGGGCCGCAGGCGCTCCATGGGAGGTGCTTACAGCGCCGCTGATCGAGGAGGTCTACGGCGTACATGCGGATATCCTTCCTGGAAAAGACGGCAACCCCCGTATAATTTATTACGCAGGCTGACAGTGTGCCGCGTCCGGCCGTTGGAGAAACCGGAAAACGGGCTTCCCGTGCTCTGGGCATTTTGCCGCGGCGCGGCAAAAAAAGGCGCGCACCGCAAAGAAAGCAAAAATAAAACGTCAAATATTGAAGCGGATATCAATTTTTGCAGATGGAAAATTTGAGGACGGCGGTGTAAAATACAACAAATGGACGGCCTGGCTGGTGCAAAGCGGCCGCGTTGCTTCAAGATGCAGCGGCGCGGGACGCTCGAAGCGGGCGGACACCGTTGACAGGGGGAGTTGTGTTTGGCGCGTTCTCACGATATGACGAGCGGTTCCATCTGGCGCAGCCTGCTGGGATTCTCCATACCGATCATGATCTCGAATCTGGTGCAGTCTACCTACAACGCGGTGGACATGCTGTTTGTCGGCCGGTTTACCGGCACGGAAAGCCTGGCTGCGGTTTCTGTGTGCGGGCCGATCCTGAACGTGATGATCATTACTCTGTCGGGCATGTCGGCGGGGGTGCTGGTGGTCATCAGCGGCCTGCTGGGTGCGGGCGATATAAAGCAGGCGCAGGATGCAGCCCACACCAGCGTGGCGCTGTATGCGTTGATGGCTGCTGTTATGACCGTACTGGGGCTTTTGTTTGTGCCGCAGATATTGCGGCTTGTGCAGACTCCGGCCGCCGCGATGCCGGAGGCAAAGCGGTATCTGTATACGGTGTTTGCGGGAACCGTGTTCACCTTTGGATATAACCTGATCGGCGCGCTGCAGCGCGGGCTGGGCAATGCGGCGGCATCCATGTCTTTCGTGATCATTTCCTCGGCGGCGAATATTGCGCTGGACGCGGTGTTCATTGTATGGCTGGGCATGGGCACCTTCGGCGCGGCGCTGGGCACCGTGCTTTCTCAGGTGGCGGCATTCGTCATCGGCACCGTACAGTTCGCAAGGGGCGGAGCGGCGCTGCGCCTTTCGGCAAGGGCAGTGCGCTTCCATAAAAAGCATTTGAAAAATATCCTGCTGTTCGGCGTGCCCACGGCGCTCAACGAGGTCATGGTCAACCTGGCCATGCTCACCGTCAGCGGCGTGGCCAACAGCTTCGGGCTGGCCTCCAGCGCCGCCTATGGAGTGGGCTCGCGGATCAACAGCCTTGCCATTTTTACGGACGGAGCCATGAACCAGACCATGTCGGCTTACGCCTCCCAGAACATAGGGGCCGGCCGGCAGAAGCGGGCGCTGGAGGGGTTGTGGAAAGCAATCATCCTTTCGGCAGGAGCCGCTCTGGGGACATCGCTCCTGGTGCTTGGGTTTGCCTCCGAGTTTTCCGCCTGTTTTGATTCCGACCCTGCAGTCATTGAGCAGTCCGCAGCATTTTTGCGCGTTACGGTGTGGTCTTACCCGCTGTTTGCCACGGTCGGCCCGCTTATCGGGTTCATCCGCGGCACGGGAAATGTGGAGGCGAGCCTTTTGGTGGGGGTCGTCGCGCAGTTGTGCTGCCGCGTTCCGGCGTCGTTCCTGTTCTCCCGGTGGATGGGGTTCCCGGGCGTCGGGGTGGCTGTTCTGGTGGGGCCGCTGGTCAGCGTTTCCATTTATCTTTGGTATATCCTCACGCGCCGCTGGCACAGAGGGCTGGCGCGTGTTGCAAGGCTGTGAGGCGCGTGGAACGCCGCAGCGGAAAAAATGAAAGCCCGGGCCCAGACAGACCGACGAAAAAGGCAAAGAAGCAAAAGAAGCGTCCGGGGAAAAAGCTGGCGGTGGCAAAGCCATGCATCTTTGCGCAGCAAAGTGCAAGCCACGCGGCGAATGCCGCCAAAAAGGGGTGGTGAACCCCTTTTTCATTTAAAATAACCCCGCGCCGTGCGCGGCGAACGGGGCCGCAGGCCCTGTTCGTAGGTAGCTTGGCGCAAAAGCGCAGCTTTTTCGACAAGCTGAGCCCGGCGCTTTCCCAGAAACGGGAAAGCGCCGGGCTTTTGCCGTTATTTCTGCATGGCGCGGTATTGAGTGGGCGTAACGCCTTCATATTTTTTGAATTTGCGGGAAAAATTCGCCTCGTCGGTGTAGCCAACGCGCTCCACAATGGCCTTAACGGGCAAAGCGGTGGCAGCCAGCAGGCGCTTGCTCTCCTCAAAGCGCTTACGGTCGATGTACTGCATCAGGGAAATACCTGTCTTTTCCTTAAAATAACGGGTGAGATAAGAGGGAGAAAAACGCAGGCTCTCGGCAATGGAGGAAAGCGAAAGCGCGGGCGAGGCATAATTTTCCTCCACATAGTCATAAATCGTGCCCAGCAGGCCGACGCTCAGCTGCGCCGAGCGCTGCTCGTACAGGGTATCGGCCAGCAGGATACAGAATTTGTACAGGTCCTGCTGGAGCACTTCCGTGCTCTCGTAACAGTTTTCATACAGCAGGTCCAACATGTTTACCAGCATGGTCTGCTTGTTTTCGGCGCATTCCGGAATCAGCTTGTTCAGGCGTGAAAGCATGTCAAAATAGGCGAGTTTGTAGGAGGGAAGGGTGGCGGCCCGGGTGATATCGGCAAAGAAGCGCCCCACTCCGCGGGAGATGTCCGGGTAGCTGCACGCCTTGACTGCTTGAAGAATATCGTCCGCGCCCGTATAAGAGAGACGCGTGCGCTGGTTGCGGATGTCGGCCACAAATTCCGGCGTAATGGTGGAATTGGCGTGGAAGAGGCGGTACCGGCAGTTGGCGCTCGCCTCCCGGAAGGCATGGGGCAGATCTCCGGCCGCATAGACCGCGCTGCTGATGCCGCAGGAGAGCGACAGCCCGCAGCTGCGGCACAGCGCTTCGCGGATGGCGTCCAGAATGCAGGCGCAGTCTGCGTCCGGCCCGAAGGCAGCGACCGCC
>ERZ791808.1176-NODE-1176-length-21483-cov-3.812208_pt1 | contig 21483 bp, 18 predicted proteins | sample MGYA00510305_ERZ791808 | MGnify/ENA primary metagenome ERZ791808 (study PRJEB30046, sample SAMN00792024) | human gut metagenome | study: EMG produced TPA metagenomics assembly of the A metagenome-wide association study of gut microbiota in type 2... | reverse complement strand
TTATAGAAACAAATAATTAACTGTCCAACTTTTGGGGTGCAGTTCATTTTAGTTGAGAATTGAGAGTTGAGAATTGAGAGTTTTTTTCTTCAAGTAATTTAAGAACTTGGTTCACGGATAACGCTGATTAAGCTGACCGTAACGGATTAATAATCTTAAAAATCCGTCTTCATCCGTGTCTTTCGTGAACCATCGACTTTCTTTAATTGAGAGTTAAAGTTTCTAATTCTCAATTCTCAACTCTCAATTCTCAACTAAAAAAGTGCCTTCACTGTAACCCGTTATTAAATAACGATTTATCTTTAGATGGTGAAGACGTGAAGGCAGGAATAATGTAATTTGAAAATATGCACAAAGAGAAATCTATGCTTTGGGATTGCACTACATCAGGATTTAGAAAATAAAATACCCGTTTGTATAAATGTAACAAACGGGTATTAAGATGAAAATATTTGAGTACGAAACTAATCTTATCGGATGATTCCTCTACTTGAATCTTTGATGAATGAAATAATATATTCTATTTCCGGACTCATTGGAATTTCTTTTTGCACTTCTTCCAATGCTTCGCTGATATTCAGTCCGCTCTGATAAATGATACGATAAGCATTATGAATGTTTTCTATCATTTCGTTGGAGAAACCGCGACGGCGGAGTCCTACAATGTTAATGCCGCAATAAGCGATCGGTTCGCGTCCTGCAATAATATAAGGAGGAATGTCTTTACTGAAGCGTGATCCGCCTTGTATCATAACATAACCACCTACACGGCAGAACTGATGCATCAATACCGAAGCACTGATGATGGCATTATCGTCAATGATAATCTCTCCGGCCATTTTTGTAGAATTTCCCACAATACATCCGTTACCAATTAAGGCATCATGCGCTACATGAACACCTTCCATTAAAAGATTATTGCTGCCTACGATGGTTTTTCCTTTGGCTGCCGTACCTCTGTTGATTGTAACGTTTTCGCGTATCAGGTTATTATCACCAATTTCAGCAGTGGTTTCCTCCCCTCTGAATTTTAAATCCTGAGGGATGGCTCCGATGACAGCTCCGGGAAATATTGTATTCCCATTCCCGATGCGTGAACCATAGAGGATGTTCACATTTGCCATGATCTTGTTGTTATCTCCGATAACTACGTTTTTGTCAATGAAAACAAATGGTGCAATTTCTACATTATTACCTATCTTCGCTTCGGGATGTATATATGCTAAAGGACTTATCATATTTATTTGTTTTTGATAATTTGAGCCATAAATTCGGCTTCACAAGCTACTTTTTCTCCAACGAACACATATCCTTTCATGGTAGAAATACCCCGGCGGATAGGTGCAAGCAACTCAAGACGGAATAACAGTGTATCGCCCGGAACTACTTTCTGACGAAACTTAACGCCGTCTATTTTCATGAAATAGGTGGAATATCTTTCCGGTTCATCTACGGAGTTCAGAACAAGTAAACCTCCTACTTGTGCCATTGCTTCTACTTGCAATACACCCGGCATAACCGGTTCTTGAGGAAAATGTCCTTGGAAGAAAGGTTCGTTTGTAGTGACATTCTTTACACCGACAATGTGGTTCGGACCTATTTCGATGATTTTATCTACTAATAAGAAAGGGTAACGGTGCGGAAGTAGTTCGCGGATACGGTTTATATCCATAACCGGTTCTTCACTACAGTTATATATAGGTGCCTGAATTTCATGCAACCGAATCTCTTTGCGCATTTGACGGGCAAACTTGTTGTTGATGGTGTGTCCCGGACGTGTTGCAATGATTCTTCCTTTAATTGGTCTGCCTATGAGGGCAAGGTCTCCGATGATGTCGAGTAATTTATGGCGTGCAGGTTCATTATCCCATACCAGAGGCTTATGGTTTATATATCCCATTTGATTTGCATTCATGTGCGGAACTCCCATTACGTCAGCTAACTTATCGAAGTTTTCTTGTGACATTTGACGTTCGTAAATAACGATTGCATTATCAAGATCACCACCTTTTATCAGTCCTGCACCTAATAGTGGTTCTATCTCACGTACGAAAACAAAGGTACGGCTTCCGGCTATTTCTTTCGGGAAGTCGTTCATATCTTCTAATGTTGCGAATTGATTTGGAATAATCTTTGAATCATAAGAGATAAGTGCGTTCACACTAAAACTGTCATCCGGTAAGACGATGATGGAAGAACCGGTCTTCTCATCTTTGAATTCTATCTTGGATTTGATGATGTAGTAATCCTTAACGGCTGTTTGTTCTTCGATTCCTACCTTTTCGATTCCTTCTACGTAGTAAATGGCACTTCCGTCTAATATGGGGAATTCCGGTCCGTTTACTTGGATGAGACAGTTGTCGATTCCGGCAGCATAGAGTGCAGCCATTGCGTGCTCTACCGTACTTACTTTGACATCATTCTTTGCAAGTACTGTGCCGCGTGTTGTTTCTACTACATTATCCGCAACCGCATCAATAATCGGTTGCCCTTCAAGGTCTATTCGTTGAATCTTGTATCCGTGATTCTCCGCTGCGGGATTGAATGTAATTGTAATATCAAGTCCAGTGTGAAGACCTTTTCCTCTTAGTGAAAAGCTATCTTTTAGAGTTTTTTGTTTCAACATTGGTAACTTTACTTATTTAATTGTTTCTTTAGTTCTTCAACTTCCTTTTGGAGATTGTTTAAAGTAGTATATATATCGGGTAATTTCTTGAATACGACTGATGAACGTCCAAAGTTCTTTGCATCGATGGCAGGTGAACCTTGAACCGTGTTGTCGGATTTGATACTTCCGGCGATACCGGTTTGTGCTCCTACTGTTACTTTATCTCCGACTTTAATATGTCCGGCAACACCTACTTGTCCGCCAAACATACACCATTGCCCTATCTTGGTAGATCCGGCAACACCTACTTGTGAGGCCATCACCGTGTTCTCTCCAACTTCTACATTATGTGCCACCTGAATAAGATTATCCAGCTTTACACCTTTATGTATTATGGTAGCTCCCATCGTAGCTCTGTCTATACAGGTATTTGCTCCGATTTCTACGTTATCTTCCAAAATAACAATTCCGATTTGAGGGATCTTTTCGTATCCGTCCGGAGTAGGAGCAAAGCCAAATCCGTCTGCACCGATAACACTTCCGGCATGAAGCGTACAGTTATTACCGATTCTGCAATCATGATAAACCGTGGTATTGGGGTATACAACACAATTATTGCCTATCTTTACATGCTCGCCAATAGTGGCATGGGCATGAATCATAACGTCGTTGCCTATTTCAGCGTAATCACCGATGTATGCGAAAGGAGCAATATAAACGTTTTCTCCTATTTTTGCCGTTGAGGCGACATAAGCCAGGGAATCTATTCCTGTTTTTTTCGGTTTACTTTGTTCATACAGAGTAAGTAACTTTGCCAAGCTGTCATAAGCATTTTCAACTTTGATAAGCGTAGCCTTGATCTCCTGTTCGGGAACAAAATCTTTATTTACTAATACAATGCTTGATTGAGTAGTATATATATAAGGTGTATATTTGGGGTTTGATAGAAACGAAATAGCTCCGGGTATTCCTTCTTCTATCTTTGCGAATGTATGCACTGTTGCATTTTCGTTTCCAACGATTTCTCCCTGAATAAATTCCGCGATTTGCTTAGCCGAGAACTCCATATTTTAATAATTGTTGTATAGTTCCTATTTATTGCTTTTATGCTAAATACAAGTTGCAATTATGTTTCTTCAAAACATTAAAGTGCAAATTACGTGTTTTTTTTTTATATTTCCGTGCAGATTAAAAAATATTTCATGTTTTCTACTGTAATCTCTGGTAGCAGAGGTAGTATTTGCGGACTTTCTTGGATAACAAAGAAATGTTGAGCATATCAGATGCTTCCGCTATATTTTTAATACTTCCGTCATTATAGAGAATGTCGATACTGTCATCTGCCGGGTCATACATATTCTTTTCTATTCTTGGTACAGAAACGAAATAGTGTGCATCTTCACGATGAATACCTAAATGGGCAGAGATTATATCTTTTAATTCTTCGATACGTTCGTCGCTTGCCGGCTCGGATGATACTTCTACTTTAAACAGACGCCGGTTTATCATTCCGGAGCTTAATGTAGATAGTATCTTATCGGTATGTGTACTCCATACTTTTAATGAAGTCCAAATGTCATTATCGTCTAATTGAATGAAATTTTCCAGACATTCCGGATTATGATAAAATTCTTCTTTATCTATATTATTGTACAGGAAGAAACGGAAAGCGGGTGATGCGAATAATTCTACTCCTTTGCTGGCTAGTTCTTTAGCACGTAGCAGTGCACTGATGAGCATGCGTTCGTATGCCACAGAGGTTTTATGCAGATATACTTGCCAATACATCAAGCGGCGGGCTGTTAAGAAGTTCTCAATAGAATAAATTCCTTTGGACTCCACTACCAACTGGTCGTCTTTTACATCCAGCATTTGTATGATACGTGCCGAACCGATGTTCCCCTCTGTTACTCCGGTATAGAAGCTGTCTCGTCGAAGATAATCAAGGCGGTCCATATCTAACTGCCCGCTGACTAATTGATGCAGGAACTTTTTCGGATATTCGTCTTTAAAGATTTGGATGGCAAGGTTTAACTGACCGTTCATTTCTTTATTGATGCGTTCCATCAGCATTAGTGAAATATCTTCGTGGGATACACCTTTCACGATGGTATCTTCCAATACATGGGAAAAAGGACCGTGACCGACATCGTGTAGAAGTATGGCGGCCTGAATAGCTTCTGCTTCACTGTCGAAAATGAAGTTGCCCTTTGCCGTAAGATGTTTGATTGCCTCACTCATCAGGTGAAAAGCTCCCAATGAGTGTTGAAAACGGGTATGTTGAGCACCCGGATAGACAACGGAAGATAATCCTACCTGACGGATACGGTTTAATCGTTGCAGAATGGGATGTTTGACAATGTTGTACAATAACCCCGTAGGAATACTGATGAATCCGAAAACGGGGTCATTGATAATCTTTCGTTGGTTAGCCATTCTCTTTCTTATAGTATGTTACGAAGTTGCTCTTCCATTTGAAGTTGCACTTTTTTAGCTTCTTCTCCTGCTGTCTTGGCAAAGTTCTCTGTTTTATCGGCATAAATGATGGCGCGTGAAGAATTGACTATCAGTCCGCAAGTTTCGTTCATTCCATATTTGCAAACTTCTTCTAACGAGCCGCCTTGTGCGCCGATACCCGGTACAAGTAAGAAATGTTTAGGTGCCAATTTACGGATGTCGACAAACATTTTGCCCTGTGTGGCTCCTACCACGTACATCATGTCTTCGTCATTTCCCCAGTATTGTGAAGTCTTTAACACCTTCTCGAACAGGCGTTCACCATCTTTATCCTCTGTCATCTGAAAATCATGAGAACCTTTATTGGATGTCAAAGCAAGCAGAATAACCCATTTCCCTTCGTAAGTAAGGAAAGGAGTAACGCTATCTTCGCCCATATAAGGAGCTACTGTGACAGAGTCGATATTGAGTTCTTCAAAGAAAGTACGTGCATACATAGCAGATGTATTACCAATGTCCCCACGCTTGGCGTCTGCAATAATGAATTGGTCGGGGTAATTTTGCTTGATATAGTTTACAGTTTTTTCAAAAGCTATCCACCCCTTTACACCCATGCTTTCATAAAAGGCGAGGTTGGGCTTATATGCAATGCAATAAGGTGCGGTAGCATCTATGATTGCTTTATTGAAAGCGAAGATAGGATCTTCTTCTTTCAGAAGATGTTCCGGTATTTTTTTGATATCCGTATCCAGTCCTACACAAAGGAATGACTTTTTACGTTTGATATTTTCAAATAATTCTTGTTTGTTCATATCGTTGGGTGATTATTCTATTATTTATAACTCTGTTTCTTTCAGGCGTTCTGCATTTTCTGCTACAATCAAATGGTCGATACAATCTTGTATGTCTCCATCCATAAAAGCAGCCAGATTGTAGATTGTATAGTTGATACGATGGTCGGTAATACGTCCTTGCGGATAATTGTAAGTACGTATCTTTGCCGAACGGTCTCCGGTGCTTACCATCGTTTTACGCTTGCTGGCAATGTCATCAATATATTTTTGGTGTTCTTTATCATATATGAAGGTACGTAGGCGTGAAAGTGCCCGTTCTTTGTTCTTAGGTTGGTCACGCGTTTCGGTACATTCTATCAGTATCTCTTCTACGATACCTGTATTGGGGTTCTTCCAATTGTAACGTAGACGTACACCCGATTCTACCTTATTTACATTCTGACCGCCCGCGCCACCTGAACGGAAAGTATCCCATTTGATTTCCCCTTCATTAATCTCTACATCAAACGGCTCTGCTTCGGGGAGTACAGCCACGGATGCAGCTGAAGTATGTACACGTCCTTGTGTTTCGGTAGCCGGAACACGCTGTACACGGTGAACACCCGATTCATATTTTAGTGTTCCATAGACCTTTTCTCCGGTTACGGAACAAATAATTTCTTTATAACCTCCGGCTGCACCTTCGTTAGCACTGGATACTTCTAATTTCCAACCTTTTATTTCGCAGAACTTTGCGTACATACGGAACAAATCGCCTGCAAAAATAGCTGCTTCATCGCCACCCGTTCCACCACGAATTTCCAGAATGGCGTTACGGTCATCCTGAGGGTCGGCAGGGATAAGCAGCAGTTTGATTTCTTCTTCCAGCTCCGGTAAACGAGTTTGGCTATTGTCCAGTTCTTCTTTTGCCATCTCTTTCATATCGGCATCCGTTTCATTAGCCAGAATATTTTTAGCTTCTTCGATGTTACCAAGAAGTTGTATATATTCTTTGCGGGCCTTCATCAGGTCGTCCAGTTCTTTGTATTCCTTTGTTAGTTTTACATAACGCTTTTGGTCACTGATGACAGACGGGTCTGTAATTAGAGTTGATACTTCTTCAAAACGGCTAACCAAGCCTTCAAGTTTATCTAGTATGTTACTTGCCATATATTCTTAATATCTGAATTCTCCGAATTCGCTCTTGATAATCAATTCCTTTTTATTGCTCTCTTCAATACGCCCGACGATCTGTGCATCGATATTAAATGATTTGGAGATAGCGATAACTTCTTCTGCATATTCCGGTGAGAGATATACTTCCAAACGATGTCCCATGTTGAACACCTTATACATTTCCTCCCAATCCGTCCCGCTTTGTTCTTTGATGGTCTTGAACAATGGAGGAACCGGGAACAGGTTATCTTTTATGACTCTTACGTTGTCTACGAAATGCAGTATTTTAGTTTGAGCACCACCGGAACAGTGGACCATTCCGTGAATATTCGGACGCAATGCATCTAATAGTTTCTTTACCACCGGAGCATAAGTGCGGGTAGGAGAGAGAACCAGTTTCCCGGCATCCAGCGGAGAGCCTTCTACTTTGTCTGTTAACTTCAATGCACCGGAATATACCAATTCTTCAGGAACGGCCTTGTCATGACTTTCAGGATACTTCTCTGCCAGATACTTAGAGAATACATCGTGGCGGGCAGAAGTCAATCCATTACTACCCATACCTCCGTTGTACTCTTTTTCATAAGTAGCCTGTCCGTAAGAGGCCAAACCTACGATAACATCTCCCGGACGGATATTGGCGTTATTGATAACGTCCGAACGTCTCATACGGCAAGTTACCGTACTGTCCACAATAATGGTACGGACTAAATCGCCTACATCAGCTGTTTCACCTCCTGTGGCATAAACGCCTACTCCCATTCCGCGCAATTCGGCAAGCAGCTCATCCGTCCCGTTGATAATGGCAGAGATTACTTCACCCGGAACCAATAGCTTGTTTCTGCCGATAGTGGATGAAACCAGTATATTGTCTACTGCACCTACACAGAGCAGATCATCGATGTTCATTATCAAAGCATCCTGTGCTATGCCCTTCCATACAGATAAATCGCCTGTCTCTTTCCAATAAAGGTAAGCTAAAGACGACTTTGTGCCTGCTCCGTCGGCATGCATAATATTACAATATTCGGGGTCACCACCCAGAATGTCAGGGATTATTTTACAAAAGGCTTGTGGGAATATACCCTTATCAATGTTCTTGATCGCATTGTGCACATCTTCTTTTGACGCTGATACGCCACGCTGCATGTATCTTTGATTGCTCATACGGTTGTTGTAATGATATAATATTCTTGTATTCAGGCAGCAAAGGTACTTCTTTTTTTTTGTACGGACAATATATTCGGGTAATTCCTCTATATAGATTGACTTAAAACGACCACTGATCCTCCATCATAAATGGTTATGATCTTAACCTTTGGATTGCGAAGCTCTTGATAAATTCCACAGTCCCCTCAACTCCCAGCACAGACGAGTCAATGCAAAGATGATACGTGGCGGCAGCTCCCCATGTGTTGTAGCTGTAGTAATTATAGTAGGACGCGCGCTTCTTGTCCACTTTCTCGATGAGGGCCTCGGCATCCTCACGGGTGATGTGGCGACGACTCATGACGCGTTCAATACGATCTTCCAGCGAGGCGGAGATGAATACATTGACGCAACGAGGGTTATCACGTAAGATGTAATCAGCACAACGGCCCACGAACAGGCACGATTTCTCCTCTGCCAATTTGCGGATGACGTCGCTCTGTATCTTGAACAGGGCATCATTACTCAGGCAATTGGAGTAGGGCATTGCACCTTCGGTGACGAAAGGGAAACGCATGCCGAACAAGCCACCGATGAGTCCTTGTGAGGCTTTCTCGTCTGCTTTCTCAAAGAACTCCTTGCAAAGTCCGCTCTCTTGTGAGGCAAGCTCTATCAGCTCCTTATCATAATAGGAGATATTCAGTTCAGTGGCAAGTTTCTCGCCTATCTCGCGTCCGCCGCTTCCTAGTTGGCGACCTATGTTGATGACAAATTTCTCGTTCATATCCTTCTGTTTTAGATTGGTAGATGTGCAAATATATAGATTTATTTGGATACTGCCATCCGGTGAAACTTTTTAAATTGGGCAATGAGCATAATTGCCGCCACGATGGAGGCTGCAAGGTCGGATACCGGCATACTTGCCCATACTCCCCATGCACCGAAGAAATGAGGTAATATCAACAGGCAGGGCAGGAGGAACAGCATCTGCCGTGTCAGTGAGAGGAAGATGGCTTTGCCTGCCATGCCGATGCTCTGGAAGAAATTAGACGTTACCATTTGGAAACCTACGATGGGGAAGAAGATAGTGACGATACGCAGTCCTTCTGCCGAAAGACGTATCAGCTCATCATCCGTTGTGAAGATGGATACGATGATGTCCGGCAGGAACAAGGCAATGAGGAATCCGGTGGTGGTGACTGCCGTTGCTCCGTAGATGGTCAGTTTCAGTACCCGCGTTACTCTCGGATAGAGTTGTGCACCGAAGTTGTATCCCGCTATCGGCTGCATACCCTGGTTGATACCCATCACAATCATTACGACAAGGAACACGAGTCGGTTTACAATACCGAACGCCCCGATGGCGATATCCCCGCCATGCTCTTTCAGTCCCAGATTGATAAGGATGACGATGAAGCACGATGCGAGGTTCATCAGGAAGGGCGACATACCGATGGCAAGTGAGTCCGCTACAATCTTGCGGCGCAGGCGGAAGATGCCTTTGTGGAAATGCAGCAGTTCCCGCTTATCGCCGAACAGGTAGATAAGCCATACCAGTGAGATGATCTGTGCGATAATCGTGGCAATGGCGGCACCCTGTATGCCCCATCCGAAGACGAAGATGAAAAGCGGGTCGAGTGCCGTATTGATAAGCACGGTGGCGATGGTGGCGAACATCGCTTTCTGCGGATGACCGGAGGAACGCAGTACGGAGTTCAACCCCAAGTATAGATGCGTGACGACGTTGCCAAGCAGGATTACCTGCATATAGTCGCGGGCGTATGGCAACGTGGCATCACTTGCGCCGAAGAAGCGCAGGATAGGGTCGAGGAACAGGAGACAGAGGATGGTGAACATCACGCCGATGATAACGTTCAGCACCACCACGTTGCCCAGCACCCGTTGCGCCGTGTCATAGTCTTTCTGTCCGAGCCTGACGGATACAAGTGTTGCCGCACCCACGCCTACCAGTGAGCCGAATGCAGCCGCAAGGTTCATCAGCGGGAAAGTGATGGCAAGTCCCGAGATAGCCATTGTGCCCACTCCATGCCCGATAAAGATACTGTCTACCATGTTGTAGAGTGAGGATGCCGTCATGGCGATGATGGCGGGAATGGCATATTGCATCAATAGTTTGCCGATACGTTCCGTGCCGAGTTCTGTAGGTGTTCGTTGATTAGCCATATATGTATATTTTGATTGGGTTGCAAAGATAGTGATTAATTTCATACATATATGCAAAAAAACAGTAGCCTCTCCTTGCCTGTTAATAAATATTTAATACCTTTGCCATGCTATTAGATTCAAAATAATGATAACGACAAACTATGTGAAAATAATGTGTAATATATTTGGAGGAATGGAATATTCTTCTAAACACACACACACACACACACACACACACACATTCTCGCCTTACATTAATTAATAGTGCGCATGCGCGTAATATAACATTAAATATTTCACCTGCAAGAGGAAGCAACACCCTCTTGCAGGTTTTTTCATGCCCGCTGCCTTGGCTCGACGGACACCTCTCTCCGTTGAAGATATCTTTCATTTATTCACATTTAAAACCATGAAACTATGGCAAAGAAAGTAAAGCCCGGGAAGCTGCGTGGCAACACTACTCCCAATCTGTTAACCGAAGATCCGAATGACTTCATCCTCCAACTTATCGGTGGAATGAAATACGACCTTTCAGACATTATTCAACTCGTGCTCTTGGACGGAGCTACAGTAAAAACCGCACAAGACCTTGAGGAAAGTTTCCGCATGGTGATGGAAAAAGGCATCGAAATGTCCCTGATGGGCAACAACGTCAGCCTCGAATACATCCAGATGCGCGCCTCCGTGAGCGGAGTGTTCAACTCCTCTACCGAGACTTTTACCCGCCCCAAGCATGAGGTAAACCCTGTGCTCACTGCCGGACAGGCATATTTGGACGCGGCGCACAACACCCTCGTGGAGAATATGGGCCCGGCGCAGAACAACATTATCTCCGAAGTGGTGAACCGCACCACTAAATCCGTGAACAAGGACATCAGCTCCGGCGGCGTCTTGGAATTGCACGGCAAGGGACTCAAAGTGACAGGCAGCGAGATGTACCCCGCCCACGTCTATATCTGCGACGCCGCAACGGGCACCATCGCCAAGAACATCATCGAGGAAGACCTGCTCGCGAATCTCCCCACGCAAGTCATGTTTCAAGTGCCCGCAGGGCTGGAAACAGGTAAGAAGTACATCGTGAAGATATCTACGCAGGCTACGGGCACCTCTACCAAGTTGTTGAAAACACCTCGACTCATTGTAAGTGACATTGTACTGACATGCGTATAAACCCTTTTTTGTTCGTGTTGACACGAACGTACGTGTTCGTGGTATAGCGAACGTATGCGTTTGTGGTGGTACGAACGTATGTGTTCGTGGTATAACGAACCGATACGTTTCGGTAGGCCAAACTAAAAGAGGAGTGATTAATTAAAGAACGATAAACCATGAATATAACCGAAGTCAATAACAATGAATACACACATCCGGCGGCCGAACGGCTATGGCAGATGCTGAAAGACCGTCAGGTAAAAGACCTGTTCTTCTTTCATCACTGCCGTGTAGGTATGTACACGCTGGAATTTTATTGCCCCGCCGTTTATCTCGCTGTGGAGCTCTATAACGAGACCGACAGTTCCGACATCCCCGATGCCGAGCGCGAGGAGTATCTCGAAGACTGCTACGGCATCCGGATCATACGCTTCGGCCGGCAGGAGGTGCTGGATGAACCTTCCCATGTACAGAACGAGATTGTACGACAGGTAGAGGGGCGGATGTTCTGCGAAGAAGAGCCCAAACCCCATTCTTAGGGGAAAAAGAGAAGAAAGAAAACAGGGGTGACGAGTACCCCTGATTATTAATAAATATATAATAAAAACTAACAAAAAAATGAGTATGAAAACAAAGCAATTACTAATTGCAGCCCTGCTCGCCACAGGAATGACGGCGCAGGCACAGAATGAACCGCTCGACCTGAGCACTGTCACCGCAGAACACATCGAATTAACTTGCACGGCAGACGGATGGACATTTGCCCCCATAGGCGGCACGGCAACCCCGTTCGACGGCGTCATCAAGGGAGGCAGCAAGGATGCGCCCCTCAACTTCAACGCCTCCGTCATCATCCGTAACCAGACTGCGAATGAAGCCGTGCTTACATTCGACAACGCCAACCTGAACATGAGCAGCGGGGTGGGCTTCATGACGAACGGAACTGATGGCAAGGTAACCATCAACCTGAAGGATGCGCGGATGGAGAGCAGCAACAATACCGGCTTGATCTACTCAGCTGTATCCTGCTGTCCCATCGGCGTCAAAGTAGACGAGAGCAGCGACGGTCCCAGCAAGTTGATAGGTATCGACCAATGCTGTCCCATCAGTTTCGCGGACGTTGACCTGATTGTGGACGGTGGCACGAAAGGGCTGGAGATAGAAGCTGTCAGAGCCTGCATCAACAACGTTGAGAACCACATGACCATAACAGGTAAGGTCACAGCGAAGAGCGGCAACAGTTCCACCATATCAAGTTACAACAGCACCGGTTTGACCATCGGCGAGGAGGTGGTAATAGCTTCCGGATACCAGAATGCAATCAGTATTGGTGCGGAAGGCGTAGCCCTCAATCCCCTTTTCCACTGGAAATACAAGACAGCCCCCGTAGCCGGCAAGCTCGTCATCAAGGCAGACGGTGTGGAGAAAGCCACCTTCACCACCGATGGTAAGTTGAAATCATTCGGCATCGGCGGCGTTATCGGCAAGGAGTACACCGTGTACTACACCCCCGATGGTGGTACGGAGAAAGCACAGCAGGACGCTGACGGCACAACTGCCTTCAAGGCAGACGCCAACGGTTTGATGGAATACAGCGGCATGATGGAAAGCACCGGCGTTGGCGCACTCAACCTGAGCACCCTCACCGGAGACGCCATCCTGACCTGCACAGACGGCAAATGGAAATATGTCCTCGATGAAGACGGAGCAACGGAACTCCCCTTTAGCGGCGTCATCAAGGGAGGCAGCAAGGACACCGAGCTAGCCTTCGAGCATGGGCTTTTGATAAGGAAGAGAGTGAACGGTGCGAGCGTCCTCACGTTCGACAACGTCAACCTCAAGCTCAGCAATCCTATCAAATTCCAGACAGATGCGACCGTAGACCTGCTCACCGTCAACCTCAAGGACAGCAAGATTACAGGCAAAGGCTTCTCACCCAATGCAGGCGCAGCCTGCGGCCCCATCCTGATACAGGCAGACCCCAGCAGCACTACGGCATCCACAATAGATACCGGTGAAGACAGCAATGCCATCGGTCTTGCAGGCACACCGCTCACCCTCGACGGCGGCACGGCAGGGCTCACCCTGATTGGTCGGCAAGCAGTCGCCGTAGGCGCGGGCAAGGTAGAGCTAAAGGGTAAGTTAGCCCTCATAGGCACCTCCCAGATGGGCTTGACCATGAACCAGCCATGCACCGACCTCAGCATAGCCGAAGGCGTCACCATCTCCGGCAAGGACGGCATCTGCGGGCAAGCCACATGGACATCCGCCGCTTTGCAGTGGAAGTACATCAACGCCCCCGCAGCCGGCGGCACGGTAGAAGTGAAGTCCGGCAACGATGTAATCGCCACCTTCACGACGGACGGTAACCGGAGATACTTCGGTATAGGAGCCGCCCTCAACAAGGAGTACGCCGTATGGTACGCCCCCGCAGGCGGCACTGCCACCCAGCAGCAGGACAACACCGGTACATCCGTTTTCAAGGCAACCGCTAACGGCTTGCTTGCCATGGAAGGCATGGAAGATATTGCACCGGACGGTATCCAAAACACGGAAGCCACTGCTATCCCGGCCATCAGCTATGTATACAGTGTAGACGGACGTTTGGTAAAGACCGTTCCTGCTGCTGAATACAGCACATTGAAGAATGGTTTGGACAGAGGCATCTATATCGTGAACGGTGAGAAGATGGCGGTTGAATAACCGAGTCGGCTGATACAATCTGAAATGCAAATGACGCAAATGGCATGAGGGCGATGACCCTTGCCATTTGCGTCATTTCGTATATTGTAGAGGGTGGTTGAGGGAAATTAGAACAGGTGATTATGTTTCCCTTGTTCCACTTCGGCAATGATATTGCGCAAGCCAATGATACTTCTCCACGCTATTTGCGGATAGGAAGCAAACAGTGCACCTTTAGTCATGTTATCTATATTCTTGGTGGTTTCCCCTATGGTTTGCAAGCGCATACAGGTAGCGTCGAATATATCCATACCTTCCGGCGAACAAAGAAATTGGTTGTAATCCGTTATGTGGCTTGTCCTGTTTATAGCCAACTCCGTTCTCATCTCGATGAAGCGGAGCATATCTGTTACATCTTCTTTATATATAGATTGCATCTTGTTCTATTTTACGGCGGAATAATGAGCGCATGATTCCGGTGAGTGGTACTAAGTCTACTTTAACATGAAACAACTCTTCTAGCTTTTCCTTTATCTCCATCCTGACGAAATAGTCGGGCTCTTTTAGCTCGATACATATGTCGACATCGCTACCTTCCGTTTGTTCTCCGCGTGCTACGGAACCAAACAGACCAAGTCTCTCAATACCGTATTTGTCGGCATATCGAGCTTTGAATTCGCTTAGTATGACAATGATTTCAGCTGTTGTTTTCATAAGGCAATGTTCTTTCAATACTGCTTTATCTGCAAATATAAATAAAACCCCTTAATCCCCCTTCCCTTCGTATGTTAATTCTTCCTACTACCCTTTCCATTCTACCCATAACTTCCTATCTTTGCCGACATGAAAGAAGCAGCAACAAACAACAAGCGCGTATTGGTCGGCATGAGCGGGGGAATAGACAGTTCTGCCACCTGTCTGATGTTACAGGAACAGGGTTACGAGGTGGTAGGTGTTACCATGCAGACGTGGGATTCCCCGTCTAAGTTCACCTCACCGGAACAGGAATATCCCGACTATATCATGGAGGCACGCACACTTGCCTCTCGGTTGGGAATACCGCATTATGTGGCAGATGAGCGCGAGGGGTTTAAGAAGCAGATTGTGGGCTATTTCATGAACGAATATTTGCAAGGGCGCACGCCGAATCCATGTGTGATGTGTAATCCACTGTTCAAATTCCGTGTGCTCACCGAGTGGGCGGACAAGCTGGACTGCCCCTATATTTCTACCGGACACTACTCACGTATCGAGCAACGCGATGGGTTTTACTATATCGTGGCGGGTGACGATCCGTTGAAAGACCAATCTTACTTCCTCTGGCGGTTGGGACAAGAAGTGCTGAGTCGCTGCGTCTTCCCGTTGGGCGGATACACCAAGCCGCAAGTGCGTGCCTACCTTTTGGAGAAGGGCTTCGAGGCTAAATCGAAGGAAGGTGAGAGCATGGAGGTATGCTTCATCGAGGGTGATTACCGTGACTTCCTTCGCGAGCAGATGCCGGACATCGACAGCCGCATTGGTCGGGGGTGGTTCGTCAATGCCGAAGGTGTCAAGCTGGGAGAGCACAAGGGCTTCCCGTATTACACCATCGGGCAGCGCAAGGGACTGGAAATAGCACTCGGGCACCCTGCTTACGTGTTGAAGATCAATCCGCAGAAGAATACCGTCATGCTGGGAGAAGCCGAACAGTTGAAGGCGGAATATATGTTGACGGAGGATGCCTGCATGGCAAATCCGCAGGAATTGTTCACCACCGAAAATCTCTCCGTACGCATCCGTTACCGCAGCAAACCTATCCCGTGTGAAGTCCGTACGTTGGATGACGGCCGGCTGTTGGTACACTTTCTGGACGAGGCTTCTTCCATTACTCCGGGACAGTCAGCCGTCTTCTACGACGGACGGCGGGTGATAGGAGGGGCATTTATCGCTTCGCAACGGGGCATTGGAATGTACATAAATGAATAAAACCATGAATAAACGATCATTAACTCTCACTTTGTGCATTGCACTGACATTGCCGTCGGTAGCACAGCATACCTATAAATATCGGGTCAGCCTGACGGATAAACAAGCAACGGAGTATTCGTTGGATAAACCCGAACAGTATCTCTCACATAAAGCACTCGACCGCCGTGCCCGGCAGGGATTGAAGGTGGATTCTACCGATCTGCCCGTATGCCGGACGTATGTAGACGCTATCCGCAGGCAGGGTGTGGATGTGGTGACTACGAGCAAGTGGCAGAATACCGTCACGGTGCAACTCTCGGATACGGCGTTGATGGACGAGATTGCCCGCCTGCCCTTCGTCAAGATGACGGAAAAGGTGTGGACTTTGCCCGATTCCATCCCCGCCCGTAACAAGGAACGTAAGAGGGAGGTAGAGAATAAGTTGGAGAAGACCGATAACTACTATGGCCCTGCCTACCGCCAGATAGCTATCCATCACGGTGACAGCCTTCACGAGGCAGGCTTCAAAGGCAAAGGTATGACGATTGCCGTTATTGATGCCGGTTTCTACAATGCCGATGAGATAAAGGCACTGAAAAAGGTGAAGTTACTGGGTACGAGAGATTTTGTGAACCCCTATTCGGATATCTACGAAGAGAACAATCACGGTATGAAAGTGCTCTCCTGCATGGCTGCCAACAAGCCTTACGTGGTAGTGGGTACAGCTCCCGAAGCCTCTTATTGGCTGCTCCGCAGTGAGGACAATGACAGCGAGCACCTCGTGGAGCAAGACTATTGGGCGGCGGCCGTGGAGTTTGCAGATAGCGTGGGTGCGGATGTCATCAACACCTCGCTCGGTTATCGTGCTTTCGACGACAAGAGTAAGAACTATACCTATCAGGATCTTACCGGTCATTATGCCTTGATGAGCCGTGAAGCAGCGATGGCAGCCGATAAGGGAATGGTAGTCGTATGCAGTGCCGGCAATGAGGGGCAGAAGACCTGGAAGAAGATTACACCGCCTGCCGATGCCGAGAACGTATTGACGGTAGGTGCGATGGATGCATCGGGCATGAACGCCGTTTTCTCCTCCGTAGGCTATACGACGGATGGACGGGTGAAGCCGGATGTGATGGCGGTGGGTTTTGCTTCAACCGTGTTGGGTACGGACGGGAATGTGAGTACGGCGAACGGTACTTCCTTTGCTTCCCCCACGATGTGCGGCTTGGTAGCATGCCTCTGGCAAGCCTGTCCGCAGCTGACCGCCAAAGAGCTGATAGAATTGGTGAAGTCTTCTGCCGACCGATTCGACCATCCGGACAACGTCTTTGGTTACGGCATTCCGGATATGTGGAAAGCATATAAGACAGTGAAGAAATGATTTAGGCATGGATAGCATGGGGTAATAAGATCGAGGTTCGCGGATGACGCTGATGAAACGGATGAAGACGGATTTAATTTGTTCATCCGTTCTAATCCGCCCGATCTGTGTCATCCGCGAACCTCGATCTTATATACTTCCTGTGTAATCCGTGCCAAACAAATAATAGCCTATGAATAGACTTGATAACTCCCCTCAGACGCCGGAAAGTGCCGGTATCTCTCTCTACGAACTCAACAACCGCGTCCGTCAGGTGCTCTGCGGAGGTATGTCCGGCGAGTATTGGGTGCAGGCTGAACTGAGCGATGTGCGTAGCAACGCCACCGGACACTGTTATCTGGAGTTCATACAGAAAGACCCGCGAAGCAACAACCTCATAGCAAAGGCACGCGGCACTATCTGGGCAAATGTATTCCGCCTGCTGAAACCCTACTTCGAACGGGAGACAGGACAGGCATTCGTGTCCGGCATCAAAGTATTGATGAAGGTGACGGTGGAGTTCCACGAACTCTACGGTTATAGCCTGACGGTGATTGATATAGACCCCTCTTATACATTGGGCGACATGGCACGCCGTCGGCGGGAAATCCTGATGCAACTGGAGGAGGAGGGTGTGCTCACCCTGAACAAGGAACTGGAACTGCCGATGCTTGCACAACGCATAGCTGTTATTTCTTCGGCTACGGCAGCCGGATATGGTGACTTCTGCAATCAGTTGCAGGGCAATCCCTATGGCTTTGCTTTCCATACCCGCCTGTTTCCCGCTATCATGCAGGGCGAACGGGTAGAAGAGAGTGTCATTGCCGCCCTCGATGCCATCAATGCCGAACGTGATTGTTGGGATGCTGTCGTTATCATTCGTGGAGGCGGTGCTACGTCCGACCTCTCCGGCTTCGACACCTATATGCTTGCTGCCAACTGCGCACAGTTCCCACTGCCTATTATAACAGGCATCGGGCATGAACGGGATGATACGGTGATAGACAGCGTGGCGCATACCCGCGTCAAGACTCCCACCGCCGCTGCCGAGTTCCTGATAAACCATCTGCGGGAGACAGCAGACCGGTTAGAGGAATATAGTAATGCCGTGGCCTATTATGTCGACCGTCGCATGGAGTTGGAACATACTCGTTTGGAACGTCTTGCGGCAAAGTTGCCTTCTATTGTGGGTATGATCGGCTTGCGTGAGACCCATCGTTTGTCCGTTATGGAACAACGTCTACATACCGCCCTTGCCAATCGCCTCACCCATGAGCAACATCGTCTCGACCTCTTATCCCAACAGGTTCGCAGTGCTTCGCCCGAGCATCTCCTGAAACGTGGTTACAGCATTACCCTCAAAGATGGGAAAGCGGTAACCGACCCTGCACAAGTGCAACAAGGGGATGAGTTGACTGTCCGTGTGTGGAAAGGGGAGATCTCTGTAGTGTCCAAAGTCAAAGCATCCAAGTTTCCCCGCTTGAGCGGGGATTAAGGGGTGTGTGAGGGTCTTAGACCCTTCCGTTTCGCCAAGCGGTGAGGAGAAGATTCACACACCCCCTGCCCCCGCTCAAGCGGGGGTATTGAGATAGTTTTTATACAGTCTCGATAAGGAGGGGAGAAGTAAGATATGTAAGATGATTAGCTAAGACACCTCTCCAACCCCCTTCAGGAACTCCTCCAGCTTCACCTCTTTCTCCAACCCCATACGTTTCCTCATTCTACTGCGAGCTTTATTCACACTTGCCTTTGTGATACCGAGCGTAAGGGCTATCTTCTCGTTGCTCAGTTCAAGCAAGAGGAGCATGGCTACCAACTCATCGGTACGGGTGAGGTCGGGGCAGATGCGGCGCAGGGCGGGCAGGTAGCCCGGATAAAAGGCGGCGAACGAATGGCGGAAGTCTGCCTCTTTGTCGGTATTGAACAAGTGGGTGTTGATGGCGGCGCGCATGTCGGTTGTCGTTTGCGGGTTGGATACCATTATCAGTTCATGGGCTAGGGAGTTATTGTGGTGGTGCAGTTGCCGGTGGGCATTGAGCAGGGAACTGATTTGCGAGAGGTGCACTTCGCTGATACGGCGATGATAGCGTTGGCGTTGCCGCATATAAATCACTACGGATAGCAGCAGTGCGGCAAGTAGCCCCACCAATGTCCAGGTGTAGAGCAGCGTGCGCTGTTTTAACTGTACCTCGGCGGTGAGCAGCTCGTTCTCGCGCACCTTGCGCCCCGTTTCGTAGCGGATGTTGGCGGCGATGACGGAACGTTGACGGTCTTCACGGAACAGGCTGTCACGCAGGAGGCGGTAGGTGGGGTAGAGTTGCCCCATGCGGGTATACCGCCCCGTTTCGGCATAGGCGTTCAGCAGCAGGTCGGTGACGTTTGCTTCGTTCACCGGGTCGTTCAGGACGATGTAGCGGCGGCGGGCTTCCTCCAGATAGGGGATGCTTTCCGCCTTGCGTGAGGGGGTGTGGTACAACGCCATACCGCAGACGTGAAACAGGCGGGGCAGTTGCCGCACGGTAACCATTGCACTGTCTGCCAGATAGGCTTGCGTGGTACGGATATAGTGCGCCGCCGAGTCGGGATAGGCGTCCAGCAGGATACCCGTGCGTTGCAGGGCGATGATGGTCTGGTACTTGCGCTGTTGCGGTTGCCGCCCGATGACGGCGAGAGCACTGTCCAGACAGACGAAGCATGAGTCCGGTTGTCCTGCCTCCCTGAAACATTCGGCACGCATACGGTAAAGGTCGAGCAGGAAGTTGTCGCTCGCCTCGCGGGCAAAACGGAGGGCGATGGCGTTGGCTTCGAGTGCTTTGTCGCACAGACCGAGTATGCCGTAGAGCGCGGTAAGGTTGCCGTAAGCATGTATCACATTGTCCAACAGGGATTCGGAGGCGGCGGAGAGACTGCCGTCGGCGTTGCGGGCAAGGGTGAAGCAGGGTTCGGATGTGGCGGCGTTGGCAGCGAAGGCAGAGGATGTGGCGGCGGCGGACTGCTTGCGCCCCAGCTCTGTGTAGTAGTCTATCGCCCGTTGGATGTAGCGCATCGCCTCCTCATACCGCCCTGCCAATTGGTAGAAGTAGCTCATGCGGGAGTACAGGCTCCCTTCATTCTTGTACACTCCTCCGCGTTCACGGGCTGCCACTGCACGCTCTTGCAGGCGGATGGCGGTGTCTGTCGCGGGGCAGCAGAAGATGGCGGTCCATGCCATCATGTGATAGACGGATACGGCGCGTGTGTCGTCCGCCATGACGGGCATCGCCGCCAATGCCTGCGCCATGCTGTCCGCTATGGTTGTGTCATCCGCCATCATGTGGAGCTGTGCGCATAGTGTGAGCAATTCCGGTCGCATCACGTCGCGGTAGAAAGCGTGGTCGGAGTGTAGCAAGCTGTCCGGCAGGCGCACTGCCTCGCGGAAGATGTCCGTTGCGCCGTTGCTCTCGCGTTGCTTCAGTATCGCGCAATTATAGTAGTACGTCATGATACGCCCCATATAGATGGCGATGGAGTCCGCCTCACCGGACGGATGTTCCGGCAGGCTGCGCATCAGCCCGGAGTAGAGGGTGCGCACGGAGTCGTAGCCTACTTCGCCGGACAGTTGGCTGAAGTGACTGCTATAATAACGTAAACTTTCCTTCAGGTTTTCGGTTGTGGGTATGGACTGCCTTCTGCAGCCGGCAGTAAAAAGCAGCATTAGTATAGCTAAAGTAGTAATAACCTGTTTTTTATGTGTTCTCATAATTGTGTCCGTTGTTATGACCTCAGTTGTTTTTTTTACCCTGCAAATATAGTTGTTTTCCGCATATATAAGGCAAATTGTCCATCGAATTGTCCATCGGTAATTCTTGTATCACGGCGAATACTGATATATATTTGTCATGAAAATGTTACGCAATCGTTTGATAAGCCCGTGCATTTCCTTATCTTTGCGATTGCCTCCGCTGTGGTGGAGGCGATAACGTATGGAAACGGAAAGCGTTTAGGAATATCATCTCGCATCAGCCGAACTTCGC
>ERZ791808.1166-NODE-1166-length-21611-cov-11.430970_pt1 | contig 21611 bp, 19 predicted proteins | sample MGYA00510305_ERZ791808 | MGnify/ENA primary metagenome ERZ791808 (study PRJEB30046, sample SAMN00792024) | human gut metagenome | study: EMG produced TPA metagenomics assembly of the A metagenome-wide association study of gut microbiota in type 2... | reverse complement strand
CCGGTGACCGGCCGCCTGCTGCGGCACCTGCCGTACACTCTGGCGGCGCTGCTCTTTAGTGCCTTTTATAATGTGGCGGACACGTTGTTTGTCAGCCACGGGGTAGGCGACCTGGCGGCTGCGGGTATCAGCGTGGTCTTTCCCCTGACGGTTTTGCAGGGTGCTATTGCCCAAATGGTTGGCGCCGGTGCCGGGGCGCTGGTGTCGCCCTGTTTGGGGCAAAAGGACTACCGGGCGGCAGGCCGGGTTACAAAAAGCGCCATGGCGTTCTTTTACACCACAGCGCTGGGGATTACCTGCGTGTGCTTGTTGTTTCGCACGCCGCTGCTGCGGCTGTTCGGTGCCACGGCAGAGATCTTGCCTTATGCCCGCACCTATTTTACCATTTTGGCGGCGGGCAATGTGTTCTCCACCGGGTTTTCGTCTATTATACGGGCGGAGGGGCGTATGGATTACAGCCTTTGGATCTGGCTGTTGCCGACCGGGGTGAATTTGCTGCTGGATTGGTTGCTGATCTATCGGCTGCACCTGGGCATTGCCGGTGCGGCCTGGGCCACGGTGATCGCCCAGGCGGCGAGCTTTTGTATGAGCGTATTGTTTTTCACCCGGTTTTCCTGCCAGCAATTCCGTGGCAGCGGGCGGATCGCGCCACCGTGGGGCGGATCTTGACTCTGGGGCTGCCCACCTTGGTGCAAATGGGCAGTCTGTCTGTCGTGCTGGTGGTGATGAACGGTTTGTTAGCCCCTCTGGCAGGTACGGTGGGTGTGGCGGCCTTTGGCTATGTGAGTCGGTTGGCGGAATTTGCCTTGGCACCGTTCTCCGCTCTTTGCTTGGCAGCAGCGCCGATCATCGGCAGCAGCTACGGCGCCGGTTTGCATAGCCGGGTACGCCAAACGGTGGTGCGCACGGTGCAGCTGGGACTGGTGTATGCGGTGGTTGCTGTGGCAGTGTGTTATGCTTTGAGCGGGGCGCTGCTGGGTATTTTTACCCGCGATCCGGCGATCGTGCAATTTGGTATCTACTGCTTGCGGCGGTTGGCACCGGCTCTTTTGTTCTTGCCGCCGGTACTGACGGTGAGTGCCTATTTCCAGTCGGTAAACCGAGCCAAATCGGCGCTGGTTACTGCCGGTGCGCTGCCGTTGTGCCTGTGCGTGGGTGCGTGCCTGGCGGCACCCATGGGCACCGGGGCTGTTTGGTGGGCTGTGCCCATTGCCACCGCCGTTTGCGCCGTATTTTGCGGGGCGCTTTATATTCGGCAGGCAGGGAAAAGGAAGCGTCGGGCTTTGTAGGTGGTGTGATGTTGTTTGTAATTTTCGGTAAGGGCGGCAGATTGCCGCCCGTACGGTTTTGGGTAGACAAAATAAAAAGGAACGGCATTGCCGTTCCTTTTTCATTATTTATCTATACCTAAGAGAATGTCTACTGCATTTTGCAGATTTGGTTTTTCTCTGTAAGCGGTAATGACTTGGCGCTCGTGCTCGGTCAAGTTTTGTTCCGGTGTCGGCAAATCTAACAATTCGCTGGGTGAAACCTCCAGCGCACGGCACAGCTTGGCCAAAATATCTGCGTTTGGGCGACAGGCGCCTTGCTCCCAGTTGGACAGGCGACCGCTGCTGATATGCAAACGGTTGGCCAATTCGACTTGCGTTAGGCCGCGTGCCTCACGGAACTGGCGAATTCTGGCACCGATTTCATACTTCAAGACCATCACCTCTGTATTGATTATACACAACAAAATTGAAAATTCAACACCGTTTTAAAGAAATATTGTAATTAAATGTTGACAATAAAGAAAGTCTTTATTATAATTGTATTGACTACAGAAATTCTTTAGAATGGTGATGGATATGTGCGTTTATGAACGAGTGCGATTATATCTGCGCAAAAATCATATCCATCTGCACACCATTGCCAAGCAAAGCGGCATGTCCGGGGTGGCGTTTTATGCAATGCTGCACGGTTGTCGCCCTTTGTATGCGGACGAATTGCGAGCCATTTGTTTGGCACTGCAGGTGCCGCCGGAGACTTTTATAGAAGGTTGGCAGTCAAGAATAGAAAGTTGGAGGGAAAGAGAATGAGCGATCAGGTACAAGACTTGAAGAAAGCGCTGAATTTAGAAGTGTTTATCCGGGACAAAAAGGACGAACTGAACCGGCTGGAGCGGGAGCAATTCAAACAAAAGCCGGAGCCCCCGCAGCACCAAACGATCCAACCGGCGTATCCGGAGAAACCAAAGCCGGATTATGGATATTATTTGCGGCACTATAACACGAAAGCGACTCGGGTACTGAAAATATATCATGTAAAAAATGTATCATCGGCGATTTTGGTATGGTTTGTTATTCAAATTATGCTCTCTGTCGTTAACTTTATTGCCAATCGTATTCCAATTGAGACGGTTAGTCATATCGTAAATGGAATTGCTTATTTAGTCGATTTGGCACTGATTATACCGCTTCTGATTTTCTTCTTTTCCAGTCGATTTGATTACAGAAAGAAAAAGGAAGATGTGCGCAGCGCTATGGCGGCGGAACAGCCGGACTATGTGGCGGCTTGCAAGGCGGCAGATGAACAGGCTGCCCGGGCTCAGCAAGAAGAAGACGCACGATATGCGGCGGCAAAGAAAAAATACGAAGAAGAAACTATGCCCCAGTATGCGCAGGCGCTGGATGCTTGGACAAAACGCAAGAATGCTGAACTGATTAAAGGGCAACAAGAACTGGATGCGGCGGTACAGCAGCTAATGGCTCATTATGAGCAGACCAAAATACTGCCTCTGTCTTACCGGCGTATTGATGCTATGCAGCACATTTATGATACCGTTTCTACATCCAACTGCACTATTCAGCAGGCCATTGACCTGTACGATCGGCAGGAGCAGTACAAACTGGAGCAGCAGCGACTGTATCAGCAGGAAGAGGCTAATGAGTTGCAGCGAGAGGCCAACGCACAAGCCGCGGAACAGGCCAGACTGATGGAAGAGCAAAACGATATTGCAGATCGTGCCAGAAAAGAGGCCAATATTGCCGCAGTGGTCGGAGCCGTGCAGCGCCACAGTATCAATAAGAAGCTGAAGGAAGTAAGTGATTCAAAGAAGTAAGTAATCCAAAGAAGATAAAATAGAAAATTCCCGAGCTGCTGCCCGGGGATTTTTCTGTTTGGCTGTATTTAGCACATCGGATGGATTGGACGGCGGATGCTGTTTTTGGAGCTTTCAAAACAAAAAGCGCCCCTTGCAACAAGGGGCGCCAAAGGGTTTGAATTATTCTTTTTCTTTCTGTTCTTTCCGGGGCAAAATGTCCTCTCGGGCAGGGGTGAAGAATTCCAGCCAGCGGGTATCCCGGTAGACCCGGCAAAAGGCGTGGGGCACGTTGCCGGGCACCTGCACAATGTCGCCGGCGTGCATACGGTGCACTTCGTCACCTACCTGTATATCAATCTCGCCCTCCAGTAGGTAATCCACCTGGGTGTGGGGATGGCTGTGGGGCGGCTGGGCAGTGCCGGCCTTGCACTCCATTAAGACGAACATATAGTTTTTGTCGCTGCACAGCAGCTTGCGCCGGGCGGTGGGCATCAGCTGTTCCCAGGGCAGATCCTGGTACGGGTTCAGTTGCATAGGAATATCCCCTTTTCATTATGATAACTTCACTATACACCCGGGCAGGCATTTATGCAAGAAAAAAGGTGTTGACTTTAACGCTTTTATGTGCTAAACTAAAATCATCATAAATTTACCGAGAAAAGGGGTTATTACAATGAATAAGGTTGTGAAGAAGATCGCTGCCGTGGCGCTGTCCGGGCTGCTGGTGGCTTCTGTATTTGCCGGTTGTTCCGGCGGCAGTGCCAAGGACACTTATACCGTAGGTATCTGCCAGTCCATGCAGCATCCGGCACTGGACAAGGCTACCGAGGGCTTTAAGAAGGCGCTGACGGACAAGCTGGGCGACAAGGTGACTTTCAAAGAGCAGAACGCCTCCGGCGATTCCACCCTGTGCTCCACCATTGTTAACCAGTATGTATCTCAGAATGTGGACCTGATCATGGCCAACGCTACGGACGCACTGGTGGCTGCCCGCACGGCAACCAACACCATTCCGATTGTGGGTACCTCCATCACCAGCTACGGTGTAGCTCTGAGTCTGAAGGATGAAACTGCCACCAAGACCGGGATCAATGTGACCGGTACCGCCGACCTGGCGCCGCTGGATAAGCAGGCCGCCATGGTTAAAGAGTGGGTGCCGGATGCCAAGAAAGTGGGTATTCTGTACTGCTCTGCGGAGAAAAACTCCAAGTACCAGGCTACCGTTGTGGGCGCAAAGCTGAAGGAAATGGGCCTGGAAGTGAAGGAATACACCGCTGCGGACTCTAACGAGATCGCTTCTGTGACCAAGCTGGCTTGCCAGAACAGCGATGTGCTGTATGTTCCCACAGACAACACCATGGCCTCCAGCGCCAAGACCATTGACAACATTGCACAGCCTGCCGGCGTACCCATTATTGCCGGTGAGGAGGGCATTTGCTCCGGTTGCGGTATAGCCACTCTGTCCATCAGCTATTACGACATCGGCTACAAGGCCGGAGAAATGGCTTATGACATTCTGGTTAACGGCAAAGACCCGGCAACCATGGACATTGAGTTTGTGCCGGAAAACAAGTTGACCAAGGAATATGACGCCGCCCGCTGCAAGGCACTGGGCGTGAAGGTGGTAGACGGCTACAAGGCGATCGAAAGTTAAACATTGCCACGATGCCGGGCAGCAGAAATGCTGCCCGGTTTTTTGTGTGGTTGATTCGGCGTGTGGTTCGGTGGTGGAGAGATTGGCGTCCTCTACTTGATTTTTTACGGCGGATTTGGTAAGATAGGACTACGCTTTGCGAATTTAGCACTTTAAATTGAAGGAGATTGTGCAATGAGCGGATTTTTAGCTTCTTTGCCCGGTGCTTGTGCCCAGGGTATCATCTGGGGTATCATGGCAGTGGGCGTGTATTTGACCTTTAAGGTTCTTGATTTGGCCGACTTGACGGTGGACGGCAGCTTTGGCACCGGCGGCGCCGTGCTGGTGGTGTGTACCATTGCAGGAATGAACATTTGGCTGGCCATGCTGCTGGCGTTCTTGGCCGGATGTATTGCCGGACTGGTTACCGGTATTTTGCATACCAAGTTTGGCATACCGGCGATCTTGGCAGGTATTTTGACCCAGCTGGCGCTGTATTCCGTAAACCTGCGGATTATGAGCGGTCGTGCCAATGTGGCGCTGAATATTGATGAATATGGGATCTTGGTATCCCTGCGGTATATTCCCAAATCCATTCTCGTCGGCGGTGCTTTTGCGCTGGTGATCATTGGGTTACTGTACTGGTTCTTCGGCACGGAGTTGGGCGCCGGCGTGCGCGCCACCGGATGCAATGAGGCCATGGCCCGCGCCAACGGCATCAACACCGGGTTCAACAAGGTGCTGGGACTGGTGCTCTCCAACGGCATTGTGGCATTGTCCGGCGGTCTGCTGGCCCAGTATCAGGGCTTTGCGGATATTAACATGGGCCGCGGCGCTATCGTTATCGGCCTGGCGGCCGTGATCATCGGCGATGTGATCTTTGGCAAGCTGTTCAAGAACTTTGCTCTGCGCCTGCTGGCAGCGGTGCTGGGCGGCGTGATCTACTATATTGTCATTCAGTTGGTGCTGCAAATGGGCCTGAACGCCAACGACCTGAAGCTGTTCTCCGCTTTGGTGGTGGCGCTGTTCCTGGGCGTGCCGTACTGGAAAGGGCAGCTGAGCGCCAAGCATGTAAAGACGAATAAGGGGGGCAAGGACAATGCTTAAAATCACAGGTGTACAAAAGACATTTAACCCCGGCACCATCAATGAGAAAAAGGCCCTTTGCGGCATTGATCTGACCTTGAACGAGGGCGATTTTGTAACGGTGATCGGCGGCAACGGCGCCGGCAAATCCACGATGCTGAATATGATTGCCGGTGTGTACCCGGTGGACTGCGGTTCCATTGTGATCGACGGCAAGGATGTGACTAAGCTGCCGGAATACAAGCGCGCCAAGTTCATCGGCCGTGTGTTCCAAGACCCCATGACCGGCACTGCTGCGGATATGCAGATCGCCGAGAATTTGGCCATCGCCGCTCGCCGGGGCAAGGGGCGAACCCTGCGTTCCGGCGTCAGTAAAAAAGAAAAGGTTCAGTATGCAGAGATGCTCAAGGAGCTGGATCTGGGGCTGGATACCCGCCTGACCTCCAAGGTGGGTCTGCTCAGCGGCGGTCAGCGCCAGGCGGTGACCCTGTTGATGGCCACTTTGAAGAAGCCCAAGGTGCTGCTGCTGGATGAGCACACCGCAGCGCTGGACCCAAAAACCGCCAAGAAGGTGCTGGATCTGACGGAGAAGATCGTGGCCCGAGATCACCTGACTACCATTATGATTACCCACAATATGAAGGACGCCATTGCCATCGGCAACCGGCTGATTATGATGAACGAGGGCAAGATCATCTATGATGTAAGCGGTGAGGAGAAGAAGAAACTGACCACCAAGGATCTGCTGGATAAGTTTAAGGTTACCTCCGGTGAGGAGTTTGACAACGACCGGGTGCTGCTCTCTACCGAGGCGGGGGAGTAAGCCCATCAAGCAAAACAAAAGACGGAACCATGTAGAGTGGTTCCGTCTTTTTTGCGCTTTTTACAGGGTGACACCCGGCGGCGATTGTCTATATCCGGTTCTCGTTGCCCGGCACACAGTCTTACTATACCACGCGCATACCGGCCGGACTTCAGAAAAGCCACCGGCTTTATTAGAAATACTGCTGTTTACTTCCTGCCGACGGTAAAATAAAAAGCAGCCCGGTGGGCTGCTTTTTATTTATGGAATTTTGGTAATCGGTTCCTAAAGCAATGGGTCCAGGCGGGCAAATAGCCGCTTTTGACGGCCACTTTTTGAGAGCTTATATTGGCAATATCCGTGGTGTAATAGGGCACCACACCTCGAGCCAAAGTCTCTATGGTCAGCATGTTCACCAGCTTTACCCCGATGCCGTTGCCGCGATAGGCAGGGCGAACATCCACGCCAATCTGCCACATTGTCTGGCTATCTGCACTGACACAAGCAATGCCGACGATTTGCTCTTGGTCATAGGCTACGGCGGCCAGCACTTCTGGTCGCGCGCTGTCGCGGTCATACTGTAATGCGTTTGGAAAGCCCTTGTTTTTATACAAACCGTGCAGGTCTTTATCCAGCAGAACAAAGGAACAGGCGGCGTTTTCCATAGGTTTTATGTGCTCTATATCCGGAAGATAGTAGGGATTTGCGCCGTAGACCAGCTTGTCGGTGAGAATTTCGTAGCTGCTTTTGTTCCTAAATTTTTGCTTTACATAGGGCATAACACTTTTAGATGCGTTGATCACGGTGCTTTTGCCCATGGTGATCACTTCCAGGCGTGGGGTGACAAATGGCATTTCCCGCCGGCCTCGCTGCATTTTTGCTTCTGTAAAAAGAATGCCGCTTCTTGTAAAATCCTCCGGTTGGCAATTATAGTCCAGCGCCAGTTGGTGATACACGGTGGCCATCATTTCCTGTTTTGTCATTTCAAAATTTCCGTCCATCCATCCGTCCCTTTGCGCTGGATGTATTCCTGTATATCCTCGTTGGTGAAAACATCCAGCATTTTGTCAAAGCTGGGCGCCAGGCGCATGGAGCGCAACGCGTCTAATTCGGCCCAAAACACTTTGCCCTCGTTAGAATCATGCAGCGTGCCGGTGTAGCGGTCGGTTTTGAACAGCAGGATAATGTAGCGCCGGCCGTGACCTGCTTCCCACCATTTGATCCCGCACAGTTTGGGGGACTGAATATCCAGCCCGGTCTCTTCTTTCACTTCGCGAATAACGGAATCCACAAAGGACTCGTCTTTCTCCACATGCCCACCGGGAAAGGTGATCCCGCCCCAGCTTTTGCCGACCTTGTCCTGCACTACCACACGCCCGGCACCGTCATAGATCATGCACATGTTGGTCAGTTCCGCTTTTTCGTATTTGCTCATAAATTTGCTCCCTGGATTGTATCTGATATGGTAAGTATTGCGATTTGTTTTTCTAATTCGTTTATTAACTGTTCATCTGTTGCTTGCTCGATAGGAATAGATGGTTGACTTGTGCATTCTATCCATTGTGCCACAGCAATTTGTTCATTTGTAGCACGCAATTCAATGATTTTATTTATGGTGTTGGCTCGGTCTATTTTGCCGTATGTGCGGTAATCGTAAATGATCTGCTGTCGCTCTGCAATATCTTTCGCATTAGAGAATTTGTCTACGGTATCTTTTATATTCGCCATTTTGTCCAATTCTTTCTTTGATTATTTACAGGTGTTTATGCCGACTACATTATACTGTATCGCATACAGATTGTCTATAACGATTTATCAGTGGCGGCAAAAACGATGAAGGGGAAAAGTTGCTTGCCAACAGACATTTCCTATGATACAATATAATTGAGGAAGTTTAATTAAGAATTAAGTGGTGATGATGTATGAAAAAGAGGACTCTCAAGCAAGAAATAAGGATCTTATGCTTTATATTGGCTTTTGTTGCCTTGACTTTTTTATATTCCCAAATTCCATGTATGCACATAGTTTGGATCGACAGTATCGTTTTTTCATCAAATAGCCCGGATTTATTGCTTGACTTGTTTACGGTGCAAGCAACCGTTGCTGCATTAAGCATATCCATCATTGCGATCATCACAGGCTTTCAAACAGAGACATATTACGGAGTTGGCCTGACCAACTATATTACTACACTAAAGCCGATCCTCTTTAAACATAAGAATTTAATGATTGCTGATCTGATTATGATATTTGCTAATTATATTGCAGTGTCACTTCAATGCTATTACTTATCGGTGGATATATTTGCTGTCAGCATTTTGATTTCGATTATATTGGTTAAGGATACGGCATTTGTTTTTAAAAAAGGCACGGACATTAAGCAGGAGATACGAGAGTATGTTCTTCACAATTATTCTGTGAGCTATATAACGGATTTGATAGATAATATAAGTAAACAAATGTATGCAGACAATCTTCTGCCACTTGAAGATGGTTTTGAACTATTGAAAGAAATATATAAAGATGCTGTGCAAAATCAAAACGAAGAGGTCATTGACCTGATCTGTAAATCTCTATCGGTATTGTTTAGTGAAAAATATGGAAATACTGCAAAGGAAAAAGTGTTTTTATTGTTATGGACAATTAATGAAGTTTACGCGATTTCAAACGAACCGCAGACAATACGGCATATCGAAATATGGGATCGTATTTATGTTGATTTTTGCGATTTCCTGCATACAATCACACCGACACAGATGCGCAGAAATAGAAAGTTTGACTATTATGCATTTGGTATAAATTTAATGGAAAATAAGAGCTACCGGTATTCGGATGGCAGGTACATTTCCCAAAATAGTATACTTGCAGAATTCTACTATGTTTATATTTACACTATTGTGGTTGCGCCCAATCAGGTGAGTGAGGAAGGCCAATCGGCGGAGGAGATGATCAGGAGTATTTACTTTTGGTATTCATCTTACATTAGCGCGGATACAGATGAACAAAAGGAAGATGCGATAAAAGGATATGGCTTTTTCTTAAAGCAGCTGGTGGATAATCAGGATGAGCGAAATATTCGTAAACTGTACCTAAATCACGCTATTATGCATTTTCACAATAATAAGGAAGGGACAGTATTTGTTGCGCTTTTTGTATATGCATATTATTTGGCGTTCTGTGAAGTGCTTGTGGAGGGCCAAAGTATTCAAAGGTTTGCACAGGACTTGATAAAGTCCATGCAAGGATTAGTCCATAAAGCGATTTATGCTTTGAACATCAAGGATATTCTGAAAGAGAACGGTAAGATTCTGCGCAATCTGTTGAACACATGGGAAAAATTCAACACGGATGAAATAAAAGAAATAGTTATGGAGCGGGTGCTTGTAGATGTTTTGCTATACATTTCAGTGGAAAAGTATTTTAGTGAGGACGATCTATACGATTGTCTAAAATACATAACTTCTGGGGATATGGAATATACCAGTTTAAAGTATTTTGCAAATGGGGACGATGACTTTGTTGCTAACTTTATGGTGTTTCAACAACGAGCATTAGGGTTCACAGAACAGAGCGATATGCAGCGGAAGGTAGACACGCTTCGATCTGCGTTGCAAAAAGGGGTAAAGGCTAAGCAGGTAGAAGTGGCAGAGCATTATCCTTTGACGCAAAAAGTGACAAAAGAATTCGTGGAACGAATTAAAACTCGATTAAACGAAGCGATGAACGAAATTATTCCCTTTTCGTTTAATGAGAATTGTCAAGCTAATAAAAGTGAAAAAATAGCATTGGATTATTGTCAGGTGGATCAGGATTGCGTGGGGAGTAATTATTTGCTTGATGATGTATGCCGTTTGGCTTCTTGTAGACTGTTTGATAGACTCGAGACATGTCTTGGAGAACATGTTGAGATCCTTAAATTAAAAAACACAGATAGAACGAAGCAAGAACAGTTTATTGAAAAGTCGACGCCGTATATTCCAAATGTGTTTATTGGCAACAAGCATACATTTTGGGAAGAAAATGACCAATTTATGCTGCAAAACTATATTGATGCTATGGAAAAAGTAGATTTTTCATGTAGATGTAAACGTTTGTATCTCATTAACAGCCATTTGGTTTCTTTTCGTGTAAGTCAAATACACATAGAGTGTTTTGATTATACTGAGAGCGATTTTGATGCATTGAATATTGAAAAATCCGGAAACGACTACTTCTATTCTCGGAGCAATGGGGGAGTTAAAGCCAAGTATGAAAAAAAAGAACTGCTGGATTTGTTACATAAGACCTTAAAGAAAATTCACATTGAGGTTGAATATGAGTATGGTTTTCAATCAGATTTTGTGGGCTGTTCGTTGGAAATTGAGTACATGTAAGTTGTGATCGTCAGTGTGAGCTGAAAAACTCCAAAGGGATAGTGTTAAGAATCATCATACTGACAAAATCAGATCTTATTGTGAAACCAAAAAGGATGGCATGGCGGGTAGAGGGAAACATATCGCAGGGGCCATAGAGTGGACAATGCAAAATCGTTCTCCTGATGCCTCTACAATGAATAAAGAAAGGCACACTGCACAGTTAAGTGCAGTGTGCCTTTCTTTACTACATTATATATTATAGGTCATTAGGGTTTGGATGAAGTGGGTATCCAGGAAATTACGCTGGTAGCCGGTGGAGAAGCCCTGGTTCTCCAGTGCGTCTATCAAGCGGCGGGAGAAGGTGTCGTACACCAGGACAAACTGCTTTTCGTCCGCCAGGTCCTGGGCCTCGGACACCAGCTGCAAAAGCTCCTGTTTTTGGGCGGCGGCGTTGCCAAAGAGCGTGAGCACCTGCACCGGTTTTTCCCTGGGGATCATCACGCCCACGATATTGCGGGTTACATTCCGGTGCGATTGGATCCGCCGGGAACGGTCGCCGGAGAGCATGGACAGGGTGCCCATGGACGGAGAGCGGTACTCCGGTGCGTTCTTGGGCAGCAGCACGCCTACCGCGTGCGCCGGATCGCTGACCAGCACGGTGCCGGTTTGAATCCAGCGGGGCAGGTTGTGCTCCATATAACGGGTGATGAATTTTTCCCGCTTGTCCCGATCCGGACAATAATACATCATCAGCGGGTGCGACAGCAGCGACGCCCCTAAGAACTCCACCAGCGGTGCTTGTTCTTTTTTATCCCAATGGGACAGCTCCATTTTTCCTCACCCTTTCTTATGCTTCCGTCTTTTGGCTATGCTGCCGGCGCAGTTTGCGCACCACCAGCAGGAACATCACCACGCTCATGACGGTGCACACCAGGTCGGCCACGGCCTGGGACCAGATAATGCCATCCAGACCAACCGTCTTATTCATTATAATCAACAGTGGGAAATAAATCAATCCCTGTCGGCTGAGGGACAAGATCATACTTTGGGTGCCCTTGCCCATGCCCTGGAATGAGAAGTTCAGCACGAACATACAGCCGATCACCGGGCCGGAGATCATCAAGGCACGCAGCATTTTGACCCCATAGTCGATTACAGCCGGGTCATCGATAAACACGCTGACCACCTGGCGGGTAAAGATAAAGTATATCACGGTGATGACTGTGCCCAGCACAATGTTGCAAATGCAGGAAAAGCGAATGCTGTGGCGCATACGGTCCAGTTTGTTTGCCCCGTAGCAGTAGCCCACCAGCGGTTGCACGCCCTGCGCCAGTCCCAGTTGCAGCATCACCACCAGCATATTGGCCTTCATGGTAATGCCCATGGCTGCTACCGCGTTGTCGCCATACGCCTGCAAGAAGACATTGATCAGCATGTTGGAAATGCTCATCAGCAAACTGTTAATGGCGGCAGGCAGTCCAACGGTAATGACCCCGCGGGCAATGCCGCCCCGCACCCGATAGCGGCCGGGGCTGATGGATAAAATGGACTTGCCCCGCAAAAAGTAAATCAGGAAGAATACCACGCTGACCACATTGCCGATGACGGTGGCAATGGCAGCGCCGGCTACGCCCTGACCGGTGCCAAAGGGCATGGCCAGACCAAAGAGCTTGTCGCCCTTGTTTAGAATAAAGATCGGGTCCAGCACAATATTGACCACCTGACCGATAATGCTGCCGATCATAGATACCCTCGCGGCGCCCTCGCCCCGCACCAGGTTGCCCAGCATCACGGAGGACACAATAAAGGGAGAGCCGATGGCCACATACTTCAGATAATCGGCGGCGTAGGCAAAGGTGGCGTCCGACGCACCCACTGCGTACAGTACCGGCTTGCGGAACACCAAAAACAGCACGGTCATCACCAGCCCAACGCCAATGGCACTGTAAACGCAAAAGCTGCTGATGGTCTTGACCCTCTCTGTCTTGCCCTCGCCCAGAGAGCGGCTGACAAAGGCGCAGCCGCCTACACCGAACAGGTTGCCGCAGGCGATAAACAGCAAAAACAGCGGCATGGTCACCGACACGGCGGCCACCATATTGGCGTTGCCGGTCTGACCCACAAAGAATGTGTCAGCCAGGTTATAAACGATATTCACCAGCATGCCCATCATGCTGGGCAGCGCCAAAGTGCGCACGGCCCGGGGTACGCTGTAACTTTCAAAAACTTGGGTATTGTCTTTCATTGATCTTTTATGCCTTCTTCTCATAGAGCGCGTTAGCCAGGGCTGCCATTTGGGACATGGTCAGCTGTTCGGCCCGCGCGGTGGCACTGAGTCCTAAAGATTGGAACAGCGCCGTCAGTTCTGCCTTGGGCACGCCCAGGGCGGCGTTCAAACTGTTGGCCAGGGTCTTGCGCCGCTGCAAAAAGGCGCCCTTGACCACACGGAAAAAGTAGCCCTCGTCCGTCACCTGCACCGGAGGCTGCTGCCGCCGGGTCAAGGCGATCACCGCCGAGTCTACATTGGGGCTGGGGTAAAAGCTCTCTCGTCCCACTTCAAACAAGATCTCCGCCTGCGTATAGTATTCCACCGCTGCGGACACGGCGCCGCAGTCCCGGGTGCCCAGGGGAGCGCATAGACGCTTGGCCGCCTCCAGTTGCACCATCACTACCAGCCGTTCAATAGGCAGCTCGCTTTCCAGCAGGCGCATCAGCACCGGGGTGGTAATGTAGTAGGGTAGGTTGGCGCACACCTGCAAGCGGTCACAGCCGGCGAACTGGTCGGCAAACAGCGCCTGCAAGTCCATTTGCAGCACATCGCCGGGCACCACCTGCACATTGGGGCAGTCTGCCAAGGTCTCGGCCAGCACATCCGGCAGGCGGCGGTCCAGTTCCACGGCGGCTACTCGACCGCACACGGCAGACAGCTCTTTGGTGAGCACGCCGATGCCCGGCCCGATCTCCAGCACGCCGGTACGGTCGTCCGCTTCCAGCGCTGCTGCCATACGGGGACACACGGAGGGGTCGATCAAAAAGTTCTGCCCCAGCGCTTTGGAAAAAGTGAAGCCGTGACGGGTTAATATTTTCTTTATTGTATTATAATCATATAAATCCATACAACCGCTCCTCTAACGGTTGCTTATTCTACCACACTTCGGCAGAATTTACAATCATATGCTTGACTTTTTGTGCAAGTGTGCTAAAATACATCATAAGCCGCCTAACGATAGGCGGCTAAATGAATAAAAAGGAAGTGCCTGCATGGAGCTGAAACCCTGTCATCGCCGTCCGCTGCGACCGGATGAGATCGGTCCTCGGGTGATGGAACTCTCTAAATATTTGCGCAAGAATTTTAATGCCGCCGTAGCGGAGCAGGGCCTGTTTTCCGGCCAGCAGGATATATTGCTGCTGCTGATTCGGCAACCGGGTATGACCCTGGGCCAGCTGAGCCGTGCCCTGGGGGTGGCCAGCGCTACCGCCTCCGTGTCTGTCAAGCGCATGGAAAAGGCCGGGTTTATTGAAAAGCGGGTGGACGAAAAGGACGCCCGGATTGTGCGGCTGTATCCCACTCCGGTGGCGGAGGACGCGCCGAAAAAGATTCACCAAAAAATGAACGCCATGGAGCAGGTGCTCACCGCCGGTATGAGCCAGGAGCAGGTACTGACGCTGGCTGGCCTGTTGGAGCGTGCGCTGCAAAATGTGGGTAAAGAAAACCCGTAAGTGTGAAAGATAGAGAAGAAAACGGAAAGGAGAACCGAATGTTAAAGAAGTTATCCAAATATATGAAAGGGCTGTGGGGACTGGCAGCCATCAGCGCCGCCGGTATGATCGTAGAGGCTATCTGTGAGCTGGCCCTGCCGTCCCTTGCCAACAGCATTTATCAAAAGGTGGACACCGCCGCCTCACCGGAGAGCGTGCGTACTGCGGTGATCCTCAGCGGCTTGGGCATGCTGGCGCTGGCACTGTTAGGCCTTTTTGGCGGCGTGGTGACCATGAAAACCTCCGCCAATGTGAGCCAGCGGTTTGCCTACCGGCTGCGAGGGGATATGTACCGCAAGATCAGCCATTTTTCCTTTAAGAACATTGACCAGTTCTCTACTGCGTCGCTGACTACCCGTATGACCAACGATGTGACCACCTTGCAGAATGTGGTGATGATGTGCCTGCGGATTTTAGTGCGTGTGCCTGCGTTGGCGGTGGTGGCCGCCTGCTTTGCGGTGTCCATCAATCCCAAAATGAGCGCTATGCTGCTGATCTTGCTGCCGATTTTGATTGTGGTGGTGGCCTGCATTTTGAAGTTCGGCTTCCCTATGTTCCAAAAAATGCAGAAGAAGATCGACAACGTAAACCGGGTGGTGCAGGAAAACCTAATCGGTATGCGTGTGGTCAAGGCCTATGTGCGGGAGGACCGGGAGAAAGACAAATTCCATGACGCCTCCGATGATTTGGCCGCCCAGGGCGCCAAGGCAGCGGGCCTGATTGTGACCGTGATGCCGGTGATGATGCTAATGCTCAACGCCGTAGTGGTCTTTGTGTATTATAAAGGCGCTTTAGAGGCCAACGCCGGTGTGATGGAAGTGGGCCAAATCTCCGTCTTTGCCTCTTATGTGATTCAAATTCTGATGAATTTGATGATGATCTCTATGATGCTGTTGCAGTTGGCTCGTGGTAAAGCCTGCGGCGACCGTGTGGTGGAGGTGCTGGATACAGAAATTGACATTACCAATCCGGAGAACCCCTATTTGCCGGAGAACCCCAAGGGGGGCGTAGAGTTCCGGGATGTGAGCTTTAAGTATAATACGGAGGGCCACGGGGACGATATTTTGGAGCATATCAGCTTTACCGCCAAGCCCGGCCAGATCATCGGTATTGTAGGCGGCACCGGCTGCGGCAAGAGCAGTTTGGTGAACCTGATCCCCCGGCTGTATGACGCCACCCAAGGGCAGGTGCTCATTGACGGAGTGGATGTGCGTAAGTACGACCTGACCGCTTTGCGGGAGATGATTGGCGTGGTGCTGCAAAAGAACGTGCTTTTTAGTGGCACTATTAAGGAAAATATCCGCTGGGGTAAGAAAGACGCCACGGACGAGGAGATTGTGGCGGCTTGTCAGGCGGCGCAGGCCCATGACTTTGTGCTGGCCCAGCCCAAGGGGTACGATACAGATTTGAGCCAGGGTGGGCTGAATCTGAGCGGCGGTCAAAAGCAGCGGCTTTGCATTGCCCGCGCCATGATCAAGCACCCGAAAATTTTGATTCTGGATGACTCCACCTCCGCCGTAGATACGGCAACGGAGGCCAAAATTCGGGAAAGCTTCTATAAAGATTTTAAGGACACCACCGTGTTCATTATTGCCCAGCGGGTCAGCTCCGTGCAGGCTGCGGACCAGATCCTGGTATTGGACGACGGCCAAATCAAGGGGATCGGTACCCATGAGCAGTTGCTGGCCGACAACGAGATCTACAAGGAGATCGTAACCACACAGGCGAAAGGAGTGAGCGAATAATGCCGGGTCCCAGAAGAACGGATTTTAAGAAACCTAAGAATGCCAAAAAGACCTTTGGCCGCATTTTGCAGTATGCGGGCAAGAGCAAATTTATGTTGCTGGCGGTATTCGTGATGCTCATTGCCAGCACGGTATGCTCCGTAGGCGCCTCCTACTGGCTGAAGCCTATTTTGAACGACATTGATGCCTCCATCCGGGCAGGCAATTTTGCCACCGTGGGTGTGCAAAGCCTAATGCGTAACCTGGCCATTGTGTCGGCGCTGTATATTGGCGCGTCCCTTTGTACGTACATTCAAAGCAAGGTGATGGTCCAGATCGCCTACAAGACCACCAACCTGATCCGCAAGGAGCTGTTTGACCACATGCAGACTCTGCCTCTGCGGTTTTTTGACACCCAGACCCACGGCGAGATCATGAGCCGCTACACCAATGATGTGGATAATATTCAGATGATGCTGGAGCAGTCTATGGTGCAGCTGGTGTCCTCCGCCTTTACCTTTGTGGGCATTGTGGTGATGATGATTGCCCTGAGTCCGCCGCTGTTTTGTATTTCGCTGGTGTTTATGATTATTATGCTGGTGACGGTATCTAAGATCGGCAAAAAGAGCAAGCATTATTTTCAGGCACAGCAGGCCAATTTGGGCCAAATGAACGGCAATATTGAGGAGTCCGTTGAGGGCATGCGGGTCATCAAGGTATTTAACCATGAGGAACAGGCCATTGCGGGCTTTGAGCAGTACAACGAGGCGTTTCGCTCTGCGGCCACCAACGCCAACTTTTATGCGGGGCTGATGGGCCCGGTGTCCAACGGAATCAACAACGCCGGTTATGCCCTGATCGCTTTGTTCGGCGGGCTGCTGGCTCTGACCGGGCGGCTGGACATTGGCACATTCTTTACTTTCCTCAGCTATGCCAAGCAATTTACGCAACCCATTAACCAGATCGCCAATCAGATGAACACCATCTTTTCCGCTCTGGCCGGTGCGGAGCGGGTGTTTGAGATGATGGACACTGCCTCCGAAGAGGACCGGGGCACCGTGACTTTGACGGTAACCGGTGCCGGGGAGGAGAAACGGTGGTACTGGCAGGACGGCGACCGCCGGGTGCCGGTGCATGGGGCTGTGGAGTTCCACCATGTGACCTTTGCCTATGTGCCGGAGAAGGTGGTGCTCCATGATATTAGCCTGTACGCCAAAGAGGGGCAGAAGATCGCATTTGTAGGCTCCACCGGCGCAGGCAAGACCACCATTACCAATCTGATCAATCGGTTTTACGATATTCAGGAGGGCACCATCACCTATGATGGTATTGACATTCGCCGGATCAAAAAGGACGATTTGCGCCGTAGCTTGGCGATGGTGCTGCAAGACACCCACCTGTTTACCGGTACGGTGATGGAGAATATCCGTTACGGTCGGCTGGATGCCACCGACGAGGAATGCATTGCCGCAGCCAAGCTGGCCTCTGCCCATTCTTTTATCCGGCGGTTGCCGGAGGGCTACCAGACCATGCTCACCGGCGACGGCGGCAACCTGAGCCAGGGTCAGCGCCAGCTACTGGCGATTGCCCGGGCGGCAGTGGCAGACCCACCGGTGATGGTACTGGACGAGGCCACCTCCTCCATTGATACGCGCACAGAGAAGCATATTGAGCACGGTATGGATCGGCTGATGGCCGGCAAGACCACCTTTGTGATCGCCCACCGGCTCTCTACGGTGCGGGAGTCTAACGCGATTATGGTGCTGGAGGACGGCCGCATTATCGAGCGGGGCGACCACAACGCCTTGATGGCCCAGCAGGGTCGCTATTACCAGCTGTGCACCGGCAAGGCCAAGCTCAGCTAAGACCTGCAAAAAATGATACAGAAGCGGAGAGCGTGCCTCTCCGCTTTTTGCTTTTTTGACATTTGTCAAAAATTGTTATATTTTCAGACAAAGGGGCAGGTTCGGCCATTGTAAAGACAGCAGTCGGTGCTACAATGAGGGCAGAAAGGAAGTGGCACTATGAACAAAGTGCTGGACAAATTCTTTACCAAAGCGGACAACGGCACCGTGCGGCTGTATGATTACGATGTGACCCATTTGTGGCTGGCGGGGCTGGTGTATGCCCATATTGGCTACTGGGTGGAGAACCTGTTTCGCCTGGTGTCTAAGGGCGTTTTGGACTCCCGCAATCAGCTGCTGCCCTTCCTGTTTTGCTACACCATTGCCATGTGGGCCATGTACCTGGCTTTGGGCACCACCAATCACCCGCGCTTCTTCAGCCACCGGGTACTGGAGGGCAACACCCGCCGGGATAAAATATTGGCACGGATCTACTATTTTACTGTGGTGTTCCTGTTTGTCTTTTTCGGCGAGATCGTGGTGGGCAGCATTTTTGAGCAGGTGTCCGGCATCTCCCTGTGGGATTACAGCGGCATTCCCCTGCATGTGACCAAGTACACCAGCATTCCTACCTGCACCGCCATGAGCCTGGGCGTGGCTGTCATTATGGGCAATTTCTTTGAGGGACTGATGAAGAAAATTCAGCGTATTCCATACCGCACCACGGTGCAGCTGGACTATGTGCTGGGGACGCTGATTCTGGCGGACTGGCTCATTATGATGGTGAGCATCAATGTGTTTAAGAAAGCGCCGGCCTACTGGTCCGTGCAGCTGCTGAGCTTCAAAGATCTGTTGGCACTCTTTGTAAAATAACAATAAATAACCCCCTGTGCGCTTTGCTTTTTGCCACCGATTATGGTATAGTGAGTGGACAGGGGGTTTGTTATGCCGAATTTTACCAAGCTGGCCATTCAGCAGTCCTTTCTGCGGCTTCTCAGCCAAAGGCCCATTACCAAGATCACTGTTAAGGATATTGTGGAGGACTGCGGTATCAACCGCAATTCGTTCTACTACCATTTTCAGGACCTGCCCCAACTGCTGGAAACGGTGATCATAGAAAGCGCGGACGAGATCATCTCTCGTATACCGGAGAGCTTTTCTCTGGAAGAGGGACTGACGACGGTGCTGGAGCGGCTGGTGGTGAACAAGCGGGCCATTCGCAACATTTGGGCGTCGCCGGATCGGGCGTTTTACGAGCAGAATTTAATGCGGGTGTGCAATTATGTGGTCAGCCGCTACATTGCCTGCCGCTCGGCGGACCTGCTGCACACCCTGCCGGAGGAGGAGCTGGCGCTTCTTGTGGATTTTTGCCAGTGCGAGCTGTTCGGCCAGGTGACCAATTGGCTCAATCAAAATATGGTCTATGATATTGTGGCCCATGTGCAGGCTCTGTGCCGGTTGTTCGAGGGCAGTATTGCCCAGGCGCTGGAGGCTGCGCCTATGGAGGCGTAAGAATTTTTTTGTTCACAAATGCGGCTACATTTTGTGCCCGGTGGCAGCCCGGTGCACCTACAGCCCCAAGGGATAGCAACTATGGCGCGTGGCACGGTTTTGCGGGTCAAAGAATTTTGAAAAAAGGCTTTACAAGCGGTTACCAAGATGATATAATCAGTAATGAAGTTAGAATATCTATGGCATAACTATATTCTCAAAGAGGTGTATGAAAATGAAAAAGATTCTTTCCATCCTGCTGGCTGCTATGCTGGCGTTCTCTGCACTGGGTGCCACTTCCATGATGGCTTTCGCTGCGTCTAACACCGTGGCCAGCCCGGAACACACCACCAGAGACAATGACAAGATCGGCCAGGTAAACGGTAAGGTCAGCGACGATGTGGACTATCAGGTGGATCCCACCGATCCCACCAAGATCAGCTTTACCTACACCGGCAACGGCGACTTCCAGGATTGGCAGTTCCCGGGCATGACCGAGGGCAAGGACTACAAGGTGATCTCCGTAGACGGCAACACCATCACCATTCAACTGATCAACGGCTACGAGGGCGATGTAATTGGTAACGCCATCGTAAACTTCCAGGGTGAGACCACCACTAAGAGGGCGCCCAGAAAGGACAATAAGAGCAATTCTCCCAAAACCGGCGCGACCATGGCTACCGGCCTTGCACTTGCCGGCGCAGGTGCAGCAGTTCTGGCTGCCATGAAGAAAAAACAGGACGCTGAATAAGACGAACTGCAAAAGCCTGTTTGCCATACGGTAAACAGGCTTTTTTTAATGAAATACGGCGACAATGCCAAGGAGCGACACCCAAGCAATGGATAATCAAAAAGAACCGAAAAAAGAGGAGAAGCGCAACACCGGGCGGGTCATACTGCTGATCATTGCCTTGGTATGCCTGATTGCCGGGCTGGCCTATATCGGCGTGGATCTGTACCAGCAGTACACCGCCCGCCAGGAGGACCGGCGCAGCCAGAGTATGGTAACGGAAGCGCCCAGTACCACCGGCAAGAGCAAAAAACCCACCAATCCGGTGAATTTCAAAAAGCTGCAAAGCCAAAATGACGAAATTTACGCTTGGATCCAGGTGGACGGTACCGAGGTGAACTATCCCATTGTGCAAAGCACGGTGGACGATGAGTTTTACCTGACCCATAGTGCCTATGATAAAAGCTGGCTGGCCAGCGGTGCCGTGTTTACCCAGTCGCAGAACACAACCACCTTTAACGACTCGGTGACCCTGGTGTACGGTCATAACGGCTTTAGCGAGAGTATGTTTACCTCACTGCATAAGTTTGAGGACAAGTCTTTCTTTGACAGCCACCCGTATTTTTACATTTATATGCCCGGTCACAAGCTGACCTACCAGATCATCTCTGCCTTTAAGTACGATGATCGGCATATTATGAACAGCTTTTCTTTCCAAGATGTGACGGTGCGCAGTGACTTCTTTGCCATGCTGCAAAATCCGGATTCTGCCTTGAAGAATGTGCGCACGGACCTAAAGACCACTGTGGATAAGGACAGCCATGTGGTGATCCTGTCCACCTGCTTTACCGGCACCAGCCAGCGGAGCAGCAGATACCTTGTAAGCGGAGTGTTACTGAAGAATGAAGAAACCGATTGATCCCAATTTGGAGCGCTTTGAAGACAGCGTGTTCTCCCTAACCGGCGGCGATGATACCTCCGGCGTAAGTTACCGCGCACCTCAATTTGAAATGAAAGAGACTTCGGCTGCCGCAACCCCCGGCGAGTACCACGCCTCGGAGAACCACCGCCAGCGGGCGGAGGCCACAGGCGCGCCGGTGGAACC
>ERZ791808.1156-NODE-1156-length-21722-cov-3.823741_pt1 | contig 21722 bp, 17 predicted proteins | sample MGYA00510305_ERZ791808 | MGnify/ENA primary metagenome ERZ791808 (study PRJEB30046, sample SAMN00792024) | human gut metagenome | study: EMG produced TPA metagenomics assembly of the A metagenome-wide association study of gut microbiota in type 2... | reverse complement strand
GCTTCCGTCTTGGGCATCATGAACGTCTGGAAACCCGCCTCGCGCAACCAATCCGTCAGGACGGTCCCCAATTGGTCCACATCCTGCGCGTCGGTCGTGAAGGAATCCATGTTGACGATCCGCTCCAGCAAACGGAGCATATCGCCTTCCTGAGGGTCGAGATACGCATCAAGCTTGTCTTTCCATAACGTGAGGTCCATGCGGGGTTCTCCAATCGGCAAAAAATTACGCTGAGGAGGAAAGTCGCCTTTCCGTGCCGTTGACACATCAACCGTCTCTTTCCAATGTATTGGCATCGAAAAGCACTTTGGGGCCACGAAGGCGCGGGTCATCGCGCATGGGGGAAGATTGCGGGAACGCCGCCGGAAAAACGGGGGAAAGGGAATGGCAAGAAAGCCGGAAAGAGGGAAGTGGGCGAAGAGGCGGGAGGGGCCGCCGGATGCGGCGCGGCGGAGGCGGTCAACATGCGCTCCCCCTTTCCCGGGACTGCGCCAGAAAATGCTTTTCCGCCACGGCATGGAGATGGCGCGCCATCGCGTCGGAGCAGGCGTCCGCATCCTTGCGTTCAAGGGCATCGATGATCATCAGATGCTCGTTGATGGCTTCTTCCATCCGCCTCTTCAGACGGACATCGTCCGCGCGGTTGTGGGAAAAGAGCTCGTTCAGATGGCTGACAATGTCGACGAAAACCGGGTTTCCGGTCGCCGCCGCCAAGAGGGTATGGAATTGGGCGTCCAATTCGCCGTCGTTCTCCCCGTGCAGGAGTTTTAACTGCTGATCGCAGACAATGATCTTGAGCTGATGGAGCTGCTCGGCGGAATGCCGTGCCGTGGCTATCCGGGCTATGGACGGCTCTATGACGAGCCTGAACTCCATAATATGGTCAAATGACTTTCCTTCCGTGTCGACGGCATTGAGCAGGGCGGCGGTCAGCGGCGCGAGATCGGAACCGCAGATGTACGTCCCGTCGCCGTGGCGGCTCTTGAGGATGCCCTGCTCCGAGAGCGTGCGGATGGCTTCCCTGACGCTGTTCCGCGAAACGCCGAACGTTTCGGCAAGCGCCCGCTCGGGGGGCAGCTTATCCCCCACCTTGAGCCCGCCCTTTTCGATAGCATCCTGTATTTTCTCGGAAAGCCTTTGATATGCCTTGAGGGGTTCCCGTGTTTCGGGAAGAGGTTCAGCCTTTTGAGATTGGTCTGGAGTCTCTTGTGAATGCGTCATGCGAGGTTCTCCCTTTCTCTTTTGGTAGAACCACTATTGCAACCTTCAACCAATCTTGTCAAGCATCATGTGAAAAAAACAATGATTCACCCGGTAAAAAACGGGAAAAAGCTCTTCTATAACCATAATACAGCTAATTTTCATGAGTTATATAATTCACTATTGTGACGATGCTCCATCAGGAATACACAGCGTTCCATTTCCATTCAAATACAACGTCAGAGAGAGCCTCTACGAGTTACAAACATAATCGCCCGTCAATACCTTAAAACAAAGGATGCCCTCCTGAGATAACGGGGGGCATCCCTTGCGTTCCGCCATACGATCCCTGCGGAGAGCCGGGTTGTACGCATCCCGATGCCGGGAAAACGTTCGTGGCGCAGGAAACCAGTCTGTCCCATGTGTACTTTCCGGTTTGCGGCTGAAATCCCTATCTATATTGCGCTGCTGGAATGTTTACTTCCGTGGCGGAGGCCAACGAAACCAGGACCTGCTGGAGAGCGGGCATACGATAACCCCTGCCGCATCCTTGTCCTTGTGCGGTGGAAGACATGCCCGCCGCAGACTCCGACGGGCTAACCACGCTTCCCCGAGGATAGAAAAGAACAGGGATAACGCAACGGCATCTCAGGCAATGCGTTCCATGACCCCCTGGATCGCCAGGCGCACCCCTTCCTCCGTATAAAAATTGCCGTTGATGAGGGTCCGGCATTTCAAAACTTTCTCGAAATGCCGCAGGGTTTCGGGGCACGGCTTCTGCGGGTTGCTCCAAAAATCGTCCAGATCCTGCTCTTCCTGCGACGAAGCCAACCCGCGCACCGCATAAATGGACGTGCCAACGCAATAGACGGGTATACCCCGCTGAAGCCCGGAAATGCCGATCGTGCTGTTGAGGACCACCATCCCTTCGCTGCGGTCCATCATAAGCGCGGCCCTGCCCGACTCCACGAAATGAACCCGGCCTTCCAGCCCGCAGGCATGGCTGAACCGGCGGATGTACCTCCGGTAATTGATGAGCCCGTTATCAAGAGGATGGTTGCGGATCAGCAAATGCATGGACTTGGGCGCGGAGTGCGCAAAAGAAGTCAGTACATGCGCAATGGCTTCCTTCATCCCGCTGAACGGCGAATAACGGCGGACTTGGGAATCCGAATCAAGCTGGAGCGGAAACAGGAAATAGGGCGCACGCGACCGGTAGATTTCCCGGACGCTCTCCGCCGAACGCCTTTCCCATGTGCGGCGGGTCAGGACGCGGAGGAACCATCCCCAGACTTCGCTCACGGCGCTCTGCGGGCGATGCGTCCGGAAACAGGGGAAAAACGGGCGCAAAAAAATGGTCCCCGCATAATAGGCAATAGCCTTCCATACGCGTGCCGAAAGAGGATTCTGTACGGCAACGGGTGACGGCGGGGCCGGATGGGATTCCGCAAGTTCCCGCAAAAGGGCCGGCGAATGGGGAAGCATCGAGTTGCCGTTGACCCCGCCCTCTTCCATCGTGATATAATGGGGCCGCAAATACCCTTCCTCAAATGCCCACACCCGGATATTCCGCAGTTTTGCCACCAGAATGGCTTCACGGTGCAGAGGCCGCCAGTCCCCAAAGGCCAGCAGATCCGTAACGCCCTCGCGCCGCATGAGATCGCCGATCCAGCCGCTCCAGTCCGTGGTCCGCCCCTGATACCACACGGCCTCTCGCGAGTGCCAATCCACCACGTCACCGCCGCAGATATTGACGCGCAATACACGATGCCCGGCCCGCTGTAACGCCAGCCCCAGCTCACGGAAAAAACTCCCGTGCGGGCCTTGAAGAAACAAGTAGGTACGCATGATCAGAATACGTTCCTTATCTTTTCCCTGAGCGCCGCAAAGGTGCGCATAAAAAACTTGCCGCGCATTTGCCCTTTTGGCTGGGTAAGCCGGTAACAGATGTCCTCGGGCGTGCAGAATCCCTTCGTCTGCCAATCGTAATACGAAGGATAGAGTATCAGCGTCCCTGCGATAAGCTCCTCAAGCGAAAGCCCGGCTCTCCGGCGGGGGAAATCAACCCGATCATGGGTCAGCCCCCACCCCGCGTAGAAAGGCCCCCCGTAAGCGTGGACCTCTATTCCCCTCAGCAATGCCTCGAACCCCGTCAGCGACGTGAGCGTGTGCACTTCGTCGACGATGCCAAGCAGGACATCCATACGCACGTTGCGGACAACACGATCCGCGTACCGTAACGCCTCTCCATCGGGTATGCGCCCTTTCCGGTTCCGGCTTTCCACGTCAGGATGCGGCTTATAGATGATGAAAGCATCCGGATGGCTTTCCCGCACGGCCTTGAGCAAATCCACATTGGAAAACAGCCCGCATCCGCCCAGCTGCACGGAAGCGTCGTCCTCAACCTGTCCGGGGACAAGGAGCAAACGTCCCTTTGCAGAAAAATCACCACGGGTTACTGCGTCAACACCCGTGTTGTATTTGGTAATTCCCTTCTCGACGATAAAGCCACGCAAGGCGGAAGCCCGGCTGCACAATTCGGCCCGCTCCGGATGTTCAGGCAAGGCATTCAAAATGTCTTCCAGCCCACTCGGGCGGGATGGATCATAGTAGATGCCCTTCTCATCCAGCACCAACGAATACGGCCAATTAAAATCGGAACCCAACCCAACCGAACGGATGAAGCCGTCCTCCATGCGTATCAGCCGGACGCCCATAGTCTGGCAGGAACTCTCAAGTCCTATTGTGCATTTGGACGCCCATACCACGACATCGCCGCCGTTTGCTTGCGCCCATTTGATGGCTTTCCACCAATCAGAAAAAAAACGGATGGTTCCCGTGGTCGATTGCAAAAAGGCCCGGGCATGAGGACGTTTCCATCTGGAAAAGCCAACACATGCGTGGAACCCCTTATTCCGCTCATTCTGAAAACGCTGGGCGGCCAGAATCCGAATGGCTTCATGGATGTCACAACGCCTGGCGGTCACGGGATTCACATAACGCGCATACAACATATACGCCGCGGCAAAGATCTCTTCCGCCGTACGGCGTTTTGCCCTCCGCGGGCAAGTAAGCCGATCATGCGTTGCCCCCCATCCCGCATAGAACGGCATGCCGAAACAGTGCACTTCCTTACCAAGCAGCAAGGCCTCAAAGCCCATCTGGGAGGTGACTGTGTACACAACATCAGCTTGAGCAAGAAGGGAAAGCGGCGAAACATCCTGTGCGATGATCGCAATCCCTCTTCGCTTCGCCGCCTCCGTCAGATAGCCCTGCTTTTTCCCCGCAAGCACATCGGGATGCGTCTTGACGAACAACCGGGCGTTGGGAAACCGCATCTGCGCATCGTCCAGCATAGCTGTGAAACTTTCAGCATCGGCACGGCCAAGCGTAACGCTGGTATCCCCCTTTGTCTGATCAAGGATAAGAACACGCGGGCACGAAGCATCACCAAGCAATCTTTCAGCAGCACGCGGCGCATGATTATACTTGCTCAGATCGTGACGCTTGATAGCTTCAATGGCATGCTGGGCGGACTGCAACTGCCCTTCCGAATCCCCTCCGGAGCCGTTCAGCAGATTCTCCAAATCGGATGGCTCAGTGGCGTCGTAGTAGATGCCGGTATGGTCAACTACAAGGGAAAGAGGCTGCGCCCCCTTGCATCCGAGATCAAGGGAGCGCAGGAAGCCGTCTTCAAGCGCGATATAGGGAAGGTTATGTTTCAGGGCATAACATCGTGCCTTATCGGCTGTGGGTTTGTGGCCCCAGCCTACTATCGCCGTGCGGGCAAATTGTCTTTCCCATGTCAAAAAGCTCTGGAGGGATTGGTTACGCTTTAATGTAGGGGAAAGATACTTGAGCATACCTCCTCCCGGAGTGGGACAATAAAAAACGTTACGAGTGAAAACTTTCATCATGTAGTATTGTTAAATGCGCATGGGAAATGGTATTAGAAGGTATTTTTTTTACGTATACGATTCCTGTATCGCTTGATTTAGCTATTTGATAACCATATTGTGGCCAGAATTCCGCAACTAGAGAGTTTTTTTGTGTAGCCAGATATTCTGATTTCAGAGTTGTAATACCTGAATATACAAGCATATGTTCTATTTCATTCAAAAAAGCAATTTCGACTTCTCTTCCCATAACACGGCAACTCATGAGAAAGGTATCCACTCGTGCTATGTGTTGTTGTTGATGCACGATACAAAGAATAATTTTTCCGTACTTACCAAAGCGATCTTCCAGCTCTCCAATCCAGAGATGCCAGTCAGAAGATTGCATCATCTGTCGGATATCTGCCTCGGTATAGCGGCGGGTCGTTAGATTGAACTGGTTTGTTTTCTGGGTGAGCTGCGCCGCACGGGCAACGTCCTCCTCATTAACTTCGCGGATATGCAGTTTCATGTCCAGTGATTTCAAATACTCGCCAAGATTGGTAAACTTTTGTTTTTCTTCAAGTCGAAGATGCTCTGTCCGGTACTGTTCGGATTTCTTTAGGTCTTCGGATGTAAGACGCAAGGTCGGGAAGAATTCACGGGCAACATCCAAAATGAATGATTCCAACTGGACAGGGTTTTGCGGAAAATCTGGCACGGCAACAGTTGGTAAGGCTATTTTTACAGCTTCGCGTTCTACTGGATTGTCGTCAATAAACACAAAAGAATCCAAACCAAGATTTAGCTCTGTTGCCAAACTAGCAATATTGACCGGCTTGGGATCCCAATTGGCCTTGATCGTAACGAAATCTTCTTCTCTGAGAATCATATCGGGATGCTTCTGGATGGCTTCCAGCGCATCTTCACGATTATTTTTGGAAACAACAGTCAGCAGTACGCCCAACTTCTTCAGTTCAAGAATAAAGCGCTGGAAGTCTTGATAAATGGCACCTTCTTTTGTCGGAGCAAGGGTAATACCTCCAACACCATCTTCACCAATAACACCACCCCACAAAGTGTTATCTAAATCAAGAACTAGGCATTTTTTACGTTTCCCATTGAGGGCCTTCCAACAACGGAAGCATTCTGCTGCCAAGGCTTTTTCGCCAACCATAGAGAAAGGAAGACTGCCAAAATACCACATTTTTGGACTGTAGAACTGCTTACGCCCCATGTCAGCTGCTATTTCAGCAAGTTCGCATATGGGCAAACCCAGTGTGTCCAGTTGCTCCCGCCAAAAAGCCATTGCTCTCGTTTCGCTGCGTGGTCCCACGAGCGGCAAAATCTGCCGCTGCGGAATATCCAGCGTGGAAACAAAAAGCGGGACTCCGGGGTGTGCTGTGACGAATTGCTCTAGCAAGGCAAGATGAGGCTGCAAGCTTTGTACATAATCGACACCGAGTGGAGAGGTTCGCCCCACCAGCTCTGAACCGTCAAGAATCAGGAATACGGCCTCAGAGCTCAATAGCGCGCTGTCAGGATTCAGTAGGGCCTGCGCCCAAGTATTGTACCCGTCGGGGATGTTGACTTGAGCTCCCGACAGCTGGCTCAGCGTCTTGCTGAACCAAGGCCCAGACATCGTTACATTGGATAAGATAGTAATCATGATCTGCTCGCATCACCAAAAATCAGGTTGATGATATCATTAACAGTAAAAATATGTTGGAAGTCCAAGGGCGAAAGGTCCCGGCCATTGATTTCATCAGCCAGCGATATGACCCCCAACACAGCAACAGAATCCCAAGCGGGGATATCTTGAAGCTGCTGATCTCCTCTCAGAGAGTCGGCAGGGAGGTCAAAAAGGCTTTCAAGTTCAGTCAGTAGTTGTTCTCGGTTCATAATACCTCCTAAGTATGAGGGGAAAGTTCTGAATAGGTTTGAAATTTTATGTAATTATCCCTTATACAAAATCATACAGCACAAACGAAAAGAACAGTATCAAGCTAGTTATTTTAATATTAAATATTTTTACTGACAATAAATGCACTTTTATGACAATGGGTCGCTATGAGTTGCTTTAGTGGGTTTTTGTATCACTGATACAAAAACGATTTTTATTGTTATTGCAAGATATAACGGCAGCAGAAATTCTATATTCATATTTATTACTGGATAAATAATACTGTTATTTCCTAAAAAAGAGATGGTGGAATTTTTTAACTGAACACCATCTTCCAAGAAAAGAATATTTCCTGTTCCTCTGTAAAGCTGGTAATGCTCTCCCAAATAGCTCCTTGTTTATCTCCAAATAAAATTAACAGCAGCATGGTAAACATATAATAAAACTATGGTCATTACCTACTGTATATAATTAAAAATATTGCTAACCTACCGCATCAACAACTTCGATCATACCAAGATAGGGGTGAAGAAAAAAAACAACTTTTTTGTTATCAAAAGCAATAGCTGGCTCTAGATCAGTAATTTTGATATATTTATTTCTTTTTAAGGACTTCATATCATCATCTATATTAAATGATTCGTAACAAATATGATAAGGAGAATTTTTATGTGTTTTTATCAAATTGCTAACAATGGAATTGTCTTTTGATGGCGAAATAAGTTCTATGACATAACCATCTTTTTCCATAAAAATAATATATATACCACGAAGTTCGTCACTGAATAGTTGAGTGCTTTCCGTAAAGCCCAGTTCTTTAAACTGGGCTTGTGCTTTCTCAATATTCTGCACAAGGTAACCAATATGGTGAATTTTCATCATAAATACTCTCTTATTTAATGATGCTATTTAAATTAAGAATTATCTGAAGATGGTGTAAACATTTTTTTTGCGGGATTTCCAATCATGGTACACGATTTTCTAACATGTGAAAAAATAGTGGAACCAACAGCAGTAATAACGTCATCAACTATGGATATCCCTTGGAGTATGGTTGTATTCGATCCAATCGTGCATCGATTTCCTATTGATATGGATCCGTTAATACAGGAAGCAGGGTTTATTTGGCAAAACTCGCCAATTTTTACATCATGAGCAAGCGTGCTACCAAAGTTAACATATGTACATTTATCTAGTGTTGTATTGGGGCCAATGATAACCCGTGGTGCAACAATGCAACCTTCGTTCAGTACAGCACTTTTGGCCACAACACTTGTTGCATGCACAAAATGCGGGAAACAAAATCCTCGCTGTGCGTAGAATTGGTACAGAATTTCTTTCAGAGCGGGAGAACCAACAGCCAAAATAGCGTTAGGTGTTCCGGCACTTTCTGTCGTCATATCCGAGGATAGAAGTTGCCCTGGTAAATTGTACTTGTAGAATTCATCAGCATTCTTTGTTGAAAAACCACAAATAGTAATAACGTCTTCAAACCATGTGCAAAATTCTCTGGCAAGACCACCGGAGCCAATGATGACCACTTTCATATATGTTCCTCTTTTCTGTACTGCCCGGAAACCTGGCAGCTGCCTATCCATTGTAACATTCGAAAAACGTTTTCATGAGCAGCCCTCTAAGGGGATAATTCGCAACAATATCAGCAATGTTTTGTGCTGTGTGGGGCTTGTCCAATGGGTTTGGCGTCGTCTGAGCTAGCTGCTGCGTTTCGACTTGTAGCATGGTGTTTAAAGCCACGGTAATTTCTTTTTCATTTAGATCGGCATGGAGGACTGAAGCCGCCCGCTCACGTCCTTTTTGGCGATTACCAATATCCAAAACGGGTACCCCAAGGCTTGGCACTTCTCCTATACCGCTCGAAGAGTTGCCAAAGACACCTTTACTGTAGCGCACTGCGTTAATATAGCGTTCAACGCCAAGTGACATGAAAAAGCGGAAATTCGGATGGGAAGCAACATAGGCCTGTAGGAGAGCATTAACTTCCTGCCCACCTGCATCAGCATTAGCACCGGTAAATACCGTGACAATATCCTTTTGGGCGGAAAGTATCTTCAGCAGCATTTCCACTTCATGGGTAACTTGCTCTCGTTCCAGTGTCACAGGGTGGTATGTCGCTACAAGGTACGGTCTATCGTAGGGAAGATTCAAATAGGCTCTGACATCATCTTCGGAGTGTACCGGAAGCAAGTGAACATTTTCTACTCCTAGTGACCCAACGCACCATACCCTTTCAGGCTTCTCTCCCATCTGGATAACACGACGCCGATAGCGCTCACAGGCTGTAAAGTGTAAATGCGACATTTTAGTTATAGCGTGCCGTAAAACATCGTCGACGGCCCCTTCTGTAGCTTCGCCTCCAAAAAGATGAGCAATGGGGATACGCAATATAGACGCAGAAGCTGCTGCACAGAAGGTCTCATAGCGATCTCCCAGCACTAGCAATATATCTGGAGCGACTTGCTGCATGACATCTGCATAACCAGGTAGGCTTTTCCCCATGCTGTGGCAAACCCCAACAGAATCATTCCTGTCCAGATCCATGGCAACCACATGTATAGGAGCAAGGTTATCCCGCTCGATTTCTCCCAGTGTAAAACCGTACTGAGGGGACAAATGGGTTCCGCTTACCAGGAGGTGCAGGTCAACCTGCTCATTCTTGGCAAGAATGCGTATGACGTTTCTAAAAAGTCCATACTCGGCTCTGGAGCCTGTAAAAACAAGGATACGGCGTTTCATATCAATTCATCCACATTGTAGTCCCGTTCTGCTTTTTGCCCACAAAATTCGTCCCACCGTAGTGCAGATATCCCCGAACCTGGGCGCTTGACAGTCATATTGTGTTCTCCAAGAAGTTCTCCTTTGCAGATAGCAGTGGAAGCAACGAGACTTTTACGCGCAACGATACGGTTTTGCATTTCTATGGCTGTGGGTTTCTTTATACCGTCTCCCAACGCCGTGCAGACGTGGCGCACACCCGTCACTAGTGCAGTCAGTTCTTGTGGGTCAAGACTCGCTTTATGATCTGGCCCTTCCATCTGCTTATCAAGCGTAAAATGCTTCTCGATAAGCTGTGCGCCCATGGCAACAGCCGCAAGCGCTATTTCTATGCCTTCGGTGTGATCGGAATAGCCTACCCCACGTATCCCAGGGAAAGCGTTCCGTACCGTTTGCATGGCGTGTAAATTCACGTCCTCCAGAGGTGCTGGGTATTCCGTCGTGCAATGCAGCAGCATGATGCTCTTACGCTGGGTCCCCGCATGTTCAAGAATGGAAAGCGCAGTTTCAATATCGCCGAGGGTCGCCATACCCGTCGAAAGAACGATTTCATCCTGATATTGTCCGATTTTGCGCAGATAGGGCAGATTGGTGATTTCTCCTGAGGGAATTTTCCATAATTTCAGTCCTAGTTTATGCAAAAAGTCTACCGAGGCCAAGTCAAACGCCGTAGACCAAAAAATAATGCCTCGTTCGTCGCAATGCTTCTTCAGCGCGACAAAATCTTCCTCTGGAAGCTCAAGTTTTCGCACCATATCAAGCTGCGACTCGTCCGCTTCTGTTGTCTTCTGCTGATAGGCAGCTTTGGGCGCACAAGCAGAAATGACTGATTCGGCGTGGAAGGTTTGAAACTTGACGATATCAGCACCAGCTTCTGCAGCAACATCAATCAACTTATGAGCCAAGTTGGTATCACCATTATGATTGACGCCCGCTTCTGCCACAACCAGAACGTGGTCTTGTTCTCTATTCATAGGAATCCCTCATTTCGTATGGGTCTAGTTTTATTTTACCCCTGAGCAGAACTTAAAAAGAGCGCGGAAGTATCAAAACCTTCAAGAATTTGGTCGACAATATGTTCAATGTGGGGATCTCCTTCAGCAAAGTAACGTTCGACCGCAGCATCATCGTAGTATGGGATGCTTCGAAAGTCGTTACTGGCGCTGAAGAAGCTATACGGATATGGGGTAACCATATGTCCCTCTTTTGAAAACTTGATCATACCTGCGGCCATATCCTGCTCCTCCTGCGTAGGGGCCGGGCAAGACGCAGTCCTAAGCATATGCGCATAATCTTCCCTGTCTTTGAACGTTTTCACGTCAAAGGGCGTATCCGTTATACCTGCATAGGAGCAGACGACAACAGGAACCCCTAGAGCAGTCAATTCGCTGATCGCTGTGCCGAGCCAAAGTGCTACCATATCGACAAGCCCTAGTAGCTGCGGCGTCTTCAGCTCACGAGGATGCAACAAAAGAACGTTATCTGGCAAAGCTGGAAGAATATCCTGAAGTTTTTCTACGGGCAAAGCCGCAAATTCTGGTTCCTCTTCATGCGGATGCGGTTTGATAACAAGAAAAATATCCTTATTTTCCGCTGCAATCTGTATGGAGTGACGTAACCAGTCTTCCATATTTGCGTGGCCGGAACCACCGTCCGCTGTACGCAGACTCAAATCATAGAGCAAGCGACTATAACAGAAGATTATCTTTTTCCCCGCAGCTTTTTCCCTCAGGAGTCGCTCGTAGACCGGGGAATCCGCAGGCGCGGGGCAAAGCAACTTAGAGCGCAATTCAGCCAGAATTTGGCCAGAAGCAGGATCTTTGCGAAAATCTTTATACCAAGCTTGGAATTTTTCTCTGGTCGGCAAGAATGGCAATCTCTGTTCTGGATGATTTGCCATATCCATGGCACAAATCGAGACGTCTTCCATGAAAACGCCTTCCTCCATCTTTTGGGTCAAAGCAGTTCTGCAAAAAATATTTCTGAAATGAACATCCTTTTTTGTATTCATGAAGTCGAGCCATATGACCTGAGGAAGCACTAGCAAATACGATGACAACAAGCCACACTGAACACCCGTTTTTTTATGAAACTGATAAACTTCATTACATAATTTTAGATGTGCATCTGCTTGGTACATAAACTGCTGAAGGTGGCTACGTTGAATGGGGTTATTAAAATCTATGGTAAATATGCGTAAGTGCATACGAATAAATTCAACAAATCTTTCATAAAAATTTATTCCAAAGACGCTAATTTTTTGATTTTTAAGATCAACTTCCCAGGGGCACGATAAGCGTAACGGTCTATCAACAACTGAATAGGCAAATTTATAAAATTTGTTTTGATTGTCATTGTTAATAAATAAATGATTAATACCTAAAATAATAGAAGCGTAGCCACGCCGTGCAAGAGAACAGACAACCAAGGGTAGAATGGCTGTTTGAAATAAGCCAAAATGAGGTATAAAAATATAACCACGCGGATTTTGGGGTTGAGGTACCTTGGCAATGATCTCTGAACTCTTCAAATAAAATTCTTCGATGGCAGCACGCCATGAATAATCATAAACATCCTGTAAAGCTGTCTTTTTCAGGCAGGCTTGGTAGCTTGCCTGCATATTTCTTTCAATCTGTTGCTTCCTTTTGGCGGAAGTCATACCCGTTGGAATGAATCCATCCGCAATTTTTCTCAGGCGTTTCCACTGATTGAAATATGTCTTTCGCTCTAATTCAGACTCAGAGAGGATACGCAAAAAGAGTTCTGCTTCTGTATAATAGCAACGTTGAATATATGCACTAAGAAGAAAAGAGAAGAGAGAAGCAACAGCGGGTGTCACTCTTTTGCCATTATCTTGTTCTTCAAGCACGGCATTTGCATACTTTTGAATTTGCGCCAAATCCTCAGTAAGACTGTAACGTATAAGAAGGATGCTATTTTCTGAAATGGCTATTTTTTCATTACTTATAACGCCTTCAAGAAACGCGCTGAAAATTTTTTGTCGCAAATCGATTCGTGTCCAAATATCTCTTTCCCTTGAACCATAGGGATACTCCATCAAATACGAAAGGAGAGAAGAATAATAGCTCGTGGGCATTTCTGGAAGAGAGTCAAAAAACGTGTAAAGTTCTTCATAATGGCATGAATATATAGCTATCCTTGCATAAATTTGGTATGTTGCAGTACCATGTTCTGGAAGCTCTTTGAATTCAGGAAAAGCAAGTTCTCTGTATCTGTTACTCTTCTGTAAAAAGAAATACAAAGCATAAAATGAGTATACTTCTTGAGCACTAAATGTATTTTTTGAAAACCACTCGACATATTGCTTGGTAATATCGGATAACATATCAAAAAGTGAGTTAACCCTACAATAAGTAACTATCGCAACAAGCAATTTGAAAAGTGATTCGTTCGGCAGTGAGGCAAATAGTTTATCCAATCCATAGCATGCATAGCGAAAATTAAATAAGCTGTGCAACAAAAGACCAAAATTTGAACCAGATAAATTTTCCAGGATATACTGTGTCGTTGAAGGATCGATCGTATGATAATATTTGCGACGCAAATCAAGATTTGGATATCTTTCATCTTTGCCCAATTTATGTGCCATTTGTTCAAAAAAATAGGAAAAATCAGAACGCAACCACAAATGGTGGAGTGCAAGCGCCTGATCGGGAGAAAGAGTTTCTCCTGTATAGGGAGCAGTGAGGTTATTTCCGAACAGCGCAATTAAAGCAGCATATTGAAAATCTTGCTCACAAATCGGTGCGGACAAAGTCAGATCTTTTGTCCAACCAAAGCCTGCGTAGAACGGTTGGCCATGGGTAACCACGGGGCGACCAACCAGAAGTGCTTCAAAACCATAGAATGAACCCACAACGTGCACTTCCGTGGCATACGGACAAAGGCTGTCAAAATCTTCAGCATGCCGTAAAAAGGCTGTACGAAAACGGAGATTCCCAGCTAGGCAGGCTCTCTTATCTGTGGCTTTTCCCTTGGTAAGTGCAAGGCAAACGATATTTTCCTGTTTTATATTCTCCGAAATTATTGTGATGAATGTTTCAAAAGAGAGTTCTTGGGCTTCTTCTTCATGCCACACCGCCAGCACAAAATGTTCTTTTTGCAAGTCAGTAACAGTTTGGTCGGGAGCTTTTCGTCCTTTAAGCAGCAAGGCATGCAAGGCTCTCATGCGTTTAAGCAGCGCGTCTCCATCCAGAATGGTATACTTCTTATCCAGCCACGACATGAATGTCGTTCTATCGGGCAACCCAAGGTTGTTGGGTTTATCCTGTGACACTGTAACGAAAAGGGGATTTTTAAAAGGCTTCCTGTAGTAAAGTTTTCCCAAGACAGACTCATGGAGGTGATAGACTGGAATAGCATTTTCTTCAGCCAGAATACGGATTTGGTCTGGCATAGTAGATTCATAGTCAAAAAAGGTAAAAGAATACTTTTTTGCCAAAATATTCAGTGCGCCACAAAAAGTATCGTGAGAAACTATGGGATTCAGCTTGAGAACTGTATAGTCGGACAAGGAAGGGCTGACACGTGAGCTGTCATATTTAGAAATATTCCAGATAAGAGCAAATGATGTTTTCTTGTCGAGCTCCAGAACTTTATTAAGTACAGGCTGAAATATCTTTTGGATAAGAATTTTTTCTGAAATAACCGATATGGTAATATTTTTTTGTTTACAAAATATTCTTAAATCTGGTAAAATATTCTGTTCATCAAGAGTATAAATATCACTTATGTTTGAATATTTATCCAATTTTTGAGTGAGATTATCAAATCCATGTTTAGAAAATATATTAATAAAAATATTTCTCTGCCCTTTCGTTTCTTCTGCAATGGTATCGATAATATTTTCTGGAATATTAATGTATATAACGCTACTAGGAAAACAATCTTGCTCTACAGTGATAGCATTATCAATAACTTGTATTTCTTTATCTACAGATATATAAAATTGTTGTAAGGCAACTACTGCTTGTTGTGTGTCTGCAGAGTGAATGATACGAGTACGTTGTTCGGCCAGAAACTCGGCAATTTCAGGGGAAAGTTGGATACGCGGAGACGTAAGGACAACGATAGAAGGGACATTATTTTTAAAAAAAGCAAGTTGGCGCTGAGGATTCGTCTTCCCAAAGGCAAAGGCACATCTGTATTCGGGCAGTGCGGAGGCAATTTTTACTCGCAAAGCAGAACGAACACCAAAAAAGACGGCAATAGCTTTACACTGTGGTTCCTGCCATGCCCTACCTAATTTAGCAAAGGGGTCTCCTCCTTTTTTTAATTTAAATTTTTTAGCCAAAAAAGTTTTCGCCAACTGCAAAATCATCATCATATCATTCTTAGATGTTCCCATTTTCAGAGATCTCCATATCAGATAGAATACTTTATTCAACATAATACTGTCTTTACTGGAATCTCTTGTTCATGAAATATTCTGCCAATTCAAAGTCTATAGGTTCATCAATATCAATACCGCTGACTCTGTCTACCATAACAGCCCTAACACGACCGTCCCACATTCTGCTCTTTTCAAGAATAAATGTAGGGGTCGTAACGTATGCAGTCGCTGTCATATCATACACGGTAGGTGCATCTTGACGGCGGAAAAAGGACGTTCCGTTATTTGTATTGACAATACTGGCATATCCCTTGTCATCGATTTTAATCATATTAAAATAGGGCGAATGGCTAGCTTCAGTGCAGCTGACTACGATGTCGCATTCTCCTTTTCTAAATACGGAGACGCATCGCTGGATATCCTCCACCTTACGGAGAGGAACCGTACTCGGCAGCGAAATAAACGTGTCAAAATTATCCCCCCGTTCTTGCAGAAAGCGAACGGCGTGTTGCCAAGCGAGCCATTCAGGAGAGTTGTCTGCAGCCAGTTCGGCAGGCCGTAGAAAAGGTACTTCTGCCCCGTACTCCTGCGCGACTTTTGCAATGGCCTCATTGTCTGTCGACACGATCATCTTTTCAACACAGCCGCTGGCAAGCCCTGCTTCAATTGCATAGGCAATCAACGGCTTACCGCATAGAGGGCGGATGTTTTTATGGGGAACCCCTTTCGAACCGCCTCTTGCAAAGACAAATCCATATATTTTCATTCTTTGGCCTGTATTACTAATTCTGATTTGGGTGAGTCAGCAAATTCTATACATGCGTTTTATAAAATTCCTAATTTCTCCAGGCTCATAAACCTCTTTCCACCCCACTGGGTAAATTTACTAACCTAGCAGCAATATCCATGGCCGTGAAAAGCTCTCCACAACGACTATTCCGATACATGGGTAATGTGTGCAAAGGTTCCCAAGCGGGGCGAGTTCCGAGACCTGATGCATTAGCTTCTTCAAGGAAAGTGTTTCTTTCGGTAACCGTGTTAGTTAACACGGCACACAGCCAGTAATTAGAACGGGAGTATTCAGGCTCCAGCATAAACTTCCATTCTGAGCCATAGAAGATATCTGCATACGCTGCCGCACGTTTACGTTTGATATCGATGAACCTCTCAAGCTGTTCCAGCTGAGCGCAGCCAAGAGCAGCGTTGAGGTTGGGCAGGCGAAAATTCCAAGCTACGGCGTCATGACGGTATTCCCAACGGTGCGGAATTTTGGCCGTGGTGGTCAGGCGCTTGGCGGTTGCAGCTAGTTCGTCGCTGTTAGTCAGAATAGCTCCGCCGCCGCCTGTGGTGACGGTTTTATTGCCATTAAATGACAACACCCCAAGTTGCCCCATGGTGCCGCAATATCGTCCCTTGTAACTGCTCCCCAACGCCTCGGCGGCATCTTCTACTACGGGTACATTCCACTCATCACAAACGGCTAACAGTTCGTCCATGCGGACTGGCAACCCAAAGCTGTGCATAGGAACGCAGGCAGCCACGCGCTGCCCAGTGTCCGCCAGACGACATACTCCCTGACCGCGCAGGCACCGAGCTTCCAGAAATTTTCGGACAGCGTCGGGCGAAAGCCCTAGCGTACTCCTTTCTACATCCAGAAACACAGGTTCCGCGCCAGCGTGAACGATGGCGTTAGCAGTGGCAACGAACGACAGAGGCTGGGTCAGGACCACATCGCCGCTCTGAACCCCTGCAAGCCGCAGAGCCATTTCCAAGGCAGAGGTGCCGTTGCAGCAAGCCACGGCATACCGTGCGCCGGTCAGAGAGCAAAGCATTTCCTCAAACCGAGTCACGTATTCACCCACACTGGACACGAAGGTGGACTCAATGGCATCCATCACATAGCGTTTCTCGTTTCCCGCAAAAATAGGGGCGTGCAGGGCCACGGGACCATCCGGAAAATTCTGCACTTCGCGAATACGCCGCAATAACTCTTCGAACATGATGCAGTCCTATATGTTGTAGATTCCGGCCTTGTAGTTCCGTACATTTTCAGGCTTAGAAAACCAGCAGATGGTTTCCTCCAAGCCACGCCTAAAGCCATCAAGTCCACCGAAGGCTGGTTGCCAATCCGTGAGCAGGCGCAGACGGGAATTGTCGGCCCACAGCCGTTCCACTTCACTTTTTTCCGGGCGCAGCCGCTGTTCATCGCATTCAATGGATAAAGAAACACCCATAATGTCCGCAATCAAACGTGCGGTATCCCCAATGCTGATCTCATAGTTCGACCCTGCATTGAGCACCTGGCCCACGCTTTGGTCCGCCTGAAGCACAGCTTCAAAAGCACGGACCGTATCCAGCACGTAATTGAAATCCCGAGTGGGGCTCAGCGCACCCAATTTGATGCTGCGCGCTCCTGCCGCAAGCTGGGTAATGACGGTGGGGATGACTGCCCTGGCCGACTGCCTAGGCCCATAGGTATTAAAAGGGCGGATGACCGCCACTGGAGTGGCGAAGGAGCGGTAAAAGGACAGGGCCAGTTGATCCGCCGCCACCTTGGTTGCCGAATAGGGAGACTGGGCATGCAACGGATGCTCTTCCGTAATGGGCACGAACTGGGCTGTACCATATACCTCGCTGGTGGAAGTATGGACTACCTTGCCAACCCCCAGAGCACGAGCCGCCTGCAGAACATGTAGAGTACCCTTGATGTTGGTATCCACATACGTATCGGGGGAATGGTAGGAATAGGGAATCGCTATCAGGGCCGCCAGATGCAACACAGCGTCGCATTTAGCCATTGCGGTGCGAACGCCCTCCGGATCGCGGATGTCGCCTGTGAACACCTCGACATCCTTCATGACATCCGGCGGCAGGCTGTCCAACCATCCCCAGCTGTTGAAAGAGTTGTACAGCACAAAGGCCTTGACGAAATAACCTTGACGGACCAGATGTTCCACTAGGTGTGAACCGATAAAACCATCTGCTCCGGTTACTAACACTTTTTTATATTGCATGGGATTCCTCGTATTGCTGTAGGTGCTTTGACACATATTAAATCATCTGCTGTGCGGACCTGTAATCAGATTCCCGCCCTATATCTATCCAATTTTCGCATATCGGACATACACTTACCTGCTCTCCCCTGCTCTTTGCATTGAGAAGTAACGTTGGCATATCGATAAAGACATCTCGGGGAATAGTTTCAAGAATACGCGGTTCTATAATGTAAATTCCTGCATTAATAAACCATGATTCCGTAGGTTTTTCATCAATACCTAACAGTGTCGTACCTTCATGTCTAACAACTCCATAGGGGTTCTGGTAACGGTATTCCACAATACCCATCGTAGCTATGGGATTGGCCATACCATGAAAATCAAGAAGGTGGCGAATATTGAATTCTGTAAGGATATCACCGTTCATGACCAATATGGGGTGAGAGGGTATATAAGGTAAGAGACTGAGTGCTCCGCCTGTGCCCATCCGTTTTTTTTCTTTCAGATATCGAATCTGCACACCCCATTTTTCACCATTGCCGAAATAGCTCTCAATCTTCTCTCTTAAATAATTTGTAGCGAAGAAAAAACGTGAAATTCCACACTGGATAATGCTACACATGATCCGCTCAAGAATGGGCTTGCCGCCTACTTTCAGCATAGGTTTGGGACAATCATGGGTCAAATTGCCCAAACGCGATCCCAATCCTCCACACATAATCACAGCTTCGTTTGGCAACAATGCCGTAGAAACAGATCCTTGAAGTATCTCAATCCCAAGCAACAGCCCCTTGTCATCTACCACAGGCAAATGGCGCACCCCTCGTGAATGCATAAGGGCCAACCTCTCATCCAACGTATTATTAACGTGCGCCACCAAAGGATTGGAATGCATGGCATGGCTCACAGAATCTTCTATTCGTACTCCCCGTAGCAGAGCCCGACGTACATCACCGTCTGTCATCGTGCCCATCAATCTATTGTTAGTATCGACAACAAGAAGCACTGCTCCTGCATTAGAGTTGAGCCTCTCTATTCCTTGTAACAGTGTGGCATCCCGACAAATGATGAGTGATTCTATATCATTTCTAATCTTCATATTTATGAATACCCTGCATAGCGTTTTCATCAATAATTATTCATAAAAAATAAAACCTTCCGCTCGCCGATAAGTAATCACCATCAACGCCATCCGTATGTCACCGTCGAGAACCTCAGGTCTTTCCAGTAGTGCTGGATAATTCACGAGACGGTTCTTCCTGCTCTGTTTCCGTATAAACCGCATCCAGAATGACCAAAGACTGAGGGCCCTTCTCTTCCCAAGCAAAACCGTAGAACTCGTAAGCGTCGTTTAATTGGGTGATATGAGTCTCAGACACGTCAGAACTGCCTGCTCTTGGATGGCCCACCTACCTGAAAGACTGCGTCATCCAAAGAGTGTATAGGTGGAGTAAGCGACCTCCGAGCAGCAGATGCCCCTTGCCTCGACAGGTGACCTCCAATGCCGTATTTTTCAGGCCAGTCAGTTCCCGCCAGCGTGCCCGATGGAATAAGTTTACATATGTGCCCGTCTCGTAGCGAAGGCCTCCGTCGGGCAACGGACGTAAAGTGCCTCCGCACCCAACACACCATCCTTCTGCGGCACCACATGCTGCAGTATTTGGCGGGAACCAGAAGGCGGGTGAAGGATAAAAACAGGGTTAAACATGGCTTCGTAGCCTCCTCAAGAAAACCAATGCCAAACAATATGTTCAATAAATTTTAGCCAAAATAGCGTTTCATCCAATATGTACAACAGACAGAATAGTAATATAGTTTTGCATAATGTATGGCAAAATGCACCAACACGCTAACTTCAGAAATGCATTTTTTTACCATAAACTGTAGGATATGCAAATGATGCTTGTTATATTTATGTAGAGATCATAAATCTATTTGTATTTTAATATTAACTATTGCGATCGTTTATTGAACAATACTTGTTAGCATAGACAAAATAACTATCTAACAGATTAGCTTCTCTTATTGTAATGCAGCTCACAGAACTTATTTATAATCCCACAGCAACCTTCGTCGCCACGGCAATCTGGTACAAAATCTGGGTGAAATCCTTAGCCAGCTGCATATTCTTGGAATCAAACCGGGGCATGACCAAGATACGGTCGCCCGGCGCTATGCCCATATTTTGGACTTTGCCCACTTCACCATTCTGCTTGGCGACAAGGATATTGTCCTTGTCCGCACGATCCGAAAGGCCGCCCGCGCTCTCGAGGTATTCGTGGAGGGACATACCCTTTTCATAGGTGATGGCCTTGGGTATCAAGACTTCCCCCGATACATGGACGACATCCGTTTTCTGCGGGATAACAATGACGTCGTTGTCCTCAAGCAGGAGATCCTTGACTGTGCCCCCGCGCGAAACGACGACTACGCCGTCAGGCTCCAGCGTTGCGGCACGACGCACAAAATCCTGAATCAGCTCCGCTTCCCGAACCCGGATGTTGGCTTCATCCACGGACGAAGACGTTGACGTGAGCGCGCTCTGTTCAAGCCTGCGCAGCGAATCGGCAATAATCGCCTTTTGCTGTGCGGCTACACTTTGGCGGCGGATATAGATCGCGGACGTATCAGCAATGGCCGGCTCAATTTCCACGTATTGCAACAACGATTTGAGGGTCGTGTCTTTGCGGACGGGGAACCGGGAAGCTCCCTGAATGGCCCCTGTAACTGCGGCCATGATGGTGCGCCCACGCTTATCGGCCACGAAATCGACAGTGTCCCCGTCCGCAAGCTGAAACTGCGCGAATTCGGCAATGGGGATGTATACGTTGAACGGCGCACGGTTGCGTATCCCGCTGATGCTGACGTGCGAAGCGCTGTTCAACGGCGTAGCGAGATCGAGAAGGTGCGCCCCGGTCGCCGTGCCCATGAATTCATAACGGGCCTGTTGGCGAAGCAGACCGAGAGCGGCGACACTGCTCCCACGTTCATCCACCAAAATCACGTCCCCATCCTTGAGCCGGATGGAAGGCATTTCCCCGCGCAGGGCGAAATCATACAAATCGACCGTCCCGATAAGGGATTTTCCCCGCATCACCTTGATGTGCCGATAACTTCCCCGCTCGGGCGTGATGCCGCCCGCCCTGTCCAGATACGACATGACGGAATCCATCGGCCCACCCGCGTATCTTCCGGGATGGTTCACGAAGCCCGCCACGTAAACGGCTACGGGTTGAGAGCTTTGAAGATTGACGTAAATATTGACGTTGTCGGTGAAGACGGAGGCAAGGCTTGACCGGACGGCTCCCAGAAGCTGCCCCTGCCTCAGCCCGGCTACCCGGATCGGGCCTACTTCCGGTAAAAAGACATTCCCCTGCTGATCGACCATCAGGACATCGTCATACGTCTTGGCTCCCCAAATACGGACCACTATGCGGTCTCCCGGAAGGATGACGTAATCGGCGTTCACACTTTCCGAATAGGTGGAGGCAAAATTCCCCTGAAACAAATTGGCGCCGAAGGGAGGCAGCGTCGCCGAAGCCGGACCTCGCAGAGGCGATTGCGCCCAGGCTGGCGGGGCATCGAGGACGGTAGGGACCGGC
>ERZ791808.1151-NODE-1151-length-21794-cov-4.145775_pt1 | contig 21794 bp, 20 predicted proteins | sample MGYA00510305_ERZ791808 | MGnify/ENA primary metagenome ERZ791808 (study PRJEB30046, sample SAMN00792024) | human gut metagenome | study: EMG produced TPA metagenomics assembly of the A metagenome-wide association study of gut microbiota in type 2... | reverse complement strand
TTACCCTCAAATAACCTTCAATCTTTCAGTTTGCGAATTTAGGTTTGACTATCAGCGTGTTATCCTGAACCTTCTTTAGAGAAAAGGTTCAGCCGATAATGAATGATGAGTATATCTGCTGAATGATTCCATCATTCAGGATAACTCATTCAGTATCAATGCAAAATCGACAAACTGAAGGATGAAGCTTATAGGTAATTGTTGCACTGAAAGCATACAAAAAAAGGAATATCCGGGTTCATCCCCTACAAATATCGGGTGAGCCCAAACTTTTCCATCCTTTTTCGGGGAAAGAATCAAATTTATTTTCACTGCTCTTTACGCCACTTTAAAAGCGGAAATAGAAAGAAAAATATACTAAGATAACAAACAAGTGAATGTGCGATGTAAACAATTCATCTCTTTTTCTGTTCTAACCATAAAATGATTACCTATATATTTAAAAACAACTTAATTATGAGAAAAGTATTATTTTTAGCTGCAATGTTTCTAGTAGGAATTGCAGGACTTGCACAAGCTCAGACTTCAAAAAGAGACATGGAAAGAAAAGACCGTAAAGAAGCGAGAGAGGAAAAGAGAAAACAAGAAAAAGCATTGGAAGCCATTCAAGATACAATAGCGTATCAAAATGCTATCCAAGCTCTGAAAGACGGTTCATTCGTTGTAGAAGCTAACAATGTTATTTTCAAAAACGGAATTATGCGCTTTGTTTCTTCTAATACAAACTTTATTTCGGTAAACAACGGACAAGGTATTGTACAGACTGCATTTAATAATTTCATTTATAGTCCCAACGGTATAGGTGGAGTTACTGTTAAAGGTTCTGTTGCCGATGTTAGAATGAATAAAGATAAAGATGGTAACATCTTTTATAGTTTCAGTATCAATGGTATAGCTATCTCTGCCACTGTAGACCTTGTTCTGACCGGAGGCACAAATCAAGTGAGTGCGACAGTCAATCCGAACTTTAGCGGTAATACACTTACATTTAGTGGAATATTGGTTCCTTATGACCAATCCACTGTATTTACAGGAACATCCCTGTTCTAAATCTTTATAATAATTTGTTCAAAAGCAGAGTGTTTACGGATACTCTGCTTTTTCATTTTTAAATCATCCCAATGCTCTTTCTCCCCGGATTTCTTCATATTTCTGTTGATTCACAAATGCCAGAGCTGCTCCTAATGCGGTTCTGTATTCAGCATATTTCGGAATATGGAAATGACAATGATACATATCTTCCAGCTTTGGGAATATATCGGCACATTGTGGCAATTTAGCCAGATTACCGATTAAAATAAAATCCTTAATAGAACTGTTCAATGCGGCAAGAATAACCGACTGCCCGATACTTTGCAATACCATTTGAATAATACCTGTGGCTATATCCTCAGACGAAGCATTGGCATCTGCTTTGCCGAATGTAGAAGCGGTAGCGTCCAGTGGAAGACCGGGTAAAGGGGCATTACATATGTCTTGTATTTGCAGATTTATATTTTCTATTGCTCCTTTCTTTGCCATTTCCACTACATGACGAATATCATGTGTCTTAAGTAATAGTCGGGAAAGTCCCAGAATCGTACCTCCTCCGATACCTATTCCTCCTATATGTTCTATATTCGTCCCTTCTACTTTCACAAAAGATGTTCCTGTACCCATACTTACAACGATTAGGTCTTTTAATCGAGAACCATGATGAGCACCTAATCCATTTGCGAGAAATTCATCAGTACGTGCTGTTGGCAATCCATATAAAGGTTGGTTCACATAGGCACTCCCTACCCCCGTCAGCATCACTTTCTCTATTTCATTCAGACTAATGCCATTATCATATATGTACTTACCGAATGCGCCGAACAAGGAGGTTATCGGGTCTGTGGCAGTAACAAGCATCGGATGCTTTATTTCTTTCTTGTCGACACCGATTATTTTAGTTGTACTCCCTCCTACATCTATACCGATTACAATACCCATAATGCTATGCTTTTAATTATATTGACTGCAAAGATAAAAGTTTATTGTTCTCACAATAATAAATTTTCTATCTTTGCTTCATTATTTTAATCTAAATAGCAATTACATATTTATGAACGATCCAAAGAAAGGCAACACAAAAGGCTTTTCCAGAGCTTTTTACGTTGCAAACACGGTAGAACTTTTCGAACGAATGGCTTACTATGCCATCTTCATCGTATTGACGATTTATCTCTCCAATATTCTTGGTTTTAATGATTTTGAAGCAAGCATGATTTCCGGCCTTTTCTCCGGTGGACTCTATCTACTTCCTATTTTTACCGGGGCATATGCCGATAAGATTGGTTTTAAGAAATCAATGATTGTCGCTTTCTCATTACTTACCGTCGGTTATTTTGGATTAGGAGTGTTGCCTACACTACTGGAAGCCGCAGGGCTGGTAAGTTATGGTGAAACTACCCGCTTTAGCGGGCTTTTGCAAAGTTCCGAGAAATGGATGATTGTACCGGTTTTATTTGTTATTATGGTAGGCGGTTCTTTTATTAAGTCTATCATTTCCGCATCAGTGGCAAAAGAAACAACTGAGGCAACACGTGCGCGGGGATATTCTATTTTCTACATGATGGTCAATATCGGAGCATTTACCGGAAAAACAATTATTGATCCTTTACGTAATTACATTGGCGAACAAGCATATATTTATATCAATTATTTCTCCGGATTCATGACATTAATCGCTTTACTTGCCGTTATCTTACTTTATAATTCTACTCACAATGCCGGAGAAGGTAAAAGTATGCGTGAAATCGGCAGGGGCTTTTTAAGGATTATGTGCAATTGGCGACTGCTTATCCTTATTCTCATTATAACAGGATTTTGGATGGTTCAACAGCAACTTTATGCAACGATGCCCAAATATGTAATTCGTATGGCCGGCGAAACGGCAAAACCGGGATGGATAGCCAATGTTAATCCCTTTATTGTGGTATGTTGCGTAAGTTTCATAACCAAACTGATGGCTAAACGAAGCGCTGTCACTTCCATGAATATCGGAATGTTTTTAATACCGATATCAGCTTTATTGATGGCTGCCGGAAATATGCTGGGAAATGATTTGTTTTCAGGGATAAGTAATATCACATTAATGATGGTTGCAGGTATTGTGATACAGGCTTTGGCGGAATGTTTTATCTCTCCGCGCTATCTTGAATATTTCTCTTTGCAAGCTCCTAAAGGTGAAGAAGGTATGTATTTGGGATTCAGTCACCTTGATTCTTTTTTGTCCTCCATACTGGGTTTCGGATTATCAGGCATCCTGTTGACCAAGTATTGTCCGGATCCTATGTTATTTGAGAGTCACGAAGCATGGCAAGCGGCCAGTGTTCATGCACATTATATTTGGTACTACTTTGCCGGCATTGGTTTGATAGCAGCTTTAGCCTTATTGATATTTGCCAAAGTGACCGAATCCATCGATAAAAAGAAGAAAGAAATAGATTAAATATTCATTCTTTTTAGTATTTTTGCAAACCTTATGCGGCATCTTAGCTACATAAGGTTTTTTCATAATCCGACTATTACAGATGAAAATAAGATTTATAAGCCTGGCAAGTGGCAGTAGTGGAAATTGCTATTATCTGGGTACAGAAAATTACGGTATACTGATCGATGCAGGAATAGGTATCCGCACAATAAAGAAAGGCTTAAAAGATATAAATGTATCGCTTGATAGCGTTCATGCTGTATTTGTTACCCATGATCATGCCGATCATATTAAATGTGTAGGCTGTTTAGGAGAAAAATATAATATACCTGTCTACTCTACCCACAAGGTACATGAGGGCATTAATCGTAGCTATTGTGTGACAGAAAAGTTGTCTACTTGCGCACATTATATAGAAAAAGGAGAAACTCTATGCCTCAAAGATTTCAAGATCTCAGCCTTTGAAGTTCCACATGACGGTACTGATAATATTGGTTATTGTATAGAAATAGATGGAAAGACATTCTCTTTTCTTACTGATTTAGGACACATCACTCCTACTGCCGCCAGTTATATATGCAAGGCAAATTATCTTATCCTTGAAGCCAACTATGATGAAGAAATGCTGAAGATGGGATCTTATCCCGGATATTTAAAGAAACGGATTTCCGGTCCCAACGGACATTTAAGTAATATGGAGACAGCAGAATTTCTTGCCGAAAATTTCTGTGAGAACATAAAATATATTTGGCTTTGTCATCTCAGTAAAGACAATAATCATCCAGAACTGGCATTTAAAACGGTAGAATGGAAACTCCGGGATAAAGGAATTATTGTAGGTAAAGACGTGCAAGTCATAGCTTTAAAGAGAAGTATCCCTTCTGATCTTTATGAGTTTGAATAATGCCGGGTATTTTTTCTGCTAAAAAGATTAGAAAATGTTTTGCAAAATAAAATAAAACTTCTACTTTTGCATCCGCAAACAAAAACAGATGCACTCTTAGCTCAGTTGGTAGAGCAACTGACTCTTAATCAGTGGGTCCAGGGTTCGAATCCCTGAGGGTGTACTTGATAAAGAATAAAAGCCTTGATTTTCAGGGCTTTTCTATTTTACAAGGCAAGGTCAACAATTATTTTCAGGTTATTGCTATCCTAAAACACAAGTCCAACACCAAACGACAACGAATGACGAATGCTACTTTTCTCCCCTATATATGTAGTCTCCCAAGTTTCGTTATTGACTTTATAAGAAGGAATACCACTAAACTCTTTTAAATTATACCCTAACTGGAAGTTCAACCCGAAATGCTTACGGAACATTTTGGTATAGCCAATACCTACATCCCACATCCAACCGGGATTTATGCTCTCATTTTTAAAGATTCCATAACCAAGGTTTGTAAAGATATAGCCATTGGGTATTTTAGATATAGGTTTGTATCGAAAAGTTCCATAAATAGGAAATGTATTGTACCCTGGTTCTTCATAACGATCTGCACCAATACCAATTCCAACAGCCATTTTCTTTGGGATGTCATAAAGTGCAGTTAGGTGGAATGAATTGCCGTGCATTTTATAATTACTCCGATTGAAAGTTGTGTTCCAATATCTTTCATTCAAGCCTAAATTATAATGATAATCCAATACAATATGGAATTTGCTTTGGGCTTTTATAACAGATGCTGTTGTGCAAAAGAGCAATAACATCGCCAATAGATAATATCTTTTTATTGTCGTTTTATTATTCATTTGTTTCATGTTTAATTAAATATATTCTTATTCACCTATAAACTTACAACTTTTATTTTATTGAAAAATATAAAAGTTGGGTACAAAATTAGTATAATATATAGAATAGTAGGATGAAATCATTAATTTAAGATATAAATCGTATATTTGCTTGCAACAAAGGTGAATACTTATGAATGAATTATCATTAGATGTCTGTGCCAAGAATTTAGGTAAACATGGTTTTGAAATAGAAATCGTTTCTTCTTTGGAAGAAGCCGGGAACAGACTAAGAGAAGAAATAGAAAAGATACATCCACAAACGGTATCTTATGGTGATTCGATAACAGTGCGGAAAACCGGTATCGTAGAGGAGCTCAGACAACGAAAGGATTTAATGTTTCATGATGGATTTAATCCTGATTTGTCACGTGAAGAAAATATGGAAGAACGTAGAAAGGGATTAATTGCCGACTTATTTTTTACCGGTATTAATGCTGTGAGTGTAACAGGTAGTTTGCATTGGCTTGACATGGTGGGTAATAGAATTGCTCCGTTGTCTTTCGGACCTAAACGAGTTGTATTGTTGACAGGTAAGAATAAATTAGTCTCCACTCCGGAAGATGCTGTCAAACGAATTAAGGAAATAGCAGCTCCGCAGAATGTTGCACGTCATCCGGGATTTAACACACCATGTGCAAAGACCGGCAAATGTCATGATTGTAACTCTCCTCAACGAATATGTAATGCTTGGTTGACTATAGAACGCTGTTTCCCAAAAGGAAGAATTTTAGTGATCTTAATTGATGAAGAATTGGGACTTTAATTACAGTACCAATTCTTTAAACAGTTTATCTAAAGTTGCATCTAAATTCATAGAAAAGCCGGGATGCGGACGGGAAACTTGAATACATGAACTCTTCACAGCTGTCAGCCATCTAAATCTGTCCGGGATATCCATTGCCGCTATCAATCCTCCTTCTTTTGTGCCTTGACAGACTTTATCAAATACCCGTAAACCATCTTTCAGGCAGTACAGCTCCAACTCTGTAGAGAACATCCTTAATTTATTCTCATCTAAGATATAACGTGCACTAAGATAGTTAGCCTGTTTTGAAAACAGAACAATACCGACATTAATAAATTCTTCTCGTTCCACTTTCGGAACAAAACGAATTACAGCGTATTCATATAAGTGTTGCTCTTGCATTTTGCGCTTCTTTTACAAATAATTCGAAATGCTTTATCCTTTCTTCTAAAAATTGAATGTATATTTCTCTCAAATCCTGAGGCGTTTCATTATCTTTTGTCCAATTTAACCAATCGTCCGGAACAGTATCGACAATATCCCGTATTTTATCGGAAGTTAACAGTTGTCTGAATTCCTGATCAACTTCGTCAAGTCTATCAGCGAATGATAAAAGAACATGATCTTTAATCGGTGCGAACGGATTTAATGCTTGTTTCTGCCAGTTTTCCCATGAATGATGGAAATAGAGAGCAGCACCATGATCAATTAACCATAGTTCTTTATGCCACATTAACATATTTGTATTCTTAATAGTGCGGTCTACATTTGTAAGTAAAGCATCCAACCACACCACCTGAGATGCTGTTTTTGAATCCACTGCATGTACGATGGGGTCAAATGTTAATGCACCGGATAAAAAATGTAATCCCAGATTTAAACCTCTGCTCCATTGGAGCAAGTCTTGTATCTCTTCATCGGCTTCGGTACGTCCAAAGGCTTCATCTAAATTTAAAAACACAATTTCAGGTACACGAAAGCCCAAGGTCCTTGCTATTTCACCTCCTATCAATTCAGCTATCAAAGCCTTCGTGCCATGACCTGCCCCTCGGAATTTTACGACATACTTAAACTCATCATCGGCTTCAACCAAAGCCGGCAATGACCCACCTTCTCGTAAAGGCAGAATATATCTTGTTACATTTGCTGTGCGTAAATCCATATAATTCCTTTCTAATAAAGAATAAAGATACGACAAATTAAATAAAAAACAAAGCTGCTTTAAAATGAAATAATATATCACATCTTAGAACAGCTTTAAAGAGATTATAAATAAACGGCAAGTTTATTCCTGTTTTTTAGGAGGTTGTATCTTCTCCTGTATCTTTTGCATCAGTTCATAAAAATTAGGAATATAGATAGTTGCAAAAATTGTATTCATTGCCATTCCGAATACGACGGCTGCTCCCAACGATATTCTACTGGCGGCTCCGGCTCCTGCTGCGAATAACAAAGGCATTACACCAAGTACAAAAGCGAAAGAGGTCATTAGGATAGGACGTAAACGAACATGCCCTGCTTCGTAGGCTGCTTCCCGGATAGAATTTCCTTGTGCATGAAAATCGCGGGCAAATTCTACTATTAATATTCCGTTTTTAGCAGAAAGAGCAATTAATAAGATAATACCGATTTGGGTATAAATACTGACCGGTACTCCCATAATCCAGCATCCCATAAGGGCTCCTAATAATGCTACCGGAATACCCATAACGGCAGCGACCGGGCTTGTCCAACTTTCATATTGTGCAGCCAATACCAAAAATGCCACCAACATTGCCATTATTAGAATAATGGTCGTTGTAGATCCTGCTTGTGTCTCTTGATAAGCAACAGAAGTCCATTCAAAACCGAATTCATCACCTAACTCTTTTTTTATTAAAGATTCCATTGCTGCAATGCCTTCACTAGAACTGCTACCGGGTGCCACATTACAAGTGATGGAAGCCGTTGAATACATATTATATCGATTAATTTGATCCATGCCCAATTTCTCTTCTATTTTGGTAAAGGATGAAAAAGGAACCATTTCACCGGAACTATTGCTTACACTCAATACTAAAACATCGTCAATTACTTTTTGAGCTTGTTCTCCCGCCTCTATTTTTACTTGATAAATATGTCCGAACTGAACATAGTCATTCACGTAAGCGGCCCCCATATAATAACTTAATGTAGAAAATACATCGCTTATCTGAAGTCCCATAAATTGTACTTTGTCACGGTCTATATTCAGGAAATACTGTGGAACATTGGCTTGATACATACAAGATAATCCCGCAATGGCAGGCTCAGTACGATAATTAGCCAAAAGCGTTTCTACAGCTCTCTGCATTTCTGTGGAACCCAGATTTTTCCGGTCTTCCAATTGAAGTTGCAGACCTCCGGATGCTCCCAAACCGGGAATAGCAGGTGGTACCATACCAAATACTTGTGCCTCTTGTATGCCATAGGCCATCTCATTAAAGCGATTGACTATCGCCTGAGCTGTATGTTCTTTACCTTTACGTTCATCCCAGTTTTTCAATACGACAAAATAGGTTGCAGCATTAGGTAATTCACCTCCTCCCATAATGGAGAAACCGTTTACCCCCAAATATGTTTTAACTTCCGGATAACTCGACAGTATCTTTTCTACTTGTTTACCTACGTTTTGCGTACGTTCCAGACTAGATGCCGGGGGAAGTTGTACAACTGCGATAAAGTATCCGTCATCCTCTTCCGGAATAAAGGTAGTAGGCCATTTCATGAAAAGCAATATTGCGATTATCGTTATTATGGCGTAAGACAAGAAAGCAGGAAAAGGACGTTTCAATAACCATCCTACCGTCTTGTCATAGATTTCCTGTACTTTATTATATCCTTTATTAAATCCTTTGAACAGAAAGAAGTTAGAAGGTTTATTCTTTTTAAGAAATAAAGCACAAAGAGCTGGTGTTAATGTCAAAGAATTAAATCCACTCAATATGGTAGAAGCGGCGATAGTCAATGCAAATTGTTTGTAAAGCTGCCCTGAAATGCCACTGATTAAAGTTGTTGGAACAAATACGGCCAGCAATACTAGAACCGTACCGACAATTGGTCCGGTAATTTCTCCCATAGCTTTGACCACAGCTTCTTTCGGATCAGTGTATTCTCCTGTATCCAGTAATCGAGTGGCATTTTCGACAACGACTATTGCATCATCCACGACTATTGCAATAGCCAGTATCAACCCGAAAAGTGTCAATGTATTAATTGAAAATCCCATTGCCGCCATTACCGCCAACGTACCAATCAGAGAAACAGGAATGGTAATGAACGGGATAATTACTGCACGGAAATTCTGCAAGAATAAAAAGATAACAAGTACAACCAAAGCTGTAGTCTCCAAAAAAGTAACCAAGACTTCATCAATAGAGGCATCCACCACATCTGTTGTATCCAACGTTACCTGATAACCTACTCCAACAGGAAAATTGGCAGATAATTCTTCCATCTTTTGTTTTACTCCTTTTGATACATCCAGAGAGTTGGAACCCGGTAATTGATAAATAGCAATGGCAGCGGTAGGTTTACCCTCCAGCTTGGATACAACACCATAAGAAGCACTTCCTAAATCAATCTTTGCAATATCCTTTAAGCGAAGCATCTTCCCGCCATTTTCTACACGCAAGATAATATTCCCAAATTCTTCAGGAGAGGATAAACGTCCTTGTACGGAAAGCGTATATTGATAAGGATTATCATTATCTTTACCTATTGGTTGTCCTACATACCCCGGAGATACTTCGATATTTTGAGAAGCAATGGCCTGATAGACTTGCTGAGGTGTCAAATTGCGAATACGCATTGCTTCCGGATCAAGCCATATACGCATACTGTAATTACCTGCCCCCATCACATTGACAGCTCCTACACCCGGTACTCTGGTTAATTGGTCTACCAAGTTTAATTTAGCGTAATTGGTCAGATAAAGCCCGTCATACATGGATTCGTTTCCGGTCATAGTAAGAAACATAACAATGTTGGAAGATTGTTTTTGCACGGTTACTCCTTGTACAATAACGGGTTCCGGTAAATTAATTTGAGCTACACTGACTCTGTTTTGTACTTGAACGGTAGCCATATCAATGTCTGTTCCAACAGCAAACGTTATTGTCAATGAATAAGCTCCGGAACTTGATGAATTAGAACTCATATACAACATACCGTCCACTCCGTTTACCTGCTGTTCGATAGGAATACCCACTGTCTGTGCCACGGTTTCGGCATTCGCTCCGGGATAAAAAGCTGAAACTTGCACGGTAGGTGGAGTTATCTCCGGATATTGTGCAATCGGTAATATATTTAATGTAATCAATCCCGCCACCACAAAGAGCAAGGCAAGCACTGTGGCGAATATAGGCCGGTTGATGAAGAATTTAGAAAACATATCGGTTACGGTTTAGAATTTGTAATGACAGGCTTTATCTCCATTCCATCTCTAACTTTGATTAAAGCTTTTGTTACATAACACTCCTGAGGCATAAGACCTTTTGTTACCAACCGAAGAGTGTCATTAATCAGTTGCCCCGTAGATATATGTCTATACTTTACGATATTGGAATCATTTACAACATATAAGAATTTGCCCAACTGGTCTGTACCGATAGATGCATCCGATACAAGAATTGCCTGTTTCTGTTCTCCGTAAGGTAATGTAATACTTACATAAAGCCCGCTCTTTAAAAGTCCTTTCGGATTCTCTAAGTTCGCTCGTATATTCAGTGTCCCGGTGGAAAGATTCACGTTGGGTGACAGATAATCCAATTTTCCCGTATATATCCTTGTGCCGTCTTTCCCTAATTTCACCTCCACTTCACTTGGTAGTTGGGCACTTTCACCGGATTCATCCAATAACATACTCAACCATTGATTATCCGCAACATTAAAGTAAGCATACATACTGTCATCCTTGTATATAGTGGATAGGGTGACGGGTTGAAGAGAACCGCTGATGTAACTTCCCACATCATATTGGGAACGATCAACCGTTCCGTCGAAAGGAGCTCTTACATAACAATAAGCCAGATTAGTACGTGCCGTATTCAATGCGGCTTTAGCATTATCCACAGCCGCCACCCCCTCTGCAACGGAAGATTCTGCCTGCACTAATTGTATTTTACTGACTGCATCGCTTTTGATTGCTTCTTTCATTCGCTCATAACTGTTTCGGGCATATTCCAATTGTGCCTGACTCGTTTTTAATTCTGCTTCAGCCTGTGATACGGCATTTTGGTATAAAGTAGGCTCTATCACAAATAGTAATTGTCCCTGTTTAACACGATTTCCCGGCTGAAAGTTAATGGATTGCAGTGTACCATTTACTCTTGCTACCAGATTTACGGTTTTATCAGCCGTAAGATATCCCGGATAATCTTTGGTCAGGGTAACATCTCTCACTTCCGGATAAGCTACACTGATTTCAGGAACCGGCATTGCAACTGTTGTTTCCTTTTTACCCTTACAGGATAGTAAGAAAAACAATGAAATAGTTATATATAGTATTGGTTTCATATAGAAAGTTTTTATGTTTATAGTCTTTTATTCTTGCCATCCTCCTCCAAGTGCCTGATACATTTGTATCAGACAAAGTAAAGAATTACCTTTGGCTTCCACTAACGAGTTCTCATAGGAAAGAAGCGAACGTTGTGCATCCAGCACATTTTGAAAAGGGGTCAGTCCTTGCTTATAAAGTTCTAAAGAGAGTTTCAGCGTTTGCTGTCCCTGATTAAGAACTTCCCGTAAAGCTACAATTTGTTTGATGGAGTTTTGGTAGGTACTCATTGCATTATCCACCTCTTGTACAGCCGTCAGCACGGTTTGATTGTATTGATTGATAGCTTCATCCAATTGTGCACGGGCAAGTTTTGTTGCATTAACCAGCTTTGTGCCGTTAAATAAAGTCCAGGTAAATGAAGGAGCGATTTCATAAGTCAGACTTTTCTTTTCCGCAAAGTTTTTCATATCCTTGGATGCATATCCCACAGAACCTTTCAAGAAGAATTGAGGAAGCCAATCAGATTTGGATGCTCCCAACAGAGCGGCTTGTGCATTGACCGTTCTTTCGGCTCCGCGCACATCCGGACGGCGACGAAGTAAGTTTGCCGGAATTCCAACGCTCACCAACTCCATATAATCAGGTAAAGGCCCTATCTTTTCTAATGAAGGACGAAGATCGGCAGGATAAACACCTAAAAGTACAGCCAATGAGTTTATATATTGAATGATACCTGCTTCGATAGTCGGAATAGAGGCTTTAGTGCTATAATACACTGATTTAGCCTGCAATACGTCCAATTTAGATACCAATCCCGTATTGTATCTTACTTCTGTAATCTTTAACACCTCTTCTTGAGAAGCACAGTTCTTTTTGACTACGTCCAGTTCCTGCTGTAGTTGCCTCAGATTGATATAACCGGAAGCAACTTGTGCGCACAAAGAAACCATTGTTGCATTATATTCTTCTTGTGACGCCATAAATGTTTCCTTCTGAGCTTTAACCCGATTACGGATGCTTCCGAAAATATCAGCTTCCCAACTCGTACTGAGTGCAGCATTAAAATAATGTTCTTTAGCCTGCGGAATGCTACTTGTATTTCCGCTCGTTTGCTGTTTGGTCCATCCACCGGACAAAGCCAATGAAGGGTAATAACTTCCTCTCTCTATCCGTAAGTTTGCCTTCGCCATATCCATACGGTTTATGGCAGTAAGTACAGAATAATTCTGTTTCACAGCAACACTGATGAGTGAGTCTAACATAGGGTCTTCAAACGCCTTCCACCAATGATCATCTATCGGTAGAATTTGCTGGAATACTGTATCTGCCTCTGTCCATGAAACGGGCAAAGGATGTACCAGATATTTATTCGCCTTCTGTGAAAAGGCGGATAAAGAAAGAAATAAAATGAGCGTAAAGCTCCATATTCGTAAATTCATAAGCTTAGGTCTTTATTTACACGAATAACAAGACCTTACTTATTTTGTTTATTAAATGAAGTATTGATTTAAATGAATCGAGTGGAAATATTCATAGAAAACGTTCCCTTAAAAAGAACATACGGTCGATTGATTTTAAAGGTACGGTCCTTTGTTTACAAACTCCTATCGTTTGCAGACAAAGGACCGTATGTTCTTAAAGTAACTTTCCGCCCAGGAATAAAGCGGCGACAGTGAAGTAAATTATTAATCCCGTTACATCCACTAAGGTTGCAACAAATGGAGCTGAAGCAGTAGCCGGATCTAATCCGCATCGCTTCAGAATAAAAGGAATCATAGAACCGGATATTGTTCCCCACAATACAATAAAAATAAGCGAAACGGAAACACTGGCTCCTATCCATAACCAATATTCTCCATAATCGTATATTCCTGTTTTTTGCCAGATAAGAATGCGAATGAATCCTATCACGGCAAGTATTGTACCTAAGAGCAGTCCGGATAATATCTCTTTTTTCATTACATACCACCAATTCTTCAGTCTTAATTCGTCAAGTGCTAATGAACGGATAATTAAACTGGCAGCCTGTGAACCGGAATTTCCTCCACTGGAGATAATTAACGGGACAAAAAGAGCAAGCACTACCGCTTTGGATATTTCCTCATCAAAATATCCCATGGCAGAAGCCGTAAGCATTTCCCCTATAAAGAGAAGGACGAGCCATCCTGCACGCTTCTTTACCATTTCACCTAAAGATGTTTTGGTGTAAGATAAATCCAATCCTTCCGTTCCACCAAACTTTTGGAAGTCTTCCGTATTTTCTTCTTCTACTACGTCCAACACATCATCGACTGTAACAATACCTAATAGTGTACCGCTTAAATCCGTCACAGGCAATACCATTCTGTCATAGTCCTGAAACATTTTCACGGCACGTTCTTGATCCTCGTATGCATTCAAAGCTACGAAACGATTATCACACAGTTCCGAAACCTGTTGAGATGGTGATGCTAAAATCAACTCTTTGATTCGGATGTCATCAATGAGTTTCCAGCGTTCATCTACAATGTAGATGACGTCTAATGTTTCAGAATCACGTCCGAATTTACGAATATGATCCAATGCTTGCTGTACCGTAAAATAGGATTTTACTGCCACGTATTCGGGTGTCATCAAACGGCCGATGCTATCTTTAGGATAACCCAATAATCGGGTAGTAATCTCGCGCTCTTCATCTGATAGTAATTGTACCAAACGCTGACTGACTTCTCCCGGAAGTTCTTCGAAGAAGGCAGTTCTGTCATCCGGTTCCAAATCATTAAGCAGATTCGTAATTTTATCGACATTAGCGGCAAGACCTGTTACAATATCCTTTTGTCTGTCTTGCGGCAGATATTCAAACGTTTCTTTTGCCAGCTTACGCGGTAAGAGGCGAAATAGTAATATCTGATCTGATTTTGATAACTCATCGAAAACATCTGCTATGTGAAGAGGTTCCAGACAGTTCAGCTCTTCTTTTAGCAGTTTCCAGTTCTTTTCATTAAGAAGTTGTTGGAAACGAACATTGATTTCATTTGTCATATCCTTACAATTTACTCTTGTAAGGATACTGTTAAAGCCCTTACAAGATGGTTAATACTTGTGATTTACTGTAACTATACGGGCCTTCGTCCATGAGATTAAATATTAAATTCGTATTTTTAATTTTTTCGGCGGTAAAGATAATGATTCCGATTAAGAGATAAAGTTATCAGGCTGATTATTTTACCTATTTTAGCTTTTCCCTTATATAAAAAGAAAAAAGCCTTGAAAATCAAGGCTTTTATTCTTTATCAAGTACACCCTCAGGGAGTAGAACTGATATTTAAACTAATGACATTAAATACTTAACAGCACTCAATATCAGCATATTATATTATATATCCATATATTACATATTCACGAATTCTTAATAAATAGCATCAAAAAGAGGGGTAAAAACAACTTTTACCCCTCTTTCTTGTTGCTCCATTGTTTAATTTAAAATTTAATAGAAACATGAACATTAAAAAGAATCTACGGGTTTTCATTAAAGCCCGTAACAAGCAAATTATTTGCCGTGTTAAGTGGATGCAAGGTGAGATAGACTTCTATATTGGTTACTATGGTGACGAAGTAAAATGGGACAAAGCAAATCAAATACCGTTAAGAAATACCACCCATACGGTAGGGAAGCATAAAGCGACCGCATCAGAGATAAGCCGTGCTATTGGAAGCTATAAAAATGCAATAGAGGATGTTTTCAAATATTATGAAGGCATCCAGCATATACCGACAAAGGAGGAAGTCAAACTAATGGTTAATGAAAGGCTTGGAAAAGTCAAGGTATTAGTAGAAAACAAAAGCTTCTTTACGGTATGGGATGAATACATAGAAGCTCAAAAGAAGCAAAAGAACTGGGTGCCGAATGTGACAAAGAAATTCATCTCCTTAAAAAACATTTTGCGAAGGTTTTCTCCTGACCTCTCATTTCAGAACCTTACAGAAAACAAACTGCTGGCTCTCCGAGATTGGTTTGTTGAATATCGTACGGAAGATAAAAACGGAAAATTACAACATAAATACCGCAATACGACTATTAATAAGTACTTTGATTTTTTAGAATGGTTTCTGCGGTGGGCTGACGAGAACGGACTACTGATTCATCAGGAAACCTTGAAATTCAATACTTGTCTCAAAGAAATTCCGACCTCCGTTTCCTTCTTGACTTGGAAGGAGTTGATGCAATTCTATGATTTTCAATATCCGAGAAACAAGAAGAACTTGGAACTGGCAAGGGATTTATTCTGCTTCATGGCGTTTACATCATTACGTTACAGTGACTTGACATCACTCCGCTGGAGCGATATAGAAGGGAAGAATATGAATATCGTAACGGAAAAGACAGATGACCGACTACAAATAGCTTTGAACGACTGTGCTTTGTCTATCCTCAAGAAATACAAAAAAACAGAACAAGAAGGAGAACGGGTGTTTCCATCTTTATCAAATCAGAAACTGAATGACTACCTAAAGGAAGCTGCATTACTGGCTCAATTAAAAAAGAAGTGGGTTGATGAGTATTATATTGGAAACGAACGGAGGAGAGTTGAATACAAGTTCTATCAAATTATCTCCTGTCATGATGCACGTCGCACCTTTATCTGTTGCTCACTTGTTTTGGGAATCCCTCCCGCGGTTGTGATGAAATGGACGGGGCACCGTGATTACGCATCAATGAAGCCATATATAGAGATTTCAGAGGAGGCTAAGGCTGATTACATGAAAAGGTGGAATAAGCCGAAGGAGGACGTAAAAAGCCGTTTAATTAGTACATTGGAGGAATTGCTATCAGACAATGAAGCGATAGAAAAAGTCGAATGTCTTATGAACAGCTTACTGAATGATAGTAGCTCATGCTCTCACAAAGTGTCGGCAGGAATATAATCTAATATAGTGAATATTCCTGCCTATTATTTGGCTCTTAATCGATTCTATTTTATCTTTGCATTCAGAAAATGAAAGGTATTGTGACCGTGTAAAATCAGGGCTTTTTTATAGAGCCATGTTCGCATCATAGGTCTACTAAGACAGATTATACAGAAGGACTGCACCATACTCTTCTATAGTTGTAAATGCGGTGCAGAGATGAACGTAAATTTATTAAATGTTAAATAATGGACATTAACAAGCCCGTGGGGGCACTTACGGTTCAAGAACTTCTTGACATCTTACAACCAATTATTTCCAATCAGAATCCCATTCAGCCTGAAAGAACAGAGAATGTAAAACATCGTGTTTACGGGTTGAAAGGGCTTGCAGAGCTACTTCATTGCTCCATAGCAACCGCCAACCGAATAAAGCAGGAAGGTTGCATTGACAAAGCTATATCGCAGGTCGGACGGAAAATAGTTATTGATGCCGACCTCGCTTTGGAACTGATGAAAAGTAGTCGGAAAGCATATCTCCGAGCCAAGAGGTAAGATAGTCAAAATGGGAAGATAAAGCCGTTTCTCGGGTTTTGGGAAGCGGCTTTATACTTTTATCCCCCACGTAAAAAAGTGCCTATAAGCGTCTGAAATGTGGCTTACTGGCGTTTTTTCTATCTAAGAAAATATCTCCCCCCAATACATGTTGCTGTATATGCAAAAAACAAAGGCTTTTTTCTTGGCTGATTAGCTTTAATAAAGTAATTTTGCATTGCATTTCGTTTACGAGGTGCAGACATATTATAATAAAGAGCGTTTAAGATATTATCTTGTACTGGAATCTCGACAATTCTTTTACCCAAGATAATAAGCAAGAACGCTCACGCTGATGTTATATATCTGCTCTGCTTGGAGCAGTCTATATATCGTTTGGCGTGGGCTATTGTTTATTATTGGGTAAGGGCAGTCGAGAGCCTCAGTACAGTAATATTCAATGTTCCCACGCCTCTTCATTTTTAACAGCTTACAAGGGAGCAGGTAAGCATCAATCTAAAATGAAATGAAAACTTCAAGATTAATCGGTATGCTTCTTGTTTCTGTAACAGTGAGCATGAACTCTCTAACGTGCAACGCCCAAAGCTATAAAGGCTCTATTGAAGGCGGTAGAACTTTCCATACTGATGATATAGGAATGTTCAGTACTACTGATATTTACACCACGCATGGGGTTCAGCTTGGCTCCCACTTTTATATCGGTGCAGGTGCAGGTGTGCGTTTAGGTGACGACTACACTTCCATACCGCTGTATGGTAGCGTGAGATACACCTTCCTTAAAAAGAAAATCTCTCCGTTTGTTGATGCGAAAATAGGCTATAGTCTACTTGATGCGGCAGGATTCTATGCAAATCCGGGAGCTGGTGTGAATTGGAATTTTTATAAGACGTTATCTGTGTTTCTGAAAGTTGGGTATACTTATAATTCTAAGGCATACGGAGAAGCTTGGAACAAAGACGGTGATGATGTTTATCCGCATGGTGTGTCTGCTTCTGTAGGATTTAGTTTCTGATTAAAAAAGCATGCGACTTCATGTCGTGTTCCTCATGCCTTATTATTTGATAACGCTCCGAAAAGGAACATAGGAGCAAGAATAACAATCTATTAATAAAATGAAAACATTAAGAGTTATCGGAATGGCTTTGATAGCCGTAATTATGTGTGTGAACTTCGCAGCTTGTAGTGATGACGATGAAGATGATAAAAGTGGTGACGCTGCAAGTCTTGTCGGAAAGTGGAAGATAGAAACGACAGCAACAAATGGAGTAGCAGAAGAATGGGATGGCTATCCTTATTATGTTGTTACCGATACACATTTCTATTTTACAGATGAGGACGGAACAAAGTCTGATTACTGTACTTATACTTATAATGAAAGTTCAAAGGTGATGCATGGTAAATATGTAAATCAAGATACGAACTGGGATATGAAAGTGATATCTCTTTCTACTTCCACTGCGTCTTTCCAATGGGATGAAGAAGGAGACGGAAGAAAGATGATTACTATCAACTGTAAACGTGTACAATAAAGTTTTATAGCGTACAGCTTTTAAGTTAATACTCACTTGAAATAAAAAGAAAGTCGTAATGGAATGCTCTGTTACGACTCTTTTATTTTAGAGTAAGATTTTAAATTCATTCTACGAATTATCCTGAATGAATAAAAGATAAACTCATTAACAGACAGCCCACCTTGAAATACAATTTTCTTATACCTATAAGCACAAGAAGCCTATCCTTTAATATCCCCCCGCACTATTCGCTTTTAAAATTTTAATCCTCCCCCTTCCTAAAATCAATCTTGGCAAGACGATTCAAATTAACAGGCTTTTAACAAAAACTACATTATGGTTTCTGCGTATCTCATTCATTTTCCTTCAATACTACAACACTATTTATCAGGCTATCTTCTGTGAAATAACACAAAATAGAAAAAGACTAACGATAGCTGAAAAGCCCCGATACTTCAAGCATTGGTTATTAACCTGATTTTAAGAGAATGAAGCGATGAAAAAGCACTACTTTACTTTTTCATCGCTATACCTGATGAATTAATTCTCCCAATCCGTTCCAATATACTCCCAAGTCCATTTTATAACCCTGTCTGTATTCAGATAGGAACAATATACGGACGAGATACCGTTTAGCATACTTTCTATCCGTAAACCAATCAATAACCATTAATATTTATCAACATGGAAGCAGTAACCATTTTGCCGAATATGGCACAGCAAGAACCGAGAAAGACCTTAGGGCTAAACAGCTACGCAGACGATGCAGAAATCCTCTTAGACGAGCCGAAAACCGTCAAGAAGACAAATCACTTTATCGAAGCGAACACCTCGGAAATCGACCTGAAATCCCTCAAATCGGAATGTATCATTCCCGTCTTTGCGAAGGATAACGAACTCACAATTTCACACCCTGCATTCATTGAAACCGCCTATGATGCAGCCACTTCCTTCTTCAATGGAGAACGCATAGAGACGCCTGCTATTCAGGTTTCTCATGTAGTGAAAGGAAGAACACCCGAAGCGATACACAAGCCCGCAAATCAACTCTTAGAAAGCGACAAGACCATTTATTATGAACGGTGTGCATTCGCCATTGATATTCCTACAATATTCGAGACAGTAGGCGGCAACAAACTGAATCTCTCCATTGTAGGGGTACGTGCGTACAATCGTGAAAACCTGTACAGCAGAAAGACATTGGAACGGTTCAGCGTAGCTATCGGCTTTGTGAATCAAGTGTGTTGCAATATGTGCGTGTTTACTGACGGCTACCGTTCTCAAATAGAGGTCAGCAGTACAAAAGACTTGTACCGTGCTTTATTGGAATTGTTTAACCAGTACAACCCTGCAAAGCATCTGCATCTGATGCAGTCTCTTGGTAATACAGTGATGACCGAACACCAGTTCGTTACCTTGCTGGGGCGAATGCGGCTGTATCAGTGCTTACCACAAGGCTATCAAAAACGACTACCAAGAATGCTGCTGACCGATACGCAGATAAACTCCGTAGCAAGAACATACATCAGTGACGAGAATTTCGGTAGCTTCGGTAGTGAACTGGATATGTGGCGGTTCTACAACCTTCTGACTGGAGCTAACAAGTCAAGTTATATCGACAGCTTCTTAGACAGAAGTCTGAACGCTACTGAAATGGCGGTAGGAATAAGCAGCGCATTACATGGTGATGAACGATATAAGTGGTTCATTGATTGATGAACTCGATTGGGAGGAAAGAAGGGGCATGCTTTATGCGATGTCCTTTCTTTTAATCCTGATACTGATATGAAGTTCTGTTATGCAATCAGGCTGTTACCTGAACAAATTATACAGGATTGAAGATGTATGTAAATAAAGAAAGGATGATATGACATGAAAATTCACATCATATCACCCTTCCAAACTGATAGAGAACTAAGTAATTGAAGTCCTCTGAAATAAAGGAAACTTTCGCTTACTATAGAAGTTCTTTAAAAACCGTACATTTTCCTCATCAGTTCAAATGCTGCATCCAGTTCTTCAATATGACTGCTTTTCTGAATGAAGGATTGGTCGACACTGTTAGCCTCACTAATCACAGACCGTAGATAGTCAACCTGTCCAGAACTAATCCGTCCAGTCTTCTGTTGTTCGCTTATCATCTTCTCCAAGGGAACATATCCTTGCACCTTCAAGATGTATGCAACCAAAAAAATACGGGCGTCCTTTTTGCCTTTTACAGCTCGCAGGTCTAACTGCACATCATTGACCTTCTCTATTTTCTTGTACCGTCCATAGAGCATTTTAACAAGATTGGTAAAGAAAGTCTCGTTCAGCAACATATCAACTAAAACGGTTTCAGTTCCAAAGCGCTTTTTCCAGTCCTGCTTCCCATAGGAAAACCTTAATTCGATACGCAGTATATTTCCATTGAAACCACAATCGAAAAATTCTCTTTTACGCTTCATCTCTTTATTCTTGTCATATACATGCAAAAGAGTTTTAGACTGTTTGTAATAAAGAGAATCAGGTTCTTCCAGCCTATCATGCCTACTCAAACTCCCAAGTCGATTAAGATACTCCTTAGGTTTTTGAGATACGATAGCATTGTAGGCAACATCAATCCGCATCACACGAGCCAACCTTAAAGGTAAACACAACTTTTGCGAAAGAAAATCAATCGCTTGACGTGTTTCCTCCATGCTAAGACCTTGAACGTTGTTTCCTTTCAAATACTTGCATAGACTACCCATGATAACAATCTTTTCAGGATAGACAGTAATGCGGAGGTTTTCAACTGTTCCACAAATTTTCATATCATCAGAACCATAAGGAAGCGTTTTCAGACTTCCTGTGTCTAAATGTTGCGGAACACTTTTTTGAAAAGAAACATCGCTTTGCTGCTGATACAGCACCATTGTTATGGTATCATACGATACCATGTTCAGAACGGGTTTATCCATCCTGTTTCCAATAATTTTATTAACCATATAAAATGGATTAGATTTATTGAAATCTCTTTCACTGAATCCGTGAAAGTTCACTGAACATCTGCCATACACGCATACGCTTTACGTAGCATGGCTACTTCTGAAGAGTCTAAGAAAGAGAAAATAAAGCCTCACTAATAAGGCGTGAATCCTCTCTCATTGAAGTTTACAAGCGTTTTCAAGGTATCCAGACCATATCCATAACGGTAAGAGCTTGGATTACTCTTAAACAAGAAACCCACTCATCACCCCCATTAGAGGGGTAAATAGAGGGGTAATTCTTATAACTTGCTGGTTTTCAATACCATTTGTACACCCTCAGGGATTCGAACCCTGGACCCACTGATTAAGAGTCAGTTGCT
>ERZ791808.1149-NODE-1149-length-21835-cov-6.012902_pt1 | contig 21835 bp, 14 predicted proteins | sample MGYA00510305_ERZ791808 | MGnify/ENA primary metagenome ERZ791808 (study PRJEB30046, sample SAMN00792024) | human gut metagenome | study: EMG produced TPA metagenomics assembly of the A metagenome-wide association study of gut microbiota in type 2... | reverse complement strand
CAGACAACAGGAACGATCTCGTTGGAGATGGTAGCCTTACGCAGAGCAGCCTTGATCTCTTCCTTGGTCAGCTCTTCGCCTTCCAGGTACTTCATCATCAGCTCTTCGTCGGTCTCAGCAACAGCCTCGATCAGCTTGTCATGGTACTCCTGGGCCTTCTCCTGCATATCCTCAGGAATCGGCTCAACGCGGACATCATTGCCCATGTCATCATAGTAGATGTCAGCCTGCATATCGATCAGGTCGATAATACCCTTGAAGGTATCCTCCTGACCAACGGGCAGCTGGATGGGCACACCGTTGGCGTGCAGACGATCATGGAGCATCTGGACGCAGCGGTAGAAATCGGCACCCATGGTATCCATCTTGTTGACGTACACCATACGGGGAACCTTATACTCGTCAGCCTGACGCCAAACGGTCTCAGACTGCGGCTCGACACCGCCCTTAGCGGCCAGAACGGTAACAGAACCGTCCAGAACACGCAGGGAACGCTGAACCTCAACAGTGAAGTCAACGTGGCCCGGGGTGTCGATGATATTGATACGATGACGGTTCTTCTTGAAGAGAGCCGGATCGTGCTGGGTCTCGGTATGGCTCCAGTAGCAGGTGGTAGCAGCAGAAGTGATAGTGATACCACGCTCCTGCTCCTGCTCCATCCAGTCCATCGTAGCAGCGCCGTCATGAACTTCACCGATCTTATGGTTGATACCGGTGTAGTACAGGATACGCTCGGTGGTGGTGGTCTTACCTGCGTCGATGTGGGCCATGATACCGATATTACGGGTCATTTGCAGAGATACATCTCTCGGCGTTGCCATGGCTTATACCTCCTCGACAGCGAATCAATAACGATAGTGGGCAAAAGCCTTGTTGGCCTCGGCCATCTTGTGCGTATCCTCGCGCTTCTTGACAGAACCGCCGACACCGTTGGTGGCGTCGATGATCTCAGCGGCCAGACGAGCAGACATGGTCTTCTCGCCACGGGCGCGGCTGTAAGCGGTGAGCCAACGCAGACCCAGGGTCTCACGGCGAGCCGGGCTGACCTCCAGGGGAACCTGGTAGTTAGCACCGCCGACGCGGCGGGTCTTGCACTCGAGGTTAGGCATGATGTTCTCCATAGCCTTCTCGAACATCTCGAGCGGGTCGTTGCCGGTCTTTTCCTTCACGATGTCAAATGCATCGTAAACGATCTCCTGAGCAACACCTTTCTTGCCATCCAGCATGATGTAGTTGACCAGACGGGTGACAACCTTGGAATTGTAGATAGGATCAGCCAGAACTTCGCGCTTAGCGACATTACCTCTTCTGGGCATCTTTCTTCCCTCCTTCACATAAATGATATCATCGGTACTCGAAAGTTTAGAAACTCCCGTTGTGCCACAAAAAAGGCTTGGCCTATTTTATGGCGAAAAGATGTTTCCTTACTTCTTGGCACCGGCCTTAGGGCGCTTAGCACCGTATTTGCTGCGGGCCTGGTTACGGTTCGCAACACCCTGGGTATCCAGAGTACCACGGATGATGTGATAACGGACACCGGGCAGATCCTTGACACGACCGCCACGGATCAGAACAACGCTGTGCTCCTGCAGGTTATGGCCGATACCGGGAATGTAAGAGGTGACCTCGATACCATTCGTGAGGCGGACACGGGCAACTTTACGCAGAGCAGAGTTAGGCTTCTTGGGGGTCATGGTACGGACGGCAGTGCAGACACCGCGCTTCTGCGGGCTGTTCATGGTGGTGTACTGCTTCTTCTGGGAGTTGTAGCACTTCTGCAGAGCAGGGGCAGTGCTCTTCTTGACCAGGACCTCACGACCTTTGCGCACGAGCTGGTTAAAAGTAGGCATTTCTTTTCTCCTTTCTTCACATATTCACGTTCGTTTTACCGGAGCCGCGGCATTTTTGCCGCACTACTCCCTGGAACTCACGCAATGTTTAGTTTACAGGATTCGCGGCCCGTTGTCAAGAGTATTGCCAAAAAAACTTTGAAAAAATCGTGCAATACGGAGAATTTTTGTTTTCGCAGGCTAAAATGTGGATTTCGGGCCTATGGGCCAGGGCCTGACGCCTTTTTATAAGGCGGTGCATAAGATGAACAGGGTGCCTACTCCCCTGCCCAAGGTTTGTGTAAGCGCTTTTTGTCCATGCTTCAACAACATTTGTCTAGTTTGCACAATTTGCAACGCCAGAATTCATGATTTTGTCGAGTCATTTTTTGTTGCAGCTTTATGCGCCATCTGGTATAATAAGGCTGTAGATAACTCCCGGGCGTTCCGGGGGACCAAATCACCCTTGGTTTTATTTTTAAGGAGGTATTGACAATGAAAAAACTTCTCTCTGCCCTGCTCGCCATCTGCATGGTCTGCATGTTCGCCGTTCCCGTTTTTGCAGACGCCAATGATGATTACATCGCCGCTGTAAAAGCCTATCAGCAGAAGATCGCCGCCAAAGAAGCCGCCTACACGGCCGCTGTCAATGCCTACTCCAAGCAGGCGAAGGCAAAGGCCGACGCCGACAGTGCCGCGATCCTGAAGGCTGCTAAAGCTGCCCAGGCTAAGGCTGATGCAGAGTGTCTGGCCGTGATTGCCGCCGGCAAGGCCGCTCAGTCTGAGGCGGACGCCAAAGTGGCCGCTGTGATTGCCGCCGGTAAGGCTACCCAGGCCGCAGCCGACAAGCGCGAAGCCGCTTATGCCGATGCCGTGAAGGCATTCCAGGCACAGGTAGCCGCCCGCGAAGCCGCCTATGTGAAGGCAGTTCTTGGGAAGTAACACCTTATATAACAGCAAAAGGGGCACCCTCGCGGGTGCCCCTTCCTTTTTATTGTTCCTGCAGCTTTGCCAGGGTAGCTTCGGCGTCATCGAGGATGCGCTCGAACTTTTCGAGGGCAGCGTCGACTGGGGCCGGAGTGGCCAGGTCAACACCGGCGTGGCGCAGCTCATCCAGCGGGTAGGCGCTGCCGCCCATGGAGAGGAACTCCTTGTAGCGCTTGACGGCAGGCTCGCCCTCTTTGAGGATGCCCTCGGACAGGGCCACGGCGGTGGAGTAGCCGGTGGCGTACTTGTAGACGTAGAACGGACGGTAGAAGTGCGGGATGCGTGCCCACTCGTACTGGATCTCGTCATCGATGACCATGTCGTCGCCGAAGTAGTCGATGACCAGGCGCTTATACAGGGCGTTGAGAGCGGAGGCGTTCAGGGCCTCGCCGCGCTCCACCATGGCGTGGGCCTCGCGCTCAAACTCAGCAAACATCGTCTGGCGGTAGACGGTGCCCTTGAAGTTCTCCAGGTACTGGTTCAGCAGATAGAGGCGGGTCTGGGGGTCGTTCTCGTTCTGGAGCAGCTGCTCGATGAGCAGGTTCTCGTTGACAGTGGACGCGACCTCGGCCACGAACAGCGTGTAGTCAGCATACTGCGGCGGCTGATGCTTGCGGGAGCGCCAGCTGTGCATGGTATGGCCCATCTCGTGGGCCAGGGTAGAAACGCTGTCCAGCGTGCCGCTGAAGTTCAGCAGGATATAGGGGTTGGAGTCATAGCAGCCGCCGGAGTAAGCGCCGCCGCGCTTGCCGCGGTTGGGATAAACATCGATCCAGCCCTCGTTGTAGGCTTTCTGCACGTCCTTCTGGTAGTCCTCGCCCAGGGGGGCAACGGCTTTCAGCACCATCTGCTGGGCGGTCTCGTAGGTGTAGGACTTCTTCAGGTCACCGACCAACGGGGCATAGACGTCATAGAAATGCAGCTCGTCGACGCCCAGCATCTTTTTGCGCAGGCGGACGTAGCGGTGCATGGCGGGCATGTGCTTGCGGACGGTGGCGACCAGGTTGTCGTAGACCTCCACGGGCACATTCTCCCCTGCCATGGACATGGCACGGGAGGACTCATAGTGGCGGGCGCGAGCCTCGGCGGTGGCAGCCTTGACAGCACCGGCGTAGGTGGCGGCCATGGTGTTGATGTGCTGGCGGTAGCCCTTGTAGAAGCTGCGAAAAGCATTCTCGCGCAGGACACGGTCGGTGCCCATCTCGATGGGCACGAAGTTGGAGCCGGTGACCTCAACTTCTTCACCCTCGGCGTTCTTGGCGGGGTCAAAGACGAGGTCGGCGTCCTCGAGGTTGTGGTAAGCCTCGGAGGGAGCCTGCATTACCTCGCCAAAGCTGGCCAGCAGCTTTTCCTCGGCCTTGGAGAGGGTGTGGGGCTTGCTTCGCAGCAGGTCCTCCAGATTGAACTTGTAGTCGGCCACGGCGGGATCGTTGACGATGGCGGTCAGGGTCTCCTCGGGCAGGGCCAGGATCTCCGGCTGGGCGAAGGACAGCGCGGTGATAAGCTTGACATACTTGCTGTTGATGCGGGCGTACATACTCTGGGCAGCCTCGCCGCGGGTGTCCTCATCGTGGCGCATGCTGGCGTAGCAGTAGAGCTGCTCGACCTTGCGATTCAGCTCGGTGGTGGCGTCCAGATAAGCGCCGATGGTGATGGCGTCGGACAGCTTGCCCGCAAAAGCGGCTACGCTGTCGATCTCAGCATCGAGGTTTTCGAGGGCGGTCTCCCAGGCAGCGTCGCTTTCAAACATCGGCGTCAGGTCCCACTGGAACTGCGGATCCAGTTCGCTGCGTTCTTTTAAAATTTCAGCCATGGTTTTCTCCTTATCCTATCCTTATTACAGAAGCGCTTTTTCCCAATCGGCAGGCTTGAAGCCGGGCAGGACGAAGTCCTCCCCTACCAGCAGCGGGCGCTTGACCAGCATGCCGTCGGTGGCCAGCAGAGCAATCTGCTCCTCCTCGGTCATGGTATCCAACTTATCTTTCAGCCCCAGGGACCGGTAAACCAGGCCACTGGTATTGAAGAATTTGCGGGCCGGCAGGCCGCTGCGGGCAATCCACTGCCGCAGTTCTTCGACCGTAGGTTTTTCCTCTTTGATATGGCGCGGGGTGTAGGCGATGCCATGGTCGTCCAGCCATTTTTTGGCCTTCTGGCAGGTGGAGCACGGCGGATACTGCAAAAACAGCATAACGGTCACTTCCCTTTCCGGTTGGGTGGTTTGCGGTTAATTTATTATAACCCGCCGCCGTGTGTGTGTCAATGTAAGAGAAAGCACTCCCCTGCTTTTTTTCGTATGTACGTTTGTAAACGAAGCGTCGGTTTACAATTCAGCCTCCGTGTGCTACGCTTGTTGCAGATCATATACGGAGGGATTAAACATGGACGCTAAAAGTTTCGGAGCCTTTATTGCCGACCAGCGCAGGATGCTGGGACTGACACAGGCAGAGGTTGCTGCACGCCTCCATGTGACGGACAAAGCGGTAAGCCGCTGGGAGCGCGGCGTTGGATTGCCCGATATAAACACGCTGGAGCCGCTGGCCCAAGTACTGCACCTGACATTAGACGAATTAATTCACACCGGGACCTCCGGCACGGGCAACGGTGCGGATTCTGTTAAGACTTTTGTCGATCTGTTTTCTCCGCAGAGCCGGTATGCCGGTCAACTTCTCCGTGCCGTATGTCTGCTGTTATCCATCCTGTTTTGTCTGGCAGGGCTTTTGCTATGTCCGGACAGCCTTGCAATTTTGTGGGATGTCGGCGCACAGATCGTCCCTGCTTCCTACGCCGCAAAGTTCTTTATCTTTCCTACTGCGGCATTGCTGCAATGTCTGGCGTTATTTTTCTGGTACTTTTGTGATGCCCATATATCACTTTGGGAAACGCAATTTTTGGCATGGCTCAGTGCTTTTCAGCCCCGGTTTTCGCAATTTGTCCGGCTTCTGCGCGAAACCGTGTTCTTCTTCCTTTTTGGCTTTGTGATTCCCTTTTGTGAGTTATTAACGATTTTGCTGAATCTTTCTTGATTTTGACTTTTTGCAAACACCGCACATAAAAAATCCCGCCACCAAACGGTGACGGGATTTTCATTTACAGATTAGTGGTCGTAAGCGGCTTCGGCGGCGTCGCGGGCGATCTCAGCCTGGACGAGCTCTTCCTCGACCTCCGGCAGACCAGTGCCGGCGGGGATGAGCTTACCGATGATGACGTTCTCCTTCAGGCCGGCCAGCGGGTCGACCTTGCCCTTGATGGCGGCTTCGGTCAGAACACGGGTGGTCTCCTGGAAGGAAGCAGCGGACAGGAAGGAGTCGGTGGCCAAGCTGGACTTGGTGATACCAAGCAGGACCTGGCTGGCCTGGACCAGCTTCAGATCGGTCTCGCCGGCATCGATGCGGGCCTGGATCTCCTCGTTCTTAATCATGACATCGCGGCGGTTCACAATGCTGCCCATGATAAAGTCGCTGGAGCCGGAATCCTCGATGCGGACCTTACGCATCATCTGGCGGACGATGACTTCGATATGCTTATCGTTGATGTCAACGCCCTGCAGACGGTAGACCTTCTGAACTTCGCTGATCAGGTAGTTCTGGGTGGCGATGGGACCCTGGACGGCCAGAATATCCTGGGGATAAGCGTGGCCTTCGGTCAGCAGAGCACCCTTGGCGACGACGTCGCCCTCCATGACCTTGAGACGCTGACCGAACGGGATCAGGTAGCTCTTGGTGATGGGTGCGCCGTTCTCGTCCACGCCGTTGATCTCGGCATGGCGGGTCTTCTTGGTATCGTCGATGTGGACGGTACCGCCGATTTCGGACATGATAGCCATGGCCTTCGGGCGGCGGCTCTCGAACAGTTCCTCAACACGAGGAAGACCCTGCGTGATATCTTCGGCAGATGCGATACCGCCGGTATGGAAGGTACGCATGGTCAGCTGGGTACCGGGTTCGCCGATGGACTCGGCAGCGATGATACCGACAGACTCGCCGACCTTGACGCACTCGCCGTTGGACATGTTGGAGCCGTAGCAACGGGCGCAGACGCCGACGTGGGCACGGCAGGTCATGACGGAGCGGATCTCCAGCTCGGTGATACCGGCGTTGGCGATCTTCTCGGCGTCGAACATATCCATCATCTTGTCCTTGCTGACCAGGAGCTCACCGGTGGTGGGGTCCATAACGTCATGCAGGGCGTAGCGGCCGTTCAAGCGCTCCTTGAAGCTCTCGACAACGGAGTTACCTTCGCTGATCTCGCGGACCCAGATACCCTCGGTAGCGTGGCAGTCTTCCTCACGGATGATAACTTCCTGGGAGACATCGACCAGACGACGGGTCAGGTAGCCAGAGTCAGCGGTACGCAGAGCGGTATCAGCCAGACCCTTACGGGCGCCTCGAGAAGAAATGAAGTATTCCAGGATATTCAGGCCTTCACGGTAGTTAGCACGAATGGGCATTTCCAGGGTCTTACCGGCCGTGTTAGCCAGCAGACCGCGCATGCCGGCCAGCTGCTTGATCTGGTCCATAGAACCACGAGCACCAGAGTCGGACATCATATAGATGGGGTTGCGCTGGTGGTGGGCCTTCAGGTTGTTGCTCAGAGCATCGGAGACTTCCTCGGTAGCAGCCTGCCAGATAGCAACGGTGCTGCGGTAGCGCTCCTCGTCCGAAATAAGACCGCGGTTGAAGTTCTTCATGACCTTCTCGATCTTCTTATCGGCGGCGGCCAGGATCGCGGGCTTCTCATCGGGGATGATGGCATCGGGAACAGCGACCGTGATAGCGGACAGCGTGGAGTACTTATAACCCTGTGCCTTGATCTGATCCAGCATCATGGCGCAGACTTTGGTGCCATGCTTGGTCAGGCAGCGGCTGATGATGTCAGGCAGACCTTTCTTGGTCAGCTTGTCGCTCTTACCGCCGGAAGCAATCTTCAGGGTACGGGGGTTCATCTCGTAGTCGAACTTGGTAGCCGGGTCGGTACGATCGACATAGCCCAGGTCCTGCGGGATGGGGTTGTTGAAGATGATCTGACCCATGGTGGTGTCGACCAGAGCGGTCTCCTCCACACCGTCGAAGGTCAAGGTGCGGCGCACCTTGATGGGTGCCTGCAGCGTGATCAGGCCGGAGGAGTAAGCCATCATAGCCTCGCTCTCATCACGGAAGATCTTGCCGTGGCCCTTATCATCGGGGTTGACCAGGGTCAGGTAGTAGCTGCCCAGGATCATATCCTGCGTGGGCACGGTGACGGGCTCGCCGTCAGAGGGCTTCAGCAGGTTGCCGGAGGCCAGCATCAGCATCTTGGCTTCACGCTGGGCCTCGGTGGACAGCGGCAGATGGACAGCCATCTGGTCGCCGTCGAAGTCGGCGTTGAAGGGGGTGCAGACCAGGGGGTGCAGCTTGATGGCACGGCCCTCGACCAGGACAGGCTCGAAAGCCTGGATGCCCAGACGGTGCAGCGTAGGTGCACGGTTCAGCAGGACGGGGTGGCCCTTGATGACGGTCTCCAGAGAGTCCCAGACCTCAGGGCGGGCACGCTCGACCATCTTGCGGGCGGACTTGATGTTGTTGGCCTTCTCCTTCTCGACCAGGTCCTTCATGACGAAGGGCTTGAACAGCTCGAGGGCCATCTCCTTGGGCAGACCGCACTGATACATCTTCAGCTCGGGGCCGACGACGATAACGGAACGGCCGGAGTAGTCAACACGCTTGCCCAGCAGGTTCTGGCGGAAGCGGCCCTGCTTGCCTTTCAGCATATCGGACAGGGACTTCAGCGCACGGTTGTTGGCGCCGGTGACCGGGCGGCCGCGGCGGCCGTTATCGATCAGGGCATCGACAGCTTCCTGCAGCATACGCTTCTCGTTGCGCACGATGATGTCGGGCGCCCCCAACTCCAGCAGACGGCGCAGACGGTTGTTGCGGTTGATGACACGGCGATACAAATCGTTCAGGTCGGAGGTGGCGAAACGGCCGCCATCCAGCTGCAGCAACGGGCGCAGATCCGGCGGGATCACGGGGATGACCGTCATGATCATCCACTCGGGGCGCTGGTTGCTCTCCAGGAAGCTCTCGACGCACTCGAGACGCTTCAGCAGGCGGACGCGCTTCTGGCCGTTGGCATGCTCCAGTTCCTCGCGCAGCTCGGCAGAGAGCTTCTCGAGGTCGATCTCAGCCAGCAGCTTCTGGATGGCTTCAGCACCCATGCCGGCTTCAAACGTATCCTCGTACTTTTCGCGCATCTCCTTGTACTCGCGCTCGGTCAGCAGCTGTTTTTTCTCCAGCGGGGTGAAACCGGGGTCGGTAACGATGTAGTTGGCGAAGTAGAGGACTTTATCCAGCTGACGGGGGCTGATGTCCAGCATCAGGCCGATACGGCTGGGGATACCCTTGAAATACCAGATGTGCGAAACGGGTGCAGCCAGCTCGATGTGGCCCATGCGCTCACGGCGGACCTTGGCGCGGGTGACTTCAACACCGCACTTATCGCAGATCTTACCCTTGTAGCGGATGCGCTTGTACTTACCGCAGTGGCACTCCCAGTCCTTAGTAGGTCCAAAAATGCGCTCGCAGTACAGGCCGTCGCGCTCCGGCTTCAGGGTACGGTAGTTGATGGTTTCGGGCTTGGTGACCTCACCATAGCTCCAGGCACGGATCTGGTCCGGGGAGGCAAGGCCGATCTTAATAGAATCGAATTCTTTATTTTCCATTCAGCGAACCCTCTCAAATTCAATATGACACACGATTCAGCGATCAATCGTCGAAGGAATCAGACTCGATCGCAGCGAGATCCTCAGCGCTGGGGCCGGCATCCTCGTCCAGATCATCATCAAAGCCTTCATCGGCATCCTTGACGCTGTACTCATCCTGCAGCTCGCTTTCGACCATGACATTATCGCCCAGGTCGTAATCGCTGTTTTCAAAGCTGCTGTCATCGTCGTCAAATTCCTGACGCATGTCAACGGCGTTGCCTTCCTTATCCTGCACAACGATATCCAGGCCAAGGCTCTGCAGCTCCTTGAGCATAACGCGGAAGCTCTCGGGGATGCCGGGACGCGGGATGGGATCGCCCTTGACGATGGCCTCGTAGGTCTTGACACGGCCCACGACATCGTCGGATTTGATGGTCAGGATCTCCTGCAGGGTGTAAGCGGCGCCGTAAGCTTCCAGCGCCCAGACTTCCATCTCGCCGAAGCGCTGGCCGCCGAACTGGGCCTTGCCGCCCAGAGGCTGCTGGGTGACCATGGAGTACGGGCCGGTGGAACGGGCATGGATCTTATCATCGACCAGGTGATGCAGCTTGAGGTAGTACATATAGCCGACCGTGACCTTGCTGGGGAACTTCTCGCCGGTACGGCCATCGTAAACGGTGGTCTTGCCGTCGTCGGTCAGATCGATCTTGGAGAAATCAATGATGTGGCCGTTCTCACCCATCAGGCGGGGCAGCTTGGTCGGATACTCGGGGGCGTTCTCGCCGTGCCACTTCTCGCGGGCCTCGGCGAAGCAGTCACGCAGGTCGGCTTCGTGGGCGCCGTCGAAGACAGGGGTCTGGACCTTCCAGCCCAGAGCCTTGGCAACGTAGCCCAGGTTGACTTCCAGCACCTGACCGATGTTCATACGGGAAGGAACGCCCAGGGGGTTCAGCACGATGTCCAGCGGGGTGCCGTCGGGCAGGAAGGGCATGTCCTCCTGCGGCAGGATGCGGGAAACAACACCCTTGTTGCCGTGACGGCCAGCCATCTTATCGCCAACGCTGATCTTACGCTTCTGGGCGATGTAGCAGCGCACGCACATACGCACGCCGGGCTGCAGCTCGTCGCTGTTCTCGGGGGTAAAGACCTTAACGTCGACCACGATACCGTAAGCACCGTGGGGCACGCGCAGAGAAGTATCGCGGACTTCGCGGGCCTTCTCACCGAAGATGGCGCGCAGCAGGCGCTCCTCGGCGGTCAGCTCGGTCTCGCCCTTCGGGGTGACCTTGCCGACCAGGATGTCGCCGGTCTTGACCTCGGCACCGATGCGGATGATGCCGCGGTCGTCCAGGTCTTTCAGGGCGTCGTCGCCGACGTTGGGGATGTCACGAGTGATCTCCTCGGGTCCCAGCTTGGTGTCGCGGGCTTCGGTCTCGTACTCCTCGATGTGGATGGAGGTGTAGACGTCCTCGCGGACCAGCTTCTCGTTCAGCAGAACGGCGTCCTCGTAGTTGTAGCCTTCCCAGGTCATGAAGCCGATCAGGGCGTTCTTGCCCAGGCTGATCTCGCCGTTCTTGGTGGCGGGACCGTCAGCCAGCACGTCGCCTGCCTTGACGACATCGCCAACATTGACGATGGGGCGCTGGTTGTTGCAGTTGCCCTGGTTGGAGCGCATGAACTTGATCAGCTCATAGGTGTCGGCAGAACCGTCCGGGCAGCGCACGACGATCTTCTCGGCGTCGACAAACTCAACGGTACCTTCGCGGGCAGCCAGGATGCAGACGCCGGAGTCGGTAGCAGCCTTGTACTCCATACCGGTAGCAACGATGGGCTGCTGGGTGACCATCAAAGGCACGGCCTGACGCTGCATGTTAGAGCCCATCAGGGCACGGTTACAGTCGTCGTTCTCCAGGAACGGGATGCAGGCCGTAGCGACGGAAACCATCATACGGGGAGAAACGTCCATGAAGTCGACCTGAGAAGCGTCGAACTCCTGGATGTCGTTGCGGTGACGGCCGGAAACGCGGGGACGGACGAAGTGGTTGTTCTCGTCCAGCGGCTCGTTGGCCTGGGCAACGATATATTCGTCCTCGACGTCGGCGGTCATGTAGACGACCTCGTCGGTGACGGTTCCGGTAGCCTTATCGACCTTGCGGTACGGGGCCTCGACAAAGCCGTACTTGTTGATCTTGGCGTAGGTAGCCAGGTAGGAGATCAGACCGATGTTGGGACCTTCAGGGGTCTCGATCGGGCACAGACGGCCGTAGTGGGTGTAATGAACGTCACGAACCTCGAAACCTGCGCGGTCACGGGACAGACCACCGGGGCCCAGGGCAGACAGACGGCGCTTGTGGGTCAGCTCGGCCAGGGGGTTGTTCTGGTCCATGAACTGAGACAGCGGGCTGGAGCCGATGAACTCTTTGATAGCGGCCACGACGGGGCGGATGTTGACCAGGCTCTGCGGGGTGATCTCGCCGTTCTCCTGATTCTGCAGGGTCATACGCTCACGGATGACACGCTCCATGCGGGAGAAGCCGATGCGGAACTGGTTCTGCAGCAGCTCGCCGACGCTGCGGACACGACGGTTGCCCAGGTGGTCGATCTCGTCGGTCACGCCAATACCGTGGTCAAGGCCCAGCAGGTAGTTGATGGAAGCGAAGATGTCATCGACGGTGACGGTGCGGCTGATCAGAACATCGTGATTCTGGCGCAGCAGCTCCTTCTGCTCCTCGGGGTCAGAGGTGGCCTCAAGGATCTTGCGGATCTCGGCGAAGTTGGCGCGTTCGTTGATGCCGGCCTCAGCATCGACATCGAAGCTGAAGAAAGGCTGGGCGTCCACGCAGCCGTTGGAGATGACGATGACAGGGTAAGCCTCCTGGCCCTTCTTCTCCACCAGAACGGTGACGCGGGTAACACCGGCGGCATCGATCTCGTTGGCCTTGGCCAGGTTGATCTTCTCGCCCTTGGCGGCCAGCAGTTCGCCGGTCAGGGGAGCGATGATGTCCTCGGCGGCCTTGTAACCGGCAATGCGGCGGGCCAGCGCGAGCTTGTTGTTCATCTTATAACGGCCGAAACGAGCCAGGTCGTAGCGGCGCGGGTCGAAGAACAGGGCGTCCAGGTGGGAGCGGGAGCTCTCGACCGTCGGGGGCTCGCCGGGGCGCAGCTTGCGGTAGACTTCCAGCAGGCCTTCCTCGGTGTTATGGGTGATGTCCTTTTCGAGAGAAGCGTTGATCTTCGGCTCGGAATCGCCGAAGAACTGCTTGATCTGCTCATCGGTGGACAGGCCCAGGGCACGGATCAGGGTCGTGACAGGCAGCTTGCGGTTCTTATCGATGCGGACATAGAAAACGTCCTGGGAGTCGGTCTCGTACTCCAGCCAGGCACCGCGGTTGGGGTTCATGGTGGCGGTGAACAGGTCCTTGCCGGTACGGTCCTTGCTGGAGCCGTAGAACACGCCGGGAGAACGAACCAACTGGGAAACGATTGCACGCTCGGCACCATTGGAGATAAAGGTGCCGGAATCGGTCATGAGCGGGAAGTCGCCCATGAAGATCTCCTGCTCCTTGACCTCGCCGGTCTGCTTATTGAACAGACGGGCAGTGACGTACAGGGGCGCTGCATACGTAGCGTCCCGTTCCTTACATTCTTTAATGGTGTACTTGGGGTTTTTGTCCAGGCGGTAGTCCACAAACTCCAGCACGAGATTGCCGGTATAGTCCTCGATAGCGGCAATATCGTGGAAGACTTCGTGCAGACCTTCCTCCAGGAACCAGTTGTAAGAGTTTTTCTGGATCTCGATCAGATTGGGCATGCCAATCACTTCGTTGATGCGGGAAAAGCTCATGCGGGTCGTTCTGCCGTTTTGTACGGGCTTGACCTTTACCATAAAACGCGACCACTCCTATTCCGTAGATTGACAAAGTCGGTAAAAGCTAACCTAAAGGAGCTGTGCGAAAGCGATGTATATTCGTCGTTTTTCACAAACTTTTGAATTTTGTCGTTTTTGCAAAATCCCTTTAGGGCGCTCTATTCCATTTTTGTGATACTGTTTCAGTATACATGGTAAAAGGCTTGCTGTCAAGGCTTTTTCGGCTTTTTTGCGAAGTTTTTCTCGGCCGTCGAACGCCTGGGCGAGTGTAACAAAATTTCGGCATATTGACGATTTTGCACTGTTTTGCAGGGGTTGACAAATCCGTAACGGGTGCTATATTCCCCGCTTTTGGGCAGTTTTCACAAGGATGTGGACACCTTTTTGCGCAGGATTGCTCTTGACAATCGCGCTCTGAAAGAAAAGCGCCCCCTCAAAAGAGGAGGCGCAAGATGTTGTGTTGGATAGAGCACGGGGAGTCTGTCCCCTGTTTTACATAGCAATGATCCCAAACGCATTGGCCACGGAACTGGCCAGAATGATCGCCGCGAACACCGGGCAGAGCCAGCGGATCATAAAGTTGAAGACCTTCTTCCGGCGGAAGCTCCCGCCCTCGAGGGTGACCTCGTGTTCGATGCGCTCAACGCCTACCACGCGGGACACCAGCAGGCAGGTAGCGATGGCCGCGATCGGCATCATCACCGAGTTGGTAAGGAAGTCGAAGAAATCGAGGAACTGCATGCCCAGCACCGTCACCCCGGCCAGCGGGCCGTAGCCCAGGCTGGACAGCGTGCCCAGCCCTACCATGATAACACCCACCAGCACTGTGGCCTTGCGGCGGCTCCAGCCCAGCTCATCCTGGAAGGTGGAGACCGCGCTTTCGGTCAGCGCGATGGAGCTGGTGACCGCTGCAAACAGCACCAGCACAAAGAACAGCACGCCCACCGCGCTGCCCAGGCCCATGCTGGCAAAAACTTTAGGGAGCGTAATGAACATCAACGCGGGCCCCGCCTGCAGGTTGTCCGGGTCGCCATCGGAGAAGGCAAACACTGCCGGAATGATCATCAGGCCCGCCATGACGGCGATGATCGTGTCGAACACCTCGACGTTCTGGGTCGCGTTCTCGATGGAGACATCCTTTTTCATATAGGAACCGAAAGTGACCAGGATGCCCATGGCGATGGACAGCGAGTAGAACATCTGCCCCATCGCCGTGACCACCGTCATCCAGCTGAAGTTGGCGGGGTTCGGCACCAGGAAATACTTGACGCCCGCCAGCGCTCCCGGCCGCGTGACCGAGTAGGCAGTGATAATGACCGACAGCACCACCAGCACCGGCATCATTACTTTGGAGACACGCTCGACGCCGTTGCGCACACCCGCAAAGATGATGCCCAGCGTGAACAGCGCAAAGGCCAGGAAGCAGATCTCTGTTACCGCACCGTTGGAAATGAAATCTGAGAAGAAGCCGTCCGCCGCCAGCGCCTGGCTTTGGCCGGCGAGATACCCCACCAGATACCGAATGACCCAGCCGCCGATGACCGAGTAATACGGTACGATCAGCACCGGGATGATGGCGTTGATCCAGCCGCCGAAGCCTAAGAACCCGCCGCGCTTGCCCGGCTTGGCAAAGCTGGCGTAAGCGCCCACCGGGCTTTTGCCGGTCATGCGGCCCAGGGCCGTTTCGGCCATGATCATCGTGTAGCCAAAGGTAAGCGCCAGCACAATATAAATTAAAAGGAAGATTCCACCGCCATATTTGGCCGCCAAGTACGGGAACCGCCAGATATTGCCCAGTCCCACCGACGCCCCGGCTGCCGAGAGCACAAAGCCCAGCCTGCCGGAAAAGCTGCTTCTTTTTTCGTTTTCCATTTTTCCTACGTCCCTCCGGGTTGTTTCTCACATAGCTACAAGTGTAGCACAAATGAAATGGAACTTCAAGATGAATTTTTTTCACGTCCCATCCCCCTATTTTCCGCCTTGACCCTTACGCTGCGTCATAGTGTATGCTATACTTACCGCAAGGGAAAGTGAGGTGTCCCCCCATGATGACCGTAAACGAAGTCAGCCGCCTGACCGGCGTGAGTATACGCGCGCTGCACTATTACGACCAGATCGGCCTGCTGCCCGCCGCCGGGCATACTGACAGCGGCTACCGCCTGTATGACGATACAGCGCTGGAACGTTTGCAGCAAATCCTGTTGTTCCGGGAATTGGAATTTTCGCTGAAAGACATTCAGCGGATCCTGTCTAATTCCGCCTTCGACCGAGAAAAGGCGCTGGAGCAGCAGATCGAACTGCTGAAGCTGAAGCGACAGCATATCGAGGATCTCATCGCCCTTGCGGAAAAGACACAAACCACAGGAGGAACCATTATGGATTTTACCGCATTTGATACACAGAAGATCAAGGACTACGCCGCCCAGGCCAAGCAGCAGTGGGGCGCCACGCCGGAGTACAAAGAGTTTGAGCAAAAAACCGCCCTCAAGACGGAAAAAGAGGTTTCCGCTATGGGCGGCCAGCTGATGGAAATTATTGCAGCTTTCGGTAAGATGCAAAGCATGGACCCTGCCGCCCCCGCCGTGCAGGCCCAGGTGAAGAAGCTGCAAGATTTTATCAGCGAGCATTACTACACCTGCTCCAAAACCATTTTGGGCCAGCTCGGCCATCTGTACACCGCAGGCGGCGCGTTTACCCAAAACATCAACGCCGCAGGCGGCCCCGGTACCGCCGAGTTTGTCAGCAAGGCGATCGAGATGTATTGCCGGACGGCAAAATAAGGCTATCCAAGCCACGCAATAGCAATATGCACAAGAATACGTTCATTTTTTTGTGCGAGTTCACCGATTGACTTTTTTGGGGGGACATCGTAGAATATGAATGAAAAATGAACATACGTTAACGGATTGTTACTCTTCGGGAGGCATGACCATTGACAGATGCAGAAAATGCACCTGTATGGTCGTGTCTTATTTTTTTGCCCGCATGTTCATTTTACCCCGTATAAGGAAGGTGAGCCCATGAAAGTCATCAAAAAGATCAACAATAATGTGGCGCTGTGCCTGGACGGCAACCAGCGTGAGCTCATCGCCTTTGGCAAGGGCATCGGCTTCAAGCCCATCCCATACGAGCTGACGGACCTCTCGGTCATTGAGCGCACCTACTACGGCATCAGCCCCGAATACCAGGGCCTGCTGAAAGAGATCCCCAAGGAGATCTTCGATGTCTCGGGTATGCTCGTTGATCTGGCCGCCAACAGCATCGATGCCGATTTCAACCGCAACTTGGTCATCACCCTGGCGGACCACATCAACTTTGCCATCGACCGCTACAAGAAAAACATCCACATCAAGCCGCCCTACGTCGGCAACCTGGCTTACCTGCACGAAGCAGAGTACAAGGTTGCCACCCAGGCTGTGGCGTGCATCAACCAGCGCTTCGGTGTGCGCCTGCCCAAAGAAGAAGCCGCCGCCATTGCGCTGCATCTCATCAACGCCGAGAACTCCGTGGCCCCGAAGGCCGATTTCCTCGACGCCAGCACGATGATCAGCGATGTCATCGGCCTGATCGAAAAGCGGGAGAACATCACCATTGACCGTTCTGGCTTCAACGCCAGCCGCTTTATCACCCACATGGAATACCTGCTGGCCCGCATCCGCAACAACGAGACACTGGAAAACAACAACGACAAACTCTTCAACAATCTGAAACAGGAGTATAGAGAGACTTACCTGTGTGCGGAGGATGTCCGCACCTACCTGCAGCAAAAGACCGGCAAGAACCTGGGAAGCGAGGAAATGTCCTATCTCATGCTTCATATCGAACGGTTCTGCTCCCGCGAGCAGGCTTAACCTCGCATGTAATAAAGGGAAGCGCGCACCCTTTGTACAGATATACCAAACACACTGAAAATCAAGAAAGAGGAACCAATAATGGCACAGAAATATCAGGAGCTTTCTGACAAGATCGTTGGTCTTGTCGGCGGCAAAGCCAATGTCCAGTTCTTTACCCACTGCGTGACCCGCCTGCGTTTTAACGTGAAGGACGAGTCCGCCGTTAAAAAAGACGAAATCGAAAAACTGCCCGGTGTTCTCGGCTCCCAGTGGCAGAACGGCCAGTACCAGATCATCATCGGCCAGGCTGTCAACGATGCCTACCGCCTGATTTGCGAGAAGAACGGCTTCGCCGTGGAGAAATCCGTGGACGAGAAGCTGGACGATGAAAAGCCCGCCCAGAAGAAGGGTGTCAAGGCTGTCATCGACAAAATCTTCGACGGCATCTCCGGCTCGCTGACCCCGCTTATCCCTGCTCTGATTGGCTGCGGCATGATCAAGGTCATCCTGATCCTGATGGACATGGCCGGCGTGCCCGCCGACAGCGGCACATACCAGCTGCTCACCTTTGCCGGTGACGCTGGCTTCTACTTCCTGCCCATCATGATCGGCGCATTCGCCGCCAAGAAGTTTGGTGCCAACCCCGCCTTGGGCATGGTCATCGGCGGCCTGCTGATCTACCCGTCCTTTGCCAGCGGCGTCAGCGACGGCACCGCCTTCAACTTCCTGGGCATCCCCGTGTACGGCGTGAGCTACTCCAGCACCATCTTCCCCATCATCCTGTGCTGCGCCGTCATGGCCCCCATCGAGAAGTTCTTTGCCAAGCACTCCCCTGACATCCTGCGTTCCGTGCTGGAGCCGCTGCTGACCATCATCGTCATGATCCCCCTGGCCTACTGCGTCCTCGGCCCCATCGGTTCTTTCCTGGGCACCTACCTGAGCACCTTCGTCCTGTGGCTGTACAACACCCTGGGCTTCATCGGTGTGGCCGCCTTTGCCGCTGTGATGCCGTTCGTTATCATGACCGGTATGCACGGTGCCTTTGTTCCCTACCTGATGCAGATGCTGACCGTTGACCCCCTGTACGAGCCCATCTTCTTCCCTGCCCTGATCATCTCCAACATCGATCAGGGTATTGCTGCACTGGCTGTCGCTCTCAAAACCAAAGACACCAACCTGAAGTCCACCGGCTTCTCCACCGCTGTCACCGCTGTTGTGGCCGGTGTTACCGAGCCTGCCATGTACGCCATCAACCTGAAGTACAAGACCCCCATGTACGGCGCCATGATCGGTTCTGCCATCGGCGGTTGCGTGGCAGGTCTGCTCAAGACCGCTATCTATGCCTTTGCGGGTGCTTCCTCTGTCATCGCCCTGCCGCTGTTCGTCAGCGCTGACAAGCCCAACAACCTGCTGTTCATGGTCATCTCCGTGCTGGTGGGCGCTGTGGCCACCTTCGCAGCCACCTGGGTCCTGTACAAGCCCGAAGCTGCCAACAAGTAATTTTCTCCCGAAAGGATGCTTTTTATGCCGTTTTGCAAAGACTTTCTCTGGGGCGGTGCCACCGCCGCCAACCAGATCGAGGGCGGCTGGCAGGAGGGCGGAAAGGGCCCCAGCGAGGCGGATATGCTTTCTGCCGGGACGCATACCTTTCCCCGTCAGATCACACCTGACACCGAGCCGGGCCTGACCTACCCCAACCGCACCGCCAGCGACTTTTACCACCATTATAAAGAAGACATCGCCCTGATGGGCGAGATGGGCTTTAAAGCCTACCGCATGTCCATCGCGTGGAGCCGCATCTTCCCCACCGGCGAGGAGACCGAGCCGAACCCGGCCGGCCTGCAGTTCTACGATGACGTCTTTGACGAGCTGAAAGCCCACGGCATTGAGCCGATCGTGACCCTGTCCCACTACGAGATGCCGCTGCACCTGGTCAACAAGTACAACGGCTGGGCCTCCCGCGAGGTGATCGCGCTGTTTGAGCGTTACGCCCGTACGGTGATTGCCCACTTCAAGGGCAAGGTGCGGTACTACCTGACCTTCAACGAGATCAACTGCGGCACCCTGCCCCTGGGCAACTACATGTCCCTGGGCATCCGCAACGAGGGCACGCGGGATTTCCTGCATCAGGTGGATGATGTGCAGGTGCGGTATCAGGCGCTGCATCACCAGCTTGTGGCCAGCGCCCGCACCGTGCTGGCCGGGCATGAGCTGGATCCAGAGGCGAAGATCGGCAACATGATCGCCATGATGCCCGTCTACCCCTTGACCTGCAACCCCAAGGACATGCTGGAATTCCAGCAGAACTGGCGGCAGTTCAACTGGTACTGTGCCGATGTGCAGTGCCGCGGTGCCTACCCCTACTACGCCCAGAGCTTCTGGGAGAAAAACGGCATCCATCTGGAGATCACCAATGAGGACCGCGAGACCCTGCGCCGCGGCACGGTGGATTTCTTCTCCCTCTCCTACTATCAGACCAACTGCGTGACGGTCGACCCCAATGCGGCTCAGGCCTCCGGCAACCTGCTGGGCGGCGCGAAGAACCCGTACCTGGAGTCCAGCCAGTGGGGCTGGCAGGTCGACCCGGACGGCCTGCGCTACACCCTCAACGAGATCGAGAGCCGGTATGATCTGCCCATCATCATCGTGGAGAACGGCCTGGGTGCCCGGGACGCGCTGGAAGCTGACGGCAGCATCCACGACCCCTACCGCATCGACTACCTGCAGCGGCACATCCGCGCTATGAAGCAGGCTGTCGAGGAGGACGGCGTGGACCTGTTCGGCTACACCATGTGGGGCTGCATCGACCTGGTCTCCGCCTCCACCGGCGAGATGGCCAAGCGCTACGGTTTCATCTACGTCGATTGTGACGACCAGGGCCACGGCAGCTTCAAGCGGTATAAAAAAGACAGCTTCGATTGGTACCGTAAAGTGATCGAGACCAACGGCGAGGAGCTGTAAGTTCCAAAACATCTACACAAAAGAACCGCTCCCTTCCAATGGAAGGGAGCGGCTCTTGCTATATTATGCTGTCAAATCAATCCAGGAAGTCGCGCAGCTTTTTGCTGCGGCTGGGGTGGCGGAGCTTGCGCAGGGCCTTGGCTTCGATCTGGCGGATGCGTTCACGGGTGACGTTGAACTCCTTGCCGACCTCTTCCAGCGTGCGGGGGCGGCCATCCTCCAGGCCGAAGCGCAGGCGCAGGACCTTCTCCTCACGGGGGGTCAGGGTCTTCAACACGTCGGCCAGCTGCTCTTTCAGCAGGGTCTGGCTGGCGGCCTCGGCGGGCACGGGGGCGTCATCGTCAGGGATGAAGTCACCCAGATGGCTGTCCTCCTCCTCACCGATGGGGGTCTCCAGGCTGACAGGCTCCTGGGCCACACGCATGATCTCGCGCACCTTATCCACAGGCATCTCCAGGCGCTCGGCAATTTCCTCGGCGCTGGGGTCATGGCCGTACTCATGCAGCAGCTGGCTGGAGACCTTCTTGACCTTGTTGATGGTCTCGACCATATGCACCGGGATGCGGATGGTGCGGGCCTGGTCGGCAATGGCGCGGGTGATGGCCTGACGGATCCACCACGTTGCGTAGGTAGAGAACTTGAAGCCCTTGGTGTGGTCGAACTTTTCCACAGCCTTGATCAGGCCCAGGTTGCCCTCCTGGATCAGGTCCAGGAACTGCATGCCGCGGCCGACGTAACGCTTGGCGATGGAAACGACCAGACGCAGGTTGGCTTCGCTCAGGCGCTTTTTGGCTTTCTCGCCCTCGGGGCCGCCGGCCTGAATTTTCAGGGCCAGGTCGATCTCCTCCTCGGGGGTCAGCAGGGGCACGCGGCCGATCTCTTTCAGGTAGACCTTGACGGGGTCGTCGATGGTAATGCCGTCGGTATTCAGGGCGTCGTCGAAGTCGTCGGCGCCTTCCTCGGTGGTACCGCTCAGCAGGCTGGCGTCCACATCGCTGACGGGGTCATCATCGATGACCTCGATACCGTTGCTCTCCAGTTCCTCGTAGAGCTTTTCCATCTGCTCCACGTCCAAAACGTGACCGCTCTCCTCCATCGCGTCGCTGATCTCGCTGTTGGTCAGCTTGCCGGCACGGCGGCCGGTCTCGATCAAGCTGCGGATAGAATCTTTCTTTTCTGCCATAAGTACGTTCTCCTTTGGTTTTTTATATGAACACGGATGTTTGAGAGAAATTCTTCAATCAGATTGGGGCGGGTCGGCCGCGCCTTTTTCCTTGCGGAGTTTCGAGAAGGCGCTTAAAAACTGGTCGTCGGTAGTGCCTTTGACGGTCTGACTGATGGGCTTGGCGTTGTCCAGCCGTTCCAGGTACATGTCAATGTCCTCCTGCTGGAGAGGGTGCCCGGCGTTGACGGCCTGGGCACGGTTGACTTCGGCCATCGGCTTATCGTCCAGCATCTGCTGCAGGCTGGTGATGTTCACCGGAAGCTGCTCGTCCGCACAGCGGAAAATAGCCCGCAGGGCCTCCTGCATTTCGGGCAGGACCACGGCGTCCATGTTCAAACGCTGGCGCACATACGGGACCTTTTCGGGGCTTTGCAGCAGCGCGGCGATGAGTTGCCGCCCGGCACTGGCGGCACCCAAAGCGGCATCTCCCCCGGCGCTGTAGGGCACCCGGAT
>ERZ791808.1135-NODE-1135-length-22021-cov-3.246244_pt1 | contig 22021 bp, 9 predicted proteins | sample MGYA00510305_ERZ791808 | MGnify/ENA primary metagenome ERZ791808 (study PRJEB30046, sample SAMN00792024) | human gut metagenome | study: EMG produced TPA metagenomics assembly of the A metagenome-wide association study of gut microbiota in type 2... | reverse complement strand
GGGAATTCCTCAGACCGGCGAAACTGCCGGTATCTTTCACAGAAAGAATTTCTGTGAGTAGACTTACTATAGCATATCTATCCTCTAAAAACAATAATATTTTTCATCCACTCCATTTAGAAAAAACACTGAAACAAAAAGTGGATTTTAGCCTTCACTCATTAAAAAACATAGGAGCACGGGAACTGCAAAAAGGGGCTGTCGCTTTAACGATTAGTAAATCGTGAAGCGGCAGCTTCCTTTTTCTCGATTTTCTCTATATAATTGCGCTGTGTCTATTGAAACGATAGTTTTTTTCGTAAAAAAGCCGTACTTTAACACAATCCAAAACTGGGTATCTGTAGGCTGCGGTCCGACTGTCAGCCATACAATGTATTCAGAGTCAACTCCATGCTGTAAATTAAATACTGGTTTCAACTGTCCATTTCCCATTGCATCTTCTTTCATCCGCATAAAGGTTGCATCTGGATCTGTTTTAGAATAACTGTTCCTTTTTCCACAAATATGCAGTTTTTTTGTATATCCTTTTAAACGGTCCAGATAGTCTTCTAATGTTTCGATATTCTTTTGCAGCCGAGTTTTTCGTTTCCCGATACCATGTACAAATACAATGTTTTCTTCCTGTTTTAATGCATACAGCTTTTTTCGCAGCCGTTTTACATGTTTCATTTTAACAGTATCACCGTAAACAATCTGAATACCGTAAAGCTGTTCGCATTCTGCAATAAGATCTGCGATTTTAATCAATAACTTCTCCTGATTTTTTGTTACTGCTTTTTTCCACACAAATGTGTATTTATTCGCACAGGTTTCGATTTTTGTGCCGTCTATAAAAATCGATTCTCCGGAAATTTCTCCAAGCTCATAAAGAAGATTAGACATTTCAGCGAGAATCCGTTTCGCACACGGTGCAAAATGAATACTGCGAAAACGAGCAAAAGTGGCATAATCAGGAACTGGTTTACCTTCTAAAAGATACATAAAGTTAATATCCCGTTTACAGTTTAATTCCATAGCCTCCACAAACTGACTCAGCAACCGCACAGAATCGTCTACCGGAATAATTGTTTCTAAGTTTAGGTTTCTAAGTTTAAAGGGAGTTTTAGTTGATATCCCTCCTCATTTAAAGTATAATTCTTGTGTAATAATATAGGGGTTTGCATACTTATATTTTACACCAACAGCCAGACTTTTCGGAGCCTGGCTGTAATTTTTTGTATAGAAAAGAGGCCGCGCACTAATTACTTAGTGCGACAGCCCCTTTTTTTCGACATTTCAACTTTTTGAAGTGTCTATTTTATTTTCTTTTTTTTACTCTGATTACAGAAACGCCCGCAAACATTGCCACTGCTATGAACATCATCATAAATGGTACTGCAAATGGTGTTGCGTCTCCTGTCTGAACAGTTCCCGGTTTCACTTCCGGCGTTGTCGGTGTTTCCGGTGTCTTTCCTTCTTTCGTCGTCGCTTTCACAGATGCTGCCGCTGATTTATTTCCTGCTGCATCATATGCTACAACTTCGATCGTGTACTCTGTCTTCGGAGTAAGTTTTGCGATCTCTGCTGTAAGAACATCGTCTTTTACTGTTCCGATTGACTTGCCGTTTACAAAGATTTTGTATCCTGTCACTCCTACGTTGTCTTTAGATGCTTTCCATTCAATCTTCACTGTTGTATCAGTTTTATCTGTTACTTTCAGATCAGATGGTTTTGTCGGAGCTTCTTTATCTTCTTCCGGGTTCGGATCTGGTTTCTGCTCTTCTTTCGTCGTCGCTTTCACAGATGCTTTCTCTGATTTATTTCCTGCTGCATCAAATGCTTCTACTTCGATCGTATACTCTGTACCCGCTTTCAGATCTTTCAGCTCTGCTGTAAGAACATCACCTTTTACTGTTTCAGCAAGTTTTCCGTCTGCATATACGTTATATCCTGTTACTCCTACGTTATCTGTAGATGCTTTCCACTCAACTTTCACAGTTGTCGTGGTTGTCTCTGTTTCTTTCAGGTCAGACGGTTTTGTCGGAGCTTCTTTATCTTCTTCCGGCTTCGGCGAAGTTGCAAGAAGCGCTTTTCTTGCATCCTCTAAGTCTTTCTCTGCTTTATCTACTGCTGCCTGATCTGTCGGATTTTCAAGAACTTTCTGCGCAGCCGCGTATGCAGCTTCAAATGCAGCTTTTTCTTTTCCATCTTCAAATGCGTCTAATACAACTTTGTCTGCATTATTTAATTCAGCTTCCAATTTTGTTGTATCAACTTCCCCTGATTTCACCGGAGTGATCTTCAGGTTATCAAGAATGAGGTCTTGCTGTCCGTAAGCTCCTCCCGGCTGTTTTGCACCGTTTGCATAAATACCGAACCATGTCTGTCCGCTCTCGCTTCCGGTAACCGTAAACTCATGATGACTTGCTTTACCTGTTCCTGCCGTTACCGCAAGGTAATCATTATCTGTTGCGTTGTTAAAACGCTCTCCATCTCCAAGCACAACCGCATACGCAGATGATCCTGCCTCATAATCGAATTCTACTTTATATGTCTTTCCTGCTTCAAATCGGAAGTTCTGCGGAATCGTATGATACAAAAGACCTGTTCTTCCCGAACCGCTTCCACTGTCGCAGTGCTGTTTCAGCGACCATTCGCCCTCAATTACATCATTGATCACATAACCGCCCCAACCGACAGATGTATATTTTCCGTTATCCTGAGACAGATGAAGCTGTCCGTCGCCGCCTCTTTGTGCCGGTCCTAAAACAAACGGATAATATCCTGATGTTACGGATTCAAAATCCTGCTCGAAAGAACCGTCTTCTTTATAGTTTTCAATCTTCTTGTCGATAATTCTGATATCGTCAAAGTATGTTGCTCCATCACCTGCCGCACGGCTGATCGTCAATGTTGCAGTTTCTTTTTCCGCTGTAAACGGAACGTAAACTCTCTGCATATAGGAAGCTTCATTGCCGCCTGCATGTTTCTGATCACTTGCCACATAGTTCTGAGCGATTGATTTCGTCGTATATGCAGACTCTTTGATCGTTCCTGCATTTACTTCTACCGTCGCTTTACTGTCGCTTCTGTTGTCAACATAAACTTCTGCAACATAATCTTTGCCTGCTTTGAGTCCTGTCAGTTTTGTGCTGACTGCAACGTCTTCTGCCGGGCTTTCGATTGTCAGACGCTGATCGCCTGTCCATGCTTTTGTAACTTTTACGGCATCGTTGTCTGCTCCGCTCCAAACGTCTGCATCCACTTTGTCGCCGTCTGCATAAGAGTTGAATCCCGGATCTTTCACTGATGTCGTCTCACCGAAGTTAACTGTATCGGCTGTCGGCATTTCTTTTCCGTCAGTCACGATTACGTAAGCTGTTTTTGCTTTTGCTTCAAGCGTGATCTGTCCGTTTGAAACCGGAACCGCGATCGCTTCTCCACGTCCCTGATCTGACAGCTCATACATTGTAAGATTTCCTGTAAATCCGTCCGGCACATTCCATGTAGATGTTCCGCCTTCCAGATTGTAGTGATACAGTTTCGTCTCTTTCGTGTCGCTATCTGTCCACGGAAGCAGATAATAGAAATGATCGTTTGTCGCACTTAAAACTGTTTTATCATTCAATGTGATCTCGCGTTCGATGATCTCATCAGATCTTTGTGCTTCATTTCTTGTTACAACTACTTTATCATCACCGTTTTTCAGTGTGATCTGTTTTTCCTGGTTTCCGACCGGTGACTCGCCTTCTGCGTAGTTCTCCCAATCGATTACCTGATAGTGCTGAAGGAATTTTGTCGGAAGGTTTTCGGCAAATGTCAGGTACAGATAATTATTGAAATCCTGATCTCCGCCCCATCCTTCAAATCCTTCCAGTTTATATCCGCCGAGAAGCGGGTTGTCAGCCGCTCCGCCATGTCCTACCCAGTTAAGAACCTGTACGTCTCTCATGTCGTTTCTGAGGAAACGGATGATGTCACTGTTCAAACCTTTTGTAGCTGATCCGCCGTATGGTCCTTCTGTTGCCCAGTGTGACCACGTGGAATCATACTCGCCTTCGTACGGGAACTCTGTGGAGAATCTCCATCCGAGAGAGTTAATCTCTTCTGCGATTCTTCTTGTCTCCCACGCATTCTGATACCATACGTCAAGATAGATGAAGTCCATATTGTCGGCGCCTGCTTTTTTCACTGCTGCCGCAATCTCATCCGCCGATGCAAGTGTTCCCTGTGAATCTTTTACATATTCGCCTTTATCCCAGTCGAGACTTAAAAGGTTCGTATTGTTAATTCTGTCAAATAACTGTGCAAATCTCTTATATCTTGCCTGTGTTCCTAAATCCCAGATCTTATTGATCACGCGGGACTGGTCAAGCCATCCCCATCCGCCCTGCTGCGGTCCCATGATCATATCATCGTTGAAAGATCTCGCTTCCGGATAAGCTTCCTGTGCATTGACATGGATACCGATTTCTGTATCATACTCATGCGCAACGTCAAGAAGATCTCTGAAATCATCCACGCCGCCTTCTCTTTCGGAGATATCCGCATACTCGGAGTTCGCAGAGTCGTGACCTTCATTTCCGTAACCTTTCAGCATAACAGCCTGCGGAAGTCCGTCTGTTGCCAAAGCAACTTTCTTGATATTGTCCGCTGTCACCGAATACGGGTTTGTTACAGCGCTTCCGAAGTTCATAACGATTCTGTAGTTTACAAGGTCTTTCACATCCTCTGATCCATACGGAACATTGATGATGTCACGATAAGCAACTGCGGCATCCTGCCAGTCGATCGTCTTGTCTTCGTTCATATCCTCTGCGATACAAACTTTTGCATATGGAAGTTCACTAAGCGGGTAGTCATATGTAGCTGCCTGTGCCTGTCCGCCTTTATCTCCCGCCTCGTAATACCACTGAGCGCTTGTAAGGCTCATTGTGTCAGCTCCGCTGTTCATGATGACTCTCAGATCGTCTTCTGCCTCTGAGTTGCTGAACAGACCTGCGCTTAAATTCTTGTTTGTCAGGAATCCGTATACATATCCTACAGATTTCTGCGCTACGAATCCATCGTCAAATGTAATAAACTTATCTCCGCTCTTCTTTGTATCCGTGCTCTTAACAGCGCCTGCAAATGAAGCGTTTTCTTCTACCTGATCTACAGACAGAAGATTCAACTGCGGAATGTCGATAGAAGCAATCTTATCCGTTCCTTCTTTGCGGTCGATCTTTGTGATCTCCCATGTAAGATCATTGTCTTTTACACTGATCTCGACCGTCATGTTCATATTGATATTAATTTTTGTTTCTTCATCTTCACCTTCATATTTGAGGGTCATTTCATAAGAAGCTTTCGCCCCTTCAATCTTAGCCTTCACTTCAGGAGTGATCTCCTTGCCGTTGATCACAACTGTATTCACCTTTGCAAGATCTGATTCGTTTCCACGGAAGTAAACGTCATCTTTTCCTTTTACTTCATATCTTGCAACAACCGGGAAGTTCGGTCCTACATACACTTTCATGTAATCAGACTCGATGGATTTATAATTCTTAAGGTCGATCGGCGTTTTCTCGGAAAGTGTAAAGTTAAATACATTTTCTCCTTCCGCCGCATCCTGAACTTCAACCTCTTGTGTTATTGCTTCGTATCCCGGACAACTTGCCGCAGCTGTATAAGTTCCCACTTCAACATCTTCGATCTGATAAGCTCCGTTATCATCTGTTTTTGCTGATTTTGAACCAAAACGAACCGTTGCGCCTTTTAATGCCGCTCCTCCGTCTTTTGCCGTTACAGTTCCGGAAACAGTTGCGAGATTGATATATTCTGAAGACTGTGACTGTCCGTCTCTGTCTTTTGCAAATTCCCATGTATCTTCCATACATGCAGTCTCATTTACTTTCGCATCTGCAAATTTCAAAGACTGGTTTGCCGTTTTCACCATCACGCCCGGATGACCTTTTCCTGCGTTTGTTTCCAGCCAGTTTCCTGCGTTCTGATTGTTCGTTGTTCCGCTGATTCCGTTGACTGTAACTGTCAGAGCTTCCCTGCTCATCGTAACAGAGAACGTCATCTCTTTTCCGTTTTCCGGAGTCTCGAAATCTCCGTTCAAACTTCCGTATGAGCCTGAGCCGTTCTGCCAGTACCACTTGGAAGATGAATCATATCCGATATACAGGAAATCATTATCATTTACATATGAATAGAAGAAACCGAAGTTTCCGCTGTTGATCGGTGTAAATGACAGACTAAATACGTCTGCCGGCTTGATCGTGCGATCTTTGTCAAGCAGAAGCGCCGGTCCTGTTGCTCCCGCATAGCTATGTCCTCCGCCGTTCTGAGAGCCTGTCCGGATCGTGATCCATTTACGTCCTGCCGGAACTGTTTCTTCGTACTGTGCCGCCGGATCCCATTCCTGACCTGCAAGATTATCTTTATACAATTTCCATGTATTGAGATCCTCTTTTGTCTCTCCTACAACAACATCATTAAAATAAACGTCTGTGTATGCATCTCCGTATGTCGCGCCTCCGACTCCGACTTTACCCTGAACGTCTTTAAGAGCGACAAAGTTCGCCTCCGTTACAGTTGCCTTTGTTCCATTGACGTCAATTTCAAGGCCATTATCTTTATAGCTTAACTTAATTTCTGCCAACTGACCTTTTTCAAGTCTCGGAAGAGCAAGCGTATCATTCTGCCAAGCCTCGTTTCCGTCCTTTTTGTACTGCCACTTCCAGCTTCCGACATCATACATCAGAAAAGCCCAGTTATTGTCATCTTTATATTTTGTGACAATACGAAGCCTTGTTTTGTCTACGTCGCTGTTAATGCGAAGTTTCAAACTATATGCCTGATTTGTATAATCAGCTTTTTCTGACAAAACAAATGCTTCAGGTGTAGCGCTTCCGAAATGTCCGTTTGCATTACCGCTTCCGGATTTCAGATGTCCCATCGTGACCGGCTCTGCCTTGACAGATAATGCCGGAGCAGCGCCGAGCACTGTCGTCACTACCATCACGAGCATAAGTAAAGCTGCAGTTACTTTGTTCCACTTCTTTTTCATTATCCTCTTTTCCTTTCTTTAAATTTTAATATTAGCTCCTTCAGGACATAGAAAGAGCATCCTATCTTATATATCATAACTCTTTCACTTTTTTCAGTATTTACACTTTTTATCTTTAATGTTGATCTTTTGTTTGTTTTATTTATTTGTACTCATTTTTCACCTCGATTTTTGTATGTATTGCACAATATATTACCTCTCAATTTGTAACTATATCACATATTTCTTCTGTTCTTTATACAACAAGAGGGAGCTTCCCTCTAATATCTCAGTGAAAAACTCCCTCTTGTAATGTCCTTATTGATCTTAATGTATCTAATGTCCGCAATGTCCGCCGCAGGAATCGTGACCTTCTCCGTGTCCTCCACAGTTTTCATGATCGCCATGATGATCTTCTCCGTGATGGTCGCACATTACGTCAGGATTATATGAAAGGTTTCCTTCAATCAGCGCCTGAACCGCACTATCCGCAGAACCTGAAACTCCTCCATACAGTTTGATACCAGCCTCTGCAAGTGCGTTCTGCGCTCCTGCGCCGATTCCTCCGCAGATAAGAACCTCTACGCCTCTTTCCCGTAAAAATCCTGCCAAAGCTCCATGACCGCTTCCGTTCGTGGGAACAACTTCCGATGATTTCACTTCGCCGCCTTCAACTTCATAAAGCTTAAAAGCTTCCGAATGTCCGAAATGCTGAAAAACCTCTCCGTTTTCATAAGTTACTGCTACTTTCATTTTATTCATCCTCTTTCTTTATAATATAACCTTTTTCATAAGCGTAATGATTCCGCCGTGACATAGCGAATACTGTAAATTTATTTATCTGTACCGCCCTTCTCTGTCTCGCCTGCGATAACTTCCGCTTCTTCTGTCGTCTACCTGACGGTTTCTTATTTGGGTATTTTTTCTCCTGCCGGCACTGCTCTGTCGTCGGAAAGCATTTTCTCCCGTCTGCTCTGTATTTGACCGCCGGCGCTCTAATGCCTTTTTGCGTTTTCTTGCAAGCTGTCTTGCTCTCCTTCGTTTCACTTGCCGATATTTCAGCAGACTGAAAAGAACTGCCAACAAAATGATTACCAAAAGAACTACCGCTATTAACAGCTTTACATATATAGGCATCTCTGTTTTTTCTTCTTTATCCGTACTTTTCTTCCCGACGGATTTCATTTCCGGCTCAATATTATACCCTGTTTCTTCCTTAATATAATCCGCCGTCAGTTTCACTTCTACAGTTCCGACATTTTGACCTTTGTATAAATAGGTCAGCTTTCCGGCGGCATTTTGCCTGTCAGTAATCGTAATCTCATGCTCCAGAGATGAAACGTCAATTCCTTTCGGCAGAACAACATATGCATCTTCCGTTTTAAACTTCCTGACGCCATCGGGCTTGTCGTGTTCATTCAAAAACACTTTGGAAAAATTCGCATATACATAATCAAACATCGCCCTTGTATCTACATACACATCTCCCTGATCTTCCAAGACAACCGCAACAAGCTGCATATCTGCATTATCTGCCATAGTCACAAGAGTCGTTTTTGCCTGATCCGTATATCCGGTCTTGCCGCCCGTACAATAATCATAAGAATAATGTGCCCCTACCCAAAGCATCTTGTGATTCTGTTGGAACGTTCTGGATTCATTCACAAGGTTTGTAGGCGGAATCGTATAATTTAAAGTCTGAGTTACTTCCCGAAACTTGTCAAACTGATAGACTGCCGATCCGATCAACGCCATGTCATGCGCCGTCGTATAATGGTTTTCATCATGCAGACCATTTGCATTCGTCCAATGAGATCCCGTACATCCAAGTTCCTCGCAACGTTCATTCATTTTCTGGATAAACGTCTCAAAACCTCCGCCCATCTTTTTGCCGACACTTTCTGCGATTGCATAAGACACCTCATTGGCAGATGCAAGCAGCATACCGTACAGCGCATCGTTCATACTGAGTATTTCTCCCGGTCTCATCCCGATACTCGCATCTCCGTATTCCAGAAACGAAACGCTGTCTTCGGAAAAATAAACTTCGTCATCCGGATCCGCATTTTCCAACGCCACAAGCGCTGTCAACAGTTTTGTAATGCTTGCCGGATAATGCTTATCGTTTATTTTTTTCCCGTATAAAATCGCCCCGCTGTTCATCTCCATAACAATCGCCGAATTTGCATATACATGCGGTCCCTGCGGCCAGTTTTCCAAACCGTTTGTCTCAGGAACGGCATCATATGCCGCCTGTGCACCGCGATCGGGTCAACTACATCTTCTGCGTGTACGGCTCTTGACGGAATCAATGCTGTGCCGATCACACAGACTGCTGCCAGCACTGCCGAACATATACGGTTTCTATATTCCCTCATTATAACCCTCCACATCGATATAACCCTTCAGATTATTTTTCTCTAATAATTTATTATAACGATATTCTTTTTGTTTTACAAGTTTTAGATTTTCCGAAGTATTTTCATCCGCTTCCAGAAGGGATGTCAATTTTCATGGATGGGTTTCAGCATTTTAATAGTTCTCTGCATGTATTTCAAAATAACTTCTCGGATGCGCACAGGTCGGACAGATCTCCGGCGCCGCAGTTCCTACTACAATATGTCCGCAGTTTCTGCATTCCCACACTTTCACTTCACTTTTTTCAAATACTGATGCCGTCTCTACATTTTTCAGCAGCGCTCTGTATCTCTCTTCGTGGTGCTTTTCGATCTCCGCCACAAGACGGAATTTTTGAGCAAGTTCCGGAAATCCTTCTCTCTCGGCAGTTTCCGCAAAACCGGCATACATTTCTGTCCATTCATAGTTCTCGCCTTCTGCCGCCGCTTTCAAGTTATCTGCCGTATCTCCGATCCCGTTCAATTCTTTAAACCACATTTTTGCATGTTCTTTCTCGTTATCCGCCGTATCCCGAAACAACGCGGCAATCTGTTCATACCCTTCTTTTTTCGCCACAGACGCAAAATACGTGTATTTATTGCGCGCCTCCGACTCTCCCGAGAAAGCGTTTCTTAAGTTTTTTTCCGTCTCTGTTCCTGCATATTTACTTCCCATGTTATTCACCCTTTCTGCTCCTCTCAAAAGAAACAGCCTTTCCTTTTTTATATCCTATTATAACACAGTCAGCTTATATTAAACAATTAACATTCAAATGCCGGATATTATGTCAGTCCTTCCTGTATATTCTTCTTTTTCTACATAGAATTATAAACGCTCCCGAACTGAATATCAGTAAAAGCAATGACAAAACCGCCGAGCTTGTATCTCCTGTTTTCGCTCCTTCCGTCTTCTCCGTTTCCGTATTTTTATCCGGCATTTCAGGATGCTGCGGCGCTTCCGTGATCCACTCGCTTTTTGGTTTCGTTACAACATCCCATATATAGCTGCCGTCTATTTCTTCCGGAATACTGATCAGATACGGCGATGCCTGATAACTGCCCTGCTTCTCATCGGTCCACACCTTTGTCTGGGCAATCAAATACAATCCCTGTTCTAATCCGCCGATCATTGCGATTCCATTCTCGTCCGTTTTCAAAGCGTTTCCCTGTATACTTTGCCGAACCGCATAGTTGTATAACTGCTTTGCCTGTTCGTTTTTTTCAGAAGATTCGATTCCTTCCAGAGAAACTCCCGCATTACCGAAATCTCCTGCAAGCGTCCACTTTCCATCCTCCATCTTTCCGACAAAAAAAACAGAAAAATCCGCATTCGCAAATACAACCTCTTCATTTTCCTGTGTCCTTCCATGATATTCAATCTGGATAGAGCCTACATTTTCCGCCCTGCAGGATAAACTTGGAATCAGTATTCCGAATACAGTCAAACAACCTACAAGAATATTTTTCCATCTATTTTTCATTTGAAACATGATCTTCCCTCCGTGTTTTTTCTCTCTTTTTCTTTCTCTTTTTCACATACGCAGCAACACCGCAAAAGAACAAAATAAGAAACAAAATGAAAAGTCCTATAAATAAAACTTTCATCTGGAACGGTAATCCTATTGCGATTTTTTCATCCGGAACTTTTTCCACTGCCTCTTCATAAGGAATCCTATACCCCCTTACAAGAAGCCTGTGTGTATTCACCGCATAGGGTGTACAAGTAACTAATGTAACATAATCTTTTCCCGGTACGATCGTAAGCTCCTTTGTATTTTCCGGCAGCACAGTAAGTATCTGATCCACTTGATAGGCAAATGTTTCACCGAGAACTTTAATATAGAAGATATCTCCTTTTTCCAAATTATCCAGATCCGTAAACAACAACTTAGAAGGAAGTCCCCGATGCCCGGTTAAAACTGCATGGGTACTTTCCCCGCCTATCGGTAAAGACGTCCCCTCAAAATGGCCTACCCCCGACTGAAGCACCTTTTCTTCTGTTCCGTGATAAATCGGAAGTTCTGCATTAATCTTAGGAATACGGATATATCCGATCATTCCCGACCCGTTTACATTTAACAGGCTTTGATATCTCTCGTCTACCTCTTTCTTTATAGATGAAAAAGGATCTAATAACTCAATATTTCCCAAAAGCTCTTCGTTATACTGTCTTGCTGCCTCGAGCATTTCACGCTTGTCACTTTCGCTTAACCGCACTGCGTTTTCATCATAAGCCGAAATCACTTTTGAGCCGTTCTTTTCATAAAGATAGTTGCTGACTGTCGGATATAACAGTACGGAGAATGCAATAATCAATCCTATCACGCGAAAAATATCCCCAATATAAAATTGTTTTTTCTCTGTCTTTTTTCTGCGCATCTTTATTTCATTCTCCCTGCTGTTATAACGAATGGGAAGACTGCCCGAAGGCAGCCCTCTCATCCATATGTCTGAATTATAAATGATTAAGCACGTTTTCTTCTGCTGATCACGAAGCTTACCGCAATACCGAGAATCATCACAACTGCAATCACTGTGAAAATTACAGTACCCATTCCACCTGTTTCCGGAAGAAGTGTTCCTGTAGTATTCTCAATGTCGATGATTTTATCATCCACCACCCCATCATTTTGCTTGATTGTCCAGTCATCCACATTCGTAGTATCAGATTTTGTAATTGTAATTTTAACCGGAGCTGTCAACTTGTTGTAACCGTCCGGAGCCTGTGTCTCCACTAACCAGTAGCTTCCTTCCGCAAGACCGTTTAACTTTAAGTTCATTCCTGTGCCTACTGTTGTCCCGTCACCGATAGATTCCATATCGTACATCTTATTATCGCCGACCTGTACCGGGTCTACTGTGTAAGTACCGTTAGAACCTGTAACTGCGATTGCATTCTGATTATTGTTTGCATCCTCTTCGCTTCTATAAAGACGGAATATTGCACCCGCAAGGTAGCTATTCTGCTGATCTTTGATTAATTTGTGAATCTGTACCGGATAAGTTGGTGTTGTTACTACGTCCGGTGTTGTTGTAGTTATGTTATCCGGATCGTTACCATACTCTAAGTGAGCGCTGTTGTTTGTCTGTACTACGGCATCAGCATTAACTTTTGCATAGTAAGTAACTGTAAAAGTCTTTCCTTTATGTGTCTGATTCTCTCTAATCCACTGTGATAAATCCAATGTCATCTTTCTGGCATTATCCGGATCAATATCTGCTTCTTTTATTACTGAGTCTTGCTCTCCTTCAATCTGAACGGATACCTCATATTTTTTTTCTGTTGGCAGTTTCCCCATTGTATCTTCTACAAAATCAAGACCTTCTGTCAATGTATCGTGGATTTTATATGTATACTGCGCATATCCTGTTGTATCCGGAATTGTTCCTGTAATTGTATAAGTTACAACCTGTCCAATTTCAACTGTTGTTTTGTCTGCCTCTTTTTCAATGCTCGGCGCTTTACCTTTTAAAGTAATTGTTTTGCTATCTTTATCCACAGATACGAGAGATGACTGAATCTCCTTTGTTCCTGTCTGATATACAAGATAATAACCGTATGCTAAATTATTGAATGTATAACTCTTCTCTGCACTTGTAATTTTTCCGGAAGTTCCAGTTTCTGCCGTTCCTGCTTTCAATGCAGCTGCTGTAAAGTCATTTGCGAATTTCTGAATTCCTGAAGGATTTTCCTTATACTCAGCAAGTTTGTTATATAATTGTTCACTTGTTGCTTCCTTCGATAATCCTAAAGCTGTTGCGATTGCATTTTTATAGTCCGCATTGACTGTATAAGCATAATGTGTATCGCTTACACTCAAATCAAAGAGCTTATAGACTTTAATTGTCTGACCCTTTAACGTGTTTCCTTCATTGACGTTTACTGTCAAATTTCCTGTTTTTATTCTGTCTGCGGCAAAAGCAGTTGTTGCCATTGCCAGTGTCATGATGGCTGCTAAACACAATGCCATCATCTTTTTGATTGAGTTTTTTACTTTTCTCATTCTTTGTGTCTCCTTTTCTTTTTGTTCTTTATTATTTATAGCTACTCTGACTTCTTGTGCTTTTTCTCTTCCTGTATTCCGTAGCTGTCACTAAGCAAAGAAGCAGAACACCTAACGTGTAGAGCAAAGCTTTTCCCATTCCTCCTGTTTCCGGAAGAAGGCTGTCAAACCAGTTTTTCGTATTTGTCACCGTAATACTGTATTGACGATCGCCTTTGTAAGTTATTTCTGTTGTATATCCGTCCACTTTCATCTCGCTGACATGATATGTGTAATAATATTTCTTTCCATCCGTGCCAACATGATATGCTGTATATTCAGCTCCCGTAAGAACCTTTTCCCATATGTCCGATGTTTGTGCATCTTTTTTTGTCAAAATAACTTCTTTATTGAAGTTTGTATCTACAACCGGTTTTCCGTCTTTTTCATAGCTTCTTGTAATGTTAAAGATGACCTCATTCGGACGATCTTTTTCCTCGTCCCTTTTCCAAACCTTTTTCAGACGAAGTTCAATAAGATCCTTACACGGGTCTTGAACATCCGGCGCTTCCTCATTGCCACCCGGTTCTGTCGGGCTGCTTGCCGTATTGTTCATCAGAACAGCCATCGCGCCGTCCTTCTGATAAACATTGACAGGTATTTGCCCTGCGCTGCCGCTCATCATAGCGTCTTTCAGATCGGTAAACTTCACAACTTTGTCTTTCGTCATATGCCGGATTGTATATACATTCTTCCATGCATCAGATGTTTCGTAGTTGTGCTGAAGTTCCTTGCCCGATTTACCAAACAGCTTCTCATATGCGGTATCACCATTACGATAGATCCGGTAATAGTTTTCATTGCCTTCAATGCCTTTCACATCGTTAAATTCCCAGTTGGAGTTCAGACTTGACTTTCCGGTAAACGGTCCGGTCAGATCCTTTGCACCTCGGATAACGTCTGCAAAGAACATGTTGTTGTTCTCAAGTAAGCCTTCGTTATTCCATCCGACGAAACCTCCGGCAATACCGTATTGACCTGTGCCGTTGGCATTGTTTCCGGCGCCGCCTCCATAGACGTCATAGCCGTCTGCAATACCTGTCACTGTACATTTATCAATCTTTGTACGGTTTGCCTTTATGAGTGAAATATTGATTTCATTTTTCAGGCTTTCTTCATCGATCGTACCGCTCTCTGAGCAGTTGATCTCAATCTTACTGTCTCCGATATAGATGGTCGCAAGACTCTTATCCTCTGCTAAGCCAACCTTAATATCCAGTCCAAGCAGATTCAGAGATACCAGTTTCCCATCATATAAAGCATCAATTTCAATAATGCCTAAATCAATTTTAATTACCTGACCTTTTTGAAGTTCATCTAACCAAAGCGCCTTCAAAATCTGATTCACAACCGTCACTAATCCTTTAACCAACTCGGAATCCAGATTAATATTTGCAAGATAAGCAAAGGTTGTCTTTCCTGCGAACCCTCCGGCGATCTGACCGCTTGTCACCTGTTTTAACCCGGTGACTTTATTTTCTGACAATCTTCCAAGATCTGCATATCCGGTAAATCCTCCGGCGATTTCTGATTTATTTTTCTGGTCTATCGTATTATTACTGTGTACAGTAAAGCCTTCGTTGACACCTTCGACACTGCATCGGTCTACATGAGAACCGAATACATCCATTACACCTGCACCTGCGCTTAATAAATCACCCAACGCACCTAAATTGTCCAAATCGACCGTACCGCTCTTTCCGAGATGTCCGATAAATCCTCCGGTGTAGTTCATACCGTTGACCTTGCGAAGATTTGTCACTTTGGAATCTTTGACAGAACCGTTAAGCAATGCGCCTCCGAATCCTCCGGCTGAACCCGAATAAACAGGATCGTTGACATATTCTGATTTTTTACTGTCTCTTGCCTGTACTTCCAGTCCTGCTTCTGCAGAACCGGACACATCGGAATGATAAACATAACTTCTAAACGTATCTAATACGCTTGTTCCTCCAAGAGTCAATAGGGCGCTCAATATACTTGTATTCCCATTGCTAACTTGCAATATTGCAGATACATCTGCAAGGCCGACAAATCCTCCGGCGTATTCTCCTCCTGTCACACTTCTGACATTCGACACATGAACGCCGCTTTCTGACTCATTCATTTCTCCGATAACAGCTCCGTTGATCTCTCCTGTGAAACCGCCCGCCGCCTTTGCATAGGCTGTATTGCCTGTACCGTTTGTATAAGCGCCGTTGATAATGATTCCCCAGTCATCCCACGCTTTGACATCTGCGCCTCGCACTGTAGAAATAGTTGCATCTAATAACCGTGCAAGATCTCCCGGAGTTCCTATCAGATACTGAAGCAATCCGCCAAGTAATCCTTCACTGCTTGCCGTGTCTAAATTCGCTGCGCTTGCCGGATCGATCTGTCCTGCAAATCCGCCGATTGCTTTCGTACCTTCCACTTTTCTCAAATTAGCCACGAAGCATCGCTTATTATTCGGATCAGGTACGGCATCTGTTGCACTGTACGTATTCGCTTTTTCAGACCAGTTGCCCCAGATCTGTCCGCCAACCATATGACCGACATACCCTCCGGCATAACCGACTTTTTCTATTTTCAAGGTTGAATCCTTAACCGGGATTCCTGTTGCCTTCACCGTCATTCCTGACTGGAAACCTGTAATATCCGAATTTCTTATAACCGGAACGAAAGTCTGCACGGCGCTGATAGAATTTGCAATATCCAAACCAATCAACTCTACTTTTCCGACTTCTGCAACGCCGCCGGTTTTCATTTCTCCGGCAAATCCTCCGGCGCTCTTGTATGCCATCACAGATTTCGCATCCCATGCATGAGCATTGGTAACCACTCCTGCTTTCATGCGTCCGACGTAGCCTCCGGCTACGCCTGCTTCCATATCCTGTCTGCCGACGCTCGTTCTGCCCGCCTTAACATTGTAACCATAGGCATATTGTGTGATTAATGCCTGTAACTGTTCTTCATTCTCAACAGGTGTACTTGTGAACTGATCTCCGTAAACACCGTTGTTGCCGACAGCCTCCGCCCACTTGTTCCATGTGTCCATATCCACTTTTCTAAGCGGTCCGTAAACGGCTGTGTTCGTTTCTGTCGGATAAACAGCTCCGAGAAGACTTAACACATTACTTGTTTTCAGTAAGCCAAACAGAAGCTGTAAGTTTCCTGTTCCTGCCAGATCCGCCGTTTCCATCAATCCGGTAAATCCTCCGGCAAACTCGCCGCCGTAGACTGAACGAATACGAATCGTGGCACATTCCTTCCCGCCGCCTTCTGCCGCATATCCTTTAATTCTTCCACCATGGTTATAACCTACATAGCCTCCGGCAAGACCTCTCACACACTGGGTGTCAGTGATGCCGTCGGCACGAACCGCGCCGCCGCAAGGCACGCTGCTCGTCTGACTGTCTTCTATAATCGGAATGAAAGACTGCACCAGACTGGCAAGACTATCTGTTACATTTAACAGTCCATCTAAAATACCGGCATCTTCGATTACGGAAGCAACATTTCCCGGTTCCATGATACCGGCATAACCTCCGGCTGCCTCGCGTCCGATAATATAGTTGAATAAATTCGCATCACTGTTTTTGATGATGGTACCGGACATTTCTCCGATAAATCCACCTGCTTTTCCTAACTTCTGATTCTTATCATCTCTGCCATCTGCCAGTACGGAATAACCGCCGACACATCCGTTGACATCGGAGTTTTCAATGGTAGACGCCACTACATCCAGCGCCTTCAAAAGATTCGTCAGCTCGATGTTCCCAAGAAGCTTTAATCCGCCTCCGACTGCTGCCGCGGAATCAATATCCACACATCCTGCATAACCTCCGGCGTATTTTCCACCTTTGACTGCATATTGTGAATCCGTTCCGAAATAGCTGTCTCCATTTGCAGATTCCAGACTATCGCCCGGCGGCGTCACCTTTGTATGCTTTAAGGATGTCACATCCGAATCTTTAATCTGCACACCGCCGCCATATCCAAGATAACCTCCCGCATAGCTGTCTGTATCCGTCGCTTCTACAGTAAATCCTTTTTCTGTCGACTTCACGCCCGCCGATTGAATGATCGGGATGTAAACTTGAAGTACATCGAGCAGCTGACCGATATCAAGGTTTAAAATACCACCAAGAAGATTCAGTCCATTTGAAGAAGCCGTTGCCCCTGCGTCAACTTTTCCGGCAAAGCCTCCGGCGTGAGATTCACCCTTGACTTTTTCCAGACCATAAACTGCATAAGCCTCTGTCCTTGTACTGTTATCGACCTTACCGCTTTGCATTTCTCCAAAAAATCCGCCGGCATAATCAGCCTTGACCTGAGGTTCTTCATTAGCTGAGCAAAATGTAACGGTAGTATTTGTATATTGAGGTATCAAATACGGAACTAAATCCAACAGCCCGCTGACATTTACAATTCCGGGAAGTTTCAATGCTCCGTCTTTGTCTTCCTGGGCCAGACCTGCCAGCCCGCCTGTGTGGCTTCTTCCCACAAAGCCTCCGGCATAACCTTCTTTATCTTTTGCAGCTTCTGCATAAACTGCCTTCAGATTTGTCACATGTGAATCTGCAATTTGTACCCCTTCTGCTTCGGAAATAAAGCCTCCGGCAAGAATAGATTCGCCTTCCGTTATCTCAACCTGTCCACTGGCTTTGATGACTGCGCCGTTCTCTGTTCCGCTCACAGATACATTGGAAACTTTTGTGGCAACACCATCAACCAGACTAAGTAAGCTGTCAACTTTAATCAATCCCAGGCCCAGAAGATCCAGACCGCCTTCTTTTGCAAGACTGCCTGTTCCTGCCCGTCCGGCAAACCCGGCGGCATAATTTCCGGCAGTCACAGATTGAATACCTTCAATTTTAATCTGCTCTGCTGTTCCTCCAAGCATTAAACCTGCTCCGCCGGAAGCATACTTATTCGATGCTTCGATTTGAAGATCATTACCACCTAGATCTACATTCGATACAGTAAACGAAAGATAACTTCCGATTCCCAGTGTATCGTTCAATACGCCGACCGCATCAGCTACAGTAACTGCTCCTGAAATTCCGCCTGCATAATTATTTGCTTTTACAAAACTTACCCCTTGTATCGTATTTTTCTCAGTTCCAGAGGATGTGATCTGTACGCCGTCTCCCTGTCCGATCAGACCGCCGGCATAATCTGCCGCTGCCTGAACACTAAAGTTTGTTCCACTGACAGAACTTCCTTTTATTTCAGAAGGCTGTGCACCGCTTAAGGAAAGAAGCACACCTAGTTCTTCTTCATTTCCCGAAGCAAGTAACTGTTCCAGTAGTTTTGATACAGATTGCAATAAAGTATCATTTTGTTCATCGTTTGAACCTACGGCCATTCCATAGCCCAACGTAGCTCTTCCCGCAAAACCTCCGGCATATTGATTGGCTTTAACCAGTTTCACTCCCGAAACATTTGATTCGATGCTGCTACTATTTGCCATTACGCCATTAAAACCTCCGGCATAACTATCTGTCGCCGTAACTGAAAGGTCGCTTGCGTCTACATGACAATTTCTCTGTGTAGAACGAATATCAAACGTTTTGATTTCCGCTCCCAGATCACTTAATAATCCTTTAACCTGTGCATCTTTTTCGATTCCGGCAAAGCCTCCGGCTCCGATATCTGCCACTACCTGATTCAAACCGGTTACAGAACAGTTATTTATATCTGTTCCTGTCTGGCTTCCCACAAATCCGCCGTTGTAATTGACAGTTTCTTTCCCCATTCCTGTCGTTCCGATCGATCCCTCTGAAAGAGAAACACTGCTGTTTTGGATCAGTGGCTTATAATAGCCATTCGGCAATAACTGTCCAAGAGGAACATCATTTTTCAAAAGAATCGTAATCAAATCTCCCAGTCCCACGCCCGGAAGAATATTCAGCAAGGTTGATAATAGCTCTACGACTCCCGCTGTCACATTTCCGAGAATATAGGTTGCTTCTCCTGATGTATATCCGACAAATCCTCCTGTCATTCCTTTTACATTCGTTACAGAAGCGTTGGTTACCGTACAGTTTTCAACAGAAACATCCCCTACAATACGTCCTGCAAAGCTTCCGGTCGCAAACATATCCGGACTGCTTTGCTTTAATGTCAATAAGTCTTTAATGACATCTCCCAGTTTTAAGTTTCCGATTACCGGAACCAGTCCTTCAAGGATTCCACTTATCAGATCCAGAATTCCACCCAACAATCCACCCAGCACTTCCAACAATCCTTCTACTAATGATTTTGGATCATTATTTACTGTCACAGATTGATTATTAACTGTAACTTGATCTAAATGGAGGTTTTTTACTCCCGCCTTCCCCGCAGACTCGAAACCACCATTCCCACTTTTTTTCATTTCATTAGAGATCGTTCCGAAAAATCCAATTCCGCTGTCTTTTTGGATATCCAGTTCCCCTGTCTGATTCACTTGAATATTACTAATGGTAGGCACGCTGCCCTCCTGCATATTCAGGCGTCCTTCCATTTTTCCCGAAAAGTGAAGCGGTGTCCAGTCATCCTCTTTTCCGTCGGAATATTCTCCCTGCAATAAATCAATATCTCGAAAAATAATATAATTGGCATCCGGAGAATATTTTAGCGATTTTAATTCATTGCTTGCTTCTGATAGAGAAGGATAACTTTGAACGTTGTTTTGATTAAATTCCTTATCCACGATAACAATATCATCTGTCCGCTCACCGATAAGACCTGCTAAAAGATCCCCTAATATCGGTATATCAAACAAAGGTCCTAACAGTGCATGTAAAATGTCACCAAGCAGCTCTCCCAGTGGTCCAAGCAAGAATCCAACTAATCCTTCTTTATCATATTCGATATTCATCAAACCTTCTGTTTTGTTTGTATTTGCTTCTGAAAAATAGATGAAATCTTTTTGTTCAATTCCACTTTCTCCCAAAGCCTCACCTTGTTTTAGATTGAAGTCGGCATCGCCGGGATAATATGGGGTATATGTTATTTTATCATCCCACGGCCAAGGCAGGTCTACTATGGATTTCACATACAGCATTGGGGTTACTTGCATATACTGATTGCCTTTTTCTTTAGGCTTCGCATCTTGTCCGATTGCTCTAAGCTGCCATTCGTTTCCGATAAGTATATATGGCTCTCCTTCAACTTTGGTATAAACCTGACCAAGATACTCACGCCCTCCAAGCTGTCCCGCATCTGCCTGAACCGTTGCTTCTTTCTTAATCTTTTCCGCCTTTAGTTCCGGCATCTGTTCTGTAAAGGACGGACTTAACACATAATTATGTTCTTTGCTGTAAGTCAGATATTCCTGCGCCGCTTCCGCGCTCTCATCTGCCAAAGTTCCGTCTTTATACAGAAGCTGACCTATTCCCACTTTTTCAGGGATCATATCATAAGACATGATCGGTTCTTCCGCCGAATTTTCCGAAGCGATCAAGAGAAGCTGATAGTTATTGTAAACATAAACCGTATCGCTTTCTTTATCATACAACGGAGCATCCTCTTTCGGAGCTTCTGCAAATGTTCCGGTAAATCCCTCCGGCAAAGTCCACATCGTTTTCGCAGTCAGCGGGATTTCATTCATCAGCATGTAATCCGCATCTGACGCATATGTAACCGCATTTCCGCCGTCAACAACTTCTTCGCCTGTGCCGAACAGTTCTTTCTCTGTATCGTTCATCCGTACAGAACTTCCTGTACCGATCGCCTGAAGCTGTTCGATGTTGTAAATCTTAATAATGCCGTTTTCATATAAATCTGCGTCTTCTGACTGCTGATCCGATGACGGATCTGTCTGTCCGTTTTCTGCCGAACCTGACTGATCTCCTGACGGCTGAACTGCCTGTCCGTTTTCTGCCGAACCTGACTGATCGCCTGACGGCTGATCTGTCTGTCCGTTTTCCATCGAACCTGACTGATCGCCTGACGGCTGACCTGTCTGCCCGTTTTCCATCGAACCTGACTGATTGCCTGACGGCTGATCTGTCTGTCCATTCTCTGTCAGCTCTGACTGCTCACCCGACGACTGAACGATCTGTCCTTCTTCTGACACGTCTGACTGCATCGGCATTTTTGCTTCCTGCAGCTGCTGTATGAGCTGCATATCGATCGGCGGCCCTTTCGCTATTCCCTGCGCCGAAACAGTCACCGTCTGCAGCAATACAGAAAATACCAACAGACATGCAGTTCCCTTTTTCCATATTTTCCACTTAAATAATTTTTTTATGTCTCTATTCTTCACTGTCTTTTTTTCACGCTCCCTCTTGTTCCAAAATTTCTTTCAATGAAATACTGAAAAATTGGGTCTCTAATTTTTCCTGAACTTTTGCGTAATATCTTCGCACCGCACAAAAATCTACCGCCTTTCGACTACAATAAGCATCATCCTCCAGACATCGGTTTATTTTTGTCGTGCTTTCCATAAGGCGTATCACATCTCCCAATGTAATATCTTTTAAAGTCTTATTAAGTCGATATCCGCCTCTGGCTCCCAGATCTGCGGAAATATATTCTGCCTTTTTCAGTTTTGAAAGCACTTTCTCAAGATATCCTCTTGGAATTCCCATTTCATT
>ERZ791808.1128-NODE-1128-length-22112-cov-3.266355_pt1 | contig 22112 bp, 19 predicted proteins | sample MGYA00510305_ERZ791808 | MGnify/ENA primary metagenome ERZ791808 (study PRJEB30046, sample SAMN00792024) | human gut metagenome | study: EMG produced TPA metagenomics assembly of the A metagenome-wide association study of gut microbiota in type 2... | reverse complement strand
CGAAGGGGGGATGGAGTTCGTTTTTTCATTTTCAATTCTCAATTTTCAATTGTAACGGTTTCCCTTGATAAAAATCAATCATCCTCTTCTGCATCACGTAGTCCAAGCGGGCTCGAAGCACGTCGTACTTTGCTTCGAGGAGGCTGTTGGAGGTCGTGTTCAGATCGATGATGGTGATTAGTCCTTGCTCGTAGCGTTTGCGGGCAGCGTTGTAGGAGAGGGAGCTGAAATTCTCTCGCTGCACGGCAATCCGGTAGCGCTGGGTGCAGGATTTTAAGTCCTGTAAGGCTTGTTGTATCTCGTTATATAATGCTCGTTCCGTCTGTTGGTATTGTATCTTCGACGATTGATAATTGTGTTTGGCTCGTTGGAGGCTGGAACGGCGGCTCAGACCGGAGTAGAAGGGAATGCTCATGCCGATGCTGAACCCTTTCCCGATCTGATTACGGTCCGTAATTTGCGAGAAGAAATCACCCGAACGCTGGTCACTATAATTCCCGAATGAGATACTTCCGCTAATACTGATCGAGGGATATAACCCGGCTCTTGCCGAATACACGCCAAGTTGTGCCGAACGGATTTGGTAAGCGGCCAGCTTGATTTCCGGTAATGTTTGGAGCGCTTGCGTGAAAACCTCTTTGGTCTTCAACTCGTGGAGTTCCGGGAGGACTTCGGAAACTGATCGGGCGTCAATCCTTAACTCCTCCTCCGCGTTATAATTCATAATGTATTTAAGATTAGCTTGTGCGTTAAGACAATTATTCTGAGCCGTGATCAGCCGGAACTCCACGGAAGCTTGTTGCGCCTGCATCTCGAAAAGGTCGCTTTTCGGCTTTTTCCCTAACTCGTATTCCCGTTCAATCTTTTTGAGACGTAGCCGGGAGTTTTCCACTTGTTCCTGCGTGATACGAACCTCTTCTTCGGCATACAATAACGTGAAGAAAGCATTCATTACCTGTATGGCGATTTGGTTGGCTTGGTTCTCGGTTTCTTCCCATCCCATGAGTCGGCTTAACTTGGCGGCTCGCAGACGATTGATATTACTAAACCCGGCAAATATGGTTAGACTACTGCCTACGCCGAATCCCCCGACCGACATGTAGCGGGTATTCGTATACGTGTTGGTTTCCGGGTCAATCCCCCGACCGAAACTGTAACTAACGCCGGGAGAAATCCCGCTAACAGAGGGTAGAAGCGAGAGTGTGGCATTCCGCACGTCCAGTTTATCGTTTTTATTTTGTAGCGTTCGTTGTTGCATGGAAAGACTTTTCTCCACGCCGTAATCGATACACGCTTGAAGGGTCCATTCCCGGTTTTGCCCGTTGACAAGTAAGCCGGATGTTAAAATGCTCAGTAAAATGGAATATTGCTTTAAAATCATCATTTTTTATTTTATCTTGCATCCAGAAGAACGAATGTCGTGCCAAAGTCGGAAAGTGTTTGTTTTCAGCTGTATAGAAGAAAATAGGGAAGAATAGTATGTCAAAAAATAAGACACGATTGTCTAATTATTTGACACGTGATATAAAATATATTTTGGTAATGTATTGATAATTAGTGTAAAATGCCTTTTGGCATGATAATGGTACGTTCAACGTGAAGTTTTACTCGTAAATAGATTGAATCATGATAAGAATTGAGCATTTAAGTAAAGTATTTCGTACCGAAGAGGTCGAAACAACAGCGTTGAACGACGTGTCCCTTCACGTGAAACAGGGAGAATTCGTGGCCATAATGGGCCCTTCCGGTTGTGGTAAGTCAACTTTATTAAACATCATCGGTTTGTTGGATAACCCGACATCCGGAAATTATTATTTCAACGGGCAGGAAGTCGGGCATTTAAAAGAGAAACAGCGGACGCAGGTTCGTAAGGGGAACATCGGTTTCGTGTTCCAGAGTTTTAACCTGATTGACGAGTTGAATGTCTATGAGAACGTGGAACTACCCTTGATCTACTTGAAGAAAAAGGCGTCGGAGAAAAAAGAACTGGTCACGTCGATTCTCGACCGGATGAACATTAGTCACCGGGTCAAGCACTTCCCGCAGCAACTTTCCGGGGGACAACAACAGCGGGTTGCCATTGCCCGTGCCGTCGTGGCAGGGCCCAAGTTGATTCTTGCCGACGAGCCGACCGGAAACCTCGATTCCAAAAACGGGGCGGAAGTCATGAACTTGTTGACCGAGCTGAACCAAGAGGGAACAACCATTGTCATGGTGACCCACTCCCAGCATGATGCCTCGTATGCCCACCGGGTGGTTCATCTCTTTGACGGGCAAATCGTGACCGAGTTGGAAAACCGGGACATCCTTTAATTAAAAATAGAACGATTGCCAACCGGGAAATTTTAAACGAGACGGGAAGAATTTAGAACTAAAAAATAAAAACTTATGAAAGGTAAAAACTTGCTCTTCGGATTATGTTTGTGTCTCTGGACATCATTGGGTTGGGGACAAAAAGTGATCAATGTCCCGTGGTACGAGGCGACAAACACGTATATGTTCGATATTGTAAAAATGGAGTTGACCAACGAGGCTACTATTATCACGGGGCAAGTGAACTATTTCCCTAATGAATGGTTTCGGGTTGTGGGGCGTACGGTATTAAGAGGGGAGAGTGGTAAAGAATATAAACTTTTGAAAGCGGAAGGTATCACGCTAAATGAACAGATATTTTTGCCGGAATCCGGTCGGATGACTTTTCAACTCTATTTTGAACCCGTGGATGCCGGGGAGAAAAAGGTAGATTACGTGGAGGGGAACCACGAGACAGACTGGCGGATCCGGGGAATCATATTGGATGAGAAACCGCAAAGGCTGGAACAGGAAAGCGATTGTCTGATTCGTGGGAAGGTGCAGGGACACCTTGCGAGTTCTAGGTTGGTGCTGATGGGGTACAAGGATGACGATCGGATTCAGGAGCCTTATGCTATAATACCCATTCGGAATGGTGAGTTTGAATATGCGTGCAGATTAGGGGGGTGTAAAATGTATTGGCTCGTGTTTACTGATGAGTTAGCAAGAGCAGCCTTTCGGCCGGTGAGTTTTTTTGTTGAACCGGGGGTGATTAATATCTCGATTTTGTCTGAAAATTCGTATGTAGATGCGGAAATTCATGGTGGGAAGATCAATAACCAGTATCAACAATATCAAAAATTAAGTGAAGATAAATTCCATTTTAGTGATTTGTATAATCGATACGAGGCATTAAGTAATCAGAAACTTTATTTTACACCTAGAGCAATGGAATTGCAAGAATTGATGTCTCTATATTCTAAAGATAAGATGAAATCGGATAGCTTGTATGCAATTTATCAGCAATTAGAAAAGGATAAAAAATTATATACTCCTCAACTGATGGCGTTAAATGAGGAAAGCAAAAATCTGAAGAAGAGAGAACAGAAATGGAAGGAAGAATATATGGCGGAACATCCATCGGTGGCAACTTATTTTTTGTTAATGGATGATTTGATGAGTTTGGTGGATTATCAGGTGCATGGTTTTCCCGAGGAGTTTGATATGTTATCCTTTAAAAATGTACAGGATTTGGAGAGTTTATACAATACCATCTATAAACCCATGTTCCCCGAACATTCATATACAACGTTGGTTGCAACCATGCTTCAGTCGTTAAAGCAAATTGAAGTGGGGGGACGTTATATAGACTTCACCGCCCCGGATTTTGAGGGAAACTCCGTGACTTTATCTGAACAGATAAGAGGGAAAGTGGCTTTGATTGACTTGTGGGCCTCTTGGTGCGGCCCGTGCCGACGGTCGGCGAAGAGTATGATTCCCGTGTATGAAAAATATGAATCCAAAGGTTTCACGATCGTCGGGGTTGCCCGTGAAAAAACGGTACAAACGGCGAAAGCTGCGGCCCTTCAGGACGGTTACCCGTGGTTGAATCTCGTGGAACTCAACGACGCCGGGAACATTTGGTTTAAATATTGTGTCGGTAATTCCGGTGGGGGAACTTTTTTGGTAGATCAAGAGGGTAAAATATTAGCCATCTGTCCGACAGCCGAAGAAGTGGAGCGTATTTTAGAAAAGATGTTGAAGTAGAAAAACAAGATATATGGCGAAACAGGGAACCATACTGGTCGTGGACGACAACAAGGCCGTGCTGAACGCTTTGGAGATGTTGTTGGCAGGAGTATTCCGGGAAGTGATCACGCTCAGAACTCCGAACCAGATCGAAGCCATCCTCGAATCGGGACGGGTAGATGTGGTGTTGTTGGATATGAATTTCTCGGCGGGTATCAATACCGGGAACGAGGGACTTTACTGGTTGTCAAGGATTAAGGAATATGCTGCGGAGATTCCCGTGGTTTTATTCACGGCTTACGCGGATATTGATTTGGCAGTGAGGGCGGTGAAGGAAGGGGCGACAGATTTTGTTGTCAAACCTTGGGATAATGCCAAGTTAGTGGCCACCTTGTTGGCTGCCTATCGTTTGCACGAATCCCGACGGGAAGTGAAACAACTTAAAGCAAAGGAAGAGGTGCTGAAAGGGCAGCTTTCCCCCGAACGGACAGTCGTGTGGGGAGAGTCGGATGTCATGCGTCGGGTACGTCAATTAATTGAAAAGGTGGCGGTCACGGATGCAAACGTGTTGATTACCGGGGAAAACGGTACGGGAAAAGAGATTGTGGCACGCGAAATTCACGCCCTCTCGGGACGAAAAGAGGAGGTGATGATCTCCGTGGACATGGGAGCGATCACGGAAACCCTTTTCGAAAGTGAGTTGTTCGGTCACGTGAAAGGAGCTTTCACCGATGCACGGGAAGACCGTGTCGGGAAATTCGAGGCGGCAAACAAGGGTACGTTGTTTCTGGATGAAATCGGAAACTTGTCATACGCCCTGCAATCCAAGCTACTGGCAACCCTGCAAAGCCGGAAAGTGATCCGGGTGGGATCGAATAAACCGATTGATGTCGACATCCGTCTGATCTGTGCCACGAATAGCGACTTACCCCGAATGGTCAAAGAAGGCACTTTCCGGGAAGATTTACTTTATCGCATTAACACGATCCACGTGGAAGTTCCCCCGTTACGGGAAAGAGGGAATGACATACTGTTACTGGCAGAGGCCTTTTTACGGGATTATGGCAGGAAATACCGGAAACCCGATCTGTCCTTTTCCGGCGAGACTCGGCAACGACTGCTGGGATATTCATGGCCGGGAAACGTGCGGGAATTACAGCACACCGTGGAAAAAGCCGTGATCATGTGTGATCGACAAGTACTCACCCCAGAAGATTTCCTGTTCAAAAGCGAACCGGGCGAGATGGCTCCTTTAGAAACCCTTGAAGATATGGAACGGGAGATGATCCGCAAGGCTTTGGAACGGCACGAGGGCAATTTGTCGGCTGTTGCTTCCCGGCTGGGAATCACCCGGCAAACCCTGTATAACAAGATGAAAAAATTCAATTTGTAACAATAAGATATGATAAGAAACATCACCTTGCGAGTATTGGCGTATTTGCTACTTCTGATCGTTCTGGTCGTGGCGACCTGTTATTTATTGTCGGAAGGTGAGTATATCCCGGGTGTTGCTACGTCAATACTTGCCGTGGGGTGTTGTTTTCGTGTCGTGTGGAATGTCCGATCCGTGAACCGGAAACTGGCTTACTTCTTTCAAGCCTTGGAAAACGACGATTATTCCATTCATTTTCCGGAATATGGCGGTAGCCATTCCGAGCGTTTTCTGAACGGGGTGTTGAACCGTATCAAGGATATTTTGCAGAATACCCGTTTGGAGATACAACAACGGGAGCAATATTACGAGTTGATCATAAACAGCGTGAGTTCCGGGATCGTGGCGTTGGACGAACGGGGATTCGTGACGCAAAATAATCAAATCGCTTTAAAATTGCTGGGATTGGAGATATTCACACACGTCAACCAGTTGGAACGAGTGTCCCCGGCCTTAAAACTACTGGTGACGGAAATTCGCCCCGGGGAAAGTCGGCGGGTGACTTTCACGAACGAACGGGGCTCCGTGCAATTATTCGTCAGTGCCTCCCGCATTTTATTAAAAGACAAGCCCATCACCTTGTTAGTCATGAATGACATCGAGAACGAACTTGACGAGAAAGAAATTGATTCTTGGGTACGCTTGATCCGGGTGTTATCGCACGAGATTATGAATTCGATCGCCCCCGTAACTTCTTTGAGCGACACGTTACTTTCCATGCACTCTGATCCGGAAATCACTCCCGATGACTTGAAACGCAACACGGAAAACGGGTTGAAGGTGATTAGTGAAACGGGCAAAGGGTTGATCTCTTTCGTGGAATCCTATCGTAAGTTTACCCGTATTCCTCGGCCTGAACGGGAATTGATCAACTTAAACGAATTAATCCAGCGGGCAGTGATCCTGAGCAGCACGGAACCGAATTTCCCGGAAGTCACGATTGATGTTTGCATTGAACCGGAAGACCTGAAGGTTTTTGCCGATCCGAACCTTATGGGACAAGTCCTTTTGAATTTGATGAAAAATGCGTTTTACGCTTTGCGGGGTAGGGAAGATGCCCACGTAACTCTCTCCGCCGAACACGGGCCGACGGGAAAGGTGTTGATCCGGGTACGGGACAATGGTCCCGGTATTTCCCCCGAAATCATGAACGAGATATTCGTCCCGTTCTTTACCACTAAAGAAGAGGGATCGGGTATTGGGCTAAGCGTCTCCCGCCAGATTATGCGAATGCATGGCGGCAATCTAAAAGTTTCATCCATAGAAGGTAAAGAAACGGTCTTCACGATTATTATCTGAAGATGATGATCTGTTTTTGTTTGAAATCTTGTCGAGAATCAATGTATATCCGTTGAATCCGACAGGATGGATATATTATTGGAAAAGTCTTTCGAACCAGGTTAGAGTTCAGGAGAATTTTAACACTTGTTTCTATTACAATAATTAACAAAATTTGTAATCCATATTTAGCATCTAGTTATCATATTGTGAGCCGCTCCCATTCCGCTCCTATTCCAGTCCAATTAAAATAGAAATGGAATAGTAAATATTTAGTAGATATAAATGAATTTTTACATAGTTAATAACAAATATATAGATAGAATATAGTTTGTAGAGGTAGGAAATGGGGTGTTCCGTTAGCATTTCTTCTCACTTTCACGTCGTAGAGAGGCGTGGTCGGTTCTATGAATCTGCCCATTAACAGACGAAATTGTCGTGAGAGTGCTTGTCGCCATTGTACCTGCTACCGCAGGTGTAGTTGAAAGGCAATATAAATGGCAAAAATACGTTATCTTGATACAGAATATTTTCTTCGTACATTAACGTATAAAGTCAATTCTTCGAATAAAAATACAAAAAATGCATTGACACGACTATTGACATCTGAATATTGTTTGTTAAACTCATTATAAATAATAAGATTAATATTATACATATTATTTTAAAATATATCGGTAATTTGTTATAAAATTTAGAGTTAAAGTAGTACTAGAATGTGAAATATATATATTACATAATAATGACTATATAGTAATATTATCAAAAATATCAAAAAACGATCATTTATTCATACTGCAAAATTATGACATTTAATATCATAACAAATTTTTTGAAAGTATTTTTTTATTGTTGATAATTATGTAGTTATGACATTTTGTATTATACAATAATAATCAAATAAATTAACATCATTAAATGATCGTTTTTTGATATTAATAATAAATCAGAAATATTACAAAATCATGAAGGTGTGTGTAACTATTCTTATTTTAATAATGCTTTTAATAGGCATGACACGTGTTTGTGCTCAAGAACATCGACACAAAATAGATTCTGTCAATAATATTGTATTATATTTTAAAATTGACGGGGCTATTTTGGACAGCACGTACATGGGGAACAGCAAATCGTTGAAAAAACTGGACGAATTAATTAAAAACAAATTAATCATATCCAATCTAGATTCAATTATAATCGTAGCATCCTCATCTCCCGACGGAAATGAAGTCTATAATCTAAACTTGTCGAAAAAACGAGCAGAGAGTGTCAAAACTTACATTACGGGGAAATACCCAATGATTAAAAATAAATTAATTCGGGCACTATACACGGGTGAAAATTGGACTGATTTTAAACGCATGATCGAAACGGATAAAAATATCCCGTATCGTGAAAAATTAATTTCCATCATAAACTCCAACCGTGAAAACGGGGCTAAGGAATGGTTAATCAAAACGTTGGCAAACGGGGAACCCTGGCGTTATATAAAGAAAAATTTTCTGCCACAATTACGTGCAGGAGCTGTTTGCGTGATTTATTACAAGCGTGAACCGGTCAAAGAAACGCCAAAAGAGGTGCAAAAGGAAGAAGAAAAAGTGCTCACCCCTCCCTGGGAACCGGAACCCGTGACATCTTCAACCCCGGTGATCATCACGAAACCTTTGTTCGCCATTAAAACGAATTTACTCTATGATGCGCTTTCAGCCGTGAACCTGGAGATAGAGGTACCCGTCGGGAAACGGTGGTCGGTAGCGGCGGAAGGCATATTCCCGTGGTGGAAAGCCTCGCGAGCTGACTGGACGATGCAACTACTGGCGGGACACGCCACGGTGAAGTATTGGCTCGGGGACCGCGACGCGAGAGACGTGCTCACGGGATGGAATATTGGATTGTACGGGGGAGCCGGGAAATACGACCTGCAATTTTTCGACAAAGACGGGGAACAGGGTGATTTCTTCGATGCGGGAATCCAAGGAGCCTACGCCCACAAGATCGGCAAATGCTTCCGCATGGAGTACAGTCTCGGCGTGGGTTATTTGCAAAGAGATAGTAAGAAATATGATAAAGCGAACGACACGATGCACGGGGACATTAAAGTTTTCAGGTATCCATGGGAAGTCAAAAGACGGCAATGGTTCGGGCCCACGTCTGCGAAAATTTCACTCGTGTGGTTGTTAAACAAAAAAACAGTAAAGAAAGAAGGAGGTGTGAAATGAGAAATATAGCTTATATCGCGGGGCTTTGTTTCGCTCTTGTCTGTTCTTCTTGCGACAGAGACAGGCTGTATTACGCCACGGAAGAACACGGGTTCGTACGCCTGAATGTCAACTGGCAGCCGGCACAACTGGAACCGAACGGGATATCGGTCTACGTGTTTGACCGCAAGAACGGGAAAGCTGTCGGCAAATGCCGGGTATGCAGTGACCCCAACACGATAGACATCGCCCTCCCCGTGGGAAAATTCGACCTGCTGCTCGTCAACAACACGGAAGAGGAGCTGGCGGCAATCAACTTCACGGATATCGACAACCTGTCGACATTCAAAGCCTGCCTGGCGGCTAACGAAGAACCGCTATACTCCAGCCTTCTCTCGAAAGCGGAAGGGACAACCAGAAGCGCCTACCTGACGGAATGTGATATCCTTGCGAGCGCGCTCGCAAAGGAGATAGAGATCTCCCCGCGAGACATCCACTATTTCAAGGAAAAACCGGCGGCGGGGGCGTACGAGATAAGCCGCACCGTCGAGGTCATCCCGGAACGGCGGACGGAATTGATCGACATCGAGATCAAGGTGACGAACATCACGTCGGCGGCAGGGGCTCCGCGTTCCCACCTGACGGCCATGTGCGAGGGCGTGAACATGGAAACGGCGTCCAAATACGGGAACAGCGTCACGCACGAGTTCGTGCTGAATAACAAACGCATGGATCCCGACAACCACAAGGTGGGCACGATATCGAAAAAACTGGTTTCCTTCGGGCCGGAACAGGAGAACGACGCCTGCGTCAATAGGCACCAACTCGTCATGCACTTCGTGCTGGTGAACGGGGAAAACCATACCGTCACGCTGGATGTGCGGGACTTGATAAAAACGTCGCACGACGAGACCCAACGTGTTCACAAGATCAGGGCGGAAATCACTCTCCCGGAAGCTATCGGTAACGGCGACGGGGTGTTCGACCCCGACATCGAGGAGTGGGAAGAGATTGAAACGGAATTACCAATTTAAGTTTAGAATAAATATTTACTCATTTTTTAATTTGTTTTATCATGAAGAAAAACTTATTGTACGCACTAACAGCGGTAGCCATGCTTACCGGTTGTGCGAAAAGCGACGTCGTTGATTCGGAAATCAACAAGGAAGGAAACCTGATCGGGTTCTCGACCTATAAGAACATATCGAGAGGTAACCCGGTGGATGACAATAGCGAATTCTTGACAAAGGGCAACACGTTCGGTGTAACCGCATTTATCAACACCGAGGGGGTTACCTCCCCGTACATGGGAATCACCACTGAAGGTATCGAGATTATATCCGATGGTACAAAATGGACATATGCGAATACTTCCGATCAAGCGTACTGGCCCACGAAGGACGAAACGCTTGATTTTTACGCTTACGCCCCGTATAATCATCCTTCCATCACGACTAAAACGTTCGATAAGGCAAACGGCTTGACGCTAGAGTACACCGTGCCTGCCGAGGAAGCAAAACAAGTGGATCTGATGTACGCATCGGCTCTTGAGCAAACAAAACCTACAGACAAAAACAGCGTAACCCTGCCATTCAAGCACGCCTTAACCCAGGTGCATTTCAAGGTCGGGACTAAAACCACGAACTTGAAGGTGGATATAGCAGCAAACGGTATCCAGATTCATAACTTGAAAAACTCGGGAAGTTTAACCATGAAAAGCAACCAAATAGATGATGCTGCGTGGACATTAACCGGTGATGCAACCGCGAAATATACGGTTACTTCAGATGCGGTAACGGGAGATTATACTGATGGTACCGAAGCAAATCCCTATACCGAAATCGGAAATGCAAATAATGCTTTGATGTTGTTACCTCAAGAATTCGTGGCAGGTGACGGAACAGCGGAAAACACAGGAGCCTACTTGACAATCTCTTGCAAAATCTACCAAGTACTTGCTGATGGGACAACCAAAATCTACTTACATGGTGACGCTGAGGCATTTGCTCCCATCACAGTTGGAATTTCCAGTGCACTCCCTGCGGAGGAAGGTGGAGAAGCTACTCAAATTTGGCAAAGAAACAAGAAAGTTACTTACAACTTGCTGTTCGGAGCCGGTGATGGTGTTTTGTTCCCTATCGAATTCGCAACCGAGGTTGAAGAATGGCAACCTGCTGATGGTGGTGTCATTGAACCCAAATAAGGTACAAATATTCTACAACCACTAGCCTAACGGCTCACCCGGTGGCGGTTGAATGTCCGTCCCCGGGTACTAGTAAAAACTCAAAAAGTCAAACGATGAAAAGAAGAGAATACATTTTATTGTCGGCTGCACTACTGATCGCGTTCACATCGTGCGACAAAAGTAACCCGGAATTTGTTAACGAAAGTGACAAAATAGATTTCGTCGCCACGCCATTCCACGAATCCTTCATCCAAGCCAATCAAGCCCGAGGAAGCGAAACAAGGAACGACAACATACAAAATTTCGGTGTATACGCCTACTACACAGTCGATGATTTTATCCCGGAGTCAAGCACCCCGAATTTCATGTGCAACACTCAAGTGGAAAAAGTAAATGGACAATGGACTTACAATCCTCTCATGTTCTGGCCAAATAGCGGGAAGTTATCATTTTTCGCTTATTCCCCCCACGCCAACCAAGGAGATTCGCACACCTCTTTAAGTTCCACTCCCTCCACCACGGGGTATCCTCAACTGACCTATACAGTTCCGGATGACGTGATTTCCCAACAAGATTTATTGGTATCCATTCCCTTGCTTAACCAAACGAAAACAGCCATGAACGCTGACGGTAAATTACCGTTAAGATTCAAACATACCCTTGCATGCCTCACATTTAAAGCCAAGATGACAGACGCTTGCAATTTCCCGGTAAAAGTAACTGCTATTACCCTGGGAAACTTCAAAAACAAGGCCTCTCTCTCGTACACGTATAATCCGGATGGCCAAGAAACGACATACACCTGGATACCATCCGAGGATGCCAAGAATAAATCCTACTCGCTAAGTATCGGCAACAGTCTTTTGATAAACACAGACCTCAAAGCAATCACGAGCCAGTACACGTCAATCACCTCTACGAATTCTTATTTAATGCTGTTGCCCCAAGCGATTGATGAAGAAGACTACATTGAAATTACCGTCTTATACGATCAAGCAGAATCACCCGAAACCCGAAAAACAATAGTTCCATTAAAAAATTTAATCAAATCGTTAGATAGCGGGAAACGTTACTCTATAAACATTTTGGTCTCCGCTTTATCTGAAATCACGTTAACATACGAAGTTGCAGCTTGGACAGAAACCCCGGTAGATATTCCTAGCTTTAATTAAAAATTCCGACAATGAAAACAATTTACAAATTAATTATAGCAATCTATATCCTCTCGTTCTTTGCGAGTTGTTCCGATGAACTGCTTAAGCATCAAGACACTGTTGAAGAAGGAATACCCACACGCATCGACCTGCATTTTGAAACAGGAAATGCTCAAAGCCTCTCGCGAGCGACCTCCCCCGAAAAAGATGAGTATAAGGTAAATAACCTTTACGTGTTCATATTTAACGCTGACGAATCCTTGGCCTCAAAACAGTTTTTCGATTACGAGCACTTGAACAACAAACAGGAAAAAGGAGAAGGAGCTGCCAAGACCACGGGAAACGTAACCTTGCAAACCGTATCCGGCAGTGGAAAAACAATCTGGGCCATAGCTAATATCAACAACAGCATGAGAGACATCACGAAAGAGACTCTCGATGGTATTTCAAATTTAACGACACTAAGACAACAAACAGCCTCATTACAACAAGAAACTATCGCTAGGGGAACTAGCTTTCTCATGAGCGGGACAACCGAAGACATAAACGGTTCTCCGACAACCATCGATATTCCGGCAGGAAAATTCAACCTGACCATCCCGATCGTCCTAAAACGCGTGGACGCAAAAGTCACTTTTAACATCAAGACAAAAGCAGGAATAACGTTTACCCCTAGCGAATGGAAAGTTGTCAAAGCATCTAAAACAGTATCATTACTCCCCGGTGAATCGGATCCGGAAACGGACACCGATGATTATTTCGAATCATCATGGGCTCATTACGAAGGAGAGGGGGATAATTTCGGGCGAACGTTCTCTTTTTACGTGGCTGAAAACCGGAAAAAACCGAGAAAAGAAATTTTGCCGGAAGAAAACGGCCAACGATTATCAAGAGAACAAATGTATGCAAAACGGGAATTACAAGAAAAAAATAATGACCTGGAACACGAAGGATACGTCAAAAACGGAGCATACGTCCATGCGAATGAAAACTCCACATACGTGGTAATGAAAGGAAACATCACTTACAATGTTAATGCATCTCAAAAATTATCAGCCGATGTCATCTACACTATACACTTGGGATACGTGAATGGTGCCAATGATTTCAACACTAACCGAAACACGCATTACATTTATACCGTAACCATTAATGGAGCACACAACATTGAGGTTGAAGTTGATGAAAACAAGGAAATAGAACCGGGAACCGAAGGTGAAGTTATCGTAGCCAACAACATCATAACGCTGGATTGCCACTATGGGGTCGAAATAATTAATTTTCAAGTTGATCAAATCAGTGATCAATTAACATGGTACGTGAAAACAGTATTTAGCGAGGGTATGGCAGAAACAAACCCTCAAGATTTTCAATGGATAAAATTCAGACTCAATAATTTAAACGATGGCTATTATCATGACAATATTCGTCAAGCCTATCCCGGACCGGTAACATACACAGACGAAGAAATAGCAAATCTAAACTACGTGATCCAAAATGATAAACTCGTCAATGTCGAACAACTTGTGGAACTTTTAAAAGCGAACAAGCGCATTTATGAAACTAGCGGGAATCAAAGGGCTGGAACTCTTTTTGATGCAGGATTAAATATTACTTTCACTGCATTCATTGATGAAAATTACTACACGCACGATCCGGAAGGAAAGGTTAACTCTCCTTATTTATGGAAATACTTTGTTAACCAACCAGAACGGATCATGCATATTTTGTCTCGCACAAAATATAGCCAAGATCGAGAAAGCATAAAACACACTGCCGTAACTTCATTTATACAGAAATCCATTCAAACCATGTATAACGTGAACATCGGAGATGAATTACAAACAGCATGGGGAACCGAATGTATACAAGAAACGGACAAAAGACCATTTTGGAATAAAGAACATCAGTCAGACCCTGACTATACAGACCCTCGGAACGGGCTATCTAACACTAGAAAATTATGGCAAGATGCTTCATGGTCATACGTAAATTCGGAAACTGGCAAAATGCTTGATCAATACAATTACGCCCGGTACAACTGCATGTTACGAAATCGCGATTTAAACGGAAACGGGACAATCGATCCGGACGAAGTGCGATGGTACCTAGCTGCCATAGACCAACTTACAGACCTATGGATCGGAGAAAACTCCTTTGACGCGGAAGCTCGTCTTTTCAAAGGTTCTACTTGGGAAGAGGATTGGTATGTTAGTAGCACGGTTCCCGATCGCTACCAATTATACAGCTGGAATATTTCCCCAAAGGTTAAAAGTCAATGGGATAATCCTACGGTACTATGGTCTTCTGAAGGTTCGTCAATAGGACCTATGAGAGATGTACCCGGCTATATCACAAAAACTTTCAAGTATTTCAATACAACATATGCCCAAGAGCACGATCTAAACAAAACATTTAACTATCGCTGTGTTCGTAATTTAGGTACATCACCGGATTCGGACAACATACCACAAGATTTTGCCAAATATGAAAATGGAACGATCTCTCTTAAATACTTGAACGAAAAATCCATCCGAGCCTATACCCAAGAGGCCGAACTCCCTGAACATCACGAACGTCAGGCCGACAATCTTCCCTGGTGGAATTTCAAAGTCAACTCGACATCTAGCCAACTAAGCACAGGACCCGCCAATTGGATTGAAATCCGGAATGCCATAAATAGGAGGCAATCACCATGTCCCCCGGGATGGCGAGTTCCAAACCAACGGGAATTGGCCCTTATGCTATCAAGAGTGGGGAATGACGAGGGGTGGACCCTAGATCAGCACATGTCAAGAACTCGTTTTTCCATGAATCCCCAAGACCAATATCGTCACGGTTTTTCCGTAACGAAACAAGCCGGAATATTATTTTTGATAAATAACTCTAATGAAAAAGGCGGAGTTCGCTGCGTAAAAGATATTAACCAATAACAAAAGGAACTATGAATAAACGAGAACTTACAACACTTATTGCGGAACGCACCGGATTCAAAAAAAAGGACGTTCTCAAAACTTTACAAGCCACGATTGACTGCATTTCCGAGGCCATACAAGCCGGAGAACGGGTCACTTTCATGGGTTTCGGTTCCTTTTATACTCAAGAGCGAGGTCCGCGAATGAGCTACAACGTTTACACGAAAGAACGTAGACACCTAGATACCCGAAAAGTGATAAAATTTAAATCGACTTTACCGAAACAAGATAAATAATTGCAACCAGAGAGAGGGGAAATTATCCCTATCAAGATTTCCCCAACAGCGAGGAGGCCGATCGGAAAGTAAAATTTTCGGTCGGTTCTTTCTTACTTGACGCTGTCCCCCTCAAGCACGCTCTCTCGTTTTGAATTTGCCCGCAAATTTTTCACCCGACGTCCACACCTCACCCCTTACCACGCACACAATCAGTAATCCGAAACAATTATTTTCACTTGCAACTTCCCCACATTAACCCTATCTTTGTCAAAGATTAATTTAAAATGTCATGCAACAAAATATAGAACATCCTGAAAATGAGGCTTATTATGAAGGACTTGCCGTCAACAAGGGTATAGAGCAGCCGGACCCAGTGAATCCTGCAATAGCCGAAAGATTAAAACATCTGAGGAAAAAGACACTTACCACGGACGAGTACGTGTCAGGTATTCTCCGCGGAGACATTAACATTTTAAGTCAAGCGATCACCCTCGTGGAAAGCTCCCGTGTTGATCACCAAGCCATGGCACAGGAAGTAATCAACCGTTGTCTCCCGAACACGGGAAAATCCATCCGTATCGGAATCACGGGTGTACCCGGGGCCGGAAAAAGTACATTCATCGAGGCTTTCGGGAAATTCCTCACCGGGCAAGGACATAAAATTGCCGTGCTTGCCATCGACCCGAGTAGTGAACGCTCGAAAGGGAGCATCCTAGGAGACAAAACCCGTATGGAAGAGTTAGCCTGTGATCCACACGCCTACATCCGCCCTTCCCCATCGGCCGGCTCGCTGGGTGGCGTTGCCCGCAAAACGAGAGAAGCCATGTTACTTTGTGAGGCTGCCGGATTTGACATTACCTTGATTGAAACCGTCGGGGTCGGTCAAAGTGAAACAGCCGTACATTCGATGGTCGACTTTTTCCTATTGGTACAAATTGCCGGAGCCGGAGATGAATTACAGGGCATTAAACGAGGAATCATGGAAATGGCTGACAGCATCATCATTAATAAGGCTGACGGAAACAACATCACCCGAGCCGAACTCGCTAAAGTTCAGTTGCAAAATGCTCTTCACCTCTTTCCCCCTCACGAATCAGGCGTGGAACCGAAGGTCATGACCTGTTCCGCTTACGAGAAAACCGGGATCAAGGAAATATGGAAAAATATACTGCACTATTGCAGCGAAACCCAACAAAGCAAATATTTCGACATCCGTCGCAACGAACAAGCCAAGTACTGGATGTACGAAACCATTGACGAACAACTGAGAAATCGTTTCTACCAGAGTCAGAAAGAACAAATAAAAGAGGCAGAAGAAAAAGTGCAGCATAACGAGGAAAGTTCTTTTGCCGCAGCATTCCGCTTGTTAGACAACTATTTCAAGGAAGACACGAAACTATAATCGCAAAAATATTTCCGACATACTAAGAACGAGAGAATATCTAAAATCATTTTTGGATACTCTCCCGTTCCGGTTTCATATAACGTGAGAGTATCTTCTTATTGGACTTTCCATGGAAATCACCTGACTGTTGGGTGATTGCTGGCAGACAATTATTTATTCTAAGACCCGATAAAAGTATTGATTTATGTTAGGACATACCAACACATATTCCGAAAATACAGTTTTAAGATAAGTACAAGCGTCAAATATTCCTTTGTAGAAGAATCATTAAACGAACGTTTAATAAAAATTCATTTTATCCATGCTGAACAAATATAATAACTTTTTAATCACCTGTGAATTGTTGATTATCAGATTCGAAAAAAAGAAATGAATTATGAGAATTTGACGAAATTTGTTTATATTTGAATGGCATTAAACGTTGGTTTAATGATATAGAAGGATCAATGTAGCCTAAAAAAATTCAGAGTCCGCCTCTATGGTTGCAAATTGTATGTGAAAGAACATGTTACATTCCCATCGGCATCGCTTAGGCGATGTCGGGGACATGTTCAATTCTTTTAAACAAAAATCCTGTTTACCCGCAAAAATTCGGAATTTCAGCTAACATTTGAAATTTTCCATCCCCGGAGATCTCCCCACAAAAATGCAAACACCCGTTCGTTATCGCAACAAAACGAGCTGCAATGGACAAATTATACTGGAATGCCTGATCGAAGACAGCTTGCGATAACACCACGGAAGGAGCCTTACACTCCACGATAAGGTAAGGAACCGCCTGCCTATCATAACATACCAGATCGAAACGCCTCTTCATACCGCATACTTGAATCTCTTTCTCGACAGCAATCAACCGAGCAGGATAACCTTTACTCTCGATCAAGAAATGAATAAAATGCTGCCTTACCCACTCTTCCGGAGTCAACACGACATATCTTTTCCGAATAATATCGAAAATCCAGATCTGCCCGTTCTGCTTTTTCACCTTGTACTCGAAAGGAGGTAAGTTCAAACTTTTCACACGCTCACTTTTTATCTTTTCTTACTTTCAACAAACTACTATCACCATAACTCAAAAAACGAAAATCGTGAGTCAAGGCGTAATCATACACTTTGTGCCAATCTTCCCCAATAGCTGCCGCTACCAATAATAATAACGTGCTCTGCGGCTGATGGAAATTGGTAAACATCGCCGTGATCACCCGGTACGAATAGCCGGGAACAATAATGATCGTGGTCTTCGCCTTCAACAATTCGGCATCCTGTTCATCGAACCACCCCAACAAGGCTGTCATAGATTCTTTCAACGAGTAACCGGAAGGCAAGTCGTAAGCTTCCCACTGCCCCAGCGAACTGAAATCCTCATCTTCCAAAATTCGTTTCACCCCCATCCAATACAGACTTTCCAAGGTACGGACGGATGTTGTTCCCACGGCAATAATATTTTCCGGGTGAGTACATAGATGCTCCACGACTTCCCGCCGAACGGAAATATGTTCCGTATGCATATCGTGCCCCCCGATAGTCTCGCTTTTCACGGGACGGAATGTCCCTGCCCCTACATGCAAGGTCAGCTCCTCAATCGTTATCCCTTTTTCCCGTAAAGCTTTCAACACGGGGATACTGAAATGCAAACCGGCTGTCGGGGCTGCCACCGATCCCTCATTCTTGGAATACACCGTTTGATAGCGAATTTTGTCATCCTCTTCCGACTCTCGATTCAAATAAGGCGGGATCGGGATACGCCCGCAACATTCCAACACTTCACTAAAACTGGCCGGAGCATCCCAGGTAAATTCCACGATAACATCATTCTCTTCGCGAAATTTCAGTGTCGCAGCCAACTGATATTCTTTCCCCTCAAACTGATAATGACAATAAATCGTTCCTTCTTTCCATTTCTTCAGATTTCCGACCATACATTTCCACTCGCACTTCCCGTAAGCGGCAAAGCTCTGCACGTAGTCAGAGGGCCGGTAAGGTTCCAAACAGAAAACCTCGATCACGGCTCCCGTGACCTTCTGAAAAAGAATCCGGGCATAGATCACCTTCGTGTTGTTAAACACCAACATCTTCCCGGTATCAAGAATTTCCGGCACCTCGTAAAAATGCCTCTCGTCAATCCTGCCCTCGTCATAAATCAACAACTTCGACGCCTCCCGGTTTTCCAAGGGGAACTTGGCAATCCGCTCGTCGGGCAGATCATATATATAATCCTCAATCCTAATTTCTTTTAGCTTCTCTACCATGTCACGAGAATTTTCGATTGCTATTTTTTTTGTCATTCGGCAATAATATCTTACTTTTAAGGCTGCAAAAGTAATGATAAATAACGAAAAAAAGGAAATGAGATATTCCATTCTCAAATTTTCCAACCGACATATTATGAACATGAAAACAAAAAAAGATATCGTGGAAGATTGGTTGCCCCGGTACACCGGACGGGCCTTGGAAGATTTTTCAAAACACATCATCCTGACCAACTTTGATTACTACCTTGACTTGTTCGCGGAAAAATACAATGCACCCATCATCGGGGAGAATAAAAATATGCCCAACGTTTCGCACGACGGGATTACCATGATTAATTTCGGAATGGGTAGTGCTAACGCCGCCACCATTTTGGACTTACTTTCTGCCATAGAACCGGAAGCCGTGTTGTTCATCGGGAAATGTGGGGGACTGAAAGCCAAACACCACGAGGGGGACTACATCCTTCCCATTGCCGCCATCAAAGGAGAGGGTACATCCAACGACTACATGCCGAAAGAAGTCCCTTCCCTGCCCTCTTTCAGCGTTCAGAAAGCCTGTTCAAAAATAATTACGAATCATGACAGGCAATATTACACGGGAGTGGTGTACACCACCAATCGACGAGTATGGGAATTCGACGAGAATTTCAAAGAATATTTAATCAAAACACGAGCGCTAGCCGTGGACATGGAAACCGCCACGATTTTCACCGTCGGGTTCGCCAACCGTATACCGACTGGAGCCTTACTCTTAATATCAGACAGGCCCATGATTTCCGATGGCATAAAAACATCTGAATCAGACAAAATCGTCACGCAAAATTTCGTCCGGCAACATCTCGATATAGGCATTGAAACCATGCAATATATCAAGGATAAAAATTATTCCATGAGGCATCTTATTTTTTAAATATTATGTCGTATTTTCGTTGTCAAATTATATTGCATATGCTGAAGGGACTATTTTACATCTTTTTAGGGATCATGCTCGCCTGCTCATGTAACAGCAAAAGTAAAAAACAAAACGAACAGGAAGTAAACACCCCGACCAGCGTGAATGATTCTAACACGATTGCCAAAATTGAATTCCCGCAAAAATCATTCAACTTTGGCGACCTGCAAGAAGGAGAAATCGTTACGCACACGTTTCGTTTCAAAAACACGGGAACCAAAAGTCTTGTCATTCTCAACGTGGAAGCTAGTTGTGGCTGCACTACCCCCAAGTATGACAAAAAACCGATCCCGCCGGGAGGAGAAGGAAAAATCGAAGTTGAATTTAACTCTTCGGGCAGATATGGTAAACAATACAAAGTAATTAATATCTTTGCAAACGTTCCGGAAAAAGTGATTGAACTAAAAATAATCGCAAATATCAAGAATAAATAAAAAAGTAAATTTATGAACACAATTTTCATGTTAACATTACAACAAACTGCTACACAAGGTAACGCTTTCATGCAATTCTTACCCCTTATTCTTATTGTCGTTGTATTCTGGTTTTTTATGATCAGACCCCAGATGAAAAGACAAAAAGAATTGAAAAAATACCGGGATGAATTGAAGAAAGGCGACAAAGTCATGACAACCGGGGGAATCTTCGGAAAAATTGTCGAGATCAACGACTTTACCGTTATCATTGAAGTAGAAAGTCAAGCCAGATTAAAAGTAAGCAAGGAAGCCATCGTGAAAGACATGACGGACGTTCCGGCTAGCAAATAATTTTAGTTACAGGTTACAAGTTCGCCAGTTACAAGTTTTGTCTTTCGTAACTCGCAACTTGTAACCTGAAACTTGTAACCTTTCCAGCATATGCGTGGTTTTATCGGTAAAATACTCGGTTATTTTGGTGCATCCCATGAACTGCACATCAAACGTAACGTGGTCACGTACGGAATCTGCGTTATCATCGCAACCGTCTTGTGGTTTTTAAACGCACTGAACAAAGAGTACACCACGGAAATTACTTACCCGATAAAATACACGGAACTTCCCAAGGGAAAACTGCTCGTTTCCGAGCCGCCCAAAGAAATGACCCTAGCGATAAAGGCTCACGGTTTCGCCCTATTGCGTTACAGCATCAGCACCTCTTTTTTACCGATCGTACTCAATGTAAGTTCGTTGCTAGATAAAAAAGACCTGCTGGAATACACGATAAACACGTCTGAGATAAAAGACCGCATCAGCACCCAGCTGAACACGGACATACAGCTGATATCTATTAAACCGGAAAGCATCACGTTTAAGTTCTCCCGGTTCGAAAGTAAAAGAGTTCCGGTAATTCCCCGGGTCGAGTACACGTTGAAACGACAGTACATGCTGAAAAACGATATTTCTGTTACTCCCAATCACGTGGCCATCAGTGGACCGGCCTCTATTCTTGACACGCTAAAAGCGGTGTACACAGAACCTATTTCCTTAAAAAACCTCTCTAAAGAGGTAACCAAAACCGTCTCGTTTGAAGAAATTTACGGGACTCAAATCAACGAGAACGATGCGAAAGTCAAAATTGAAGTGGAGCGATTCACGGAATCGAAAAAAACAGTCCCCCTCGTTGTTAAAAATCTACCGGACTCACTCTTGATCCGTCTGTTTCCTCACTCGATAGACGTGACATTTGACGTGGGATTAAGCCGCTATGAAGTAGTATCTGATACCAGTTTCTCTTTCTACGTGGATTATAACCAAATCAAGACCAACCCGGCATCCTTGAAAATCGAAATCGAGCGATCCCCTCGTCACATAAAAGACCTGGTATTCACCCCGGAAACAGTTGAGTATCTTATCGAAAAGAAAAAATAATCCCATGCTAAAGATTGGTTTGACAGGAGGCATCGGAAGCGGAAAATCCACGATAGCTAAAATTATCGCAACATTAGGATACCCCGTGTATATTAGCGATTTCAAAGCATCCGAGCTAATCAACCGGGATGAAGAAATCAAAAAACATTTAATCGAACTGTTCGGTAAAGATATT
>ERZ791808.1124-NODE-1124-length-22153-cov-3.551588_pt1 | contig 22153 bp, 20 predicted proteins | sample MGYA00510305_ERZ791808 | MGnify/ENA primary metagenome ERZ791808 (study PRJEB30046, sample SAMN00792024) | human gut metagenome | study: EMG produced TPA metagenomics assembly of the A metagenome-wide association study of gut microbiota in type 2... | reverse complement strand
ACGGGGTGTTGTCAGTTCCATCTGGTAGGTTCCCGTGATCACTACTTCCAACTCTAGTTCGGCAGAAGTGGTGCTTGTCGTTGCACGTACCGGGATCTTGTAACTTCCGGCTTCAACGTTGGCCGGCGGGTTAATGTCAATCGTGATGTTCTGTGTGGCATTCGGTTCAACTTGGGCGGATGTGGCTTGCTTGTAGTTTGCCTTGAAAACTACGTTCCATCCTCTAGGAGCTTGCGCCATCAGTGCGTAGAGCTGTTGTTCTGCCGTTTGGTTTTTTAGCGTGGCGTTGAAGGTAAACGAGGATTTGGAGTTCCCTTGCATGTTGGGTTGATTCGTGATAAAATCGGTTTGGTAGGTACCTTGTTTGGATACCGTGATTGCGATGGGGAGTTCTCCAAGTCCCTCGGCAACCACCGTGAAACGGTAAGTTCCTTTGTTGACTTTTAGCGGAATGTCCACTTTTAACGAAACGTTCTTTTTCTCGTGGGGTAGGACCGCAAGTTCACTAATGGTCCACGTGCCGGCTTTCAATTCGTAATTCCAGCCTCGTGGCAGTCCTTTCACGGATAAATTCACGTTTTTAACTACATCGTAGTTGTTGATAACATCAATACAGTAGTTTACAGATTCTCCCGGTGGAACAGCGATTTTCGTGTAGGGAGTGTACAGAATCACATTTTTTTCGGATTCCGAGGCCTGCAGTTGTATGGGAAGAACACCCATCAGCAGTACCAGTAACAGATTAAAATAATTTGCACGCATTGTCATAAAAATTTTCGTTAGATAATTTTGATATGATTTTCAATACGTTCCCAAATATATATACTATCTGTATTACTTATTTTTAAAAGATTTGAAAAAAAATTATTTGGGTTCATAGAATCTATAAAGTTCATAAAGTCTAGAGGAATCTAAAATTAGTAAGGACTTTATGAACTTTATAGTCTTTATAGACTAATTTACAGTAGTATAATTACGCTAGCTGATAAAGCGCTGATGCAAATCCAAAGGATGATACCTAACAAGATCGGTTTGAAACCTACTTGTTTGATGGTCTCTTTAGAGAGGCCTGCACCGATAAGGAATAGCGTGAATAACATTCCGACTTTGGCGAATCCCACGATTTGTGTGTAGAGATGTCCCCATTGCGGCGTGTAGGTAGCGATGATCATGGCTACAATGTAGAAGAAAATAAAGTAAGGAATGGATATTTTTGATTTGGTGTTTGTTCCTTTATTATAGAAGAAGGCGGCGATCAATGAAACCGGGATGATCCAAAGTGCCCGGATCAGTTTGGTCGTGGTAGCGATGGCTAAAGCCTCGTTACTGAATGTTTTAGCAGCACCGACCACGGAACTCGTGTCGTGAATGGCTATGGCGCACCAGTACCCGAATTGATGATCGTCCATTTCCAGCCAGCGGCCGATTACGGGAAAGATGAATAACGCCACGGCGTTAAGCATGAAAATGGTTCCCATGGCCACGGTGATGTCCTTGTCCTTGGCTTTAATCACGGGAGCTAGGGCAGCGATGGCACTTCCCCCGCAGATGGCAGTTCCTCCGGAAACGAGAAACCCGGTATCCCGGTTGACCCTTAGTTTGCTGGTAAAGAATAATCCCAGTCCGATGGTAACAACGATGGAAAATATGGTGAACAGGATTCCTGTTTTCCCGGCCTCGATGGCTTGTTCTACGTTCATGCCGAAACCTAGGCCCACAACGGATATTTGGAGAAGTATATGAGTGATTCGGCTATTGATTGCCAAGAACGGGTGACCGATAGTCAACGATAAAATTAAACCTAGTAAAAGGGCAAAGCCCGGATCAAGGAATGGTACAAGGAATAAAGCTACGATGAAAAGTACTTCCTTTTGATTTTTGTTCAGTTGAATTTTGCTCATAATCTTTAGTTATTTGTTCGGTGCAAAATTCTTTCAAATATATGAATTTTGGAAATAAGAAATATTCAGATAGTATAACTAGAGGTAATACATTGTTACTCCCTGCAAATTTGAGATAAGAATGTAAATTTTGTAGAAAAACGTGGCAAAATTTGTGTTCGTGATAAATTAGTAGTAATTTTGCCACAGAAATGAAAGGAGAACACTCATGAAAATGATTAATCAAGTTGTTGGAGAAAATCTAAAGAAAATTAGAGAGTTATCCGGTTTTACACAAGAAGAGGTTGCCAAATCTATAGGAGTAGAACGCTCTACTTATAGTAATTATGAAGGGGGAATACGTGAAATTCCTTATCATGTTTTGGAAAATGTTTCAAATCTATTCGGTTGTGAAGCATTTGTGTTGTTTGAAGATAGTATTCATGCGGATAATGAAATTATGGCTACTGCTTTCAGGATTTCAGATTTAGAAGAGAATGATTTGAAAGAGATAGCAGTTTTTAAGGATATTGTGATGTCTTATCTTAAAATGGAACGTATAGCACAACATGAGACCGAATAAGTTTGTTATCGAGAAACAAGTTTCTGAGTTTCGCTCGGATAATGGGCTTAGTTCGTCTGAACCCATTGCTTTAAAAAGTTTACTTTTGAAGTTGAATATTCTTACTATTTTTAGGCCGTTGTCTGAAAATTTTTCGGGAATGTGTTTAAAGGATAAATCAGACCATCGTTTTATGCTCGTTAACTCCAACCAATCCCGTGGAAGGCAGCATTTTACGATTGCTCATGAATTGTATCATCTTTATATAGAAGAAAATCCCACACCACACAAGTGCAATCCGGGAAATGGTAGTAAGGATCCGGTGGAGCAATGTGCTGATATGTTTGCTTCTTCCTTGTTAATGCCTGAAACTGGTATATGTCAGTTAATATCAGAGACTGAATTAGCAACTAAAAATATATCCATAGCGACAGTTTTAAAACTTGAACATTATTTTTCTGTTTCCCGTTCGGCTTTGTTATATCGGTTGTTAAATATCAAGCTTATAACCGAAGCCACACGTGCTAAGATTGCTGCTTTGGGTGTAAAAAGCTCGGCGCGGTGTTTCGGGTATGATACAGCTTTATATGAATCAGCAAATGAAGGGTTGATTATTGGTGATTTTGGAGAAAAGGCGCATGGATTATTTGAGCAAGGAAAAATTTCGGAAGGCCATTATATCGAATTACTTCATAAAATAAATATTGATGAAACTCAGGAAAACGAAGATAGTACTCGATGCTGATGTGATTATTCATTTTATGGAAGCTGATTGTTTTTCGCTACTACCGGCTATATTTCCTGAATATGAATATTTGATATTAGATGTAGTTTATGATGAAATTTCCAAAAATTCCAAAACGAAAGATTTCATAGATAAGTATCTTCATTTTTTCTCAAGATTGAAGAAAGAACTTTTCGTTCCTAAAGGAGAATCAATAAAAGAATATTTTTTGCTACAACGAACCTTGGGAAAGGGCGAAAGTGCTTGTATGGTTTATTGTAGGGATAATCGAGATGTGTTGGGAAGTAGTAATTTGAAGGATATACGAAAGTATTGTTCTGAAAATGATATTACTTATCTGACAACACTGGATTTCCTGTATTATGCCTATTGTAGAGGGAAAATGACAGAACAGGAATGTCTTGTATTTATGAAAGCCGTAAATGATGCAGGGAGTAAACTTCCAATTGTTGATATTACCCGGTACACGTGTAACGTGCATATTTAGATTAAATTGGTTATCATCGTTTCGATTTTCTATTTCGGGATTCGCAGAATCTCAGGAGTAATTCGGCGTAGGGGTCAATGGTGCCCTGCTTGTGAATGGCATAGAGCGTGCGGGAGATTTCGAGGTCGTCGATGTCGATGATTTTTAGCAGGCCACAGGACAATTCGTCTTGGATGGAAAACACGGAGACCAAGGCGTAGCAATCGGAGTGTTTGAGGTATTGTTTGATTCCCTCGGTACTTCCGATAACGATTTGTTGGTTTAGCTCGTTGATAGACATCCCGGCTGCAGATAGCTGGCGCTGGATAATATTATATGTTCCGGAGCCTTCTTCCCGAACGACGAATTTTAACGTCTTCAGTTGTTCTTTCGTGATCGATTCCGGGGAATCATTTTTGGCCGAGGTAACCAGGACGATTTCATCTTTTAAAAAAGGGATGTAGTGAATGTCCGTTTGCGAGGGTACACCTTCAATGAAGGCGAGTTGGATGTTTTTATCCAGTAATTCCTGCTCGATCTGGTAGGTGTTACCACTGATCAGGTTTATTTCGATATAGGGATGAGTTTCCCGGAAACGGGCCAAGTATTCAGGTAATATGTACTGGGATAGCGTGGTACTGGCCCCGATGTGTAAAGTTCCGGAGAACTCTTTTTTCATGTGCTGCAGGTTGAAGGTGATGATGCGTTCCCGTTCAATCAGTTCTTCGCTTTGTTCCAAAAGGTATTTTCCGGCAGGGGTAAGCATCAACCGTCCTTTCTCGCGATCAAAAAGAGTGATCCCTAATCCCTTTTCCAGTTCCTTGATACTTTTGGAGATGGCCGGTTGGGAAAGTCGTAATATCTCGGCGGCTTTTGTCGTGTTCAAATGCTTTGCCGTGTGATAAAAGATCGTGAGTTTATGGTCTAGCATCTTGTTTGCTTTTAATTCTGAACAAAGGTAGAGAAAAATGGTTAATCTATTGCTTTAAAGTACACGTTCCTTTGCATCGTGGTTATTTTGATGTCATTATTGGTAAAAAGATAGTAATAATCATGTAATAATCTGATGTAAGTCTTTGAGGGGAGTTCATTCACACTTGTAGTTCTATTGACAATGGGCGATGAAAGGGCGATGAAAGGGTGTGAGATGGGAGAGAGGAGATTATTACGGTGGCTTTTGTATGCCTTTATGGAGAATATATAGTGTTAAATGGATAATTTTTTTCAAGAAAATATTATTTGTTTTTTGTAAAGAATTTTTGGGTAGGGAAAGGGGGTAATTTGTTGTTTATTAGTATGCTGTAAAGATCGAAAAACGATCGTTTAATGCGCTGCAAATATACATCAATTTTAAATATCACCATCTATTTGTCAATTTTTTTTGGATTCTTGTAATTAGATATTTACACTTTTAGGTTATCAATTTAACAGATCTGCTTTGTTAATATCATTAAACGATCGTTTTTTAATTCAAATGAATCGTTCGTGCAGACAGCTTTCATGCATTGTTGCTGTGTAAAGTGAAGTGCGTGGAACACATGGCCGTAAATCAGGACCCGTGACAGGGTTAGTGCGCGAAGCGCGTCCGGGCGGTTCGTGTGTCTGGGGATTACAGAGACAAAGGAAATCATCGTTCGCTAGAAAATAGGGAAAGAATAAAAATAATGGTTGCGTGTAACAAGTTAAACTGGTATGCTGCTTATACCCGTGTAAATCAGGAATTATTGATCAAAAGAAAGCTGGATGAACTGGGGATCGAGAATTTTTTGCCCCAGGAAGAACAGGTGCGAGAAACACCCGTTGGACGTAAAAAGATCCGGGTACTTTTGATTCATGGGTTAATATTTATCCGGACGGATAAGGCAACAAGTTTTTCCTTGATAAATGATCATTCGTTGAATATTGTTTATTTGAAAGATATAGAGGGACGCCATTCGCTGATCGTTCCGGATAAACAAATGCAGGATTTCATGTTTTTGTTGGATTTCTCAACTGGTAGCGTGGAAGTTTTGAACAAAGGAATCAAACGGGGTGATCGGGTAAGAGTTATTAAAGGTCCCTTGCAAGGATTGGAAGGTGAGTTGGTACGTTTGAAAAATCATAAACGTGTAATTATTCGTTTGGATGGGGTAGCCTCTATTGCTACTTCTTATATTCCAAGTTCGTTTCTTGAAAGAATAGAGTGATACAAAATAATGGAAAAAGGTTTATTTCACGAATTGTATAAACGGTCGTGTGAGTTAGAAATGGGGCGTTGTCCCTCCCCGGCGTTGTCAGGATTCTTGCATGGTTACTTGTCCGTGTACTCGATGGTTCGCGTCTATCCTTGGTTGGAAGAGAGTTTTGGGGAACCATATGAAATTCATGAACGTGTACGTGAGATCGCTCGGTTTATAGAGTCTCTGGCTGGAAACAAAAACCTCCCTGCAGATGTTCGGGCCGGTTACGTGGTGGATTTGATGGATGCTTACCAGTTATATTCAGACTTGAATTTCTTAAACACGGCGTTGGATGCGGCTTATGACATACTTACCCCGTGGGGAAGTGACAAAATTGTTTTACCGTGTCGTACTCCGAATATTTGCCGATTGTTATGTAATTGTTACTATTTCACGGGTGAAATGGAGAACGGGGTTTTGGCCGGTAGCCTGATTTCCGAGGCGCTTGGCTCTATTCGTGATTTGGGCCGTCAGGGATTGATGGCATGGTGGGATGCATTCTGTTTTTATGAAGATGTTGTCGGGGCAATGGAGTTGCCGGAACCGGAACGGGAACGATTGGCTGAAGAGAGAGTTCGGTTGGCTGTCAGTGTAAAACAGGAGGAGGAGGAAATGATAGAACGTTTTGTTCTGTCTACTCGTGACGATTTGGTGTTGTTCGGCCGGGTGTTTTGTATCTTGGCTAGGCGGGAGTTTGCAATCCATGACAAATTGTATGGTAAGAAGGAATAATTTAGACGTGATTCACAATATAAATCTCAGATTCCGGGAGATGCAACCCCCGGTTATAGCGTCTCCCTCAACGGTACTTCTAAGCCGGATCAGCTATTAATACCGGAGGGGACGCTCCTTTTTGAAGTTTGGTATAAATGAGATATTCCATTCATTCCATTTGTGATCGTTTGTGCGAGAGAAAGAAGTACGTTAATTCTTGGACGGTTCTTTTCGTGGACATTTTGTTGTCCGTGGGAAGTTCATTCGTGGCTCTTCTTTTTGTTGATAATTTCATTGTCGGCTTGTCAAGGAATGCTTACTTGTTCGTTATTGTGGGATCGTTCTTGATCAGTCTTCTCGTGTTTATGGCGTTGGGAGTGAACAAAAATATAATTCGCCATGCCACCATAAAAAGTATCGGGAAGATGGGCGTTGCGATCTTTTTTAAGGAGGTGCTTTTACTAGGATTAGTTTCTCTTGTTGTTTCCCGGATGTTCAATAACCATGCTTTCGCGTGTTTTCTTGTTGATTTTCTCGTAACAATGGTGGTTCTTATCGGGTTCCGGGTAATGCTTGTGCTTGTTTATGATTTGGTAATATCGCTGTATCGTTCAAGTAAAACGAGGGTGCTGGTGTACGGGACGGATGATAAAAGTGTGGCGTTGAAGAAAAGGATGCACACGAGTAAGCATTATCACGTGGTGGGATTCGTGAATCCGGATAAGCGACTTAAGTCTTACTCCATTTCGGAACTGCCGGTTTATTATTTTGAAGACGAGGCTAATTTTGCTTGTTTCGTGAAGAAATACAATATAAATGGTCTGCTATTTCCTTCTCCGGAAACAGCTCAACGGGAGGCTGAAGGGTTGGTACGTTACTGTCAGGCTCATGGCGTGAAAAACTTGGTGGCTCCACCCATAAACGTTTTGGGTGACGGGTTGAAGAAAACTGTTATCCGAGAAATCCGGATCGAGGATTTGCTTGGTAGGGAGGAAATCGAGATAAACACAAAGGAGATTGAGGCGAATTTTGCCGGAAAGGTCGTGATGGTAACGGGGGCTGCCGGGAGTATCGGTAGCGAGTTGTGTCGTCAACTGGCAACTTTGGGCGTAGCTCATTTGGTATTGTTTGATAATGCCGAGACCCCGATGCATGAACTCCGTCTTGAATTGGAACGGAATTTTTCAAGCCTAAAATTTACCCCTTTTATCGGTGATGTCCGGCAGAAAGAGCGTTTGCAAGGAGCTTTTGAGAAATTTCATCCGCAGGTCGTGTTTCATGCTGCGGCCTATAAACACGTTCCGTTGATGGAAGAGAATCCTTGCGAAGCCGTTCGTGTGAACGTGGTTGGTTCGAGACTCGTGGCAGACTTTTGTGTGGAGTACGGGGTGGACATGATGGTGATGATTTCGACGGACAAGGCGGTAAACCCGACTAACGTGATGGGGGCATCGAAACGTTTGGCAGAGATATATGTGCAGAGTTTGGGGCTGGCGATGGAACGAGGAGAGATCAGGGGAAAGACCCGGTTTGTGACCACTCGATTCGGGAACGTGCTGGGAAGTAACGGTAGTGTAATACCGTATTTCCGAAAACAAATAGAACAAGGTGGACCGGTTACGGTAACCGATCCTAGGATCACTCGCTTTTTCATGACAATTCCAGAGGCATGTCGTTTGGTGATGGATGCGGCGACGATGAATACAGGAAATCAGATCTTTGTTTTTGATATGGGTGATCCGGTGAAAATTGTTGACTTGGCAGAAAGAATGATTCGATTAGCTGGATATACGCCAAATGAAGATATCAAGATCGAGTTTATCGGTCTGAGGCCGGGAGAGAAACTGTACGAGGAAGTACTAAGTAACGAGGAAAATACTGTACCCACGGGACATGATAAGATTCGGGTGGCTAAAGTCCGGGAGTACAAGCGAGGAGAAGTGCTGAGGGCCTACGATCGGTTGGCAGAATTGGCGTTGGCGGTGAAAGCGGAAGATTCCGTGCGATTGATGAAACAAGTGGTGCCGGAGTTTAAGTCGAGAAATTCGGTGTATGAGAAGTTAGATAGGGTTGCAAATTAAATAGAATATGATGATATGAAAATAGCAATAGTAGGAACTGGCTATGGTGGATTGGTTTCAGTTATTTAAATGAATAGGGAATATAATTGAAAGGTCAAAATATAAGAGTTTATTTATCATGAAGAATTTTGCATTGATTGGGGTGGCAGGTTATATCGCACCCCGTCATTTGCGTGCTATAAGAGATACAGGGAATCATTTGATAGCGGCTTATGACAAGTTTGATAGTGTTGGGATTATGGATAGTTTCTTTCCAGAAGCATCCTTTTTCACGGAGATGGAATTGTTTGATCGTTATTGTTCTCGGATAAAAGGAAAAGAAAGACAGGTGAACATGGTTTCCATTTGTACCCCGAACTATTTGCATGATGCTCATATCCGTTATGGTTTACGATTGGGGGCTGATGTGATTTGTGAGAAACCGCTAGTGTTGAATCCGTGGAATATAGATGCCTTAGTAGAAGTAGAACGAGAAACTGGTCACAAGGTGAATAATATATTGCAACTTCGTTTACACGATTCGATCAAGGCCTTGAAAAAGCGATAGATAATGGACCCAAAGATAAAGTTTACGATGTGGATTTAACTTATATAACTTCTCGTGGGAATTGGTATTACACGAGTTGGAAGGGGGATGAGCGGAAGAGTGGTGGGGTGGCGACGAATATCGGTGTCCATTTTTATGATATGTTGACTTGGGTCTTTGGTGGCGTTAAAGAAAATATTGTTCACGTGAAAAGCCATGATCGTGTAGCCGGTTATCTTGAATTAGAGCGTGCTAGAGTCCGTTATTTCCTAAGTATAAATGCCGATAATTTGCCGGAAAATGCAGTGGAGGGGGAAAAACGTACGTATCGTTCGATTCGTATCGAGGGGGAGGAGTTCGAATTTAGCAACGGTTTCACGGAGTTACACACAGAGAGTTACAAACATATTCTTGCTGGTGAAGGTTTTGGGTTAGATGAGGTTCGTAACTGCATCAATATTGTTCACCACATTCGTAATGCAGTGCCTATTGGTTTAAAAGGTGATTATCATCCGTTAGCAAAATTGCCACTAGTCAAGCATCCTTTTGGTTGGAATCAATAAATCTTTGGAGGTAATAAATTAGACTAGACAAATTTATTACAAAAACTATAGGCGATGCATTATATTCTTGTTCAATCTTGATAATGACTGGACTGCAATGCTTGTTGAATGTTAATGAATAAAAATAATACATGAAAGAAATATTACTAAAGAAAATAGCAGAACGTAAAGTTATTGTGGGGATAGTAGGCTTGGGGTACGTGGGGTTACCTCTTGCGGTAGAAAAAGCGAAAGCAGGGTTTAGAACAATTGGTTTCGACGTGCAGAAAGAAAAAGTTGACATGGTTAATGCCGGTCATAATTATATAGGAGACGTGGTTGATAGTGATTTGGCTCTTCTAGTAAAAGAAAAACAATTATCTGCAACTACTGATTTTTCATTTATCGGGACGGTGGATTTTGTAGCTATTTGTGTACCGACACCTTTAGATGCACATCAACAGCCTGATATTAGTTACGTGGAATCGTCTGCCAGATCTGTGGCAAAATATCTTCATAAGGGGATGATGGTGGTTCTTGAATCCACGACTTATCCCGGTACTACGGAGGACTTGATAAAGCCGATTCTGGAAGAGTCTGGGCTTAAGTGTGGGGAGGACTTTTTTCTAGGTTTTTCTCCAGAAAGAGTTGATCCCGGTAATGTGCTATACAAGACCAAGAACACGCCTAAGGTAGTCGGAGGGTTGGGAAAAGATGCGCAAGACGTGATTTGTGCCATGTACGAGGCGGTTCTTCAGGGTAAAGTATTTCGCGCTTCTTCTCCGGCTGTGGCTGAGATGACGAAAATACTTGAAAATACCTATCGCAATATTAATATTGGGCTTATAAATGAACTCGCCATTCTTTGTAACAGGATGGGAATTGATTTATGGGAAGTGATAGAGGCGGCCAAGACAAAGCCTTTTGGGTTTACACCATTTTATCCCGGTCCGGGGCTTGGTGGACATTGTATACCTCTTGATCCTTATTACTTGAGTTGGAAGGCCCGCGAGTACGGATTCCATACCTCCATGATAGAGGCTTCAATGATGGTTAATGACCGGATGCCAGAATACTGTGTGGAACGTGCTGGAAAAATTTTGAATAGATTTAAAAAATCTTTAAACGGTTCTAGGATTCTTGTCTTGGGGGTTGCTTACAAGCAGGATATTGATGATTATCGAGAAAGTCCGGCATTAAAGGTTATTGACGAATTTGAAAAGACAGGAGCTTTGGTAAGTTTCTTTGATCCGTATATTCCACGGTACAAAGAATGTGGGGAGGTAAGAGAGGGTGAAAAAGAACTTACGAGGGAGCTTCTTGAGAGTGTTGATATAGTGGTGATTACAGCTGCTCACACGAATGTAGATTATGCGTTTGTTCAAAAATATTCCAAGGCTATTTTTGACACTAAAAATGTTATGAAGGAAGTTAAAATGAGAGAAAATATAGAAGTACTCTAGTGTAGAAATAAATTGTGGTTATGCAATTCAGGGATTTGAAACGTCAGTATGAGGTTCTTCAAAAAGACATAGATGTGGCAATGTTAGAGGTTGCAAGAACGGGAACTTATATCATGGGTAGTCAAGTCAAGAAATTGGAAGAACGGCTTGCTAAATTTGTTGGGGTGAAACATTGTGTCACATGTGGGAATGGAACTGATGCACTTACATTAGCGTTGAAAGTATGGGGAATAGGTAGGGGGGATGCTGTCTTTGTGCCGGATTTTACTTTTTTTGCTTCAGCAGAAGCAGTGGCATTAGAAGGTGCGGTGCCAGTCTTTGTTGATGTTGATAAAGATACATGCAATATAGATCCCGTTGACCTTGAAAACAACATAGAAAAAACCATCAAGGAGGGAAAGTATATACCTAAGGTGATTATTGCTGTTGATTTGTTTGGTTTACCTGCGAATTATCCGGTAATAAGAAAGATTGCGGACAAATATAGTCTTTTGGTTTTGGAGGATGGAGCCCAAGGGTTTGGAGGGGCGATAAACGATAAAAGAGCTTGTAGTTTTGGGGACATATCAACGACGTCTTTTTTTCCAGCTAAACCTCTTGGATGCTATGGGGATGGGGGCGCAATATTCACGGATAATGATGAATGGGCAAAATTAGCTGATTCCTACAGGGTTCACGGTAAGGGAACTTTCAAATATGATAATGTTAGGATAGGAGTGAACTCAAGGCTTGATACTCTGCAGGCTGCCATCTTGTTAGTGAAACTCAAAGCTTTCGAAGAGAAGGAACTTGCTGCTGTAAATAACATTGCAGAGAAATATACCCGGTTGTTAAAAGAAAAGTTGAAAACGCCTATTGTGCCTGAAGGGTTTTATTCAAGTTGGGCTCAATACACCATACAGCTTGAAAATAAGGCACAAAGAGATTCTCTTCAATTCAAATTGAAAGAGCGGGGAATTCCATCCATGGTGTATTACCCGACAGGAATGCATGCCCAGACAGCATTTGCTAATTTAACAGGGCAACAAAACGAATGTCCCGTGGCATCGCATCTTTGCGATGTGGTTCTCTCGTTGCCGATGCATCCATACATGACAGACGATGAGATAATATTAATAATTAATAGTGTTGCTGATGGTATTAAGGAAATGTGATTATTTCTTATTTTCAATTTTCCTTTATTCCACGTCAATCGTGGATTTATATCGACAGGCAAATAAAGTGATTTTCCATCTGTCGGATAGTTTTGTCGATATATTTAGAAATGTTATTTATATAGGATTGTTTTTCCTAATTGTAGGGAGAATGATTTTTCTTAAAAGAGGCTTTCTTTTTAAATATACAACATCAACTCTAGTCTTCTTTTTTGTATTATTGTGTAGTTTGGCGCTGGAATATAGATTAAGTAATCTGTATCCTGATTTTATACTAATGTATTTTTCTCGTTTAAGTATAGCATTTATAATAGGATATTATGTTACAGACTGGAATTCGTTTCTGAACATTTATTTAAAGTTTATTTGGATTCCATTGTTTTATTCCATGTTTGTGCTTTTTTTTCCAGAATCTTTTATCGGAGCAAGTTATATGACAGTTGCTTATAATATACTACCGCATTGCGTGTGTTGTTTTGCTTATGCCTTAATGATTCGGAAAAGAAGATATTTTCTATATTTTCTTATTTTATTCTCGATACTTTTTTTAGGGGCTAGAGGAGCATTGTTTGGTTGCTTGTTGGCTATCGTGTTTGCAATGATACTTGATGAGAATAGTAAAGGGAAAACAATGGTGCGATATGGTATTTATTCTTTATTTTTGGTTATAGTTATTGGGGGGATAAGTAGTGATAATTTGATTGATTTCCTTTCAACCTATAATCTTAATGCCCGAACGATGATGTTATTCTTCTCTGATGAAGGTATTTTTAATATGACCAATAGAGATTCATTTTATCTTCAAGGATTGGAAAGTTTAAGTAATTTTCCATTATTGATAAGAGGTTATGGAGGAAATATTGTATTCTATAAAGATCTTTTTGGGGGTGACAAGGGTACTTATGCTCATAATATTTTTTTAGAACTTCTTTTGGATTATGGTCTTATTATTGGTGGTATTTTGGTATTATGGTTTATTTATTATGTAATACGCTCTTTTTTCGTCGTGTTGAAATTGAGTCAATATGTTAAGATTGCATATTTGTCATTTTTTGTATGTTGGCTTATTCCTATGTTGGTTTCATCTTCTTATACTTCAGGGTATCATATTTGGCTTTCTTGTGGCATTATCGTAAATATGGTACATAATAAGAGTATATATTTCAAATGATGACGATATGTTTAAAGTAAGGGAGTTAATATTAAGAAACCAGAAAAGAATAAAGAGGCTTTTCTCTGATTTTTTGTATAAAACAATGGCCGGAATTATTTCCACAGGGACGCAACAGTTGGTGGTACTTCCATTATTGGCAAAATTTTTTTCTGCAGAAATGTACGGTGTGATTTTAACAATAAGGGGAGTATATAATGCTATATACATTGGATTTGGTAATTCGTTGGCGAATGTAAGGCAGATAACATATACGGATTACAGTAAAAAAGGTATTGTTGGTGATTATAATCTATTAGCTTGGATTTTTGCGGGAATTAGTGCCGTGTTATTAGTTGTGACATGCTTTTTTGTTGGTAATGTGACGATATTTGAGATGATGTTGTTGATTCCCTCTGTGTTTGTTGCTACTCTTAATGCATATTATTTGGTACATTATAATCTTGTTCTTGATTTTAAAAAATTACTATTTAATAGTATTATTTCCTCAAGTGGGGCTATTTTAGGTATATTATTAGTTAAATACACGATGTTATGGCCTTTACCTTTACTTTTCTCGGGAATTTTTTCTTTGATGAATCTTTTTTTTACCACACCAAGGATCAGAGAACCTTTTCGCCAAACAGAGTTGATGTTTAAAACATTATCCAAGTATGCTATTCTTCTTGCCGTGACTCTTGTCGCTCAATCATTATTATATCTCGATAGGCTGATCGTATACCCGATTATAGGAGGTGAAGCTGTGGCAACCTATTCTACTGCGGCTTTTTTTGGGAAAAGTGTGGCTGTTATTATATCACCATTGTCGTCAGTTTTGTTAGGATATTATTGTCAAGATACATTTAAAATGTCACTTAAATATTTTTGGAGTGGAAATATCATTGTGCTTGTTTTATCTGCTTTGTTCATGCTAATATCTATAATCATGGCTCCTTGGCTTACAGGTTTGTTATTTCCAACACTTATTGATATGGCGAATCCATATATATTTATCTCAAATTTGGCAGCGATCCTTTGCTTTGCTGGTAACGTAGCTCAAAGTGCCGTATTGAAATTTGCTAATATTTTTTGGCAAATCGTAATTCAAGTATGTTATGCAGCGATCTATGTAATTTTGGGAGTATTGGTGATGCCGAAATATGGCTTGTGGGGATTTTGTTATGTAGTTTTATTTGCTAATGTAGTTCGTTTAATCTTGCTATATACAATTGGTCACTATTCTATTATGTTGAGAGGAAATATTAAAAGCTGAAAAGTGAATATTTAAGTAGTTATTTTCTTTATAGATAAATCTATTTTTTTATTAGAGTAACCTTTGGGAGGTTTTATTTCAAGAGTTTCTTGCTTTCGTAAGGATATATTTTAGTTTTTTACTTATTCCATAAATTATGATTCGAAATGAAAATATTGCATTTGGCTCTATCAAATTATTATGTCGATAATTATCAATATCAAGAGAATATTTTAACTCGGCAGAATAAGATTGATGGTCATGAGGTTCTTATTGTTGCTTCTATTGAAGGATTTGATAGTCGTTATAGAAGGATTAAATTAGATGCAGGTGAATATGTAAATGAGGACGGGATAACGGTAATTCGTGTTCGTTATAGAAAATACTTTGATAAAAAATATTTAATAAAAATTAGGACATTTAGGGATGTATATAAGATAATGGAAGAGTTTGCCCCTGATATTATATTTTTTCATGGAATTGCAGGGTGGGAAATTCTAACTATAGCTAAGTATAAACGTAAGCATCCTAAAGTGAGATTTTATGCTGATTCTCATGCAGATTTTAATAATTCTGCAAAGAATTTTTTTTCTAAATTAATCTTATATAAATTGTTTTATAGAATGTGTTATAAGATAGCAGAAAAGTGGATAGATAAGCTGTTCTATATAACTTTAGAAACGAAATTTTTTGCAAAAAAAATGTTTTCAGCACAAGAATCGAAATTATTCTATTTGCCATTAGGAGGAAATCCAATTGTAAGTGATATTTATTATATACGAGAGCGAAATAAAATTAGAAATAGTTTAAATATCCATAATGATGATTTATTATTTATTACTACAGGAAAATTTGGACCTCATAAAAGGCTCATAGAACTTTTGACTGCTTTTGATAAATTTAGGAATAATGATCGTATTAAGTTGGTCATCTTGGGGCAATTCTATTCTGATATTGAAGATACAGCATTAGCTATTATCAATAACAATAATTCACTGATATATTTGGGGTGGAAATCATCAACGGAAGTCGATGAATTTTTATGTGCTGCAGATATTTATATACAATTAGCAGGACAAACAGTTTCAATGCAGAATGCATTATGTCATAGATGTGCAGTTGCTCTGTTCCCTTATCCGAGTCATCTTCATTTACTTGGAGATGCTGCGTTTTATATTAAAGACAAACTTGATATTGAGAATTTAGTAACAGATTTGTTATTGGATGTTACAACGTTAGATAAGAAAAAAAGTCTGTGTTGGAAAATAGCTCGAGACAAGCTTGATTATAAGCAAATTGTAAAGGAATATACCTAATTCTAAATTTTAATAAAATGAAAATTTCGTTTTCGCCTCCAGACATGAGTGAACTGGAGGTGCGGGAAGTGTGTGAGGCGATACATTCTGGGTGGATCACAACTGGGCCACGAACAAAGGAATTTGAACGTCTTTTAGCAATGTGTTGTGGGACGGATAAAGTGGTTTGTCTGAATTCTGCTACGGCTTGCATGGAATTGATATTGAGAGTGTTGTGTGTCGGTCCGGGAGATGAGGTAATTACTTCTGCGTATACTTATACCGCTTCAGCAAGTGTAATTTGTCATGTGGGAGCAAAGGTCGTTTTAGTTGACACTGCACCTAATTCATTCGAGATGGATTATTCGAAGTTGGCAGATGCAATAACCGAGAAGACAAAAGTGATTATTCCCGTGGATTTGGGAGGTGTAATTTGTGATTACGATAAAATCTTTGCTGCCGTTGAACAGAAAAAACATTTGTTTTTGCCTAACAATGAGATACAGGAAGCTTTTGGACGAGTGATCGTGCTAGCAGATGCTGCTCATGCTTTTGGAGCAAAATGGCATGGAAAAATGTGTGGGGATATTGCTGATTTTACAAGTTTCTCGTTTCACGCGGTAAAAAATTTAACAACAGCCGAGGGGGGAGCCTTGACTTGGAGAAATATTTCTGGAATTGATAATGACTGGCTGTACAAGCAATTCCAGTTGTTGTCTTTGCATGGGCAAAACAAGGATGCTCTTGCCAAAACGAAATTAGGTGCTTGGGAATATGATATCGTTTATCCTGCGTACAAGTGTAATATGACAGACATCATGGCTGGTATAGGATTAGCTCAATTAAAACGTTATCCCGAGATGTTGTATCGTCGGAGGCAGATTATCGAACATTATAATGAGGGATTGAAGAATTGCGATGTGCAAGTACTGAATCATTACGGGGAGGATCACTCTTCTAGCGGGCATCTTTACTTGGTACGTTTGTTAGGGAAAGATATTGAATTTCGTAACGATGTGATTTGTCGGATGGCAGAGAGGGGGATTGCTTGTAACGTGCATTACAAGCCGTTACCCATGATGACTGCTTATAAAAATCTAGGATTTGATATTAAAGATTACCCTAATGCGTGTAATATGTTTGTAAACGAGGTGACACTTCCTTTACATACTTGTTTGACAGATGAACAGATAAAATATGTGATTTCGAATTTTGTAGAAATTATTAATGGTTAAGTATGTATCGTCGTTTTTTTAAGCGTTTTTTTGATATTATTGGTGCTTTATTGTTATTGCCATTTTTGGTATTGGAGATAATGATCTTGGGACCATTTATTTGGTTTACAGACCGAGGTCCTGTATTTTATAATGCGAGACGTGCGGGAAAAGGATATAAACCATTTAAAATGTTTAAATTAAGAAGTATGTATCTGAATTCTCCAGACTTGAAAAATCCAGATGGTTCAACCTTTAATAGTGATGATGATCCTCGTGTAACTCCAATTGGACGAATTATGCGCAAAGTAAGTCTTGATGAATTTCCACAATTTTTGAATGTTCTAATTGGTAATATGAGTTTTATAGGTCCGAGACCCAAACTTTATTGTTACGACAAAACTCTTGAATCTTTCGATGGAGAGAAACGAAAAAGTTATACAATAAAGCCAGGGGTGACAGGATACGCTCAAGCATATTTTCGTAATAGTATTACTCAAGACGAAAAATTTCATTGGGATGCCTATTATGCAGATCATGTAAGTTTATGGATGGATACTAAAATTCTTTGGCAGACAATAATAAGCGTGGTGGCACATAGGAATATAAATACAGTACGAAGTAATAAAGAATAATGAAAAAATTGTTTATTGTTGGAGCTTCTAGTCTTCAATTACCAGCCATTTTGAAGGCTAAAGAGATGGGGTTGTATGTGGTTGTTGCAGATTATGATCCATTGGCAGCGGGAATTCCTTATGCTGATGAGTTTTATAATGTTTCCACGATAGATGAAGATGGTATTTGCGAGGCAGCTAAAGCATGTAATGCGGACGGGATAATGACTCTTGCAACGGATATGCCAATGAGGAGTGTTGCTAAAGCTTCAGAGAAATTAGGGTTACATGCTATTTCTTATGAAACAGCAATAAGAGCAACAGATAAATATTATATGATTAAGGCATTTAAAGAGCATGATATTCCTTCTCCTTGGTATTTTACAGTTAGTTCTTTATCGGAACTAGAGATACTTCAAGATCGGTTATCTTTTCCTTGTATCATGAAGCCTACGGACAATGCGGGAAGTCATGGAGTCGTGTTAGTTTCAACTATAAAAGAATTGCTTGATTCCTATGAGTATAGCCTTCAATATTCTCGTGGTGGAAATGTAATTATAGAGGAATATTTGCAAGGACAGGAGGTTTCTGTAGAGGTGATGGTAATAGATGGGGAGGTGCATATTCTTCAAATTACTGATAAATTGACAACCGGAGCCCCTTATTTTGTCGAGATGGGACACAGTCAGCCTTCATGTCATTCGGAGAGTGTTTTGGAAAAGATTCGTCAAGTTACAATATCGGCTGTTCAGGCTATAGGGATTAATATGGGGCCAGCACATGTGGAGATGATGCTTACAACTCGTGGTCCTGTGATGATTGAACTTGGCGCTAGAATGGGAGGTGATAATATTACTACTCATCTTATTCCATTGAGTACAGGCATTGATATGGTGCAAGCGACGATCAAGTTAGCTCTTGGAGAAAAGCCAAATATTGAGCCAATGTTGTGTTGTGGTGCTGCTATTAGATATTTTGATTTGCCATTTGGTATTATTAGTTCCATTTGTGGAGTGAAAGAAACAGAGGCAATTGAAGGAATTAAGCAAATTACATTTGTTAAAACAATTGGTGATAAATCAAACCCGATTCATTGCAGTAATGATAGGGTCGGATTTGTGATAGCACAGGCTTCATCTGCCAAGGAAGCGGTGTGCCTTTGTGAAAAAGCAATAAAGAAAATAAAAATTGAAATTAAATGAATTGCAATGAAAAAGTTGGCATTGTTGGGTGCGGGAGACTTGGGGGATCAAATAATGGAATATGTTAAGGAAACTGGAATGTATGAAATTGTTGGTTTTTTTGATGATAATGAGGCTCTTGGCAATATGCATCGAGGGCTTCCAATTTTTGGGAAGATTAATACGGTTGAAAATTATTATAAACAAGGTGATTTTGACTATGTGTTTATTACAATTGGCTATAGATGGTTTGATACAAGGGAGAGAATTTATAAAGAACTAAAAGGTAAAGTGCCTTTTGCCAATATTATATCTCCATTGGCAGTTGTAAAAAAGGGTGCTAAATTAGGGGAAGGGATCATGATTTCAGATCAAGTATATGTAAGTCATACGGCTAATATAGAGGATGATGTGTGTATAACTCTTCGTTCGGTAGTTAATCATGGTTGTGTTGTTAAAAAACATACATTTTTTTCTACAAATGTTGTTTTAGCTGGTAACGTTACTATTGGAGAAAAATGCTTTGTTGGAGTCGGGAGTGTATTGTCAGATGGAATAACTGTTTGTGATAATGTTTGGCTTTCTCCAGGAAGTATTGTCATAAAGAATATAACAGAACCAGGAAAGTATGTTAGTAGTGTTGTAAAATTGTATAATGTTGGGTAATGTATGGCTTTTTTTCAATTTAAAAATATTCGGGTGGCAGGGCTTGCTTGCGCCGTGCCCGTGAATGAAGTGAAGACCGAATCGTATAAAACTCTTTTCGGGGACGAGGAGGTCGAAAAGTTCATGGAGATGACGGGAGTCAGGGCATCCCGTAGAACCTCCACGTACCAGACTTGTAGCGATCTCGGATTCAGGGCCGCCCGGGAACTTCTCGAGAAGAAAGGTGTAAATCCCGGGGAAATCGGGGCCTTGATTTTCTCTTCCCACAGTCCTGATTATCGTAGACCTTCCACGGCTTTCGTGCTTCAATATCGTTTGGGGATCCCGAAAGAGGCGATCTGTTATGACATCAGCCTGGGATGTTCCTCCCTGGTGGTAGGGATGCAAACGGTTGCCTCCATCATGAGCACGGGGGATATAAAAAAAGCCCTTCTTTTCGTGGGGGATACCGCGGGAAAGTCGGTTTATCCCGGGGATAGAAGTTCCGCCATGCTTTTTGGCGAGGCGGGAGCCGTGATGCTCCTGGAGAAGACCGGGAATGAACGAGACGAGATCAAAGCGCTGTTAAGGAGTGACGGCTCCGGCTTTAAATACATGATCGTTCCGGGAGGGGGTTACAGGAATCTACACGCTAACGAGGATGTCGTGATGTGCGAGGATGGCAACGAGAGAACGTTGATGAATTCCTTCATCCAAGGGACCTCCGTGTTCACGTTCACAATTTTTGACGTGCCACGTCTTATCAAGGATTTCTGGGACCGGACGGGGACAACCCCCGTTGATTATGATTGTTTCGCCTTTCACCAGGCCAATCTTTACATATTGAAGCAGATCGCCAAGAAGACCAAAATAGATATTGCCAAGATGCCTATCACGCTAGACCGGTACGGTAACACTTCTGGAGCGTCCGCCATCGTGTCGCTTTGCGATCGCTACGGTCACGCGGGGGAACACAGGACGTTGAAAGTGATGGCCTGTGGTTTTGGCATCGGTATTTCGCTGGGGGCAACCTCTTTCGAGGTGAACACGGGTGATATCCTGCCCGTTTATGAAGATGATGGAATTTACGAGGAGGGTTTAATAACCAACCCTAACCAACTTTACGAGAAAAAATAATGGTAACCAATATTTTAACGTATCTAGAGGAATCCGCGGCCCGCTGGCCGGACAAGACGGCGATAGCGGATGACAAGAATTCATTGACATTCGCGCGATGGTTAGATTATTCCGAAAGAATCGGGACGGCGATCAGCGAGGGAACCGGGGGAATGGTTCACAAACCCGTGCTCGTGTTCGTGGATAGAAGGATAGAGGGGCTGGTGGGTTTCACGGGTGTGGTAGAGAGTGGAAATTTTTACGTGCCGATAGATTGTCGAATGCCCGGGCAAAGGGTGAAGCTTATTCATGACGTGCTTAACCCGGTCGCGGCGATAACGGTGACAGGAGCGGATTCCGCGATCCTGGACATGATCGATTTTAAAGGAGCTCGTTTTAACTACGAGGAGGTTGTCACTCGTGAAGTTAATCATGTCCAGCTGGACAAGACACGGTCCGAAATGATCGATCTGGACCCGGTTTATGCCATTTTTACGAGTGGATCAACCGGGATACCGAAAGGGGTCCTGATCAGTCACCGGGGAATGATAGACTTGGCAGAATGGTTAGTGGATAGATTCGGTTTTGACGAGACCGATTCTCTTGGCAACCAGACCCCGTTCTATTTTGACGGTTCAGTGAAGGACATCTGCGTTTGTTTGAAAGCGGGGGCGACATTGAATATTATCGGTAAAAAATATTTCACGTTCCCGAAACTTTTGATTCAATTCTTGAACGAGAGGCAGATTACTTCCATCCTTTGGGCGACGTCAGCGATTGTTCTAGTCGGTAACAGTGATATCCTCGATAATAACGTGCCTCGAAACCTCAAAAGAGTGACCTTCGCGGGAGAGGCCATGCCGGCGAAACAATTGAATATTTGGATGAAGAAATTGCCGGGTGTCAAGTTTTATAACTTGTACGGTCCAACAGAGGTGACGGTGGATTGCACGTGTTACGAGGTGAACCGGGAATTCAGGGATGATGAATACATCCCGATCGGGAATAATTGCGAGAACAAGAACGTCTTGGTTCTAAATGAAGATAATAAACTGGCGAAAGTCGGAGAGCCGGGAGAACTTTGCGTGAGGGGCACGGGGTTAGCTCTCGGGTATTACAATAACAAGGAAAAAACCCGCGAGGTGTTCGTTCAAAACCCGCTTCACGATTTATACGATGATAAGATTTACCGCACGGGAGATATCGTCAGGTATAATGACAGGGGAGAAATCGAATTCATGTCCCGGAAAGATTTTCAAATCAAGCACATGGGCAATCGAATAGAACTGGGGGAAATCGAGATCGCGATAAATTCAATCCCGGGAGTCACGAAC